>Ga0182739_1000487_pt1 | contig 51337 bp, 48 predicted proteins | sample eDN5th30CBELigBY_FD_128873 | JGI IMG/M metagenome (GOLD analysis project Ga0182739, IMG submission 128873) | Enriched backyard soil microbial communities from Emeryville, California, USA - eDNA 5th pass 30_C BE-Lig BY (version 2) (version 2) | ecosystem: Environmental > Terrestrial > Soil >... | reverse complement strand
GCCGCCGATCGGCGAACGATTGAGTTGGACATCGTGGATGACGACACCCTCGTTCGGCAGCGAGGCTTCGTATTGCCCGGTCCTTATCCTCGCCTCCACCGTCAGGTAGCGCGCCGAGGCTCCGGTGCACGAGAAGCCCTTCAGGCAGACCTTGATGAGTTTGACGCGGTTGCGCAGAGGCGCGGAATTCGCTTCGAGCACGACCGCGGTGGTCCCGACGCTGTTGATCACCACCTTGTTGGCGTTCGGTATCCAGCCGAGATGGTCCTTATAGGCGGCGATAAAGCCGCTGCCGGGCTCATCGCAGTAAAGGTTGGTCGCAGCACCGCTGTTGTTGGCCGAGTTGTAAGTTCCGCACAGCAAAGTGCTGGCCGACGTGCCGGCGCTCATCTGATCCCAGTTGCTGTCATAGGCGTGATAGACCCAGCCGGAATGCGGCAGGCCGATGCTGTGACCGAGTTCGTGGACGAAAGTGCCCGTCGTCTGCGACCAGGGCGGGTTCCAGGTCACGCCAACCTGCTTGCCGCCATAGAACCGGCTGCCGCCCCAGGCGCAGCAGTCCAGGTCGTTGTTCAGCATGATGTTGATATTGTCGTAGACGGAAAGGTTGACCCCCTCTTCCACGGCGAGAGCGACGGCATCGTTAAAGAGCGTGGTGAGCTTCGTCGCTGCGCAGGAACCGCTCCATCCGCAGTTCGCATACTCCAACTTGGTCTTTGGGAGGGTCAGCCAGACCTTCGGATTGAGACCACCGACGCCGGCCACATCGCCCTGCCAGACAAGCTGTCCCCACGAGGTCTTGTGGTAAAAGCCATTGATGGTCGCCGGGATGCCGAGGCTGGCGTTACCGTTCCTCGGATTGGCGAGCGCGTTGAAGAACCGCGCCGGATGGGGCTGCTGATTGTCTCCCTTGAACCGCACGAGAATGCTCAGCATGCGCCGCGTGGTCACCGCCTGCGGCTGCACCGTGGAGCGGTTTTCCTTCTCCACGACCTCGACGCTCTCAACGTCGATGCCGAGTTGGCCTCGCTGATCCGTCTGCGAGCGGCCGCGCACGATCACGCGCTTGCCGAATGCTCCAATGGCCTCGTTACGTTGCTCGGGCGGGATGCGCAGAGGAAGGTAGGTGCCATCATCGCGATAGAGTTCGAAGATGACGTCGCCCCCGCCAAGCTGGCCCGGCCTGGGATCGCCCCAGATGACGCTCAGGCGTCCCTCATAGGTATTGTCGGTCTGTGCCGACAGATGGCCGGCGGCGAGCAGCAGCACCCCTGCCGCAAGCAGGAAGACGCGAACGGCGCGGCGCAGACGAAAATGCCACTGAAAGCGAGCAGCGCATGACCGCATTCCACCCTCCCCCCATGACCGGCCCGCGCCGGTAGGCGGGTAAGACTAGGGCCTCATGCCGGCCCCTAGCAATCCCGATCTGCCCGGACGCAAACGCATCCGGCGCATCGGGGCATCGTTATCGCCCCAAGCGCATCACGCCATGGCGCTATCGGCTGGCGCGCTCTTGCAGAGCGCCCGACGCCAGATATTCGAACAGGTCGCGCGCGGGCGGCGTCAACTCTTCCTCCGAGCGAACGCAGACCGACAGCCGGCGCGTGGCCCAGTCATCGGTGAGACGGACAGCCGTGATCTTCGCGGAGCGGCGGCAACGCTGCGCCGCGGTCTCCGGCACGATGCCGAGACCGACACCGCCCGCCGCCATATGGCAGATGCCCTCGAAAGTGCGCATGCGCACCCGGAATTTCAGCTTCACGCCCAGCCGCGCCGCCTGCACGTCGATATGTTCCTGCAGCGCGCCGCCCGCGAGCCCGACGAACTGCTGGTGCAGAATATCCGCAAAGCCGACGCGCTTGCTTTCCGCGAGCGGATGATCGGGCGGGACCAGGACAACCAGCCGGTCGATGGTGAAGGGGCGCAGCAGCAGCCCGGCTGTATCGGCCGCATCCGAAAGGATGCCGATCTCGGCGAGACCGGCCGCGACCACGCGCGCGATCTCCACGCTCTGCCGTTCTTTCAGCACGACATCGACACGCGGATGCGCCCCCATCCACGCGCCGAGCCGTTCCGGCAGATATTCGGTGAGCGTCACCGTGTTCGCCGCCAGCCGGACGGTCGCGCGCAGGCCGCTGGCATGCTCGCCGAGTTCACCCCGCATCTGCGCGATCTGCCGCTGGATCAGGCGGGCGTGATGCGCCAGCGCCTCGCCCGCCGAGGTCGGCGAGACGCCGCGGCGGCCGCGCTCCAAGAGTTTCACCGCGCCGGCGGCCTCCATGTCGCGAAGCCGCTCGCTGGCGGCGGCGAGCGAGAGCCCGGCCTCGGCCGCCCCATGCGTGATGCTGCCGGCGTCCACGACGGCGAGGAAAAGGCGCAGGTCGGTCAGGTCGAAGCGCATGCGGGCGAGGTTATCCGCTTCCCAGCCTTCGGGCCAGCCGAAGCCTCGCTCCGGATCATCCGCATTGCGCTTAGCCCGTCATCGCCTATGCCGGCGGCATGATCGAGCTTTCGCCATTCCTCGTCGTCGCGGCGACCGCGACCTTTTTCGTTGCCGGGATCGTCAAGGGCGTCACCGGCATGGGGCTGCCGACCGTCGCGATGGCGCTGCTCGGGGCGCTGATCTCGCCGCTCGCCGCAGCCAGCCTGCTGATCGTCCCGTCCTTCGTGACCAATGTCTGGCAACTCCTCGCGGGTCCGAATTTCGGCGCGCTTTTGCGCAGGCTGTGGCTGATGATGCTGGCGGTCGCCGTCGGAACGGTCGCCGGCACCTCGCTCCTCGCCAGCGGCGACACCACGCTCTCGACGGCCGTGCTCGGCCTCACGCTCGTGCTGTACGCGGCCTACACGCTGTTCGCGCGCCAGCTTCGCGTGCCGGCAGCGCTCGAACGCTGGCTCTCACCCGTCATCGGCGGCACAACGGGCGTGGTGACGGGCGGCTCGGGCATCTTCGTCATCCCGGCGGTGCCCTATCTTCAGGCCCTCGGCCTCGAAAAGGACGATCTGGTGCAGGCGCTCGGCCTGTCCTTCACCGTCTCGACCATCGCCCTGGCGATCGGCCTTGGCTGGCGAAGCGCCTATCAGGTCGACAGTCTCTTCATTTCGGTGGCCGCGGTCGTCCCCGCGCTCGCCGGCATGTGGGCCGGGCAGATTGTCCGCCGCCGCGTCAGCCCTTCGACCTTCCGGCGATGGTTCCTGATCTGCCTGCTCCTCCTCGGCATCGAAATGCTGGCGCGGCCCTTCGTGTAAGCCGCCGCGCCGGCCCTCAGCAGAAGCCGGCCGACTTGAGATAATTATAGGCTTGGATGATCTCGCGCAGGCGGTCCTCCGACCCGCGGTCGCCGCCATTGGCGTCCGGGTGGTGCTTCTTCACCAGCGCCTTGAAGCGCGCCTTGATGTCGGCGCGGGAGACATCGAGTTCGAGCCCGAGCGTCTCCAGCGCCTTGCGCTCCGCATTGCGGATCATCCGGCCTTCGCGCTCCGGCCGCTCGGTGCCTGGCTGCCAGCGGTTGCGGCCGCCAAGCTCGCGGAAGATGTTCAGCGGATCGGCCGCGTTCTCGATCTTCGGCTCCGCCTGGGGACCGCCCGGCGTCGAGGTGCCGTTCACGCCCATGCGCCATGTCGGGCGGTGCCCGGTCAGCGAATCCTTCTGGAAGCGCGCAACGGCATCGTCGCTCATGCCGGAGAAGTAGTTGTACGAACTGTTATATTCGCGCACATGCTCGAGGCAGAAGCGCCAGTACTGCCCTTCCCGCAGCCGCCCCTTGGGCGCGCGATGGGTAGCCGCTTCCTCGCAGCCCGGCCAGTTGCAGGCAGGGCTGGTGGCGCGCAGGCGCCGGTCCGCGTCGGGCTTGACGCGGATTCCATCGAACAGGGGCGAGTCAAATTTCATGGACATGATTATGCGAAACAGTGGCTGGTTTCTGCAACCCGTCACAGGTTGCGGTGCGCGCATCGCGGGCACGATAGCGTTCGATCGTTGACCTTTGCATGAAATAGCGGTTTACGATCGGCATGCGAACGACAGACCTCATCACAGAGAAGTTGACCAAGGCTTTCAGCCCGCAAGCCTTACGGGTGGTCGACGAGTCGCATTTGCATGAAGGACATGCCGGCCACAGGCCAGGCGGGCAAACGCACTTCCGTGTGTATATCGTGAGCGAGGCCTTCCAGGGGAAGAGCCGGATCGATCGTCACCGCGCCGTCAATGCGGCGCTGGCGGCTGAATTGGCCGCCGGCATCCACGCGCTCGCGATCCATGCGAATGCGCCCGGCGAAGGCGCGGCATAGCGCCGACGCCCTCACAATTTTCCGAACTGATACGCCCCCGGTTGGTTGATCATCACTGTGCCGTCATTCCGGGGCGCGAGCTTTAGCTCGCGAACCCGGAATCCATAACCCCTGTCTGTGTTCATGGATTCCGGGTCTCGGCCTTCGGCCGATCCCGGAATGACGGATGCGAGGCCGAAGTGTTCCGCCGTAAACGCCCTACCGCACCTCGCCCTTGAATGCCTTGGCGACCACGCGCCAGCCTTCGCTGGTGCGGATAAGGGTGAGGTAGTCGATGAAATATCGCGGCGGGACCGCGCATTCGCATTTGACGAGGGCGGTCGCCGGCCCGGCCTGATCGATGCTGATGATCCGGTCGTGACGCGGATGACCTTGTGATTTCGGCGACGGCCGCTTGCGGACGATCTCGAACCATTGATCGCGCGGAACGTCGACCACCCTGCCCTGCTCATCGCTGTAGAGATGGGAAACCGGATGGAAGGCGGCGGCGAGCTTTTCCGTATCGCCCTCGTAAAGTCCGTCGAGATACATCCACACGGTCGCCTCGATTGCGGCGATGTCGCTCGCGGGCGATGCGTTGGCGTGCTGGTACGGCAGATTGGCGTGGACAAGCTCTTCGACGGCAGCCGACATAACGGTTCCTCTCTTTATTGGTCTGGTATTTTATTGATCTGGCATTTCAGGCTTCGGGCAGTTTCCCGTGCCTAACTTTAAGGCAAGCCGGAGCCTGCCGTCACCCCTCGGCGAATTGCCGCTCAAGGAACGCGCGGATTTCCGCCGGATCGACTTCGTCGGCGATGAAGGCCGCCCCGATCCCGCGCGTGAGAATGAAAGTGAGCCGGCCCTGCTTCACTTTCTTGTCCTGGGCGATCAGCGCCATCAGCGTGTCGACGCTGGGCCGGTCGCCCGGGAACTGCGCGATGCTGGTCGGCAGCCCCACGGCTTCGAAGTGCCGGCGCATCCGCTCCGCGTCTTCCACCGGCGCCAGCCCCGCCTGCACCGAATAGGCGAAGGCGAGCGCCATGCCGATGGCTATCGCCTCACCATGCAGCAGGCGGTCGGAAAAGCCGGCCGCGGCTTCCAGCGCATGGCCGAAGGTGTGCCCGAGATTGAGCAGTTGCCGGTCGCCGGTCTCGCGCTCGTCGCGCGCCACGATCGCCGCCTTGATTCGGCAGCTTGCAGCAACCGCCTGTTCGCGCGCGGGCCCGCCGGAGAATATTTCCGGCCAGTTCGATTCCAGCCAGGCGAAGAAGTTCTCGTCGTTGATCAGCCCGTGCTTGACGAGTTCGGCATAGCCGGCGCGGAACTCGCGCTGGGGCAGCGTGTCGAGCAGCGCGGTATCCGCCAGCACGAGGATCGGCTGATGGAAGGCGCCGATCAGGTTTTTGCCGTAACGCGAATTGATGGCGGTCTTGCCGCCGATGGAGGAATCCACCTGCGCCAGCAGGGAGGTCGGGACCTGAACGAAGTCGATCCCGCGCCGCACCGCCGCCGCGGCATAGCCGGTGAGGTCGCCGACAACCCCGCCGCCGAGCGCCACGATGAGATCGGAGCGCCCGATCCGCGCTTCCAGAATGCGGTCGCACACATCCGCGAACACAGCGATGGACTTCGAAGCCTCGCCGGGCGGCACCACCACGCGCGTGCTGCGCAAGCCCGCATCGTCCAGCGCGCCGAGCGCCGCGCCGAGGTGGTGTTCCGCCACGTGTTCATCGGTCACGACCGCGACCGCCGCTTTCGGCCGCAGCGCCGCGATGCGCTCTCCGAGTTCGGCCAGCACGCCGCGTCCGATCACGATGTCATAGGCGCGGCCGGCCAGATCGACCGGAACAATCGTGCGTTCGGCCGGTTCTGCAGTAATGCGTGCGGCCGGTTTTGCAGTCAGAGGCGGATGCATTACGATTCCCGTTCGCTGTGCGCATCGCGCGTCAGCAGGTGCCTCTCAAGTGCGTCGACGATTTCGTCGACAACAGCGCCGTGCGGAACATCGCGTGACTCGATGGTAAGATCGGCTTCCGCGTAGACCGGATACCGCTCCTCGATCAACCGCCTTAGAGTCGTAGCAGGATCATCCGTCTTGAGCATAGGACGGTCGCCGCGCTTCTTGATGCGACGCATCAGCACATCGAAATCCGCTTTCAGCCAGACCGAAACGCCTCTCGCGCGGATCGCATCCCGCGTCTGTGCATTCATGAATGCACCTCCTCCGGTTGCAAGCACCTGAGGCCCGGTTTCCAGCAGCCGGGCGATGACGCGCTGTTCGCCGGAACGGAAGGTCGGCTCGCCGTGAACGGCGAATATCTCCGGAATCGTCATGCCGGCCGCGCTTTCGATCTCGTTATCGGCATCGACGAAGGGCAATGAGAGCCGGGCAGCCAGCCGGCGCCCGACCGAGGACTTGCCGGCGCCCATCATGCCGACCAGCACGATGGAGCGGGTGCCAATGGCCGCGAGCATGCCGTCTGCAACCGCATGTTGGTCCGGATGAGGGGTGGCAGGATCGGCCATAGGGTTCCTTTTACCGGCGGAATCGCGTTGTGCAAGGTCGGCGGGCTTCGGCCGCCAGCCTACCTCGTCCGAATGGCGCGCAACGTCTCGGTGCCGGACTTGTGTCGCAGCCCGGCCATTTCGCACGTTCGATTCGGCCGTGATATCCACTAGAATAGCCCGCGATTCTAATGTCCTCGCTTGTACACAGACGCGATGCCCAGTCTTTTCCGATTCCTCTTCGTCCTGGGAGTCCTTGGCGGCATCGCCCTGGGCGGCATCTTTGCGCTCGCCACCTTTGTCCAGCCCAATCCGCGCGAGATGACGGTGACCATCCCGCAGGATCAGCTCAACAAGCGCCGGTGACGCGCCATGCCAGGCTCAAGGCGGCAAGGGCGGGATGCCGGCATCCTCACGATCGAATTGTTCCTCGACATGCTGAGCGCGGAGCGCGGGGCGGCGGCCAACACGCTTGAGGCCTACCGGCGCGACCTTACGCACTTCGCAGCCGCTCTCACCGCGAGCGGGGTGACGATCGAGAAAGCGCGGGCCGAAGACCTGCGCGCCTATGTCGCCAGCCTGCGGGATGAGGGGCTGGCGCCCGCATCGCAGGCGCGGAAGCTGTCGTCATTGCGCCAGCTCTACCGCTTTCTCTATCTCGAAGGCCATCGTGGCGACGATCCGTCGGCCTCGCTCGCGGGTCCGCGCCGGGCGCGGGCGCTGCCCCGCGTGCTCTCTGTCGACGACGTCGACCACCTGCTCTCGCTGGCGCGCACGAAGTGCGATGAGCCCGACTTGCCGCAGCCCGAGCACCTGCGCCGGCTGCGACTCTGGTGTCTGCTGGAACTTCTTTACGCGACTGGCCTGCGGGTGTCGGAACTGGTCGCGCTGCCCGCCTCGGCCGCCCGCCAGGACACACGGTTCCTAATGGTGCGTGGCAAGGGCGACAAGGAGCGGTTGGTGCCGCTCAACGACGCGGCCAAATCAGCGATGGCGGCGTATCAGGGCGCGCGCCAGGCGGCAGGGCTTGCGGCCGCGCGCTGGCTGTTTCCATCCTTCGGCGAGAGCGGCCACCTCACGCGGCAGCATTTTGCACGCGACCTGAAAGAACTGGCGGTTGCCGCCGGGCTGCGGGCGGAAGCGGTGAGCCCGCACGTGTTGCGGCACGCCTTCGCCAGCCATCTGTTGCAGCACGGGGCCGACCTGCGCGCCGTCCAGACGCTGCTCGGCCACGCCGATATTTCAACCACCCAGATCTACACGCACGTTCTGGAAGACCGCCTCAAGAACATGGTGCGCGATCTGCACCCGTTGGCGGAAAGCTGAACGCGCTGGCTCAGGCCGGCTGCCGAAAGACCGTGTGTGTCCGAAGGACGTCTGCCGTCGACGCATCGCCCTGCCGTCGCCCCGATCTCCATCCCTCCCCTTAAGGGGAGGGTCGCCGCCGAAGGCGGCGGGGTGGGGTGATTGACGCGGCGCTCAACCCCACCCGGCTCGCTCTGCTCGCCACCCTCCCCTGGAGGGGAGGGATGGAGACTGGCGCAACTCCGGAGAGACCGGTCGGCTTACTGCGATGGCGAGACGTCCTTAGAGTATTTTCCGGCGAAAGCCTGCCCCCGACTTGATCCGGGATAGATACCGGTTCGCCGTTAGAAAATGCGACCAGACAACAACTTCCAGAGCATGACCCGATTCAGCCTGAACGGTTCATGCTCCAGTTTGAACCGGATAACACCGGCCGAGCGCTGCACCGCCGGCGAAGCGCGCCGAAGAACCAAGCGCTTCTTCGATACGCAATGCCTCGTTCCATTTCGCCATCCGCTCGGAACGCGCGAACGAGCCGACCTTGAGCTGGCCGGCGTCCCAGCCGACCGCGAGATGCACGATGGTGACGTCTTCGGTCTCGCCGGAGCGCGCCGACACGATCCCCGCAAGCCCGTGTTCGCGCGCCGCATCGAGCGCCGCCTTCGTCTCGCTGAGCGTGCCGGCCTGGTTGGGCTTGAGCAGGACGGCGTTGACGCTGCGGTCTTTCGCCGCCGCGCGGACCCGCGCTGCATTTGTCACCAGGAAATCATCGCCGATGACCTGCACGCGATCCCCGACCGCGGCGGTGAAGCGGCAGAAGCCGTTCGGATCATCCTCCGCCACAGGGTCTTCAATCGAGATGATCGGATAGCGCTCGATCCAGCCGAGCAGCAGTTCGATCAGCCCGTCGCTGTTGAGTTCGCGATCCTCCAGCGCGAGGCGGTAGCGGCCTTCCCGGCCGAAGGCCGAGGCCGCGATGTCGAGCGAAACGGCGACTTCATCGCCCGGCGTGAAACCCGCACGCTCGATCGCCCGCACCAGCATATCGAGCGCTTCTTCGTTGGAGCGGAAGGCCGGCCAGTAGCCGCCCTCGTCGGCCACTCCCTGCATCAGCCCGCGCTCGCTCAGAAGCGCGCCGGCGACGAGGTATACTTCCGCCGTCATGTCGAGCGCCTGCGCGAAACTCGTCGCGCGCGGACACATCACCATGAAGTCTTGAATGTCGACACGGCCGGCCGCATGCGCGCCGCCGCCGAAGATCTGGATCTCGGGCAGCGGCATGCGCGTCGGCGCGCCGCCGGCGAGATAGCGCCACAACGGCACGCCATGCGCGGCCGCAGCCGCATGCGCCACCGCCATCGAAGTCGCGACCAGAGCGTTGCCGCCCAGCCGCCCCTTGTTGGCGGTGCCGTCGGCGTCGATCAGCGCGCGATCGATCGCCGCCTGGCCGGCGGCATCTCGGCCGCGCAGAAGCGCCGCGATCTCGCCCGAGACATGCGCGACCGCCCGCGTGACATCGCGCCCGCCCTGGCGCGCGCCACCATCGCGCAGATCGACCGCCTCGCCGGAACCGGTGGATGCACCCGCGGGCGCGATCGCCCGGCCGGTCGCGCCGCCCTCCAGCACCACCTCGGCCTCGACCGTCGGCCGCCCCCGCGAGTCCCAAACGCGGCGGCCTTTGACGGCAATAATGGTCGTTTCTGTCATGGCCTATTCATTCCGAAAAAAGACCGTTCTGGATCATTTCGTCCCTCATTGGCCCATATCGTCCATATCGGGAACGCCCAGTTCCCGTGCCCAGACGGCGCGGATAGCGTCCAGCGTATCGGGCGGACGTGCCAGCAGCGCCAGCGCGACTTCGCGCACGCGGGCCTTGCCCGCCTCGTCGAGGTATTCGACCGGCGACTTGCCATCGACACGCGCCAGCCAGAGCCCCGGCAGCAGATGCGCGATACGCGCCTCCAGCACAGCGCGCGGCTCCCAGGTCACACCCGCGAGATAGGTTTTGCTGAGCGCATCGAAGGCCATCAGGAAGCGCGAGGTGGCCGGCGGCGTCCAAAGACACTTCAGCAACAAGTGCTTCAGGCAGAAGGCGAGATCGAAGGCGGGATCGCCGTACCAGGCGCATTCGGCATCGAGAAAGACCGGCCCGCGCGGACCGGCAAGGATGTTCTTGGGGCTGACATCGCCATGCACCAGCGCGCGCTTGGTCGCCAGCGTATCGCGCGAGAGCGCCATCAGCCGCTCACCGACGCGCGGATGCGCGCGCGCCGTCGCTTCGAGATAGGCCTCCAGCCTTATCGCGTGGAAGGTCGCATCGGTCGCGAAGTCGGCCGCGATCTGCGGATCGCCCGCCGTCGCGCCGTGAATGGCGGCGAGCCTCCGGCCGACTTCGGCGGCGAAGGCAAGATCGACATGGCCGTCGCGCAACTCGTCTTTCCAGATCGGATGATCGGAAGGATCGAGGTAGCGCATCGCAAACAGGCCCGCGGCGCGATCCTCGCCAAGCACCTCCGGCGTCGCACCGGGCACGACGCGCTCGGCGACACGGAACCACTTCGTCTCAAACGCATTGCGCTCGACCGGCGCAAACCACGCCTGCGCGACCTTGAGCTGCGCGCGGGCGCGCTTGATGGCGATCGGCCCGCGGGCGGTCTCGACCTTCCAGATGTCCGAGGACACACCGCCAGTCAGCGGCTCGATCTGCGGATTTTCGCCGGGCGCGATGAACCCCATCCGTACGAGTGCTGCGATCAGCAGCGTCTCGTCGGCGTCCGCTCCCGTTGCGGCCCGCTCGCTCACGCCGGCACGCGCCGCCATTTCGCCCGCGCGATACCGCCACCGCCCGAGGGACTGTCGTTGACGTAAGTGATCGTATCGCCGTCGAAGATCAGTCGGCGCACCTGCGTCTCGCCGAGATAGTTCGGAAAGGTCGTGCCCTCGATCCGGCAGGCGATCGTGCTCGTGCCTTCATCGATCGTGTAGGTACCGAAGTAACCGATCGAGCCGCGCACGACCGCGCGGTTTTCCTCGTCATTGCCCCGCTCGCGGTTGCCGGCCGCGAAGCCGGGCAGGTCCGGCCGCGTGATCGTGATGGTGAACCAGCCATCGGCGGTGATGACCATGAGACCGTTCGGCGACGGACCGTAGGGCCGGATCAGCCCCGCCCCCTCGCCGACCTCCAGCGACACCATGCGCCAGGTGCCGACCGCGCGTTCGCGGACCGTCTGCGTCATTCCCGTTTCTCTCCCCTTTGGTGCCTTGCGCCAGAAGGGCCGGACCACCTCGGACCGGGCCTCGCTGGGCGACACTTGATTTCCGCATCGCGGTCATGGCTCAGTCCGCATCGATACTTCAACCGACCGGACACACCATGTCGCTGGAACTCTACCTCGCCTATCTCGCCACGTGCATCGTGATTGTCATCGTGCCGGGCCCGACTGTCACGCTGATCGTCGCCAACGGGCTCAAATACGGCACGCGCGCCGGCATGCTCAACATCGCGGGGACCCAGCTTGGCCTCGCGGTATGCATCCTGATCGTGCTCGCGGGCCTTGCTTCGCTGGTCGCGGCGGCAGGCTGGCTGTTCGACATCCTGCGGCTATTGGGCGCGGCCTATCTGATCTGGCTCGGCTGGAAGCTGTTGCGCTCGTCAGGAGACATCGCAGCGCCGGGTTCCGGCCAATCGGCGCCGAAGCCGCGCGGCGGCTTCTTCCTTCAGGGCTTTCTCGTCCTGATGAGCAATCCCAAGATACTGGTGCTGTTCGGCGCGCTGTTCCCGCAATTCATGGACCCGAACGGCGGATTCGTGGAGCAGGTTCTGCTGCTGGGCGTCACCGCGATGGCGGTCGCCTTCGTGTTCGACAGCGGTTATGCGGTGCTCGCGGGCCGCGCCGGCGCGGTGCTGACACGCCAGCGGGTGAAGCTGGTCAGTCAGGCCAGCGGCCTTTGCCTGATCGGCGGCGGCATCTGGCTCGCGCTGCAGCGCAGCCGCTGAAACGCGCTCTACAGCACGATGCCGGTTCGATGAATCGACATCACGCTGTAGCGGTTTATTTGAGCATCGCTTTTCCCGAAAACCGGTTCCCACCCCGGATCAAGTCCGGGGCAGGCTTTTTCGGAGCGATGCTCTACCCGCTCGCCTGCCGGCTCCGCTCCTCGTCCTGGCCGAAGCGCTCGTCAAAGGCATAGCCGGCACCGCGCACGGTGCGGATCGGGTCGGTGTTGCGGCCACGGTTGAGCGTCTTGCGCAGGCGGCCGACATGCACGTCGACGGTCCGCTCGTCGATATAGACGTCGCGGCCCCACACGCCGTCGAGAAGCTGCTCGCGGGTGAACACGCGGCCGGGGCTCTGCATGAAGAATTCGAGCAGCTTGAACTCGGTCGGCCCGAGCACGATCTCGCGGCCGGAACGGAACACGCGGCGGCGCGTGCGGTCGAGTTCGATCTCGCCTGCCGACAGTACGCTGGCCACGCGCTCAGGCTTGGTCCGGCGCAGCAGCGCGCGTATCCGCGCCAGCAGTTCGGGCACGGAGAACGGCTTGACCACATAGTCGTCGGCGCCGGTGGCGAGGCCGCGCAAGCGCTCGGACTCTTCGCCGCGCGCGGTGAGCATGATCACCGGCAGCGTCTCGGTCTCGGGCCGCGCCCGCAGGCGCCGGCAAAGCTCGATGCCGGAGAGCCCCGGCAGCATCCAGTCGAGCACGACGAGATCGGGAACATTCTCCTTGAGCCGGACTTCGGCCTCGTCGCCGCTCGCGACAGCCTCAACCTCGTAGCCCTCGGACTCAAGGTTGTAGCGCAGGAGAAGCGTGAGCGGCTTCTCGTCCTCGACGATCAGTATGCGCGCGCCCATAGGACGGTCAAACCTCCTCAGCCCGGGAAGGGCACATTGGTCATGCTGGTGGTGTCGCCCTTCGGGCGCTCATCGATCAGCGGCTGACCCTGGACCATGAAATGCACCGTCTCGGCGATGTTGGTGGCGTGATCGCCCATCCGCTCGATGTTCTTGGCGCAGAACAAAAGGTGCGTGCAGAACGTGATGTTGCGCGGATCTTCCATCATGTAGGTGAGCAGTTCGCGGAACAGCGAGTTGTTCACCGCGTCGATGGCCTCGTCGCCGCGCCACACTTCGAGCGCCTCTTCGCTGTCGCGCTGGGCATAGGCGTCGAGCACATGCTTGAGGGCCGCCATGACCAGTTCGGCCATGTTCTCGACCCCGCGCATCACCGTCGGGTAGCGGAACTCGCGGCCGAGCGCGAGCACGCGCTTGGCGATGTTCTTGGCAAGATCGCCGATCCGTTCGAGGTCGTTAGAGACGCGCAGCGCAGCCACGATCTCGCGCAGATCGACGGCCACCGGCTGGCGGCGCGCGATGGTGAGGATCGCCTTTTCCTCGATCTCGCGCTGGATCGCATCGATATCGCGGTCGGCGTCGATGATCTGCTGCGCCAGCGTCATGTCGCGCTTGCCGAGCGCGTCGACGGCGTCCGCAATCTGCTGTTCCGCAAGCCCTCCCATCTCCGCGACCATGCGCTGGAGTTCGTGCAGATCGACGTCGAACGCCTTGGCGATGTGTTGTTCGCTCATGATGTCACTCTTTCTCCGCTCGGCCCAAGCCACGCGCTAGCCGAAACGGCCGGTGATGTAATCGAGCGTGCGCTTCTCGCTCGGATTGGTGAAGATCGCCTCGGTCGGCCCCTGCTCGACCAGGTTGCCGAGGTGGAAGAAGGCCGTGCGCTGCGACACGCGCGCCGCCTGCTGCATCGAGTGGGTGACGATGATGATCGTGTAGTTGGCGCGCAACTCGTCGATCAACTCCTCGATCTTCGCGGTCGCGATCGGGTCGAGCGCCGAACACGGCTCGTCCATCAGGATCACCTCCGGCGACACCGCGATGGCGCGGGCGATGCAGAGGCGCTGCTGCTGGCCGCCGGAAAGTCCGGTGCCCGGTTCATTGAGCCGGTCCTTCACCTCGTCGATCAGCCCGGCTTTCTGCAGACTGCTCATGACGATCTCTTCGAGTTCGGCCTTCGAGCGCGCAAGCCCGTGGATGCGCGGACCATAGGCGACGTTCTCGAAGATCGACTTCGGAAACGGGTTCGGCTTCTGGAACACCATGCCGACGCGCGCACGCAGTTCCACAACATCGAGATCGGGGTCGTGGATGTTGCGGCCCTCAAGCAGGATCTCGCCCTCGACGCGCGATCCTTCGATGGTGTCGTTCATGCGGTTGAAGCAGCGCAGGAAGGTCGACTTGCCGCAGCCCGAGGGACCGATGAAGGCCGTGACCGAACGGTCGGCAATATCGACCGAAACCTCGTGCAGGGCCCGCTTCTGCCCGTAGAACACGCTGACCTTGCGCGCCGTCACTTTCGGCGGCGCGTTAGTCAGCGTCGCCGGCGGCGTCTCTTTTACAATCGCGGAGATGTCGTGCATCTGTATCCTCTCCATCCTTACCAGCGGCTTTCGAACCGCTTGCGGAGGAAAATGGCCAGCCCGTTCAGAACGATCATCAGCGAGAGCAGAACGATGATGGCCGCCGACGTGCGAGCCTCGAAAAAGTTACGCAGTTCGTTGCCCTGCCAGAGATAGATCTGAACCGGCAAGGCAGTGGATTGATCCATCGGGGTCGCCGGCACATTCGCCACGAACGCGCTCATGCCGATGAGCAGCAGCGGGGCGGTTTCGCCAAGCGCCTGCGCGACGCCGATGATCGCGCCGGTCAGGATGCCGGGCAAGGCCAGTGGCAGCACATGGTGCGTCACCGTCTGCACGCGCGAGGCGCCGAGCCCGACCGCCGCCTGCCGGATCGACGGCGGGATCGCGCGCAGGGTCGAGCGCGTCGCGATGATGATCGTCGGCAGCGTCATCAAGGTGAGCACCAGACCGCCGACCAGGGGCGCCGACAGTGGCAGGCGGAACCAGATGATGAACACCGCCGCGCCCAGGAGGCCGAACACGATCGACGGCACCGCGGCGAGGTTGTTGATGTTGATCTCGATAAGGTCGGTGAGCCGGTTCTTCGGCGCGAACTCTTCGAGATAGATCGCGGCCGCGACGCCGATCGGCACCGACAGCAGAATCACGATCAGCATCATGTAGAGCGAGCCGACGAAAGCGCCGGCAAGACCGGCGGAGGCCGGCGACGCGCGCGAGTCGACGTTGAAGAACAGGCTGGTCGAGAAGCTCTCGGTGAGAAGGCCCTTCTCCTGCAGGATTTCGACGTAGCGGCGCTGGTTCGGCGTCAGCGGAAGCTGCCGGTCGGGCAGGGAGCGGTCGATGTTTCCCTTCACCCACACGTCGACATTGGCGTCGGCGAGAAGCTTGACGGTGACCGTCTGCCCGACGAGTCCCGGCCTCTCCTGCACGAGATCGCGCAGCCGGAAGCGTTCGCCGCTTGTGACCAGCCGTGACACGTCACGACGGTTTTTGGCGGCGTCCGGCGGAAGCTCCGCGAGCAGCGCGTTCTCGATGATCCGGCCCCAGTTCACACCGGCCAGCGCGGTGCGCCACTGCAGCACCTCCGCTTCGTAGGCGGCCGGCGACTCGCCCTGCTGCGGCTGGGGATAGGGCGGTATCTTGACGATGTTCGGATCGAACGTGACCGGAACCGTAATGCTGGCCTGCCAGAAGGCCGGCAAGCCTTTGTTGAGAATGGTCCCGAACAGGATCGCAACGAAGCTCAGGCCGAGAATGACAGCCAACATGCCGACCAGGCGGAAGCGGCGCTCGGCGGCGTGGCGTCGGCCCAGCGAGCCGCGCACCCTGGCCGTCGAACCCGAAGCGGCCTTAGGCGCAGCCGCATCCGCGGCCGGGGAAGCGAGAGAGGGATCGGAGGTGGTGCTCATGGGTGCACGTTCACTCGTACTGCTCGCGATATTTCCGGACGATGTATAGCGCGACCACATTCAACCCCAGCGTCATGGTGAAGAGCGTGAGGCCGAGCGCGAAGGCGACCAGAGACTGCGGACTGGTGAAGTCGATGTCGCCGGTCAGCTGATTGACGATCGTGACCGTGATGGTCGAGATCGCCTGTAGCGGATTGGCCTGCAGCACCGGCGCATTGCCGGCGGCCAGCACGACGATCATGGTCTCGCCGATCGCACGGCTGACGGCGAGCAGGAACGCGCCGACGATCCCCGGCAGCGCCGCCGGTAGAACCACCCGGCGGATGGTCTCCGAATGCGTCGCGCCGAGGCCGAGCGAGCCGTCCCGCATCGCGCGGGGGACCTGCGTGATGATGTCGTCGGAGAGCGACGACACGAACGGGATGATCATGATGCCCATGACCAGTCCGGCCGTCAGCGCGGAGGTGGCGCGGATCTCGATCCCGATCATCGCGCCGGCGCTGGCGAGGAACGGCCCCACCACGGTAAGCGCGAAGAAGCCGTAGACGATGGTCGGAATGCCGGCCAGCACCTCGATGATCGGCTTCGCGAAGGCGCGCACCGCAGGCGAGGCATATTCGGCCATGTAGACGGCGGTCATGAGCCCGATCGGCACCGCCACCAGCATGGCGATGATGGTGATCAGCACGGTGCCCCAGAGCAGCGGCAGCAGGCCGTAGCCACCGGAAGCGCCCGTGCCCACGGTGGCGAAACGCGGGTTCCAGACCGTTCCGAAGAAGAAGTCGAAAGGATGCACGAAGTTGAAGAAACGTATCGCTTCGCTCAGCATCGAGAGCACGATGCCGACGGTCGTCACGATGGCGACGCCCGAGCAGAGCACGAGCGCGATCATAACGACGCGCTCGACCTGATTGCGGGCGCGCATCTTCGGAGACATGCTCCGCAGCACCAGGGACGCGCCGATGACGGCGACCGCTGCCATGACCGCGATCATCGCGAGATAACCGGTGTTCTTGAGCTGCGTCATGCGCGCAGCGGCTTCGACCTCGAAGGCTTCCGGCGTCCCGGCGACGCCGAAGCCGGTCGCCAGCGCGACGATCCGGTTGAGGATGACAGCCAGTTGCGCGGTCGGCAGCGTACGGACCGCTTCCGGAAGCTCCGCCGTCACCAGGGCGCGAATGATGCTGCCCTCGAATACCCAGAAGAATAAGAGAACGGCGAGCGCGGGAAGGCCGCACCAAAGCGCAACCAGGACACCATAATGGGTCGGCAGCGAATGCAGCTTCGCACCTGAGGCCGCGGCGACCCGCCGGCTCTTTACCGTACCGAACTGGTAGGCAAAGCCCATCGCGGTGAGAATAGCGACGATCAACCAGATCGTTGACATTGGCCCTGGGACTCCTGCGGCCTTCCGCCGCCAGCCTGTGAACCGGACACGGTTCGTTCGATGCTTCCGGCTTCTCCGGCTGCCATCCCGGACGGCCGCTTGGGCAGCGTCCGGGATGGAGCCAGAAAAGTCAGGCCGATCAGTTGGTCACGACCTTGCGGCTCTTGAGATCGTTGGCGATCTTCGCGCGCTGGGCGTCATCCATCGGGATCAGGCCCGCATCGACGAGCTTGCCGTCCTGGCCGGCCATCGTGTCGGTCAGGAAGAACTGGCCGAACTGCTCCAGGCCCGGAACGACGCCGATGTGCTCACCCTTGATGTAGAAGTACAGCGGGCGCGAAACCGGGTACTGACCCTTGGCGATGGTCTCCAGCGACGGGGTGACGCCGTTCACGGTCGCAACCCGCAGCTTGTCGCGGTTCTGGTCGTAGAAGCTGAGGCCGAACACGCCGACGGCATCGGCCTGCGCGTTCAGACGCGCCAGCGTCTCGGTGTAGTCGCCGGCGATCTCGACCACGCGGCCGTCCTGACGCAGGCCAAGGCACGCGGCCTTCTGTTCGTTGCCCTTGAGCGCGGCGATGGTCTTGAACGCCCGGCAGCCCGGGGTCACGACCTTTTCCTCGAACACTTCGCGGGTGCCGTGGTTGGAGGCCGGGATGACCAGCGAAATTTCCTGGTCGGGCAGGCTCTTGTCGATCTGCGACCAGCGCGTATAGGGGTTGTCGACCAGCTTGCCGTCGCGCTCGACCTTCGCCGCCATCGCAGCGAACACGAACTTCGGCTCGAGCTTGAACTCGGCGCGATCGGCGCGCGAAGCGAACACGATGCCGTCGAAGCCGAAGCTGATCTCGATGATCTGCTTCACGCCGTTCTTATGGCAGTTCTCGATCTCGCTCTTGGTGATCGGACGCGACGCATTCGCAACGTCGATGGTGTTGGCGCCCACGCCGCCGCAGAACTGGCGGAAGCCGCCGCCCGTGCCGCCGGAGCCGACGACCGGCGTCTTGAAGTTCGGGAATGCCTGGCCGAATTCTTCAGCCACGATGCTCGAGAACGGCAGCACGGTGGAAGAACCGGCAATCTGGATCGTATCGCGGGTCTGGGCCTGCGCGCCGCCGGCGGCAAGCGCCCCCGCAACCGCAAGCGCGCAGGCGCTCGCATAGGTGCCGAGTTTCACGGGAATCTCCTTCGTTTGGTGTACGGCGCCGACCATTCGGCCATTTCGCCTCCCGGCGCCCTTCGGGCCACCCGCCTGGGTCACCCGTTACGCGGGTGGTCCTAAGCGCTCTCGATAAGGGTTCTATGACAATGCAGTGACACTTCAATGACAGTTCAAGTCATTGAAACAGCGACGATTTCAGGCAGGCCGCTTGTGGACGGGCAGAAATGCCGTGAAAGTCGCGCCTGCTCCGGCCTGACTCTCGATGGTCAGACGCCCGCGATGCCGCGTGAGGATGTGCTTGACGAGCGAGAGCCCGAGCCCGGTGCCGCCTTCCGCGCGGCTGTGCCCCACATCGACGCGGTAGAAGCGCTCGGTGAGGCGCGGCAGGTGCTCCGGCGCAATGCCGGGACCGAAATCGCGCACGCTTATATGGGCCTCCTGCGCGCCGCCGCTGCCCGGCACCGCTTCCACCGTCACCAGCACGCGATTGCCTGACCCGCCATACTTCAACGCGTTCTCGACGAGGTTCTCGAACACGCGGGTCAGTTCGTCGTGGTCGCCGATGACCGGAAGTTGCTCAGGCGTGGTGACGACGATCTCGACTTCGCGCTCGCGCGCGAGCATCTGCAGGCTGTCGGTGACCTGGCGCACGATCGCCACGATGTCCGCGGTGCCCTGCGGCGGGATATGCGCATTCAACTCGATCCGGGACAGCGACAACAGGTCGTCGATGAGGCGCGCCATGCGACGCGCCTGCTCCTTCATGATGTTGAGGAACTCCTCGCGGGCAGCAGGATCGTTACGCGCCGAGCCCTGCAGCGTATCGATGAAGCCCGACAGCGCAGCCAGCGGCGTGCGGAGTTCGTGACTCGCATTGGCGACGAAGTCCGCACGCGTCTGTTCGACCCGCCGCAGCGGGGTCAGATCGTTGAAAGTGACCAACGTCAGCCTGCGGCCATCGCTCGCGGCCGCCTGCATCGGGACGACATGCGCCTGGTACCAGCGATCGACCGGAACGCGCTCGGAGAACTCGGCCCGTTGCACCTCGCCGCTCGAAGCCGCGCGCCGGATCGCGTCGACGATCGCCGGCAGCCGCAGCACGAGCAGCGCGGATTCGCCGCGCCGCAACGCCGGCGCCAGCGCGATCGCCGCTGCATTGGCGGCGATGACCGTCGAATCCGCATCCAGCAGCACCGCCGGCTCCGGAAGTGCCGCCACCATTGCGGAGACCGCAGCCGGAACCGGGGCTGAAGGCTGGCCCGCAGCCGGCCCGTTCGCCACCCCGTACGCTGGCCGGCTCGTCTGCCAGCCGGTCACGATGGTGGCCAGCAGAATAATGAACCCCGCGGCGATCGCGGTCCACGCGGAGATGGCCCCGGCGATCGCCAGCAGCGCGAACACCAGGACGCAAGCCGCAACGACAAAGCGCCCTGCGACGAGGGCTGATCGAAGAGCGGCAAGGACCGTCACCGCTCTGGATTCGCGATCAGGGGGAGCGGTGGGTGTCATCGGATTGCACCGTCCCGGGCCGCGACGCGGACGAGACCGGCGAAGCCGGCTTCGTCATATTGAGCCACACCTCCCGGATGCCCAGCGTCAGCAACGCAAGCGCGAAGGGAGTGATGTAGTAGAGCAGACGGAAGAGCAGCAGGCCGGCGATCAGGTGCTCGCGGTCGAACTGCCAGAGCGCCACCAGCATTGCGGCATCGAAAACGCCGAGCCCGCCCGGCGAGTGGCTGGCGAAGCCGAGCAGCGTCGCGGATACGAAAATGACGGCGAGTTCGATGAAGCCGATATGCGGCTCCGCCGGCATCAGCACATACATCGCCGCCGCGCAGAAGCTCAGATCGACGATGCCGATCACGATCTGGAGCAGCGTCAACTGGCCGCTGGGCAGTTCGACCTGCCAGCCCTGGCGGCCGATCAGGCGCGGCTTCTGCCACACCCAGAACACGTAACCGACCAGCACGACGATGGTCGTAATGGCGACCGCGCGGTTAAGCCATGGCGGAAGCTGATTGATGGCGCTGGCAGCCTCCGGGACATAGGCAATGCCGAGGCCGAGCACCGTGGCGTTGCCGAGCCAGAAGGTCAGCCCCGCAATGAAGATGATCTTGGCGACCTCGACCGCGCTGAGATTCCAACCCGAGTAAATTCGGTAACGCACCGCGCCGCCGGAAAACACGCTGGCGCCGACATTGTGTCCGACCGAATAGCTCGTGAAGCCGGCAAGCGCCGCGATCCGGTAGGGCACGTCGTTGCGGCGGATCGTGCGAAGCGCAAACCAGTCATAGAATGTCAGCGTGAAATAGCCGAGCGCGACGAACAGCGCGGCCAGAGCGATATGTGATGGCGGGGTATCGCGCAGGGCGACGCCTACTGCCTGGATGTCGAGACCATGCAGCATGCGATAGAGCACCACCGCGGCGACCGCGATGATGGTCAGGCTGGCGGCCAGGCCAACCCGGTTCCAGCCGATCTTTTTATCCACGAACCGGGCGATGGCCCGCAGCATTCCGAGCATCAACATTCCTTCTTCTGGCCGGAGGACCGCTGCCGATCCGATTCAGGATGCGACGACAACGTGGGCCATCGCTAGCAGAAGTTCCATTCGCGCGCGAGCAAGACACAGATATGTGTCGCCCTCCCGACAATGGGCATAACCGTCATTTTCCAGCTATCTGCGGCGAGTATGATCGGGGGCGCGGACTTTTGTCGCAGCCCGGCGCCCCCTAGAATCTAGAATGGTGCTGAAGGTGGAGGGGAGACGGATGCAACCGCCCGGCAGTCCTGCAGGTACGACAAGCGAGGCCGGAATGCAGAGACCGGCTGCACCGACCGATGCTGGTTCGAGGACAGCTATCCCCGATGGCGGACAAGGCTCCGCCGGGGAAGTCTTCTGGGCCTTCCTCAAGCTGGGCCTGACCTCCTTCGGAGGACCGATCGCGCATCTCGGCTATTTCCGCGACGAACTGGTGGTGCGGCGGCGCTGGATCAGTGACTCGGGCTATGCCGATCTGGTGGCGCTCTGCCAGTTCCTGCCCGGCCCGGCCTCCAGCCAGACCGGCTTCGCGTTCGGCCTGATGCGCGGCGGCGCGCTGGGGGCGCTGGCGGCATGGGCGGCCTTCACCCTTCCCTCCGCGCTTGCGCTGCTCCTGTTCGCATACGGCGCGGCATGGTTCGCCGGCCCGGTCGGCTCCGGCCTGCTGCATGGACTCAAAGTCGTCGCGGTCGCCGTCATCGCCCAGGCCGTGTGGGGCATGGCGCGCAGCCTGGCGCCGGACCGCCCGCGGGCGACGATCGCCTTTCTGGCCGTCGCGATGGTGGCATTTGCCGGCGGCATCTTTGCGCAGGTCGGCGCGATCGCGCTCGGCGCGCTGCTCGGCCTATGGCTCTGCCGCGCTGATCCGACGAATGGCGAAACGCACATCCCGTTCAACGTGCCGCGCTCCGCGGGCGTCGTCTGCCTGATCGCCTTCTTCGCCCTGCTGATCGGCCTGCCGCTGCTTACCGCAGCGACCGGCAGCCAGACACTTGCGCTGACCGATGCGTTCTACCGCGCCGGGGCGCTGGTGTTCGGCGGCGGCCACGTCGTTTTGCCGCTGCTCGAGGCCGAAGTGGTGCAGCCCGGCTGGGTGAGCGCGGATGCCTTCCTCACCGGCTATGGCGCGGCGCAGGCCGTGCCCGGACCGCTCTTCACCTTCGCTGCCTATCTCGGCGCGGTCATGCAGCCGGCGCCCAATGGCGTCTTCGGCGCGATCATCGCGCTGGTCGCGGTGTTCGCACCGGGATTGTTGCTGCTGGTCGGCGTGCTGCCGTTCTGGGACGCGCTGCGCACAAGGCCGGCCGCGCAGGCGGCGATGCGCGGGGCGAACGCCGCGGTCGTCGGCATCCTCGGCGCCGCGCTCTATCAGCCGGTCTGGACCAGCGCGATCCTTAGCCCCCGCGATTTCGCGCTGGCGCTCGGCTGCTTCCTGCTGCTGACGATCGGCGGCGCGCCGCCGTGGATCGTCGTGGTAATTGCCGCCCTCGGCGGCATCGGATTGGCGATGGTGGGGTAGCGGGCAGACAACCCGACCACCAAGCTAGAGCATGATCCATTCAGGTTGAATCGGATCATGCTCTGGAAGTTGTTGTGTGGTCGCATTTTCTAACGGCGAACCGGTATCCACTTCGCCGGAAAATGCTCTAACCCGAAGCCGTCGTATCGGTCTCCGCCTCCGGCGGCTTGGCGACGCGCTTCGGCGTCGTGAACGGCGTCGGGCGCGGGATGTTGCTATGCAGCAGGTCGGACCCGGAGCGCAGGTCGCCGGCCATCTCCAGCGTGAAGCGCTCGGTATCGCGGCGGCGGATGTCGGCGGCGACCTCGGCCGCCTCCTCGGGCGAAACGCCGAGTTCGCGCAGTGCCGCCTCGCCGAACTTGAGCGCCGACTCGAATGTCTCGCGGATGAAGTAGTCGACCCCTTCCTCCACCAGCTTGAGCGCATGCGCGCGATCATAGGCTCGCACCAGCAGCATCGCGTGCGGGAACTCCGCCTTGGCGAGTTCGATGATGCGGTCGGTCGAGGCGCGATTGTCGATGCAGATGGCGATGGCGCGCGCCTCGCCGGCGCCGGCGGCATGCAGGAGGTCGAGCCGCGTGCCGTCGCCGTAGTAGATCTTGAAACCGAACTCGGCCGCGCTGCGGATCATCTCGGTATCGTAGTCGATGATCGAAACCTCGATCCCGCGCGCCAGCAGCGACTGGCTCGCCACCTGCCCGAACCGGCCGAAGCCGATGATCAGCACGCTGCCATGCAGGTCGGCGGCGACATCGACCCCGTCCATCGAGGGCTTCTGCTCCGGCAGGAAGCGCTGCAGCAGCGACACGCAAAGCGGGGTGAGCGCCATCGAGACGATGACGGCGGTCGTCATCACGGCATTGATGCGCGCATCGAACAGGCCGACCGAGGCAGCGGCGGCGTAGAGCACGAAGGCGAACTCGCCGCCCTGCGCCATCAGCGCCATGCGGGAGAGCGCTTCGGCATTGTTGGCGCGGAACACCCGCGCGACGGCGTAGATACCTAAGCCCTTGACGGCCATGTAGGCGACGACGAGCCCCAGGATCAGCGGCCACTCGCGCCCGATCGCCGGAAGGTCGAGCGCCATGCCGACGCTCAGGAAGAACAGGCCGAGCAGGATGCCCCGGAACGGCTCGATGTCGGCTTCGAGCTGATGGCGGAAGGTCGATTCCGACAGCAACACGCCGGCGAGGAAGGCGCCCATCGCCATCGACAGGCCGCTGACCTGCATCGCCAGCGCCGAGCCGAGCACCACCAGCAGCGCGGCCGCGGTCATCACCTCGCGCGCCCGCGACTCGGCGAGGATACGGAACATCGGGTTGAGCAGCCAGCGCCCCGCCGCGAGCAACGCCACCAGCGCTCCGAGTGCAATGGCGATGGCGGTCCACCGCTCGCCCGCGGTCACGGTCTCGGCCGTCGGGGCCAGAAGCGCGACAACGATCAGCAGCGGCACGATGGCGAGATCTTCGAGCAGCAGGATCGAAACGACGCGTTGCCCCGGAGGGGTCGACAATTCGCCGCGCTCGTCGAGAAGCTGGATGGCGGTCGCCGTGGAGGTCAGCGTGAAGCCCATGCCGGCGAGGAAGGCCACGACCGGCGGCAGGCCGAAGGCGATGCCGACCCCGGTCACGAGCGTGCCGCAGATCAGGACCTGCGCCACCCCGAGGCCGAAGATCTCCCCGCGCAGGCTCCACAGCCGCGACGGCTGCATTTCCAGCCCGATCACGAACAGGAACATCACCACGCCGAGTTCGGCGACATGCAGGATCGCCTGCGGCGAAGTGAACAGGCCGACGCCGTAAGGTCCGATGACAAGGCCGGCCGCGAGATAGCCGAGCACCGAGCCGAGCCCCAGCCGCTTGAACAAGGGCACCGCGATCACGCCGGCGCTGAGCAGCGCCACCACCTGCACCAGTTCGCTGCTCGCACCTTCCGCCGCCATGCCGGACCCTGTCTGCTGACCCAAACCAATCAGAGCACGACTGTATAAGCCAGCGCGAGCGTCCGCGCACCAGAAGCTGCTTATGCGGCCCCAAGCGGAAGTTGTGATCAATTGATGGGCAGCGCGAAAGCTACCTGGCGCGGTCCTCTGCCCCTTCCGCCATCGGCGCATTCGGCCACTGCCCGACCTCGATCCTGGCGGCTGCGATGACCGCCTGGGTGCGGCTGTCGACGCCGAGCTTCTGCAGGATGGCCGAGACATGCGCCTTCACGGTCGCTTCCGATACGCCGAGTTCGTAGGCGATCTGCTTGTTCAGCAGCCCCTCCGACAGCATCATCAGAACGCGCACCTGCTGCGGGGTCAGCGTCGCGAGCCGCCCGACCAGTTCCGCCGATCCCGCGTCGGCCGCCCGCGCGAGGTCGATGTCGGGCGGCGTCCAGACTCCGCCCACCAGAACCTGCGCGACCGCCATCCGCATGGCCTCCGTTCCCGCCGTCTTGGGGATAAAGCCGGACGCGCCGAAATCCATGCATCGGCGAATGACCGCCGGGTCCTCATTGGCCGAGACGACCACGACCGGGACCGCCGGATATTGCGCGCGCAGATACATCAGGCCCGAGAAGCCGCGGACGCCGGGCATCGTAAGGTCGAGGAGCACGAGGTCGATGTCGGCGTCGCAGTCCAGCGCGCGCGCCACTTCCTCGTAGGAACCGGCTTCCACGATGTCGACGCCCGGGAAAAGGCCGGCCACCGCTTCGCGCAGCGCGCCGCGAAACAGAGGATGGTCGTCGGCAATGATAAGCCGATGACTGACTGGTTCCGCAACGGGTTTGGCTTCGACCATAGTCGAATAGGTTATACGAGCCGGATGCGGACGAACAGCGCTTCCGGCAGCCTGTCCCGGCATTACGTCATACTTTTCGGACAACCTTTTTGCGCTGCAACACGCCAGAAGATTGCGCCGCGCAAACTGCGCAGAGAACCTTTTCCCTTCACCGAAAGTCTTATGCACACCGACGGTGGTTTGGACAAAAGTATAATTCGACGCTTTGCAGGCCGCGTGTAGCGTAACGATTGCTTCGACTCTCGCCCAAGAAGCGGACGAAGCAGCGCGCACACGGGGGCTGATGGGCGGCGCGAACCGTCAATTCGCCTTTCGCTATCGACTGGAGACGGACGACATCACGAACCGTCCATCGAAAGGGAGGGTCACCTATGGAACAACCAAACCCGGAACGGGATGAGGCATACTGGGCCGATACCAGCCGTCTGATGTGGACGACGCTCGGCATCTGGTTCTTCTTCGGATACGTCATCCACGCCTTCGTCATTCCGCTCAACAAGATCGTCATTCTCGGCTTTCCGCTCGGCTTCTACATGGCCGCGCAAGGCTCGCTGATCGCGTTTGTGGTGCTGCTGTTCTGGTTCGCAAAGTCCCAGGACAAGATCGACCGCAAGCACGGTGTCGCGGAAGACGACGAGTAAGGGGGCGAAAATGGCATCGCAATCAACCGCCGCATTCACCCAGCAGCTTGGCAAATACTACGTCACGTATACCGGCGTGTTCGCCGCCTTCGTGGTGCTGCTGGCGATCCTGGAATGGTTCGGAGTTCCGAACCGCGTGATCGGCTATCTGTTCGTGTTCTTCACGCTCGCGGTCTACGCCATGATCGGCATCATGTCGCGGACCACGCAGGTGTCGGAATATTATGTCGCCGGCCGCCGCGTGCCGGCGATCTTCAACGGCATGGCGACCGGCGCCGACTGGATGTCGGCTGCGTCGTTCGTGGGCATGGCGGGAACGCTGTTCCTGCTGGGCTATGACGGCCTTGCCTGGGTGCTGGGCTGGACCGGCGGCTACGTGCTGGTCTCGACGCTCGTCGCGCCGTTCCTGCGCAAGTTCGGCGCCTACACCGTTCCCGACTTCATGTCGTATCGCTACGGCGGCAACTTCGCGCGCCTGCTGGCGGTGATCGTGCTGGTGTCGTGCTCCTTCACCTACATCGTCGCGCAGGTTTACGGCACGGGCATCATCGCATCGCGCTTCCTCGGCATGCAGTTCGAGATCGCGGTGTTCGTGGGCCTCGCCGGCATCCTGCTCTGCTCGATGCTCGGCGGCATGCGCGCAGTGACCTGGACGCAGATCGCCCAGTACATCATCCTGATCATCGCCTACCTGCTGCCGGTGATCATCCTCTCGACGCAGAAGTTCGGGATTCCCCTGCCGCAACTGACCTACGGCCAGGCGATCCAGGACATCGTCGCGCGCGAGCAACAGATGCTGCAGACCGGCCTGGCGACGGCTGCGTCGCTCAAGTCGCACATCGTGCCGTTCCAGACCTACAGCCCGCTCAACTTCTTCGGCATCATCCTGTGCATGATGGTCGGCACGGCTTCGCTGCCGCACATCCTGATGCGCTACTTCACCACCCCTTCGGTGCGTGAGGCGCGCCAGTCCGTGGCCTGGTCGCTGTTCTTCATCTTCCTCCTCTACTTCACGGCGCCGGCCTATGCGGCGTTCTCGAAGCTGGAGGTCTATGAGAACATCATCGGCCGGAACCTCACCGAGATCAGGCCGTGGCTCTACACTTGGGGCGAACTCGGGCTGATCCAGATCTGCGGCAAGCCGGCGGCAAGTCTCGACGCGGTGCTGGCGGCCTGCAAGGAGATTGCCGGTCATCCGGGAGTCGTGCGCCTGCAGGACTTCGTGATCAACACGGACGTGATCGTGCTTTCCACACCGGAAATCGCGGGGCTTCCCTATGTGATCTCGGGTCTCGTGGCGGCCGGCGGCCTCGCCGCCGCGCTCTCCACCGCCGACGGCCTGCTGCTCGCCATCGCCAACGCGCTCAGTCACGACATCTACTACAAGATGCTCGATCCGAACGCGTCGACGGTGCGGCGTCTCACCGTGGCCCGCATCCTCTTGCTGGTGGTGGCCATTCTGGCGGCCTATGTCGCGTCGACCCGGCCGGGTGACATCCTGGCGATGGTCGGCTGGGCGTTCTCGCTCGCGATGGCCGGAAACTTCCCGGCGATCGTGATGGGCATCTGGTGGAAACGCACAACCACGACCGCGGCCGTGCTTGGCATGATCGCGGGCTTCGGGTTGTGCATCTTCTACCTCGTGACCACGCGATACTACCCGCAGGCCGGCGTGAACTACTTTGGCATGACCGCGCTCACAAACCCGGTCACGGGGGCGCCGCTCGTGGACATAGCCAAGGTGATGGCGGACCCGAAGGTTCTTGCCGACGTACCTGCCAGCGGGTCCAATCCGCTGCAGTCACGCGTCGGCTGGTTCGGGCTCAACAACATCAACTGCGGCATGCTGGGCGCGCCTCTCGGCTTCCTGGTGATGATCGTGGTCAGCCTGATGGGCAAGGCGCCGTCGAAGGAGATGCAGGCCTTCGTCGACGAGATCCGCAAGCCGCGCGGCCGGACGGTGATCGAAGAGAAAATCTGACCGTTACAGCATCGCTCCGAAAAGTGGTCACCGGTTTTCGGAAATAGCGATGCTTGAACAAGAACCTACAGCATCGTGCCGATTCATCGCATTGGCACGATGCTGTAAGGGGAGCGTCAAATAGAGCGGGGTCCCCCGTCGGGACCCCGCTTGCTTTTGCGGGTCGCTTCATACGACCATCAGAAACATTTCGTTGGGGCGCGGGCATCGCGGTGGGCAGCACTCTCTTCAGCCATTGGTACTTTCACCTCCCGAACTTCGTTCTGGCGGCGCTGATGTACACGCTGCTCGGGCGCGCGGTGCTCGGGCTGATCGTCGGGCCGGATTCGAACAATTACATCTGGCGGTTCTTCTGCCGCATCACCGATCCGGTGGTCGCGGCCGTGGCCTTCGTGACGCCGAAGACGACGGCGCCGGTCGTGGTCTGGCTGTTCGGCGTGGTCTGGCTGTTCTGGCTGCGCGTCCTGCTGCTGAACGTCTTCCTTGTTCTCGGCGCAGTGCCACGGGCGGGCTGAGACAATGGATCGCACTTTCTACTACGTCGGCATCGCATTTTTCGGGATGATCAACGGCCTGTTCAATCAGCTCTGGCTGATGTTCGCGCTGCTGCACGTCCAGATCCTGTCCCCGGCGCTGCTGTTCGGCAGCGTGTCGCTGACGTTGCTGTTCGCGTCGCTGATGGTGTCGACCGCCACCATCATCCTCGGCGGCATTCCCGCGGCGATCTACGAACGAGTTACGGGGCTGGAGGATTCCGACACCGCATCGCTGTGGATATGGCTCGCCGGAACGGGCATCCTGACCATTCCGGCGATAGGGAATTTTCTCCGCATCGGATTGTGAGAAGCGGGGCGCGCCCGGCGCCCGCGTCGAAATGCCGGAACCTTCCGCATCCCGGACACGGAGCCCGTCCGGCTCGCTCTGCGCCGCCAAAACGTGCAAGGGCCGCCGCCTGGCCCTCCCCCCTTTGGGCCGACCACAAGCGCCTGAACTGGCCGCATCCCGGGCAGGCCTTCTGCCGCCGCAATTCTGGGGCAATAACGTGGCGGGCTCGCGCCGGTCTGCCGGGCGCGCGTCCGCCTGCCGAACGGATTGCGATCTGCCGCGTTCGCTTTGCGGATCGCGCTGCATTCGCTATTGCTCGCCCTGACCCACCTTGATCGAGGCCCGTATGTTCCCCACTCCGAAGCCTGCTCTGTCGCCCAACACCTACGCCTATGAGTCGCAGCCCCTGGTGAAGGCGACCGGGTTCCGCGAATACGACGCGCGCTGGCTTTTCGAGAAGGAAATCAACCTGATGGGCGTGCAGGCCCTCGGCATGGGTCTCGGCACGCTGATCCACGAAATGGGCGTTCGGCCGGAGATCGTCACCGGGCACGACTTCCGGTCGTATTCGGCATCCATCAAATACGCGCTCATCTCCGGCCTCCTGGCCGCCGGCTGCAAGGTGTACGACGTCGGGCTGGCGGTCACGCCGATGGCCTATTTCGCCCAGTTCGCGCTCGACGTGCCGTGCGTCGCCATGGTCACCGCCTCGCACAACGACAATGGCTGGACCGGCGTGAAGATGGGCGCCAACCGTCCCCTCACCTTCGGGCCGGACGAGATCACGCGGCTCAAGGAGATCGTGCTCGGCGCCCAGTTCAAGCTGACGGGCAACGGCGCCTACCAGTTCGTCGAGAATTTTCCCGACCAGTACATCGCCGACCTCACCAACCGGCCGAAGCTCAAGCGCAAGCTCAAGGTGGTCTGCGCCTGCGGCAACGGCACGGCCGGCGCCTTCGCCCCGCAGGTGCTGGAAGCGATCGGCTGCGAGGTCGTGCGGCTCGACTGCGACCTCGACCACACCTTCCCGCGCTACAATCCCAATACCGAAGACATGGAGATGCTGCACGCGATGCGCGACGCCGTGCTTGAGCACAAGGCCGATGTGGCCCTCGGCTTCGACGGCGACGGCGACCGCTGCGGCGTGGTGGATAACGAGGGTGACGAAATCTTCGCCGACAAGGTCGGTGTGATGCTGGCGCGCGACATGTCGGCGCTGCATCCGAACGCGACCTTCGTGGCGGACGTCAAATCCACCGGCCTGTTCATGACCGATCCGGTGCTGCAGAAGAACGGCGCCAAAACCGACTACTGGAAGACCGGCCATTCCTACATGAAGCGCCGCGTCAACGAGATCGGCGCCCTCGCCGGCTTCGAGAAGTCCGGCCACTTCTTCTTCAACAAGCCGATCGGCCGCGGCTATGACGACGGGCTGATCTTCGCGCTCGCGGTCTGCGACATGCTCGACCGCAACCCCGACAAGACCATGGCCGACCTCAAGAACGCGCTGCCGAAGACCTGGGGATCGCCGACCATGTCCCCGCATTGCGACGACGAGATCAAGTATTCGATCGTCGAGAAGGTGGTGAAGCATTTCGAGGCCGCGCGGGACAAGGGCGAGAAGGTCGCCGGCCAGGCGATCCGCGATCTCGTCACCGTCAACGGCGTGCGGGTCACGGTCGAGGACGGCACCTGGGGCCTCGTTCGAGCCTCCTCCAACAAACCCGAACTGGTGGTCGTGGTGGAAAGCCCGGCATCGGAAGCGCGCATGCGCGAGATGTTCAAGGCCGTCGACGCGGTGCTGCGCACGCATCCGGAAGTCGGGGCTTACAACCAGACGATCTGAGCCGGATGGCGCGCAAGCCGAGCAAGGGCCTGGACTTCGAGGACGTGCGCCGCCTCGCATCGGCATTGCCGGGCGTCGAGGAGCGCACTTCCTACGGCCGCCCGTCGTTCCATGCCGGCAAGAAGATGTTCGTCTGCGCGGGCCGGCAGGACGACCATGTGGTCGTCCGGATCGGGCTCGACGAACGCGAAATGCTGATGGAGGCGGACGCGGACACCTACTTCATCACCGACCATTATCGCGGCTGGCCCTATGTGCTGGTACGGCTCGCAACGATCCGCGAGGACGCGCTGGCCGGTCTGCTGGCACGAAGCTGGCGAGAGATCGCACCTGCGCGCCTCGTGAAGGCGGCGCAGGCCGGATAACAGGAGACAGTTTTGGATTTCTCGCGCGTGACGGTGGCCCTTGAGGGCCGGGCGGAACTGGTCGTCGGAGAGGAGCACACCGCGCCGAGGGTCGGCAGCGGCCTGATCCACGTGCTTGCGACGCCGGTGATGATCAATCTCATCGAGGCGGCTGCGCTCGACGCCGTCGAGCGGCTGCTGCCGGAGGGGCACCAGAGCCTCGGCACGCGGCTCGACGTCACCCATGTCGCGGCGACGCCGGTCGGCATGCGGGTATTCGCGACTGCCCGGGTGACCGCCGTGGACGGCCGCAAGATCACCTTCGCCGTCGCCGCGCATGACGAGCGCGAACTGATCGGCGAAGGCACCCACGAGCGCGTGGCGGTGAACGTCGCCCGCTTCGACCGCCGGGTGGCCGCGAAGCTCGCCGGCCCGGAAGCCTGAAGCCGGATCGGGCTTGACGGTTTTCCGGGCGCGATCGCGTGAGAGCATTTTCCGGTGAAAGCCTGCCCCGGACTTGATCCGGGGTGGATACCGGTTCACCGTTAGAAAATGCGACCAGACAATAACTTCCAGAGCGTGATCCGATTCAACTTTGAACGGATCGTGCTCTAGAACCCCGGGTGGAACAGGTCCTCTTCCCCGGCCGGTGCGCCGTCATCGTCCATGTCGCGGATCATCTCCCGATCGATGAAATCGGTTGACCCACCCCCGGAGGGCGCACCCTCGAAATCCTTGACGCCCGGCGGCGGCTTGGGGGGCGACACCATGTCGCGATACGAATTCAGCGCCTGCTGGCCGCCGACATAGGCGCAGCGGCAATAGGTCGGGTCGGCATAGATGTAATAGGGCGTGCCCGCCTTCTTGCGCGCCACGAACTTATGCGGCGGCAGCGAGCGCAGCCGCTCCATCTTCTGCGGCGTGTTGGCGGGGCGCATGACGAAGCCGGCCGATTCGAGCCGCATGCCGACGCCTTCCTGCGCCGCCGCAGGGGCGGCCAGCATCGTGGTGGCGAAGGCAATGGTGAAACGGCGAAGGGTTGGCATAGTCGATCGGGCTCCGTGCTCTATCGCCGAGCATGGTGCCGACGAGGCGTTAACAATGCCTGCCGCCCGATCGATCAATCCTTCGCTTCGCGGAATGTCGCGCGGAAGGGATGCGAGGGATAGACGCCGAGAATGCGCAGTTCACGCGAGAAGAACGCCAGTTCTTCCATCGCAAACTTTACGCCGCGATCTTCCGGATGGCCCTCCACGTCGGCATAGAACATGGTCGCGAAGAAATTGCCCTCGATCATGTAGCTTTCGAGCTTGGTCATGTTGACGCCGTTGGTCGCAAAGCCGCCCATCGCCTTGTAAAGCGCGGCCGGCACGTTGCGCACCCGGAACACGAAGGTGGTGACGACCGGCCCGTTGCCGTTCTCGGCATGCGCCGGCTCGCGCGACAGGATGACGAAGCGGGTCGTGTTGTGCTTCTCGTCCTCGACGTCCTCGGCCAGCACGTCGAGTCCGTAGATGTCGGCGGCAAGCCGCGGCGCGAGCGCTGCGCGACTCAGGTCCTGTGCCTGCGCGACCTGACGGGCCGCACCGGCGGTATCGCTCGCGACCACGGCCTTGAGACCGAGCTTGCGGATGATGTTGCGGCACTGGCCGAGGGCGTGAATGTGGCTCTCCACCGTGCGGATCGTCCCCAGCGTCGCGCCCTTCGGCGCCACGAGCTGGAAATGGATCGGCAGGAAGTGCTCACCGACGATGTGCAGGTTCGCATAGGGCAGCAGGTGATGGATGTCCGCGACCCGGCCGGCGATCGAGTTCTCGATCGGGATCATGCCCAGCACAGCCTCGCCGGACGAAACCGCGGTCAGCGCATCCTCGAAGGTCGGACACGGCAGCGGCTCGTAGCCGGGATAGGCTTCCTGGCAGGCGATGTGGGAATTGGCTCCAGGCTCGCCCTGGAAAGCGATTTTCGGCAATGGGCTCATGGCTAGTGTCCCGAATCCGAAGTCCGCTTCATTCTGCGGCTTGCTCGTGAGCGGACTTCGGATTCGAAGGACACTAGCAAACTTATGAATCTGGTGTGGTTTGGGTTCGGCAGTCCGCTTACAGAGCGCGCTGTGACAACGAAGCGGACTTCCGAACCACCGCACCAGCGGGTTATGCGCCCCGGCGGGCTCAAGTCAATGTTGACTGATCACCGTCCGCCCATCAGCGAACGGGCGGCGGTGAGTTCCTCTGCGGTGTTTACCTCGACCGGCGGCGAATCGACCAGCACGGCGTCGATCCGCATCCCGGCCTCGAGCGCGCGCAACTGCTCGAGCCGCTCGCGCTGCTCCAGATACGACTCCGGCAGGGAAACGAAGCGGTCGAGCGCCTCCCGCCGGTAGGCATAGATCCCGATGTGATGGAACAGCGGCCCTTCGCCCGCCGGCGCCCGGGCGCGGGTGAAGTAGAGCGCCCGCAGCCGGCCGGGCGCGGCCGGCGAGCCGACGAGTTTCACCACGTTTGGATCATTTTTTGCGTTTTCTGCGCTTATTTCGGCTGCAAGCGTCCCAATATCCACGGCGGGGTCGTCGAGCGCCGAAAGGACCGCGCGGATGTCGGAGACCGGAATCGCCGGCAGGTCGCCCTGCAGGTTGATCACGATCCGCGCCCGCCGCTCCGGGTCGACGATGCCGAGCGCCTCGTGGATGCGGTCGGACCCGCTTTTGTGGTCGCTCCGGGTGAGAACCGCCCGCCCGCCGGCCTTTTCCACCGCCGTCGCGATGGCGCCCGAGTCGGTCGCAACCACGACCGCGCCGACGCGGGCCGCCTCCGCCCGCCGCAGGACGTGGACGATGAGAGGCTCGCCCACGATGTCCGCCAGCGGCTTGCCGGGCAGCCGGGTCGAGGCCATCCGCGCCGGAATGAGCACGAGGACATCGTGGTGCGACATGGTAGACTCGGGCATGAAAATGCTGATCGCCGGTGCGCAGGGCCGCTTATACGGGTTGCCAGAGCCGGCGCAAACCGGCTATCAGTCCGCCCGTCCGGTCGCTGATGGCCGGCCTTCTGCTCGTCGTCATTTCTACCGTTAGGGTCCGTGCCGGCAATGGATTCGTTCGAGCTCAACAAGATCATGGGCGCCGTCCTTGGCACCTGCCTGGTGCTTCTGACGCTGAATATGACCGCAGGCGCACTTTTCGCGCCGCACGCGCCCGAAAAGCCTGGATATGAGATCGCGGTACCGGAGGCCCCCGCGGCCGGCGAACAGCCGCCCGCGGCGCAGGAAGTGCCGATCGCGCAGTTGATGGCGAAAGCGGATGCGAAGCGCGGCGAGGCTGCCGTGAAGGTCTGCCAGACCTGCCACACCTTCGAGAAGGGCGGCCCCAACCGCGTCGGCCCGAATCTTTACGGCGTGCTCGGCGGCCCGAAAGGCCACATCCCCAGCTTCAATTACTCCGCGGCCATGAAAAAAGAGGCGGGCGCACACTGGGACTATGAGTCGCTCAACGCCTTTCTGCGCAACCCGCGGGCTGCCCTGCCGGGCACGACCATGGGTTACGCCGGCGTGACGCGCGACAGCCAGCGCGCCGACATCATTGCCTACATAAACGCCAATTCGGACAAGCCGCTGCCGGCTCCGCAGGCGGCTGAGGCGGCGCCCGAGGGCGCGCAGGAAGCTCCGAAGCCGCAGTAAGGCGTCCGTCGGCAACGCCGGTCGGCCGCGATCCGAGCAGGCGATGCACACATTGCGTCGCCTGCCGAAGCGCACCATCTAGTGGTCCGGATCTTGAGGCTGGCGCTCCGTCGCGGGCGCGTAAATGGGCGATCGCGCAAGCTGACTGTTCCGGCACGGCCCTGCGATTCGAATCGCCTCCTGGCACCGGCCGGGAGCCCTGACTGAAGCCAGGTTTGTCGGCAGCGCGTCTACGGGCAGCGACAGCGCACCCAAAGCGTACAGCCGGCGTGAATATTGCCTCGCGACAAGTTGAATGGCGGCGCGATTGGCTGGTGGTCCGCAGTGGCGGCGCACCGAAAAACGGTCATAATCGCACCGGACGGTGATTTTCGCCGATGGCGTCTGACCGGAGCTACATGTGACTTTCAGCAGGCTTTCGTTTCGTATCGCTCTTGCCGCCCTTACGCTCGCGCTCATCCCGGCGCTCATGACGCCGGTGGCGCGGGCGAACGAGGAGCCGCAATGGCAGCACGCGCTCTCACTGTTCGGGAGCGTGAAATATCCGGCCGGCTTCAAGCATTTCGACTACGTCAATCCGAATGCCCCGAAGGGCGGCTCGGCGCGGCAGGCGACCAGCGGCACGTTCGACAGTTTCAACATCGCCATCGGCTATGTGCGCGGCAACCTCGCCGCGGGCATGACCTATATCTACGATACCTTGATGGCGTCGTCGCTCGACGAGGTCTCGACCGAATACGGCATGATCGCCGAAGCGGTCATGCACCCCGAAGATTTCTCGTGGGCGAAATTCCGTCTCAACCCGCAAGCCCGCTGGCACGACGGCAAGCCGATCACGGTCGAGGACGTCATCTACTCGCTCGAGGCTTCCAAGAAGCACAGCCCGCAGCTTGCCGCCTACTACCGCCATGTAACCAAGGCGGAGCAGACCGGCGAGCGGGAGGTGACGTTCACCTTCGACTCAAAAGGCAACCGCGAGCTTCCGCTGATCCTCGGCCAACTCATCGTGCTGCCCAAGCACTGGTGGGAGGGCAAGGACGCGAACGGCCGCCAGCGCGACATTGCGGCGACCACGCTGGAGCCGCCGCTGGGCTCCGGCGCCTATCGCATCAAGAACTTCGAGCCCGGCCGCTACATCACTTATGAGCGCGTGCCGGACTATTGGGCCAAGGACCTGAACGTCAACGTCGGCACGAACAATTTCGATGAATTGCGCATCGACTATTTCCGCGATGCGACGGTCGCGCTGGAGGCGTTCAGGGGCGACCAGGTCGACTGGCGGTTCGAGAACAGCGCCCGCAACTGGGCGACCGCCTATGATTTCCCGGCGGTCCGCGACGGCCGGGTGATCAAGGAGGAGTTCCCGATCCTCAGCCAGGGCGTGATGCAGGCCTTCGCGTTCAATACCCGCCGCGACAAGTTCAAGGATCCGCGGGTGCGGCGCGCCTTCAACTACGCCTTCGACTTCGAAGAGATGAACAAGGCCATGTTCTATGGCCAGTATATCCGCATCGGGAGTTATTTCTCAGGCACCGAACTGGCCTGGAACTGGCGGCCGGACCCCAACTCGCCATCAAAGCCGACGGCCGAACCGGCCGCCGCCTCGGGCTTGCCCGAGGGCCTCGAACTCGAGATCCTCGAGCCCCTGCGCGCGCAATTGCCGCCCGAGGTGTTCACGACCCCGTACACGAACCCGACCTTCAACAGCCCGAACGCCATGCGCGAGAACCTGCGCGAGGCGACGCGGCTGCTGCGCGAGGCGGGCTACGAGATCCGCAACCGGCGGCTGGTCAATGCCAAGACCGGTGAGCCGTTCACCGTCGAGATCCTGCTGCGCGAGCCGACATTCGAGCGGGTGGCTCTGTTCCTACGCCCCTCGCTGGAGCGGCTGGGGATCGAGGTACGGGTGCGGACGGTCGACGACTCGCAATATGAAAACCGTCTGCGGAACTGGGATTTCGACATCGTCGTCGCGTCCTGGGGCCAGTCGCTCTCCCCCGGCAACGAGCAACGCAGCTATTGGGGTTCGCAGGCCGCAGACAATCCGGGATCGCGCAATCTCGCCGGCATCAAGAATCCTGCGGTCGACGCCCTGATCGACCGCATCATCTTTGCCAAGAATCGCCCGGAACTGGTGGCTGCGACGCGCGCGCTGGACCGCGTGCTGATGTGGAACCACTACGTGATCCCGCAATGGACCTACGGCAAGCAGCGCACGGCGCGATGGAACCGCTTCGGCCGCCCGGAAGCGATGCCCGCCTACGGGGCGGCCGCATTCCCCACCATCTGGTGGTGGGACGCGGCGCGTGCAGCGAAGGTGGGCAACCGTCAGTGACGAAGCATTCGCGCCGCGACGTCCTTCTCATCGCCGCAGGGGCGGCCGCCGGAGCCCTCGCCGGGCCGGCCCTGCCGCCGCTTCGCCCCGCCATCGCGAATGATGCGATCGAAACGCACGGCCTGTCCGCTTTCGGCGACCTGAAATATCCAGCGGACTTCCGCCACTTCGACTACGTCAATCCGGACGCCCCGGCGGGCGGCCTCTTCTCCCACATCGGATCGACGCGGCAGTTCAACCAGTCGTTCCAGACCTTCAACACACTCAACAGCTACATCCTGCGCGGCGACGCCGCGCTCGGCATGGAACTCACCTTCGCGACGCTGATGGCGCGCGCGCTCGACGAACCCGACTCGATGTACGGCTTTGCGGCGCGCAGCGTGCGCATCTCGCCGGATCGCCGCACCTATCAGTTCCTGATGCGGCCGGAGGCGCGCTTTCACGACGGCACGCCTATCACGGCGCATGATGTGGCCTTCACGCTGACGCTGCTGAAGGAAAAGGGCCACCCCATCATCACGCAGATGCTGCGCGACATGGAGGCCGCCGAAGCGACCGACGACGCCACCGTGGTCGTGCGTTTTGCCGAGAAGCGCGCCCGCGACGTGCCGCTGTTCGTCGCCGGCCTCCCGATCTTCTCGCGCGCCTATTATACGAGCCGTCCGTTCGACGAAACGACGATGGATATTCCGCTCGGGTCGGGGCGCTACCGGGTCGGGCGCTTCGAGACCGGCCGCTACATCGAATACGAGCGGGTGAAGGACTGGTGGGGCAACGATCTGCCCGTCTCCCGCGGCCAGTATAATTTCGAGCGCGTGCGCTATGAATTCTACCGCGACCGCGACGTCGCGTTCGAAGGGTTCACCAGCCGCAACTACCTCTTCCGCGAGGAATTCACCTCGCGCATCTGGGCGACCCGCTACGAGTTCCCTGCGGCGCGCGACGGCCGCGTCAAGCGCGAGACCCTGCCCGACGAGACGCCGTCCGGCGCGCAAGGCTGGTTCATCAATACGCGGCGCGGGAAGTTCAGGGATCCGCGGCTGCGCGAAGCGCTGATTCTCGCCTTCGACTTCGAATGGACCAACCGCAACATCATGTACGGGTCCTATGCGCGGACCCATTCGGTGTTCCAGAACTCCGACATGATGGCGGAGGGAAAGCCTTCGGAAGACGAACTCAAGCTCCTGGAGCCCTTCCGCGGCAAGGTGCCTGACGAGGTGTTCGGCGAACCCTTCGTTCCGCCTGTGACCGACGGCTCGGGCTCCGACCGCAAATTGCTCCGGCGCGCGAGCGAGCTGTTGCGCGAGGCCGGCTGGACCGTAAAGGGCGGCCAGCGCGTGAATGCGCGCGGCGAACGGATGACGGTCGAATTCCTGCTCGACGAGCCGACATTCCAGCCGCACCATATGCCCTTCATCAAGAATCTGGGCGTGCTGGGGATCGAGGCGACGCTGCGCATGGTAGATCCGGTGCAGTATCGCCGGCGCGTGGACGACTTCGATTTCGATCTCGCGGTCCAGCGATTCGGATTCTCGACCACGCCGGGCGACTCGCTGCGGAGCTATTTCGGCTCGCAGGCGGCCGCGATCAAGGGATCGCAGAACCTAGCGGCGATGGCCGATCCGGCGATCGATTCCCTGATCGAGACCATCATCGCCGCCGAAGCGCGGCCGCAACTGGTGACCGCGTGCCGGGCGCTCGACCGCGTGATACGTTCCGGGCGGTACTGGGTGCCGCACTGGTACAAGGCTTCGCACTGGCTGGCCTATTGGGACGTGTTCAGCCGCCCGGCCACCAAGCCGCGCTACGCACGCGGCGTGGTGGAGACCTGGTGGCACGATCCGGACAAATCCCGGCGCAACGAACGGTCGGGCTGAGCAAGGCAATGCAGCGCAAGACCATGCGGCATGCGCCCTCGCGCGCCATGCGCACAACCTACAGGACGCCATGAGCGCCTATATCATCCGTCGTCTCCTGTTCATGATCCCGACGCTGCTCGGGATCATGCTGGTCTCGTTCGTGGTCGTGCAGTTCGCGCCGGGCGGACCTGTCGAGCGCGTCATCGCCAAGCTCAGCGGCGCCGATACCGGCGCGACGGGGCGCTTCACCGGCTCGCCGGGCGGCGATTTCGGCTCGCAGGGCCAGTTCCAGGGCGGCTCGGCGATCGATGGCGGGACATCGCAATACCGCGGCGCGCAGGGCCTCGACCCTGCCTTCATCAAGAGCCTCGAGCGCCAGTTCGGCTTCGACAAGCCGGCGCATGAGCGCTTCTTCCTGATGCTGTGGAACTATGCCCGGTTCGATTTCGGGAACAGTTACTTCCGCGACGTGCGGGTGCTCGATCTGATCAAGGAGAAGCTGCCGGTCTCGATGTCGCTCGGGATATGGATGATGCTTCTCACCTACCTGATCTCGATCCCGCTCGGGATTCGAAAAGCCGTGGCTGACGGCTCGAAGTTCGATGTCTGGACTTCGGGGGTCATCGTCATCGGCTATGCGCTGCCGGGCTTCCTGATCGCCATTCTGTTGATCATCCTGTTCGCCGGCGGCACATTCCTCGACTGGTTCCCGCTACGCGGCCTGACCTCGGACAATTTCTGGTCGCTGCCCTGGTATTCGAAAATCATCGACTACTTCTGGCATCTCACGCTGCCGTTGATCGCGATGTCGCTCGGCGCCTTCGCCACCATGACGCTGCTGACCAAGAACTCGTTCCTCGACGAGATCCGCAAGCAATATGTGCTCACGGCCCGCGCCAAGGGCTGCACCGAGCGGCAGGTGCTCTACGGTCACGTGTTCCGCAACGCCATGCTGATCATCATCGCCGGCTTTCCGGGCGCGTTCGTCGGCGCGTTCTTCTCCGGCGCGCTGCTGATCGAGACCATCTTCTCGCTCGACGGGCTCGGCCTGCTCGGCTTCGAGAGCGTGCTGAACCGCGACTACCCGGTGGTGTTCGCGACCCTCTACATCTTCGCGCTGATCGGCCTGATCGTGAACCTGATCTCGGACCTCACCTACACCTGGGTCGATCCGCGCATCGACTTCGAATCGCGAGAAGTGTGAACCGGGCATGGAAGCCAAGCTCGAAACCCGGCCAACGCCGACGGGACCTGACCCCGCAGCCTTGCGGACATCGACGACGACGCCCGGCGCTGCCGAAGCCGCGCCGACGCCTGTACGCAGTTCTCGCCGGGGCTGGCTGTCGCCGATCAACCAGCGGCGCTGGCAGAACTTCAAGGCGAACCGCCGCGGCTACTGGTCGCTGTGGGTGTTCCTGGTGCTGTTCATCCTGTCGCTCGGCGCGGAGTTCATCGCCAACGACAAGCCGTTCTACGTCCGGCTGGAAGGGCGCTCCTATTTCCCGGTCTTCGTCACCTATACGGAGACCGACTTCGGCGGCGAGTTCGAGACCGCGGCGGACTATCGCGACCCCTACCTGCAGAAGCTCATCACCGAGAAGGGCGGCACGATGTGGTGGCCGCCGATCCGCTTCTCCTACAACACCCACAATCTGGACCTGCCGACCCCGGCGCCCTCCCCGCCGACCTGGATGCTGACGGACGAGCAGTGCCGTACCGCGGCAGAGAAACGCGGCGGCACGACTTGCGCGGCGCTCGAATGGAACTGGCTCGGCACCGACGATCAGGCGCGCGATGTGGTCGCGCGGCTGATCTACGGCTTTAGAATATCGATCCTGTTCGGGCTGACGTTGACCCTCGTCTCCTCGATCATCGGCGTGGGGGCCGGCGCGATACAGGGCTATTTCGGCGGCTGGGTCGACCTCTTGTTCCAGCGCTTCATCGAGATATGGACCTCGATCCCCTCGCTCTATCTCCTGCTCATCATCTCGTCGGTGCTGGTGCCGGGATTCTTCGTCCTATTGGGGATCCTGCTCTTGTTTTCCTGGGTCCAGTTGGTCGGGCTGGTGCGCGCGGAGTTCTTGCGCGGGCGCAATTTCGAATACATCCAGGCGGCGCGCGCCCTCGGCGTCTCCAACCTCACCATCATGTTCCGCCACCTGCTGCCGAACGCCATGGTCGCCACCATGACCATGCTGCCGTTCGTGCTCTCAGGCTCGGTCGCGGTGCTGACCTCGCTCGACTTCCTCGGCTTCGGCCTGCCGCCCGGCTCGGCCTCGCTCGGCGAACTGCTGCAGCAGGGCAAGTCCAATGTTCACGCGCCGTGGCTCGGCCTGACGGGCTTCTTCACCGTCGCAACCATGCTGGCGCTGCTCATCTTCACGGGCGAGGCGGTGCGCGATGCCTTCGACCCGCGCAAGACCTTCAGGTGACGTAATGGCCGCCAACGCATCGGCACTGCTGCAGGTACGAGACCTTTCAGTCGCCTTCCGCCAGGGTGAGCGCACGGTGCTTGCGGTGGATCGCGTCTCGTTCGAGGTGGGCAAGGGCGAAACGCTTGCGCTGGTCGGCGAGTCCGGCTCGGGCAAATCCGTCACCGCGCTCTCGGTGATGAAGCTGCTGCCCTACCCGTCGGCCAGCCATCCGTCCGGCACGATCACGTTCCAGGGCAAGGAACTGCTGACCATGCCCGAGCGTGAGATCCGGCACGTGCGCGGCAACGACATCTCGATCATCTTCCAGGAGCCGATGACCTCGCTCAATCCGCTCCATACGATCGAGCAGCAGATCGGCGAGGTGCTGCTGCTGCACAAGGGCATTTCGGGCGAGGCAGCGCGCAAGCGCACGCTCGAACTCTTCACCCAGGTCGGCATTCCCGACCCCGAAACGCGCCTGCAGAGTTATCCGCATCAGCTTTCCGGCGGCCAGCGCCAGCGCGTCATGATCGCGATGGCGCTCGCCAACGAGCCCGATCTCCTGATCGCGGACGAGCCGACGACCGCCCTCGACGTGACGGTGCAGGCGCAGATCCTGAAACTGCTCAAAGAGATCCAGAACGAGCTTGGCATGGCCATGCTGTTCATCACCCACGACCTCGGGATCGTGCGCAAGTTCGCTGACCGCGTCTGCGTCATGCAGCGCGGCAAGATCGTCGAACAGGGCGACGTCGGCGCCGTTTTCGAGAACCCCAGCCACCCCTATACGCGCGCCTTGCTCTCCGCCGAACCGCGGCCCGATCCTGCACCGATCCAGCCGGAGGCGCCGATTGTGGTCGAGACCGACGATCTCAAGGTCTGGTTCCCGATCAAACGCGGCGTGCTCCGGAAGGTCGTCGGTCATGTGAAGGCGGTCGATGGCGTCAGCATCGCCGTGCGCAAGGGCGAGACGCTCGGCATTGTCGGTGAGTCGGGCTCCGGCAAGACGACGCTCGGCCTCGCGATCCTGCGCCTGATCTCTTCACAGGGGCCGGTGGTGTTCATGGGCAAGACCATCCAGGGCCTGCCCTTCAAGGCCATGCGGCCTTTCCGGCGCGACATGCAGGTGGTGTTTCAGGACCCCTACGGCTCGCTGAGCCCGCGCATGTCGATCGCGGACATCATCGAGGAGGGTCTTTGGGTCCACCAGCCCAAGCTGTCGGCCGACGAGCGCGAGGACAAGGTCATCCGCGCGCTGCAGGACGTCGGGCTCGATCCGGAAACCCGCTTCCGCTACCCGCACGAGTTCTCGGGCGGCCAGCGCCAGCGTATCGCCGTCGCGCGCGCGGTGGTGCTGGAGCCGACCTTCATCATGCTCGACGAGCCGACCAGCGCGCTCGACATGCTGATCCAGTCGCAGATCGTCGACCTTCTGCGCGACCTGCAGAAGCGCCACGACCTCACCTACCTGTTCATCTCGCACGACCTGCGCGTGGTTGCGGCGCTGGCGAGCCGCCTGCTGGTGATGCGCCATGGCAAGGTCGTGGAGGCAGGTCCGGCGTCGGAAGTGTTCGGCAATCCGCAGAGCGCCTATACGCGCGCGCTGTTCGCGGCGGCGTTCAACCTGGAGACTGCGGCCGAGGGCGTGGTCGCGCAGTAAGCGCACCCGCGCGGGCCGGCGGCCGGCCGACCGATTGTTGAACTTCCACGCGGCGTTGGCATGCGTCGTGCAACCGTTGTAGGTCATACGCAAGCATTAGACCCTCGGCGGCCGCCTTTCGGCTGGCCGTCCCCGCCACGCCCGACACGCAGATACCCAGCATCAAAGCCATGTCTTCAGCCATCTATGTCGCATTCGACGGCCGCTCGCAGGATGAGTGGTATTCGGCCTTCCGCAAACTCGCCCCGGGACGCGACCTGCGGTTCTGGCCGAACGAGATCGGCGATCCGGCCGACATCGGCTATGCCTGCGTGATGAAGGCGCCGCACGGCGCGTTCAAGTCGATGCCGAACCTCAAGGCCATCCTCAATATCGGCGCGGGCGCCGATTATCTGCTGGCCGATCCGGACCTGCCGGATGTGCCGGTCGCGCGCGGGGTCTATGACGACCTCACCATGCGCATGACCGAATATGTCGTGCTGCACGCGCTGCTGTTTCATCGCCGGCTTCCCGTCTACCTCGCACAGCAGCGCGACCGGCTGTGGCGCTCCTATCTTCAGCCGTCCGCCGCCGATGTTACGGTCGGCGTGATGGGCATGGGCGCGATCGGGACCGATACGGCCGAAGTGCTCGGGCGGATCGGATTCCAGGTGGTCGGATGGAGCCGGGGTCCGAAGACGGTGCCCGGCGTCGAGATGTTCCATGGCGAGGCGGGGCTCGATGCCTTTCTCGGGCGCACGGAAATTCTCGCCGTTCTCCTGCCGCACACCCCCGAGACGGACGGCATCCTCAACCTCGGCCTGTTCCGCAAGCTCAAGCGCGACGGCGCGCTGGGCGCCGCCTATCTCATCAATGCCGGGCGCGGGCGGCTGCATGTCGAGGCCGACGTCATCGCCGCGCTCGATGAAGGATCGCTCGAGGGCGCCACGCTCGACGTGTTCCCCATCGAGCCGCTCCCGGCCGGGAGCCCGCTATGGGCCCATCCGAAGGTGATCGTGACGCCGCACAATGCCGGGGACCTTACCCCCGAGCAGCTGATCCCCGCGCTGCTGGAGCAGATCGACCGGGTGGCCCGCGGCGAAGCGTTGCGTAACCTCATCGACCGCCAGCGCGGTTACTGAAGCGTTTTCGAGCGAAAGCCTGCCCCGGACTTGATCCGGGGTGGATACCGGTTCGCGTCAAGAAAATGCGTCAACTCAAAATAACCAGAGCTTCAGCTTTGATTCCATCAAAGCCGAAGCTCTGACCCCTCCCGGCGTCTGCGGCAGACCGGCCACACCCGACGTGGGTCGATGCGGCCGCGTGTCCTACCCCTTCGTCTTCAGGGAACTAACGGCCCTGAGTCGGCATTGGCTCTGCGTCGACGAGACCAACAGAAGACAATCGCTGCGCAGCAACGGCGAGGGAGCAGCCAATGTTAAACGGTCGTGACAACGACGGAGACACCGCACAAATCGCGCTTCATCTGCTGGACGCGGTACGCAAGACGCAGGAAAGCCTGCGCTGTGTGGAGATTTGGGCCAGCGCCCTGACCGCCTTCAGCCAGCCCGTCCCTGAATACCATCCCGATATGACCCACATCCTGCCGGCCCGGCCACACGGCGAGACCAACGGCCATTCTGCGGGCAGCATTCAGGAGCGCAACGGCAAGGCGCCGAGCCTCCATTCCTCCTGACGAGGCAGGGGCGAGACCTGCCCTCTGAACCTGCTCCGGCGCGGCTGTTTTCGGGCGCCGCGCCCTTTAAAAATTCTCGATTCGACAATATCTTATCCCTGCACCGGGACCCTGTCCGGCCGCACCCTGTGGGCCTGTACGGGGCCCGCTTTTCATGCCAGAAACCTATTGTCGCAGCCCATCTTCGGGCGCGATTCGAGATTGCAAAACTTATGGCCGAGCCAGCCCCTTCCACCCCCTCTTCCGACTATTCCGCGGAGTCGATTCAGGTCCTCAAGGGCCTTGATGCCGTCCGTAAGCGGCCCGGCATGTATATCGGCGACACGGATGACGGGTCCGGCCTCCACCACATGGTGTACGAGGTCGTCGACAACGCCATCGACGAGGCGCTGGCCGGCCATGCAACCGAAGTGAGCGTGACGCTCAACGCGGACGGGTCGGTGACCGTGCGCGACAATGGTCGCGGCATCCCGACCGACATTCACGCCGGCGAAGGCGTCTCCGCGGCCGAGGTCATCATGACCCAGTTGCACGCGGGCGGTAAGTTCAACCAGAACTCCTACAAGGTTTCGGGCGGACTGCACGGCGTCGGCGTGTCGGTCGTCAACGCGCTGTCGTCCTGGCTCAAGCTGACGATCTGGCGGGCCGGCCGCGAGCACGTCATGGAATTCCGCGACGGCGAACCCGTTGCGCCGCTTGCCGAGGTCGGCGAAGCGCAGGGCCGCAAAGGCACCGAGGTCACGTTTCTCCCCTCCCCGCAGACCTTCACCATGACGGAGTTCGACTTCGCCACGCTGGAGCATCGCCTGCGCGAACTCGCCTTTCTCAATTCCGGCGTCCGCATCGTCATCACCGACCTGCGGCACGCGGTCGAGAAGCGCGAGGAGATGCGCTACGACGGCGGCATCGAAGCCTTCGTGCGTTATCTCGACCGCAACAAGAACCCGCTTGTGCCGACGCCGATCATGGTCTCGGCCGAGCGCGACGGCCTCGGCGTCGAGGCGGCGCTGTGGTGGAACGACGGCTATCACGAGACCGTGCTCTGCTTCACCAACAACATCCCGCAACGCGACGGCGGCACGCATCTCGCCGGCTTCCGTGGCGCGCTGACGCGGCAGGTGGTCGGTTACGCGGAGAGCAGCGGCATCTCGCGCAAGGAAAAGGTCGCGATCACCGGCGACGACAGCCGCGAAGGGCTGACGGCAGTGCTGTCGGTGAAGGTGCCGGACCCGAAGTTCTCCTCGCAGACGAAGGACAAGCTGGTCTCCTCGGAAGTCCGCCCGGTGGTCGAAAGCGTTCTCAACGACGCGATCGCGACATGGTTCGAGGAGCATCCGTCCGAAGCCAAGGCGATCGTCGGCAAGGTGGTCGAGGCCGCCGCCGCGCGCGAAGCCGCGCGCAAGGCGCGCGAACTCACGCGGCGCAAGGGCGCGCTCGACGTCGCCTCGCTGCCGGGCAAGCTGGCCGACTGCCAGGAGCGCGATCCGGCAAAGTCGGAACTGTTCATCGTCGAGGGCGATTCCGCCGGCGGCTCTGCGAAGCAGGGTCGCAACCGCGAATTCCAGGCGGTGCTGCCGCTGCGCGGCAAGATCCTGAACGTGGAGCGCGCGCGCATCGACAAGATGCTGTCGAGCCAGGAGATCGGTACGCTCATCACCGCGCTCGGCACCAGCATCAGCGACGAGTTCAACGCCGACAAGGTGCGCTACCACAAGATCATCATCATGACCGATGCGGACGTGGACGGCTCCCACATCCGCACGCTGCTGCTCACCTTCTTTTATCGCCAGATGCGTGAGCTGATCGACCGCGGCCACCTCTACATCGCGCAGCCGCCGCTCTACAAAGTGAGCCGCGGCAAGTCCGAACAGTATCTCAAGGACGAGCGGGCGCTCGAGGAGTTCCTGGTCGCGTCCGGCAGCGAGGACGCCGTGCTGCGGCTCGCGTCGGGCGAGGAGCGCGCCGGCGCCGACCTGCGCGCGATCGTGGACGAAGCGCGGGCCGTGCGCGGCGCGCTCAACGCGCTGCACACGCGCTATGACCGCCGCGTGGTCGAGCAGGCCGCCATCGACGGCGTGCTCAACCGCCGCGTCCTCGACGACCCGGAGAAGGCGGCGGAAGCGGCTCGGTCCATCGCCGCCCGCCTCGACGTTCTGTCGGACGAAACCGAACGTGGTTGGGAAGGCGTGTTTGACGATGACCTGCGCTTCTCACGCACCGTGCGCGGCGTGCGGGACGTCGCCGTCATCGACCAGGCGCTGCTCGGATCGGCCGACGCGCGCAAGCTCGACGAGCATGCGGCACACCTCCACGAAATCTATGCCCGGCCCGCGCTGCTGCGGCGCAAGGGTGAGGAGCGGCCGATCTTCGGCCCGGTCGGCCTGTTCGAGGCGGTGACGGAGGCTGGCCGCAAGGGCCTCACGCTCCAGCGCTACAAGGGGCTCGGCGAGATGAACCCCGATCAACTCTGGGAGACGACGCTCGACACCAATGCGCGCTCGCTGCTGCAGGTGAAGGTGAAGGAGGTCGACGAGGCCGACGACATCTTCACCAAGCTGATGGGCGACGTCGTCGAGCCGCGCCGCGAGTTCATCCAGGACAATGCGCTCACCGCGAGCGTGGACGTGTGATCGTTGTTGGCTGACAGACGTGCGGCGACACGTTTGACATCACGGCTGCGTACGCGATCGCTTGGGAACCCACCCCCGGTTCTGACCGTTGGCGATTAAGACAGTCGCGCAGCCGGACAGAACCAGATGTTTTCACGCGTCATTCTTCGCCGATCGCCGAGGTGCCAACCACTATTGCGGGCTGGCGCGCTGGCGGTTGCGACTGTGTGTATGGGCGCCGTGATGACACCGACAGCCGCACAGGACGCGCCGAGGCTGGAGGCTCCCAACCCGGACGTCGACACAAAGCCCGCACCCAAACTGCCCGATACGGACGAATCCGTCGGTGAACGGCTCGACCGATCCGATGGCGTGATCCGCCCGCCGGAGGGCGCTGCGCCGGACATGCGCGTGCCGCCCAAGGACCCGGGCGCCGGCGCGACCATGCCCGTCATTCCGCCTCCCGGCACCCCCGGCGGCAATCCGGACGTGCGGCCCAAATAAGCGGGCTGGCACGCCGGGGAATGACATGAGCGCCGCGACCTGTCCGGGACGCCGGACGGTCGGCCGCTTCGCATTTACCGTCTCTCCGCAATTAGGTTATCAGCCCGTTTACCTCGCCGCTCAAATTGCATGGACGGCAGCCGGCATTCCCGGTCCCTTGAAGCCTGCGGCACGCGAGACGGCACGAGCCTTGCGGCGCTGTGACGCAAAGCCGGAACACTTGTCCCGCGGTGGGACATGCCGGCGGCGCGGGGGTTCTGGGCAATGTCGTATTCGGCGGAAGCGGCTTATGGGCGCGTCGACTGGGTCGACTATGCCAAGGGTCTTTGCATCGTCCTGGTGGTGATGATGCATTCCACGCTCGGCGTCGAGGCCGCGGCCGGCCAGGAAGGCTGGATGCATGCCGCTGTGGCGTTCGCCACGCCGTTCCGCATCCCCGCATTCTTCCTGATCGCCGGCTTGTTCCTGGCCCGCACCATAGACCGCGACTGGTCCACCTACCTCGACCGCAAGGTGCTGCACTTCGCGTATTTCTATGTGCTCTGGGTGACGATCCAGTTCGTGTTCAAGGCGCCCGGCATCGCGCAGGCGAGCGGCGTCGCCGGCCTTCCGGCCGCCTACCTTATGGCGTACATCGAGCCGTTCGGCACGCTCTGGTTCATCTACATCCTGCCGATCTTCTTCGTGGTCACGCGGCTCGTGCGCGGCGTTCCGCCCATCCTTGTCTGGGTTTGCGCCGCCGCGCTGGAGATCGCGCCGATCGTCACCGGCTGGACCGTGATCGACGAGTTCGCCGCCCGCTTCGTCTACTTCTACACCGGCTATGTGGTCGCGACGCGGGTCTTTGCCTTCGCGAAAGCGACAGAGTACCGGCCTGCGACGGCGTTGAACGCCGTGATGGCCTGGGCGCTGCTGAACCAGTTTCTGGTCGCCAAAGGCTGGGCCGCCCTGCCCGGTGTTTCGCTTGCCCTCGGCATGGTCGGCGCCGCAGCCGTCGTCGCCGTCTCGGCCCTCATCGCGCGCGGCGACTGGTTCGCGGCCCTGCGCTATGTCGGGCAGAACTCCATCGTGATCTATCTCGCCTTCTTCCTGCCGATGGCGCTGAGCCGCACCGTGCTGCTGAAATCCGGCTACATCACCGACATCGGGACCATTTCGCTGCTGGTGACGGCGGAAGCCCTGATCGGCGCCCTGGTCCTCTACTGGCTGGCGATGAAGGTGGGGCTGCGCTTCCTCTTCGAGCGGCCGGAAGCGTTCCGGATCGAGGGCAGCCGCCGCCCTGCCCTCCAGCCGGCGGAGTAGCCTTTCAGGCGCATTTTTCCGCAACCAACTCCCTCGGCTGCGCGTTGACACCAGCTTTGTCTGTGCAGCCGCAGGGGTGTTTCATGGTACAGGTTCCGGTCGAGATCGCATTTCACAACATGCCCGCGATCGCCTGGGCGGAAGAAGAAATCCGGACGCGCATCGCCAAACTCGAACAGCGCTTCGATCGTCTGATTTCCTGCCGCGTCCGCGTCGATAAACGAGCGAACAATTCGTCCGGCTCCATTCCGCCCGTGGTTCGTATCGAAATGGGAATTCCGGGGCGCGGCGACCTCGTGGTCAGCCATGAGCCGGAACACCTGCAGCAGAAGTACAAGTCGCCGGACCTGCGCAACGCCATCAACGAGGCGTTCCGCATCGCGGAGAACCGCCTCTCCGAATACAAGCGCCAGCTCAATGACCGCGGCACAGAGCCGCTGCACGAAGTCGAGAACCAGTTGCTCGGCCAGGTGTCGGACATAGACCCGAACGGGGAGTTCGGCTTCATCCTGACCAATACCGGCGGCCAGCTCTACTTCCACCGCAACAGCGTCCTCGCCGGCGAGTTTGAAAGGCTTCGCCGCGGCGATTCCGTCTATTACCTGGAGGAGATGGGCGATACCGGGCCGACAGCCAGCAAGGTGCGTGTGAAGGCGGCGCGCGAAACCGGTTCCAACCACGCGCAGCGCTGAAACGTCTCCGGACGCGCGTGCGGCCTTACGCCGGAGGTGTGAAGAGAGGCTGCCGCGCTTCGCTGTTCCGCGCAGTACCTTCGGCCAGCAGACGGGCGGTCGCGCCCTCGATGTCGTCCTGCAGGCGCTGCATGAAATCCGGCGCGGAGAGCCCCGGCGCGATCGGGTCGAGAATTTCGACGACGATGGTTCCGGGATAGCGCAGGAACTGCCGGCGGGGCCAGAACAGCCCGGAATTGAGCGCGATGGGTACGCAGGACGCTCCCGTTTCCACATAGAGGCGCGCCACGCCGAACTTGTAGGAAGGCTCGGCATAAGGCGGCCGCCGCGTGCCCTCCGGAAAGATCACGATCTGCCTGTTCTCGCTCAGCGCGTTGCGGGCGTGCGCCATCATCTTCGGGATCGTCTGCGCGCCCGCGCTCCGGTCGATCGGAATCATCTTCGCCTTGATGCTGAACCAGCCGAACAGCGGGATCCACTGCAGTTCACGCTTGAGAATGAACGTCGGATCGCTGAACAGCGGCAGCAGCGCGAAGGTTTCCCAGAGAGATTGATGCTTGGCGGCTACCAGGAAGCCGCCTCGCGGCAGTCTGTCGAGGCCCCGCCACTCCACCCGCGTTCCGCAGATCACGCGCAGCAGCCAGAGGCTGCTCCGGGCCCAGGTCTTGGCCATGAACAGGATGGCATGCCGCGGCATCAGGAAAGTCGGCAGCGCCACGATCATCAGGATGATCAGGTTGGCGTAGAACAGCAGATTATAGACCAGCGAGCGGGCGAAGATGAGCACGGATCGGAACCTGGAAGGGCGTGACGTGCAAGCAATACGGAAGTCAGCTGCGTGAGTCGATGGCGGCGCGCGCCACGCCCGGCGCCTCCGGCGCAGGCTCCAGGTGCATCCGTGCCTGCGCGACCACGTACTTCACATATTCGAAGAACAACAGCCGCGCGGTCGCCATGTCCGACCACCATGCGTCGGGGCGATGCCTGTCGGTCACCACGGGGAATGACATCAGTTCGATGCCGCGCAGTTGATGCCCGAGTTCTGCCATTGAACGCGGCATATGATAATTGGAGGTGACGACGATCAGCGATCGGAAGTTGCGGTCCTTCGCCCAGCGGCGGGTTTCGGCCGCATTGCCGACCGTGTTGAGCGCCGAGTAGTCGAGGTCGACGCAGCACGCGACCAGCCCCTCGTGCTGAGGAACCAGGCGCGCGATCTCGCGCGGCGTGGTGCTCTTGTTGACGCCGCTGATCAGCAATCGCTTGCCGCGTCCGGATGCCAGCAACTGGATGGCGTCCTCGATACGGGATGTTCCGCCTGTGAGGACGACAATACCGTCCGCATTGCTCCGAAGCTGCGCCTCGCGATCAGGGACGGTGCCGACGAACCAGAGGAAACCGCCACCGACCACCAATGCCGCCGCGAGCACAGCGAGGCATGCCGCGCCGAAAAGCGACCGCGCGAGCCGACGACGCATCGCCGGCCGCCCGGCTTTCGCCGGCGGAGCGGAGTCACGACGCTCACTGCTCGTTGTCGATTGCGGGGTCGTCATGGCCGTTTTCCCGCGTACATCCTAACCTGAATTATGATCGGAGCGCGACCTGCCGGGGCTTGTGCACGGCAATAAGCGGCGGGCGCCGCCTTT
>Ga0182739_1000486_pt1 | contig 51351 bp, 48 predicted proteins | sample eDN5th30CBELigBY_FD_128873 | JGI IMG/M metagenome (GOLD analysis project Ga0182739, IMG submission 128873) | Enriched backyard soil microbial communities from Emeryville, California, USA - eDNA 5th pass 30_C BE-Lig BY (version 2) (version 2) | ecosystem: Environmental > Terrestrial > Soil >... | reverse complement strand
CGTCCTTTAATTGCTTACCTGTCAGAATATTCATTAGTGTCGATTTACCTGTCCCATTAGCACCAACCAAGCCTACATGCTCACCATCAAGTAAACGAAACGAGACATTCTTAAATATAACCCGATCACCAAACGTATGCGTTAACTGTTCAACTGTCAACAAACTCATTATTATATATCCCCATTCATATATGAACAATATTTAATTGCATAAGTAATCGTATAAGTGTAACATGAAAATTTCATTCATACTGCGCATGTTATCAATTAACTGAACTAAAATAGCACCCCAACTGTTAGATAGTGTCTAATAATTGGGGTGCCGTTCACGCATGTGAATGGTTTCTTCAATAACGAACCTATACTAAATATGCCTTTTTGCTACAATCTCGTCTATTTCAGACTTCAATAACAGGTACCTATGAGTACTTCTCATGATTGGCACTTTTGTTATCTTGTATTTATCTACAAAAACCTTCATTTGATCTTTGGAAAGGTTAAGTAATTTCCCTGCCTCTGTAACTGTTAATACAGCTACGTTACTTGTTGCATTAAACGTCTCTTTTAATTTTATATTCCAATCTTTAAATTCGTTCATATAAAAATACCTCTCTAGTTCTTAATCGATCAGAACACTTTATTATATCATAGATTTAGAAAATTACAGAATATCTTACTAAAAGGTTCTACTTATAATAAACTCCTACTTATTGGTAATAATTAAAATTGTGCAGCTCATGTATAATAGCTGATCTTCTATTACTCTAATGAAATGAATGAAAGGAGCAACTGATATGGATGGAACAAATCGTAGTAATATCAAAGTAGGTATGTTGGTTGATATTGTACTAAAAGCCGACCAACGCACAGGAAAATTAACAAGAGGTCATGTATCACGTCTTTTAACAAACTCACCTCATCATCACAGAGGTATAAAAGTTGAGCTTGCCGAAGGTAAAGGTATAGGACGAGTACAGCATATCCCACAATCTGAATCATAGCTGTAGGTCTGCCTCTTGGATCATATATTCTTTCTAATAAAACAAAAAACACCCCAAACATATTGTTTGGGGCATTTACATTAAACTCAATATTAGAGTTTAACAACATTTTCGGCTTGTGGTCCACGGTTGCCTTGTGTGATCGTAAATTCAACACGTTGGCCTTCGTCCAAAGATTTAAAGCCATCTCCAGTGATTGCACTAAAGTGTACGAATACATCATTACCGCCCTCAACTTCGATAAAGCCAAATCCTTTGTCTGCGTTAAACCATTTTACTGTTCCTGTTTCCATTATCATTACCACCTAATTTAAATTTACATGAAATTCTTATCTCTAATAATAAAAATACACATATGGTACAAGGTTATTACTTGACTTAAAATAACCCTCTACGATATGTGTATTCGTTAGGACACTACTTCAATAAATTCATTATAACACATTCAAGTAAGAAAAGATACTAATTTACAATTATTTTAATTATTTGGTAATAATCATAAAGAACAAGCAAAAACCCCGACCTCATGCGGTCGGGGTTCATGATGGTGGAGGCGAGGGGATTTGAACCCCTGTCCGAAGACTACGCCACAAAGGCCTCTACGGGTGTAGTCACAGTTTTGATGTCGGCAAAGCAAACGCCCCGTAACCGGCTTTCGCTAGGCCCAGCCTGATTATCTTCATTAGCACACCAAGCGAAGACCAAGCTGCGTATCTCAATAAAATAAATACCCCGGTGAGGAGTAAAATGCTTCTGTAGATGGCAAGCAATTATGTTTAGAAAAGTATGACTAAATAAAATAAGACCAGCACGAGGCAGCTCCTAGACAGAACCACAACACCAGTCTTAACTCTAGTATACATGAACGAATAAATTTGTCAATTTTTATAATATTGTTTTTTATTGATTAATTAATAATCTTTGAGGGATTTTATATATTCCATGTAGTTGCTGATTATCATGGGGAGAAGGAACTAAACAAGTACGTCTATGAATTTTTATGTATAATTCATTAATCCATGCTGAAAATGGATCTGTTATTTCTTTTCCTAAACAAAGCTCATAATACTTTCTTATGATACCTGCGCATAAATCAGCAAGTTGTATCCCCTCTTCTACTTTGGAACTAACAAAAAAAGCAGATTCAATGATAGATGTACATTTATTCCCTTCCTCTGAACGAAATAAATAGTTCTTCATTTTATCAGATATCAATTTATCATTTCCTTCATCTTGTGAATCAAAAGCCACAATACATTTTTTTCCTCTTAATTGAGAACACCCATTAATTCGCTGAAGCAAAAACCTGTAATGATTGGGAAACGTTTTTCTTTCTACTTGTAATGATTCAGTCACTTGATCCATCACTATTGCAAAGATTCTCAAATATGTAGTGTTATTTAGTATTTCATCAACTACTCGATCAGTAAATATTCTATTGTTAAAGTTTCTAGTAATTGATTTAGGCTTTAGCACATTGACTGCTTTCAGTTCTACATCATCTCTACCGTAAATATCCAACTTTATATTATACATTCTTTGCATAATACTTCGTACTTCTTCTTTCGGAATACAAACTGCGGCAAGTACTGGATTTTTCGTCTCATCACTAGGATGTGGAAAGCCACTCTCATCGATATATGCTATCATAGAATTCCTCCATTTGAAATTATACAAATATATTACAATATCACAATGGAAAATTAAATGTAATTTGGATTTTTTGGATAAATTTAATTAGAACTATATAAACTCAATATAACAACATAGCAAAAACCCCATCCTCATGCGGATGGGGTTCATGATGGTGGAGGCGAGGGGATTTGAACCCCTGTCCGAAGACTACGCCACAAAGGCCTCTACGGGTGTAGTCACAGTTTTGATGTCGGTAAAGCAAACGCCCCGTAACCGGCTTTCGCTAGACCCAGCCTGATTATCTTCTTCCGTCGACCCCAGGCGGAGACCGATCGGCGTATCCCACTAAAGTTGAGCCCTTATCCTAGCACATGGGCGATGCGAGGTAAGAGCACGCAAGCAGGTTATTAAGCTGCTAAAGCGTAAGAAGTTTGTTGTTTGCCATTTAATAGGCTTTAGCGTTGATGAAGTGGACGCGTCCCCACTACCCGCAACCCATGCTCGTTCAATCCCCGTCGAATCCATAAACGCCCCCTAATTAGCATCACTCACTTAGAGCATCTGCGTTAAGGGCGCTTGCTTCTTCACGAAGTAAGCACGGATCAAAAAATCGCTTAGTTGTCAGCCACCGACTAACAAGCTTAGCTGATACATACTAATACGCTTAAACCATAACAAAGGTTTCAGCGATTAGCTATGTACATAGTATAACATGAAGCATCTTGTATTACACGCTGCAATGTATGGAAAGTAAACATAAGTTTACTATCTAATCACTTTTTGCTTTTCTCGCAGGATACGCTGAATATCGCGCTGAGAATCACGTTTAGCAGCAGCTTCACGCTTATCGAATTGCTTCTTACCTTTACCAAGCCCAATTAAGAGCTTAGCATAACCATTGCGAATATAGATTTTAAGCGGAACAATGGAATAGCCCTCTTGCTTCGCTTGACCATAAAGCTTCGTAATCTGGCTTTTATGCAAAAGCAGTTTACGCGCTCGAGTAGGATCAGGATTATGAATATTTCCTTGTTCGAACGGACTAATGTGCATATTATGAATGAAGATTTCTCCGTTACGAATCGTAGCAAATGAATCATTAATGTTAGCACGACCATTACGAAGAGATTTAATCTCTGTTCCGGTTAGCACCATACCCGCTTCGTATGTTTCTTCAATGAAATAGTCATGGGAAGCTTTTTTATTTTGCGCCAATGGCTTATCATTATCTTTTTGTTTCCCCATGCCTGCACCTCTCTACTCTAATCTTATGGAATTTTATTGTAGCAATTTCTATCTTACAAATCAACCCATACATCTATATATAATCTCGCATAGACAGCAAGAACCGCCCACCCAAAGGATGATCGGTTCTTTGCACGCATAATACGCAATTAGCAAATTATAGCTTTACTACGTTTTCTGCTTGAGGTCCGCGGTTGCCTTCAACTACGTTGAACTCAACTTGTTGGCCTTCTTCAAGAGTTTTGAAGCCATCGCCAGTGATTGCAGAGAAATGTACGAATACATCGTTTCCACCTTCAACCTCGATAAAGCCGTAGCCTTTTTCTGCGTTGAACCATTTAACTGTACCTTGTTGCATGTGAAATAGCCTCCTTCACAAAAATAATAAATATGCGCCTATTTCGTTGTAAACAAAAAATTCACACATTGAAAAAGGTTCATGAAGCTGATGATACCCTTTTCAATATGTGAATTCAGGTAAATCGTATCAGATATTTTGAGTTTACTATAGGGTTAGAAAAAAATCAAGAGGTTTATGTCACAGTTCTGACTATTTTACCATATAAACCTATAACTGTATTATACGTTTTTCTGAGCCGTATTTACTTTTTCGACATGGCTAATCATGTTTTATTCATCATTAACCATGCCGATTGTAAACCCTATTAAGCTTTGCTTTTTTTACGAACAAACCCAGACATCGATTTTTTCGCTTTATGCTTTTTCTTCTTTTTAGCTACAGCGTGCAAGGAAACACCACCGTTGTCTGCTCCCCCGTTAAACACACCGCTAGATGATGTTTTCTTTTTACGCTTTTTATTAGGTGACGCTGAAGAGGATTGTCCGGAAGCAGATCCATCCTTCTTTTTACGTTTTTTCAGCCCAGCATCAAATGGATTAGAGAAGTACGAATCATTCTCCGCACTACGAATGAACTCGCCATTGTTTTGATCATGAGCATCAAAATCCAAAACTAGCTTATCATCCGCTGTCCATGGATTTTGAGTATTGGTATTGGCAGAACTGCCACGTTTGAAGTTGTTCTTGCCTCCATTACGTCCACCACGTCCTGCACCTGAATTAGGTTTACCCGATCCGCCAGCGCCACGTCCTCCTCTAGCAAAACCACCTGGTCCTCTTGAGCTCTGCTTTGGTGGAATAAAGCTGTTTGCTCGGCTAGCTGATTTGCCTTTGCTGGAGCCAGTAAATTCGAAATCAATCGTGTGATCTGTCATATTTACACGACTGACGATAATTTCCACTTCATCGCCAATTCGATAAATTTTAGATGTTCTTTCTCCGACTAAGATCATATGATCAGGATGGAAATGATAATAATCATCATGCAGATCGCTTAGACGAATAAGACCCTCTACCGTATTTTCCAGCTCCACGAAAATACCAAAGCTTGTTACGCTGCTAATAATACCGGAGAAGGTTTCACCGATCTTATCAAGCATATATTCGCATTTTTTCAGCTTATCAGTATCGCGCTCCGCTTCAACAGCAAGACGCTCACGTTGTGAAGAATGCTGAGCAATATCTGGCATACGTGCTGCAAGTGCATCCTGCCGCTTTGGTGGTAATGCACCGTTATTATCTAGAACCTCACGTATAATTCGATGAATTACTAAGTCTGGATAACGACGAATCGGTGAAGTAAAGTGCGAATAAAACTCAGCAGCAAGTCCAAAGTGCCCTAAACTTTCCGCATCGTACTTCGCCTGCTTCATGGAACGAAGCATCATGGTTGAGATAACGGTTGCTTCCTTCGTGCCTTGAATTTTTTCGAGTAATGTTTGTAACGCTCTTGGGTGTATCGTATTGCCTTTCCCTTTCACGACATGTCCAAAATTCGCTGCAAACGTCATAAAGGTTTGCAGTTTTTCTTGATCTGGATTTTCATGAATACGATATAAAAATGGCACCTTGAGCCAGAAGAAATGCTCTGCAACCGTTTCATTGGCAGCTAGCATAAACTCTTCGATAATTTGCTCGGCAACACTTCGCTCTCGTTTCACAATATCGATTGCCTTGCCTTGCTCATCAACGATCACTTTAGACTCCTGGAAATCAAAATCAATCGCTCCACGCTTCATCCGCTTATTACGTAAGCCCATCGCTAACTCTTCCATCAGCTTAAACATATCAAGCAGTGACGCATAGCGTTCCTTAAGCTCTGTCTCAGGATTTTCTTCATCCGCTAACAAGATGCGACGAACATCGGAATAGGTCATGCGCTCAGTTGTACGAATCACGCTTGTAAAGATATCATGGCGCACCTGCTTTAGTGTACCTGGTTCAAATTCCATCTCACAGCTTAATGTTAATCGATCCACTTTTGGATTTAATGAACAGATCCCGTTAGACAAGCGATGTGGCAGCATCGGAATAACACGATCGACTAAGTAAACACTCGTTCCGCGACGAAATGCTTCTTGATCTAGCGCTGACCGTTCCTTAACGTAATAGCCGACATCAGCAATGTGAACACCAAGCAGGTAGTTGCCGTTTTCTAACCGCTTAACATGCACTGCATCATCCAAGTCTTTTGCGTCAGCACCATCAATCGTTACAATGATCTCATCACGCAAATCTCGTCTGCCTTGATTAACGATTTCTTCCTCTGAAATGCTATCTGGTGCAGCGATCGCTTCCTGCATCACTTCATCTGGAAACTGTTCCGGAAGCTGATGCTTGCGAATAATCGATAAGATATCTACGCCTGGATCATTTTTATGACCTAGAATTTCAATCACTTCACCCTCAGCAGCAGAGCGCCCTTCAGGATAAGTAACAATTTTAACGACAACCTTCTGACCAGTCACCGCACCCATTGTTTTTTCTTTCGGAATAAAAATATCCCGATTGATACGCTGATCGTCTGGCATGACAAAAGCAAATGCTTCATGATCCTCAAGCACACCGACAATTTGCGTAATCGCACGCTGGACAATGCGAACGACCTCGCCCTCCATCCGTCCGCCAGCTTCGCTTTTGCTTGTGATCCGAACAAGCACAACATCTCCGTTCATTGCGCTTTTTAGATCATTGGCATGCAAATATACATCCGGATGCTCACTATCATCTGGCAATAAGAAAGCAAAGCCTTTAGGATGCGCCTGCACAGTACCTCGTAATAAATTCATACGCTCCGGCACTCCGAATCGCTCAGTGCGCGTGCGAATGATTTTACCTTGCTCCTCAAGTGACACGAGCAGCTTCAAAAAGCTTTTAAAATCTGCTGCATCCGTAATATTAAAATGTTGCTCAAGCTCGGAATAGGTCATTGGCTTATAAGCAATTTCCTTCATGAACTCCAGCAACTGGATCTCCGTAATCATCGCTGTCATCTCCTTTATAATAAAAGCTGAATTGATGGATAATTTATCTAGTTATTGTAAGTATACACGAATTACGTTCTCTACATCCTCTATTATGTATATTATTGCTCGTTCCATTCATCCACAATCACTAAAGAAAACGGGCAAGTATTTACCAAATCTTATTTAACCCCTAATAAAACAAAAAAGCGAGGATCACCTCGCTTTTTCAGTCAAACGTTATTGTGCAACAAAATATGAAACAACTAGAGCTAGAATAAAGAAGCCTGCTGCCAAGCCTACTGTTAAACGCTCTAAAAACAAATCCAAGCCGCGTGCTTTTTGTTTACCGAAAAGATGCTCTGCACCACCGCTAATTGCACCAGAAAGTCCAGCGCTCTTACCTTTTTGCAACAATACAGCACCGATCAAGCCGATAGCAAATACGATTAGCAAAATTTTCAATGCAATTTCCATTACTTCCACCTCCAGCATAGCACTCGCTACAAAAACAGATAGTATCATTGTATCATATCGCTGCTACCGTTACAATAGGACTGCCTTTGTCATATAATTCATTAAAAAACTCCCCTACACTTTTGCAAATGTAAGGGAGTTATCCATTAATTCAATAAGCTAAGCTTATTTGAATTTTTTAAGGTTGTAGAACGCAGATTTACCAGCGTATTGTGCAGTAGAACCAAGTTGGTCTTCAATGCGAAGCAATTGGTTGTATTTCGCAACACGGTCAGTACGAGAAGGAGCACCAGTTTTGATTTGGCCTGCATTCGTTGCAACAGCGATATCAGCAATTGTGCTATCTTCAGATTCACCAGAACGGTGAGAAATTACTGCAGTGTAACCAGCACGTTTAGCCATTTCGATTGCATCGAAAGTTTCAGTTAGAGAACCAATTTGGTTAACTTTAACTAGGATAGAGTTACCTACGCCTTTTTCGATACCGTCAGCAAGACGAACAGTGTTCGTTACGAATAGGTCGTCACCAACCAATTGAACTTTTTTGCCTAGGCGGTCAGTAAGCAATTTCCAACCTTCCCAGTCATCTTCAGAACAACCGTCTTCGATTGTAAGGATTGGATATTTATCAACCCAAGATTCAAGAAGGTCAACAAACTCAGCAGAAGTAAAGGATTTACCTTCACCAGCAAGCTCGTATTTACCGTCTTTGTAGAACTCAGTAGAAGCAACGTCCATACCGATGAATACTTCTTCGCCTGGTTTGTAACCAGCACGCTCGATTGCTTCGATAATTGTTGTAATAGCTTCTTCGTTAGAACCAAGGTTAGGAGCGAAACCACCTTCGTCACCTACAGCTGTGTTAAGACCTTTGTCATGAAGAACAGCTTTAAGGTTGTGGAAGATTTCAGCACCGATACGAAGAGCTTCTTTGAAGCTGTCAGCACCAACAGGAAGAATCATAAATTCTTGAACGTCGATGTTGTTATCCGCATGCTCACCACCGTTGATGATGTTCATCATTGGAACTGGAAGAACTTTTGCGTTGAATCCGCCAAGGTATGTGTAAAGAGGTACATCCAAAGCATCTGCAGCAGCGCGAGCAACAGCCATAGAAACAGCAAGAATTGCGTTAGCACCTAGCTTACCTTTGTTATGAGTACCGTCTAGTTGAATCATTTTACGGTCGATTGCTACTTGATCAAGAGCGTCAAGACCGATGATTTCTGGAGCGATAATCGTGTTCACATTTTCAACTGCTTTAAGAACACCTTTACCTAGGTAACGAGATTTGTCGCCATCGCGAAGCTCAACAGCTTCATATGCACCTGTAGATGCACCAGATGGAACGATTGCGCGGCCTTTGCCGCCTGATTCTAGAGATACCTCAACCTCAACAGTCGGATTACCACGAGAGTCAAGAACTTCGCGTGCGTATACGTCAACGATGATAGACATTTACTTAAACACTCCTTATTATTTTATATTAGTATTGTACATGGAAAACTATGACTTAATCAATGTAGAACCCGTCATTTGTTCAGGTTTCTCCACATTTAATAGAGATAACAATGTAGGTGCGATATCAGCAAGAATACCACCGTCACGCAGCTCAATACCCTCTTTCGTTACAATCAACGGAACCGGGTTCGTTGTATGAGCTGTATGTGGATTGCCATTCTCGTCAAATACCATATCAGCATTACCATGGTCTGCAGTAATAATACATACGCCGCCAGCAGCAAGCACTGCGTCTACAACTTTGCCTACACACTCATCTGTCGCTTCCACCGCTTTAACTGTCGGTTCAAGCATACCAGAGTGACCTACCATATCCGGGTTAGCAAAGTTAATGATGATCACATCATGTTTGTCTGCTTGTATTTCGTTTACAGTAGATTCAGCAAGCTCATACGCGCTCATTTCAGGCTGCAAGTCGTAAGTTGCCACTTTAGGTGAGTTAATCAAGACACGAGTTTCACCAGGAAGCTCTTTGTCACGACCACCGCTAAAGAAGAACGTTACGTGCGGGTATTTTTCAGTTTCAGCTGTACGAAGCTGAGTAAGATTATTTTGCGCAAGCACCTCACCTAAAGTGTTATCTAGGTTTTTAGGAGAATACGCAACAAGTCCACCAATGGTTTCACTAAACGTTGTCAAGCACACGAAGAATAGATCCTTCGGAGCCTTTTCACCACGCTCAAAGCCACGGAAATCTTCGTTCGTAAATACTTGAGACAATTGAATCGCACGGTCTGGACGGAAGTTACAGAAGATAACAGAATCTTGATCCTCAACTGTTGCAGTTGGGTTACCGTTACCGTCAACAATGACAGTTGGTAGCATAAATTCATCATATACTTCTTTTGCGTAAGAATCTTTAACCGCTTGAATAGGATCAGTAGCTTGCTCACCTTCTGCATAAACAAGCGCACGGTAAGTTTTTTCTACACGTTCCCAACGCTTATCACGGTCCATCGCGTAGTAACGACCAGACAATGTTGCGATTTGACCTACACCGACTTCAGCGATTTTTTGCTGCAGGTACTCAACGTATTTCACACCGCTGTTTGGAGCAACGTCACGGCCATCCATAAAGCCATGTACATATACATTATTGAAGTTATGTCTTTTTGCTGTTTCCAACAAAGCAACGATATGATCAATATGGCTATGCACACCACCATCAGAAAGCAAGCCGTAAACATGAAGCTTTTTGCCTTTTTCCTTCGCACTTTCGATCGCTTTTACAAAGGTTTCGTTCTCGAAGAACTCTCCATCACGGATTGACTTCGTAATACGAGTTAAATCCTGATAAACGATACGGCCAGCACCAATGTTTAAGTGACCAACCTCAGAGTTACCCATCTGACCTTCTGGAAGACCAACTGCTTCACCACATGCTGTAAGAGTCGTATTTGGATATTGCTTAAGATAACGATCATAGTTTGGCTTATTCGCTTGTGCTACTGCGTTACCAACAACATCATTACGAAGACCGAAACCGTCCATAATAATTAATGCAACTGGTTTACGATTTCCCATCTTACTTTGCCCCCTCAACAAGAGCGATATAGGAATCTGGTTCTAGACTAGCACCGCCAACAAGAGCACCATCAATATCAGCTTGACCAAGATATTCAGCTACGTTGTTAGGTTTTACGCTACCGCCGTATTGAATACGGATTGCTTCAGCAGTTGCTTGATCATAAAGCTCAGCTACAACGCTACGTACATAACCGATCACGTCTTGTGCATCTGCAGAAGTAGAAGATTTACCAGTACCAATCGCCCAAATTGGCTCGTAAGCAATAACAGTTCCAGCTGCTTGCTCTGCAGAGATGCCTTGGAATGCAGCAACCGTTTGAACTTTACATACTTCTTTCGTAGTACCAGCTTCACGCTCTTCAAGATTTTCACCGATACATACGATAGGTACTAGATCATGCTTTAATGCAGCATGTACTTTTTTGTTAACTGTTTCATCAGTTTCAGCAAAATATTGACGACGCTCAGAGTGCCCGATCAATACATATTTCACACCAAGATCCTTTAGCATTACGCCGCTAATTTCACCTGTAAATGCACCGTTATCTTCAAAGTGAAGATTTTGTGCGCCGATTGCAATTGAAGTGCCTTTTGCCGCTTCAACTAGCGCTGGAAGGTTAGTGAATGGAGCGCAAATTACGCTCTCTACACCTGCAACCTCAGCTTTACCTTTAACAGAATCAAAGAAAGAAACTGCTTCAGAAACAGTTTTGAACATCTTCCAGTTTCCTGCAATAATAGGTGTTCTGCTCATTTATATATCCTCCTCAATAAGTACTAGCTACATGCTCGATAACAGTTCACAAGGATGTACAAGGCTCTATGAGCCTCGTACATCCTTATTAGTCCCGTTTGAACGTTATAGATATATTATTTATCGTTAAGTGCAACTACGCCTGGTAGAGCCTTACCTTCCATAAACTCTAGGGAAGCACCGCCACCAGTAGAGATGAAGTTCATGCGATCAGCTAGGCCGAATTTTTCAGCAGCTGCTGCAGAGTCACCACCACCGATAACTGTATAAGCATCTGTTTCAGCAGTAGCTTGTGCAACTGCACGAGTACCATGAGAGAATGGTTCGATTTCGAATACGCCCATTGGTCCGTTCCACACTACTAGCTTAGAGTTTTTAATAACGTCAGCGTAGATTTCACGTGTTTTCGGTCCAATATCGATACCTTCCATGTCAGCAGGAATGCTGTCCACAGGAACGATCTTCGTATTAGCTTTAGCGCTGAATTCGTCAGTTACGACAATATCAACTGGTAGGTATAGGTTTTTGCCAGCTTTTTTAGCTTTTTCAATAAACTCAAGAGTCAAATCAAGCTTGCTGTTATCTAGCAATGATTGACCGATTTCGTAGCCTTGAGCTTTGAAGAATGTATAAGAAAGACCGCCACCGATAATGATGTTGTCTGCGATTTCGATCATTTTTTCAATTACAGCAATTTTATCTTTAACTTTAGAACCACCAACGATTGCAGTGAACGGACGCTCTGGGTTGTTAAGAGCTTTACCAAGAACCTCAAGCTCTTTTTCCATAAGCAAACCAGATACTGCTGGTAAGTAGTGAGCGATCCCTTCAGTTGAAGCATGAGCACGGTGAGCAGCACCAAATGCATCGTTAACGAATACATCCGCAAGCTCTGCAAATTGCTTAGCTAGTTCTGGATCATTTTTCTCTTCACCAGGGTAGAAACGAACGTTTTCAAGCAATAGCACATCACCATTTTGCATTTCAGCGATTTGAGCTTTCACTGTTTCGCCAACCGCTTCATTCGCCTTAACAACTGGCTTTCCAAGCAATTCAGATAGACGAGCTGCACTTGCAGTGTGGCGAAGCTCTTCAACCACTTCACCGTTAGGACGTCCCAAATGACTTGCCAAAATTACTTTCGCGCCTTGCTCAATCAAGAAATTGATTGTTGGCAATGTTTCACGAATACGTTTGTCATCTGTAATTTTGCCATCTTCAAGAGGCACATTAAAATCTACACGGACAAATACTCGTTTTCCTGTTACTTCGATATCGCGTACGCTTTTTTTATTCATTAAACGTTCCTCCGCACCCATTTATTTATTGCAACATGGTATAGATAAAGAGCGGAAACAATATCGCTGTTTCCGCTCTATGATATTGCTAAAATTATTTAATCAATTTTGCAAAGTGCTCAACTGTACGGATCAATTGAGAAGTGTAAGACATTTCGTTATCGTACCAAGAAACAGTTTTAACTAGTTGTTGGTCGCCAACAGTCAATACTTTAGTTTGAGTTGCATCGAATAGAGAACCGTAAGTGATACCGATGATATCAGAAGATACGATTTCGTCTTCAGTGTAACCGAAAGATTCATTAGCAGCAGCTTTCATAGCAGCGTTAACTTCTTCAGCAGTTACTTTAGTGTTTAGTACAGATACAAGCTCAGTTAGTGAACCAGTTGGTGTAGGAACGCGTTGTGCTGCACCATCAAGTTTACCTTGAAGCTCAGGGATAACAAGACCGATTGCTTTAGCAGCACCAGTAGTGTTAGGGATGATGTTTTCAGCCGCTGCACGAGCACGACGGAAGTCACCTTTTGGATGCGGAGCATCTAGAGTATTTTGGTCGCCTGTGTAAGCGTGGATTGTAGTCATAAGACCTTGAACGATACCGAATTTGTCGTTAAGAACTTTAGCCATAGGAGCTAGACAGTTAGTAGTACAAGAAGCACCAGAGATAACTGTTTCAGAACCATCAAGAATTTCATGGTTAGTGTTGTAAACGATTGTTTTCATATCGCCTGTAGCTGGAGCAGAGATAACAACTTTTTTAGCGCCTGCTTTGATGTGTTTTTCAGCAGCTTCTTTAGTTGTGAAGAAACCAGTACATTCAAGAACGATATCAACGCCAAGCTCTCCCCAAGGAAGTTCTTCAGGGTTACGGTTAGCAATAACTTTAACGTCTTTACCGTTAACTTTGAAGAAGCCATCATGAACTTCAACTTCACCGTCAAAACGACCTTGAGTTGAATCATATTTAAGCAAATGCGCAAGCATTTTAGCGTCAGTCAAGTCGTTGATTGCTACTACTTCAATGCCCTCTACATTTTGAATACGACGGAATGCCAAACGACCAATACGTCCAAAACCATTAATACCTACTTTAATCATGTGTAAGTTCCTCCTAAGTTTTGATTAATTAAAACTAAATATGTTCAAGACGAATGTAGTTAGTTACTACTCGTCATGATGCCTATCCTATTCGTGCATTGCGATCATTTCTTTCGCTGCACTTTCATCAGTAATTAATGCATAATTGCGACCAAAGCGCATAATTGCATCAATAGCCGATGCTTTACTTGCACCACCAGCAACTGCAATAATACATGGAATGCTCATAATATCCTCAAGACGCATGCCTACAGTCTTCATCTTGTGAATAGGCTGACCATGTTGGTTAAAGTAGAAGCCAAATGACTCCGCTAGCGCACCGTCAGCAACCATTGCCCGTACTTCCTCAGGATCAGTTTTTCTTCTTCTCGCCATTACAGTAGCGTCACCAATACCGTGAATAAAAATTCTTGCATGGCGAATGACTTCCACAATTTCTTTAATGGAAGGCTCCTGCATCATTGATTCGTAAGCTTCTTCACTAATATGATCTGGCACATGCAGCAAGCGATATTGTCCGCCTACTCGCTTCGCCATCATCGAAGCAATCGTATTGGCTTGATAGTCGAGGCTTTCACCTAAACCACCTCGTGCAGGTACGAATACAACATCTTTAATTGCACTAGGCAAGCTTAAATACTTTGCAACCTGAGCTGTTGATGTACCGCCAGAAACCGCAATTACATCACCAGACTTAATCACACGTTTCAATAGTAAGCTAGCTGCACGTCCAAGCTCTCGCTTGGTCGATTCAGACTGTTCTGAGTTACCTTGTACTACAATAACCTGCTGCAGGCCGTACATTTCCTGTAGCTTTATCTCCAGTTCCGAGTTACCGAAAACAAGTGGACCAAGCTGTTCTAACTCATCTAGCACCTTCTTACCTTCATCGCTAAGCGACATTCCAGATGCTGAGATAATCAACAAGCCTTGTTCCTTCAACAACTCTGTTTCCGCTCGTAGAACCCGCTCCGTCATTGCAAGCACATTGGCGAGCGCGCGACGACCGATTGTTCCTGCAAGCATAACTTGTTGCAGAATCTTGTAACGTTTCCTCATCACTTCCAAAAGCTCAGGTACTAGCAGCCTCTGTAGGTCAATAAGCTGTCTCATAAATACCATCACTCCATCGGTAAGAGTCAACGTAAAAGAGCTAATCAACAACTCCGTTCGGGACACTAATTGTCCCTGTGGTGTTATTTAAGTCCCACCTATATTGTATCGAATTATTTAAGGCATAGCAAGCCTTGATTTTGTATATAAACGCTAACATTAAATAATTTTCTACAATCATTCGTTATGAACGCTCACTATAAGCTTGTCCAATAAATTTTCATCTCATAAGTATCCACAAGACGCCTGAAACCTAGCAACTTGCAACAACCCCTTGCTTCCTCTGCAATTTTCCAATACAATATAATAGTTGCGCCCGTGGTCCAATGGATATGACGTAGGCCTCCGGAGCCTGAGATCTAGGTTCGATTCCTAGCGGGCGCGCCATTACAATCATTAATTAAAAAATATTAATCATATTGAAACGCTGCCCCATAACTAGCAGCACCCCTATCAACAGACAGAGGTGCTCCTATGGTGGCAGCGTTTTTTTGCTTTACTGAGTTGGCAGCGCAAAATTACTTGTATTGCATATTAATGTTAAACCCAATTGCAAAGTTGCTTTCCTTACATCCAAAACAGAGCAGCTTGAGGTTTAACAACTGAAGAATACGGCAAAACTGAAGAGGAAATAAAACAGTTTGACTTTCTTTGACTTTTAACAGAAATTGAATTATTATAATTACACATACAAAAAGTATAGGAGGATTGGTTATTTATGAACTTTGTACCTATGGTTATTGAACAGAGCAATCGCGGAGAGCGTTCTTATGACATTTATTCTCGCTTGTTAAAGGATCGTATCATTATGCTTGGCTCAGGTGTCAATGATGTCGTTGCCAATTCTATTATTGCTCAGCTATTGTTTCTAGCAGCAGAGGATCCTGAAAAAGACATTCATCTATATATCAACAGCCCTGGTGGCTCCATTACTGCAGGTATGGCGATTTATGACACAATGCAGTATATTAAACCTGACGTTTCTACGATCTGTGTAGGTATGGCCGCATCCATGGGAGCATTTCTACTAACTGCCGGTGCGAAAGGCAAACGTTTTGCTCTACCAAATAGTGAAGTGATGATTCATCAGCCTCTTGGTGGTGCTGAGGGTCAAGCAAGCGATATTGCCATTCGTGCAAAACGTATTATTAATATGCGCGAAAAGTTGAATAGCATTATGGCAGAACGCTCCGGTCAACCAATCGAGCGTATCAATCAAGATACAGATCGCGATTACTTTATGAGCGCACAGGAAGCTGTTGAGTATGGGCTAATCGATAAAGTAATTGAACGAGTAAACTAGTATCTTTGCAACATCCCACAATTGAGTTTTCATTTCTAGAGACTGCCACACCCACTATTAACATAATAATGGTGATGCAGCAGTCTTTTTATTTTCATATCTCTCCTTACATAACAACAGCACTATTTTTGTGCTTTCATTACTTTCATTGGAATAATTTCAATTCACGTGATTTTTATCACATACTAAATGGTCGTTGCCAACTATGATAATTATCAAGATAACCTTAATACGCTACCGCAACATTTGCATCTATTGGAGGATTCATTATGGAAATTGACGCGCTGCGCCAGATTGAGGAGCTAGCTGCTAAAAAATTAAAGATTTTTGAACAGAGTAAGCTTAGATATATTATGCGTTCCATGATTGCCAGTATGTTTATTGGATTCGGGGTAATTGTCGCATTCAAAACGGCCAATTATTTCTACGTGATCGATTCCCCTTTCACTTATCCATCCGCAGCATTAACCTTCTGTATTGCAATTATTTTGATCTATTATGGCGGTGGAGATTTATTTACTGGAGACACCTTTTATTATAGCTATCGAACATTACGGAAGAAAATGAGCTGGGCTCAAAGTATCAAATTGCTTTGCTATAGCTATTTTGGAAATATGATAGGGGCGATTGCCTTTGCAAGCTTAACCTGGGGGACTGGACTGTTTGCCAGCGAGCAAATTCACGCCTTTCTATTAGAAATTGCGCATAAGAAAGCCTCCTTACCTACTTCAGAAATATTTTTTAGAGGTATTTTTTGTAACTGGCTCGTATGTCTTGCTTTTTTTGCACCTTACAAAATGAAAACCGATGGTGCAAAAATGTTTATTATGATATTTCTAGTGTTTAGTTTCTTTATCGCAGGTTTTGAGCATAGTATCGCGAATATGTCTGTATTTGCTATCTCGATTGCTGCGAAGGGCTGGGATTCCTTCACTGCTGGTCAAATCTTACACAACCTAATTCCAGCGACAATTGGCAATATTATTGGCGGTATCGTGTTTATGGGGATGTTTTACTTTTACATTAATAAACCTTTTATTAAAGAAAGTGAGGAATAATTATGAAATCTCAAAGAAAAGTTGTTATTATTGGTGCTGGCTTCGTTGGTTCTACCACTGCATATACATTAATGCTACGTAATCGCGTCAATGAGTTGGTGTTAATTGATGCTAATCATGCAAAAGCAGCAGGTGACGCACTAGATATCAACCACGGTATGCCGTACATTGGCGGTGCTAAGCTATGGGCTGGCGGCTATGAAGATTGCGCTGGTGCAGACATTATCATCATTACTGCCGGTGCAGCACAGCGCCCTGGTGAGACTAGAACTGACCTATTGAAGCGCAATGCTGATATCTTTGATAGCATTATTAAACAAATCTTGCCATACAACCAAGAGGCGATTCTTTTGATTGCAACAAACCCTGTTGATATTATGGCATACGTAACACTTAAAAAATCTGGCTGGCCAGTTAATCGTGTCATCGGCTCTGGTACATTGCTTGACAGCGGTCGCTTCCGCTACTTACTTGGCAAGGAGCTAAAAATCGATCCGCGCAGCGTACACGCTCATATTATTGGTGAGCATGGTGATTCTGAGCTTCCAGTATGGAGCCTTGCTAACGTAGCTGGTGTAGATATTGAACTAGAAGATGAAGTGAAAGAGAAAATCTTCACAAAAACTCGCGATGCTGCATACGAAATCATCGAAGCTAAAGGCGCTACTTACTATGCGATTGCCCTTGCACTAGATCGTATCGTAACAGCAATCCTTGATGATGAAGGAGCGGTATTAAACGTATCTACGCTACTCGATAATTATTGTGGCGTATCTGATGTATACCTTGGCGTACCATGTGTCGTAGACCGTAGCGGTGTACGTAAGACGCTTGATCTTACATTAAGTCCAGAGGAGCAAGCGCTATTCGAGAAGTCTGCTAACAAGCTAAAAGCACTTATCGATAGCTTAGAGCTTGATCTGGAACAGAAATAAATATAATAGCAATACAATGATAAGAGGCAGCAAGTCAGTAATGACGAGCTGTCTTTTTTCGGCGCTCCGCATTAATAAGCTCTTCCTGAGGCGGTTTAAACACTGCTTATTCGCTCCGCTGTAGCACAAATGTTGGGTAAGGCTTTGAAGTTTTGTGGGACAGCGCTTCGATGACTACAGCTATTGCAGCGCTCCGCTTCGTCATCAAAGTCGTGCTTTTAAAACCACCTCTTCAAATAAAAGTTTTAAAAGCTCGGCTTTCAGGACCGAGAAGATGACACGCAACTAGTAAAGGAGGAGCACAGCGTAGATAGACCTACGTGAGCACCGGAGTTTACGGTAGCGTGTCATATTCGACGCCGAATAATCTCCATCGCTTTACTTCATCATCAAAGTCGTGCTTTTAAAACCACCTCTTCAAATAAAAGTTTTAAAAGCTCGGCTTTCAGGACCGAGAAGTTTGGGTGAAGCTAGAAATTACGAAGCGCAGCGTAGACAGACCTACGTGAGCTACAGTGTTTTCGCTAGAAAACACTCATCGGAAGCGTAATCCATTTCGGCTGAATTCAAAATTCGATGCCGAGCAAACCCAAAGCCCCGCTTCGTCATCAAAGTCGTGCTTTTAAAACCACCTCTCTAAAAATAAAAAGCTGCCAGTTGATCTATTCTCACCTAAAGAATAGCCCAACTGGCAGCCTAATATGTGCCTACGCACATTATTGATTTTCAAGTTCTTCTTTGCTTACTAGTGCAATTAAAGCGTTAACTGCTTGCTCTGCATCGGAGCCTTCTGCACTAATTACAACTTCAGTACCTGAGCTAATTGCAAGACTCATAATACCCATGATCGACTTCGCGTTCACTTTCTTATCGTCTTTTTCCACAAATACCTCGGAGGAAAATTTGTTCGCTTCTTGTACGAATAAAGCAGCTGGTCTAGCATGTAAACCTGTTTTAAGACGAACAACTACTGGAAGCCTTGCCATTTAAAACATACCCCCTATATATTTAAGTCAAAAATTATAATCGGTCATTTTGAGCTGTATAAGCTATTATACCATTACTGCGCTATTTCTACTAGGACAAAGTTACGCCATTCCTTATTTTTTCTGCCATTTCATCAATTTTACGCAATCGATGATTGACTCCAGACTTACTTACCTTAACCTTTAGCATCTCGCCAACCTCTGTTAAGTTGAGATCTGGATGCTGCAGGCGGATCTCAGCCACCTCGCGAATTTTCTCAGGAAGATTTTCTAGTCCAATTTCCTTTTGCAGTAATTTAATGTTATCAATTTGTCTTACTGCTGCTCCAATCGTTTTATTAAGATTAGCCGTTTCACAATTGACAATACGATTAACGGAATTCCTCATATCACGCATGATACGCACATCCTCGAATTTGAACAACGCCTGATGCGCTCCGATGATGTTAAGCAGCTCAATAATTTTCTCGCCTTCCTTAATGTAGAAGATAAATCCCTTCTTACGTTCGATACAGCGAGCATTCAAGTTAAAATTATTCGCTAGCTCCACAAGCGCCTGACAATGCTCCTCATACATCGAGGAAATTTCAAGGTGGTACGATGAGCCCTCAGGGTTATTAACAGAGCCCCCTGCCAAAAATGCACCTCGCAAATACGCGCGCTTACAGCAGCTTTTGCGAATAATGTTACGATCGATGCCAGAGTTGAACATAAACCCTTCAGACACAATTCGTAGATCAGATAATATCTCTTGTACTCGCTCAGGCATACGTACAATATACACATTATTCTTTTTCAAGCGCATTTTTTTACGAACGAGCAACTCAACGTGTACGGAAAAATGTTTTTTCACCAGCGTATAAATTCGACGAGCAATTGCAGCATTTTCGGTTGATATGTCTAATACAACCTTGCGGCTGGATAAGCTGACTGAGCCGTTCATTCGGATTAGCGCAGCAAGCTCAGCTCGCTCGCAACACGACTCCGTTTCGACCATCGTCAGTTCCTTTTTAGTTTGCGCCGCAAAAGACATTCTTCTCACCTCTTTCTTAACATCCAGTTTTCCACCAGCTTATAAATATGATGGCTTAACCGTTCAGCATCGTGTCGTAAAAATGTACGGAAAAGCACAAGCTGATCAGCAATTACATGATATCCTCGCTTCGTTACCTCATCGATATCAAGCTGCACTGCTTTTGCTCCGATTTCTGCATATTTACTTTCCACATGCGGCGGAATTTCACCGTTGTTCACAATTACATAATCGAATAAATGATGCCCAATATGATCATAAATCGCATCCAAGTGATCGCTTACCGAATAGTTATCCGTTTCACCTGGCTGCGTCATAACGTTACACACAAATAATTTTACTGCATCAGACTCTACAATCGTCTGTGCTAGCTTCGGTACGATTAGATTAGGCATGATGCTGGTGTATAAGCTTCCAGGACCGATTAGAATAGCGTCAGCTTGTTCCAAAGCCTCTACAGCCTCTGGTAGTGCCTCCACATCCTGCGGCTCTAAAAACACCCGTTTAATCGCCCCATTCGCTTTAGGAATCATTGATTCACCTGTCACAATTGTGCCGTCAGTCATTTCTGCTTTTAACACAATGGCACGATTAGCAGCAGGCAGTACCTTTCCCCGCACAGCAAGCACCTGCGAAAGCTGCTTAATACCTGTTACAAAATCTCCCTCAATCTCCGTCATAGCAGCTAGCATTAAATTACCTAGCGTGTGCCCTGCAAGCCCTGAGCCCGTCTTAAAGCGATACTGTAATACCTCAGTTAATAACGGCTCGGCGTCGGCTAGTGCCGACAATACGTTACGAATATCTCCTGGAGGAGGAATTTGCAGCTCATTTCGCAAAATGCCAGAGCTGCCTCCGTCATCAGCAACGGTCACGATCGCAGTAATGTCAAGCGGCTTCTCCTTCAAGCCTCTAAGCATAACTGACAACCCTGTTCCACCGCCGATCACTACTATTTTCGGACGTCTAACGACTTTTTGCACGATGAGCATGCTCTCCCCTCATTATGTCTTGTCGCGCCCTGAATCACGATGACTAACACGTATCTGTTCAGAGTCCCTTAATTGTAATGTTTTGCCTAAGTATTCCGAAATTGCTACTGAGCGATGCTTGCCGCCAGTACAGCCAATTCCGATAACAACCTGACTCTTTCCTTCTTCCTCATACTGCGGAATTAAATATTCCAACATGTCGACAAGCTTAGCAAGGAAGGTTTGTGTCTCAGGCCATTGCATCACATACTCATAAACATCTGGATGTTGGCCAGTGTTGGGGCGCAGCGAATCGATATAATGCGGGTTAGGTAAAAAACGTACATCAAACACAAGATCGGCATCAAGCGGAATACCATACTTAAATCCGAAGGAAGTAATATTTACCGTTAATGCTTTGTGCTGTGTTTGGCCAAAATGATTGACGATGCGATCCTTCAGCATCGCTGGCTTTAGATCGCTTGTATTGATCACAAGCGTAGCCTTGCCCTTCAAATCCTCCAGCAGCTTACGTTCCGCATGAATTCCTTCTAGCGGCATGCTTTGCTGACTCATCGGATGACGGCGACGGCTTTCCTTGTAGCGTCTTACCAATGTTTCATCGCTTGCATCTAGAAACAATATTTCGCAATTAATCGTATGATGCTCATTCATATATTGAATTGATTCAGAAAGCGAAGTGAAAAATTCACGTCCGCGCAAATCAATAACTAACGCGACCTTACCGATTTTACCATCAGATTGCTCAATAAGCTCGGCAAACTTAGGGATGAGGACTGGCGGCAAATTATCAACGCAGAAAAAGCCTAGATCCTCCAGGCTTTGCACAGCAATTGTTTTCCCTGCGCCAGACATTCCCGTAATAATAACTAACTGCGACAAATTCGTTGCTGTCTTCATAGCAACACCTACTATCCTCTTAAAATTAATCCTGCTGCACCAACTACACCAGCGTTGTTTCCAAGCGTTGCTGGAATAATTTTAACATTTTCCTTAGAAGCATTTTGTGTATATTTTTCAAATACCTCACGAATTTGCTCGAATAAAAACTCTCCAGCCTTAGCAACTCCACCACCGACGATAAAGCATTCTGGATTGAGAATAATTGCCATCATTGCCATAGATCTACCTAAATAATACGCTGCGCGAGATACGATGCGTGTTGCTACTTCATCTCCAGCCTTAGCAGCATCAAGCACATCTTTAGCCATAATTTTCTCTACAGCAGAAAGAGAAGTGCGGTCGCCTCGTGCCACTGCTTCCTCAGCCATACGGATAATTCCAGTAGCAGAGGAAACCGTTTCCAAGCAACCCATTTTTCCACAGCCGCATTGAATCGCTTCAAGATCAGGCACAATCGCCATATGACCTAGCTCACCTGCGACGCTTTGAAAGCCTTCTACGATTTTACCGTCAATAATGATACCACCGCCTACACCAGTACCTAGCGTATACATTACGCAATGTTGTACGCCGCGACCTGCACCAGCCCATGCTTCACCCAATGCAGCGACATTGGCATCATTGTTTACTTTTACTAGTATATTAAGCTCCTGCTCCAAAAAGCCTTTAAGATCAACATTATTTAGATATAAATTTGGAGAATGCTTGATAAACCCTTTTGGAATATCAAGAAAACCAGCAATGCCAATGCCTACACCAGCAACCTGCTCCCATACGTACGGAGATTCCTCAACGATTTGCTTTACGTAAGCTGCTATATTACTTAGAATAGCATCCGGGCCTTTGCTAACCTCTGTTGGTCCTTCATAAGTCTGCAACAGTTCACCTTCCACATTACAAAGGCCTAATTTAACAGTTGTTCCACCTACATCAACACCAACATAAATTTTTTCAGACATGACAATGCCACCTCATTTTTTAATGTACATATTCTTTCGAACACAATGCATACTAAAAGATTCATTTCAACTATAAGCGTTTCAACGTTCATGGTCAAGCTACCATGTAAGCAGTACAGATCATAATAAATGAGCGCAAAGCTTAAACAAATGACAGAGAAGACTACAACTCCTGTCCGGAATAACGTAGCCTTCTCCACACACCCTTAGCCTTCTCTTGCTACTTTCGACTGTAGTCGACAAGCCACGGTGTTTCCTTCATTTTGCTTTTTACCGCAAGCACCTTGTCGATTTCCTTCACTCGCTTACTGATCGTCGTAATACTCGTGCCGTACCGCAGCGCTGCTTCATGATAAGTAATCGGCTTATTGTACAGCTTAGCCACTAAGTATTCAAGTGCAGCTGCCCATGCTTCGATTTTGCTTGGCTTGCCCATCGTAGAATAGCCCTTGGACAAAAAGTTAATCCATAGCGTAATCATATCATGCTGCTGAATGACGTTGTAGCGTTTAGCCGTCACTGCTAATGTCAACTGCGCCACCTGCTCCCACAAGGGGTCACTGTGAATCAGATTGCTATTTTCTAACGTCGGAACGCGATCTGCTTCAACATGCAGCAGCTTCCCAGACAACACAACCTCGAAAGCATCCTTCATCCCCATCGAACGGAGTGTGTACATCACAAGTCGCTTCAAATAGTCGTCCTCGTCATTTTTCAGCAAAAACTGACCAAGCTTTTGCTCAACCTCTCCATTGTAGCAATGTGGCAAATGATAGATCGCCTTCAGCTTGCCTTCACGGTTGCTATTCTCAATCGCCCAGAAGAAAAATGCTCGGCGCAGCTTAGGATCAAGCTCTAACCCACGCTCATGAGCTTGATGCTCCCAAGCTTCCATCTGCTCTTCTACGCTCCCATAATAGCTGTAAGCTAATGAGGATAGTAGCGGCTCCTTCTTAATCATCTCTAGCAGCAATAAGAAGTAATGAGGCAGCGGTGACTGCTCGTCGAAGCTGCGGTGCATTGTCCAATATTTCTCAGCAATATCCCACTTACCTGCATTACATGCAGCAATCGCCGTAAAATGACAGAGGCAAGGGTCATTTTTCGCTTCACCCTGCTTCATTAACCGTTGAAAATGACGCAGTGCAGCAGCATGCTCCTTCAATATCCCCATCGTCGTCGCAAGCTTAAACAGATGCTCCTGGTAAAATGGATCAAGCTTAACTAACAGCGGCACAAGCTGATCTAGTTCCTCTTGCTTGCCTTCATAATGATAGAAGATCGCCAAGTTACATAGCGCATGAAGATTGACCGGATCTCGCTCAAGCACTTGCTCGATTGCTTGCTTCGCTTCTTGCGACATCCCGATATAATAATATGCCAGTGCTAAATTGTTCCGTGCAGCCAGAAAATCTGGATGCTCCTCACTAATCGATTCTAACAGCTCGATCGCCTCAAGAAAACGTCCATCCTCTAGCAGCTCACGAGCACGATTATGCTCATATACACCTGCTCTAGCCTTTACTTTCGTTAACGGCGTTGGGCGCTCCAGTTCGTATTGTAGCAGTTGGATCATTTCCTCCGCTTCCTCTAAGAACTGACCATCCTCGTCCTCTTGCAAATAGTGAAGCAATTCCCGCTCCGCTTCCTCAAAAAACTCCATATTCGCAAAGTTGTTTGCCATATAGAAATGACATTCTGTCATATCAGGATCAATTTCCTTCAGAACCTTCTGCAGTATTGTGTTCGATTCACCGTATTTGCCGATTTCCGAAAGAACACCTGCCATATTGCAATAGTTAATAGGATTGTTAGGTTCGTATTCTACTGCTTTTTGGAAATATTTCAGTGCCTTGTCATAATGAAATCTGTCCAAGGAGCGTATCGCGCGCTCATAAAAAAAGTTAGCATCCAGCTCCAGTAGCGTCAAATTCCGTTGTTCGCCCACAACACGCTTATTCTTTTTCAACTGCAAGGCACCTCCTTAGTACTTTTCGTTTAGCTTAATTTCGTATGTTAATTATAGCACAGTCCCCTATCTAACATATAATAATCAGTAAAAAAGCTGCGGATGACAATTTGTCAGTCCACAGCTTTAAGCTCTGTATTAGCAATTAAACGCCCTTAGTTTGGAATAGAACACTAATCGATCCGCCATCGATAATAATTTTTGTTGCCTCTGCTAGCAGCTGAGCAACTGTCAGCACTGTAAAGCGGTCAGGCGTAGTTTCAGGCAATGCAATCGTATCCGTAACGATAATTTCTTTGATACTTGGATGATCCAAGCGAGTAATCGCATCTCCAGAAAATAACGGATGTGTTGCACAAACGATAACATCCTCTGCTCCATGCTCCTTTAAGCTTTCTACAACGTTAATGATCGTGCCGCCAGTATCAATCATATCCTCGATAATAATCGGTGTTTGACCAGCAACATCACCAATAACATGCGTAATGCTGGATTCATTATGTGCAGAGCGCTTCTTAATCATAATAGCAAATGATGTATCGAGCGCATTAGCCAGCTTTTCAGCTGTAGAAGCACGTCCAGCATCTGGCGAAACGACAACTGGATTTTTAATATTCTTCTCTTTCAAATAAGCGCTAATTAGATCTAGTGCGGTCATATGATCAACTGGAATGTTAAAGAAGCCTTGAATTGCTGGTGCATGCAAGTCAATTGTAAGCACTCGCGTTGCCCCTACAGTCGTCAATACATCTGCCACCATTTTCGCTGAAATCGGTTCGCGTGGCGCTGCTTTGCGTTCCTGACGAGCATAGCCATAATATGGCATAATGATATTGATGGTACGAGCTGATGCACGTTTTGCCGCATCAATCATAACGAGCAATTCTACAAAATACTCGTTGACAGGATGTGACAATGACTGTACTAGGAACACATCGCAATTACGAATGGTTTCCTCATAGTGTACGTAGACTTCACCGCTTTTGAAGCGAGAAATCTTAATCGCTCCCAACGGAATGTCCAATTGCTCGCTAATTCTTTGAGCTAGAGCGGGATTCGATGAACCTGAAAAAATACGCACCTTGTCGCTTAACATGATACCCTCCTGAGCGTTTCAACCATATTCAAAAACATAAACGAAGTCTTTCTTCTTGTCTTATTATACATACATTTGTCAAGATTTCAAAAATGAATTCATATCTATTTTTCGACAATTTCTTTACTTATCTCATTTTATTCGTCGTTGGCTTTCCATGACGCTGCTTTAGCTCACTTAAAATCTCATCAAACGGTAGTCCACGTTCACGTAGCAATACCATTAAGTGGAATACAAGATCGCTCGCCTCAGCACGAAGCTCATCATTATCAAGATTTTTCGAAGCAATAATAACCTCAGCTGCTTCTTCACCAATTTTTTTAAGTATTTTATCTAAGCCTTTATTGAACAAATAGCTTGTATACGTATTTTCTGGACGCTCTGCGTAACGCTTAGCGATTGTAGTTTCAAGCTGTCCAAGCATAGCAAAGCGATCGCTGCTCTCATTAAGCTCAGCCGCTTCTGCTGCCCCTGCCACTTCCATTGCATTTGTGAAGCAGCTGTAGCTGCCAGTATGGCAAGCTGGACCTTCCTGAAGCACCTTAACTAACAAAGTATCACCATCGCAATCATAGCTCATACTAACAATGCGTTGCTTATGACCACTAGTTGCTCCTTTGTTCCATAGCTCGTTACGTGAGCGACTCCAGAACCACGTATACCCTGTTTCCTGAGATAGCTTTAACGATTCCGCGTTCATGTACGCAAGCATAAGTACCTCTTTACTTTGCACATCCTGTACAATCGCCGGTACTAAGCCATCTGTACCCCATTTGATGTCAGTTTGATTCATCGTACCTCTACTCCTTTTGCACGCAGATCGTTTTTCACTTCTGCAATGCTAATTTCTTTGTAGTGGAATATTGTTGCAGCTAATCCAGCATCTGCATTCGCCTGTTGGAACACATCAGCAAAATGCTCAACCTTGCCTGCTCCACCAGAAGCGATAACAGGAATGCCTACTCGCTCGCTTACTGCCTTGGTCAAGGCAATATCAAAGCCATCCTTCGTTCCATCCGCATCCATGCTTGTCAGCAATATTTCCCCAGCTCCAAGCTGTTCAACCTTACTTGCCCACTCTAGTGCGCGAATACCCGTTGATTTTCGACCGCCATGGGTATATACTTCCCACTCTTGCCACTCTGCATTAAAACGTGCATCAATGGCTACAACGATACATTGTGCACCAAAGCGTCTTGAACCCTCTTTAATGAGCTCTGGATTAAGCACTGCAGCCGTATTAATCCCCGTCTTGTCAGCACCAGCACGCAATATTCTCGTCATATCGTCAACACTCGAGATCCCTCCTCCTACTGTAAAAGGAATGGTGATCTCACCTGCCGTACGACGAACAACATCAATCATTGTAGCGCGTCCTTCTACGGAAGCAGAGATATCAAGGAATACAAGCTCATCCGCACCTTCTTTATCATAAAGAGCAGCAAGCTCAACTGGATCGCCAGCATCTCGCAAATTAACAAAGTTAACGCCTTTCACTACACGTCCATCCTTCACATCTAAGCAAGGAATAACTCGTTTAGCTAACATTGTAACGCCCCCTCTTTTGACATCCACATCTTATCCTTGCTTAGCTAATGCTAAAAAGTTGCGTAGCAGCTGCATACCAAGCTCGCCGCTTTTTTCCGGGTGGAACTGCATGCCGTACACATTATCCTTATTAACAATCGCTGTAACAGGACCATAATAATCGCCTGTCGCCAGCAAGTTTTCTTTATTCTCCACTAATGCATGATAGGAATGAACAAAGTAAACATGTCCTGGCTCTAACCCGTTAAACAGCGGTGACGATTGCAGAAAGTCTAGCTTATTCCAGCCCATATGCGGGATTTTAAAATCCCCTTGAAAACGAACAACCTTGCCACCGAGAAGACCTAGTCCTTTATGCTCGCCAAACTCCTCGCTTTGCTCAAACAACAATTGCATACCAAGACAGATGCCAAGCATCGGCTTACCGCTCGCAGTATATTGCTTCGTCACTTCGCCTAGCCCCGTTTCGTTCAGATGCTGCATTGCATCACCAAACGCGCCAACACCTGGCAATATAACAGCGTCAGCAGCTAAAATTTGCTCCTTATCGCCCGTCGTTATCGCTTCATAGCCAAGTCTTTCAATCGCCTTGCTAACCGAATGGAGGTTACCCATCCCATAATCTATAATTGCAATCATCGTGAAAGTTCCCCTCTCTGCTTACGCCAATTCAATTACAGAACTCCCTTAGTCGAAGGGACCCCTTGCACGCGTGGATCAATGCTAGTCGCCTCATCAAGAGCACGTCCAAGCGCTTTAAACACTGCTTCCACCATATGATGCGTATTAGAGCCATAATGAACGATAACATGTAGCGTAATGCGCGCTTCAATTGCGAACTTCCATAGGAATTCATGTACCAAATCTACTGCAAAGCTGCCTACATGTGTCATTGGATATTGTGCACGATATTCAAAATGCGGACGGTTGCTAATATCAATCACCACTTGCGCTAGCGCCTCGTCCATTGGGACAAATACACTTGCACAGCGTTTAATACCTCTCTTATCGCCAAGCGCCTGTAGCAGAGCCTGCCCTAGACAAATACCGATATCCTCAACCGTATGATGGTCGTCAATCTCGATATCACCCTTCGCATCTACACTCAAATTAAACAAGCCATGCTTCGTAAAAGCATCTAGCATATGATTGAAAAATGGCACATCCGTTACGATATTTGCTTCGCCTGTACCATCAACCGCTAAACTTAGCTTAATATCCGTTTCCTTCGTTGTGCGAACAATCGACGCTTCACGCTTATTAACCTCAGTCATTCTTTATCCTCACCTTTACAACAAGATAAGCTAGCCTGCAGACATCTTTAGTCTGCAAGCCAGCATTGTACGTAATTAGCTTCAATTAACCTTCCTTGTTAAGACGAACCTCAATTGCACGGGCATGACCTTCTAGTCCTTCATGGCGCGCAAGCGTCATAATTTTATGACCATTGGCAAGCAGAGCCTGCTTACTATATAGGATCATACTTGATTTTTTTAAGAAATCATCCACGTTCACAGGAGAGGAGAAGCGAGCCGTTCCGTTCGTCGGAATGATATGGTTCGGACCTGCAAAATAATCTCCTACAGGCTCCGAGCTATATGGCCCTAGGAAAATCGCACCTGCGTTCTCAATGTAGCTCAGCTGCGACATTGGATCAACCGTCATAATTTCCAAATGCTCTGGCGCTAGCTGATTAACAACGTCAATGCCTTCCTGAAGCGACGATACAAGCAGTACCGCACCATATTGATCGATTGACGCCTTCGCGATCTCATAACGTGGTAACTGGGCAAGCTGTTTGTCCACCTCAGCAACGACTGCTTCTGCTAAATCCTTAGAAGCCGTTACTAAAATCGCGGAAGCCATCTCATCATGCTCAGCCTGAGACAATAGATCAGCAGCAATATAAGCTGGATCTGCACTATCATCAGCAAGCACAACAATTTCACTTGGTCCAGCAATGCTGTCGATATCAACAACACCGTAAACCGCACGCTTAGCTAGTGCAACGAAAATATTACCTGGCCCACAAATTTTATCAACTGGCTTAATACTATCCGTACCATAGGCTAAGGCAGCAATTGCCTGGGCACCGCCGACACGATAGAGCTCCTTCACGCCCGCTTCTGCCGCTGCAACAAGAATATATGGGTCAATTCCTTCTGTTCCCCCTGTAGCAGGTGGTGTAACCATAACGATCTCAGGTACACCTGCAACTTGGGCAGGAATAACATTCATTAATACGGAGGAAGGATACGCCGCTTTACCGCCTGGCACATAAACGCCAACGCGCTTTAATGGACGTAAAATCTGTCCAAGCATTGTACCGTCTGGTGACAGGTCCATCCACGAATTGCGAAGCTGCTTTTCATGGAAACGACGAATATTGTCCGCAGCCTCACGAATAGCCGACAAAAAAGCCTCATCCACTTGCTGATAAGCGGCTTGAATTTCCTCATCGGTTACACGTAGCTGCTCAGTTGTCAGCTTAACATGGTCAAACTGCTCTGTATAACGAAGCAATGCAGCGTCACCTTCGCTTTTGATTGCTGCAACAATTTGCTCGACTGCGGCATTTTGCTCAGGTGAGCCGTATTCCACTTCTCTCTTTAAGCCGAATTGCTCTGGCTTCAACAATCTCATGCTCATGTTTCTCCCCATCCTTTTTATTGGACTGCTTCTCTCGTATTAAACGCGTGTTGCTAATGCCTCCTGCAGACGATCGCATAAGCTTTGAATGCGTTCATTCTTCATACGATAGCTTACACGATTGGCAATAAGACGGCTTGTAATATTGAAAATTTCAGTTTGCTCGACAAGACCATTCTCACGCAACGTTTGACCAGTTTCCACCATATCTACAATTCGATCAGCAAGGCCAATCATTGGCGCAAGCTCAATCGATCCGTTTAGCTTAATTACTTCAACCTGCTGTCCTTGCTCACGGAAATATGCAGAAGCGACATTAGGATACTTCGTAGCGACACGCGGTTGAATGGATGGCTTCCAATCAGGTAGTGCGATGACGCTCATACGGCACTTAGCAATGCCTAGATCAAGCAGCTCATACACATCCTTATTTTCCTCCATTAGTACGTCCTTGCCGACGATGCCGATATCCGTTACGCCGTATTCTACATACGTAGGAACATCGACGGGCTTAGCCATAATAAATTCCATCTTCGCATCAGGAAGCTCAATCATCAGTTTGCGAGTATCCTCATATTCAACTGGAATTGGAATGCCTGCTTCTCTGAATAAATTTGATGCCTGTCTATAAATTCGACCCTTAGGCATTGCTACCTTAAGGATTAGCTCATCATTGCCGCTCATCGTACAGTTCCTCCTTCGCTTCCGTAGCACTTCACACTACTAAAGCTTTTTCCGTTATATACAACATTGCCGCCTGCAGCTGCAGACGCTTGTAGCTGCTCCCAAATCGCGGCATCGCTAACTTTAGCAGTTACAACCTGCTTACCTTGACCGCGCAGCTCTTGAGCTGCCTGAAGCGCTTCTTGGCCGCCAGATTGTACATAAGCAATTAGTAGTCGCTCAACGCTCTCTTCCTCCTGCTCAGCATTGCCTAGCAGTTCTAGAATACGCGTCGTTTTTAATGCAAAGCCTGTTGCAGGAGCAGGACGATTAAAGCCTGTTAGCAGATTATCATAACGTCCACCGCTAACGACTGGGAATCCAAGATCGGCAGCATAGCCTTCAAATGTCATTCCAGTGTAATAAGAAAAGTCGCCCACCATCGTCAAATCAATTAGCACATGCTCGCAAACACCGTACGCCTTTAAGCAATCCCAAATTTGACATAGATGACTGATCGCCTGCTGGGCAGTATCATTGTTACTTACAGAACGCGCGCGCTGACAAATGTCCTCGCCGCCACGCAAACGAAGCAAATCCATCAATTCCTGACGCAGCTCATCCGTTAGCTCTAGCTTACCTAGCAGCTCGCGATAGCCGACATAGTTACGGCTAAGCAGCATTTCCTTTAATTCCGCTTGCTCCTCTGTACGATTAGGCAAAGCCTCCTCAAGCACACCGTTCAAAAATCCTACATGACCGATTGCAATTTTGAACTGCTTAACACCAGCTGCTTTTAGAGAAGCAATCGCAAGAGCAACCACCTCAGCATCTGCTTCAGCAGAAGCATCGCCAACTAGCTCAACTCCCGTTTGATAAAATTCAGCCTCTCTACCCGCTTCTTCTTCAATCGAGCGAAATACGTTCGCGTGGTAGGATAGACGCAATGGAAACGACTCATGCTTTAATAACGAAGAAACAACGCGTGCAATTGGCGTTGTCATATCAGAACGAAGCACCATCGTTGTGCCGCGATTGTTCAAAAGCTTAAATAGCTTTCCGTCTGATGTCGCGCTAGCAGCGCCTACTGTATCATAGAACTCCATCGTTGGAGTTATAATTTGCTCATAGCCCCAGCCTTCCATGCAATTCAGCACTTGATGCTCGATTGCACGTAGCTTTTTCACAGCATTAGGTAAGTAATCCTTGAACCCTATCGGTTTTTCAAACACTTTTGGCTTAGACATATCCCGTTCTCCTTGTTACTTTATCTTGGTAAAGCGTTAATGTGTTACCTTGATAACAAAATAAAGACTTTTTCATATCGTAGCACGACGTATCTTTCAAGTCAAGTAATAGCCGTCTAACAACTTATCTTCACTTTATGACAAAGCTACAAGTCACAGACAAGCAAAACAAAAGGACATTACATTGATCGAGAATCAGATCAAATCGTAATGTCCCCTTATGCTTAACATCAGGTTATTGCTCATTTCCTTCGCGAATGACTACAATCGGATTGCCACCAACAAAGCTATGCGGTGCAACATCCTTATGTACGACAGAGCCAGCCGCAACAACTGCATGATCGCCGATCGTCACACCCGGAAGGATTGTGCAGTTCGCCCCGATCATGACGTTGGAGCCGATATGAACTTCGCCTAAGCGATATTCCTTAATGAGATACTCATGCGTTAGTATCGTCGTATTATAACCAATGATGCTGTTATTTCCTACCGTAATTTTCTCTGGAAAAAACACATCGACCATAACCATTAAGGCAAAAGAAGTCGTGTCGCCAACCTTCATGCCCAAAATGACTCGATAAATCCAATTTTTAAGTGGGAGCAATGGACAATAACGTGCGAGCTGGATAAAGATAAAATTTTTAACCGCCTTCCACGGACTAACCGTGGAGTATACTTGCCACAATGCATTAGGACCTTCTGTTGGATAACGAGTTACTTTACGCAAGCTTAACGACTCTCCAATCCTACAATGTCATATAAATCGCGCATCGAATGAATGATATAATCCGCTCCTACATTACGAAGCACCTGCTCACCCTTCAAGGACCACGCAACTCCGACTGTTTTCACACCAGCATTTAGCCCTGATTGAATATCAACTGTACTGTCGCCAACCATAAGCGTGCGAGCTGGATCTGCACCTAACCCCTCTAGCGCTTTTTGAACAGGCTCGGCATGCGGCTTAGCATGCTCGACGTCATCAATGGTTATGACCGCTCCCATATACTTCGCGATATTCGTAAAGGCAAGCCCTTTATCCGTTGTCAGACGCATTTTCGTCGTAACGACACCTAGCTTAATGCCGCTCTCATGTAGCTTCGCTAGCACCTCTTCAACCTGATCAAATAATTGGACATATTCATCATGCAAACGTAAATTAATTTCCCGATAAGCGTCTACCAAATGATCAACCTCTTCAAGTCCTGAAAAACGTTTCATCTGCTCCACTAAGGGTGCACCCATAAATGGAATGATGTGATCTCTGCTAAAGCCTTCCTCTGTGTAATCCTTTAAGGCATGCAAAAATGAAATAATAATTAACTCATTCGTATCTAGTATCGTTCCATCCAAATCGAATAGAACTGTATCGTATGCTCTCATTGATTCCTCCTACTAGCTTCTAGCTTAAACATAGATGCTCATTAACGCACCGCTTCAAACTTTTGTTTGATTGCAGGCTACGGGACTTTAGTCTCCGCCGCCACCACCGCCATCAGATCCACCAGAGCTGTCGCCACCGCTGGAGCTACTACCATTGCTTGAACTTTCGCTTGAGCTGCCACCACTTGAGCTTTCATTGCCGCTAACGCTGCTATCACTACTATTGTCGCTTTTTCCGCTTGAGCTATTACCGCTATTGGTGCTTTCGTTACTTGCGCCAGCACGATCGCTTGAGTTATTCTCTGAGCTATCTTTAGTATGTTCATCCTCATCATCTTTTTTATTCGAAGAATTAGATTTTTCCTTAGTTGCAGTTGTTGAATTTGCTCCTACAGCTGAATGTTCCGCACCTGCTGCTTGATTATTTTGCTTTTGACGTTTTTCGCCGTCATTGTTAGCTTCCGCTGGACCTTGCTTCGTATTAACGATCGGATCAAGGTAACGCTCAACTGCATAACCCGCTTTACGTCTTACAATGATGAAGATAATAACAGCCACGATTAATAGCAACGCGAGCAGCTGCGAGCTGCGAACATTGCCATAGGCTGGATCTAGATAGCCTTGCTCAAATAGTACAGTCATCGGTGTCCATAAGCTGTTGATTAGATCAGCTAGCCATTGTGGGCCTGAGAATGCTAATGAATCCGTACGTAACGCTTCAATAAAGAATCTTCCGACCGAATACCAAGCGATATACGTCGCTAGCAATTCCCCTTCACGCAAGAAGCGTCTTCTGCGAATAACGAACAACAGCACTAAACCGAGTAAGCTCCACAGCGACTCATAAAGGAAGGTCGGGTGAACATAACCTCCATCAATAAACATCTGATTAACAATGAAGCTTGGAATATGTAACGTTTCACGAAGGAAGGATTCCTCAACAGGACCACCGTATGCCTCTTGATTAACAAAATTGCCCCATCGACCGATCATTTGACCAATAAGCAGTGAAGGTGCACAAATATCGGCAATTCGCCAGAAATTATACCCTTTCGCACGGCTGAAGAAATACCCACAAATTAAAGCACCGATGATTGCGCCATATATCGCGATACCACCATTCCATATTTTTATGATTTCACCTGGATTGTCTTTGTAATGATCCCATTGAAATGCCACATAATAAATTCTCGCACAAATAATTGCCGTTGGTGCTCCGATCAATAATAGATCCATAAAAAAGTCTGATTTGATGCCAAAACGCTTTCCCTCTTGCACAGCAAGCAAAAGCCCTGCCAACGCTCCAAGCGCTAAAATAACACCATACCAACGAATGGATAAAGAACCAATCTCGATAATTTCAGGATTGATCAATGAAATTCACCCTTCCTTTTCTTAAAGCATTGTCTTTCTCTCTTACTGCTATGTACCCCGTCGCCTATTATATCATACGTAACTGATGACATCACAAAGGCACCCCCAAGTATACCCGTGCTTTCATCCGTTTATCTTGGAGGTGCTGTATGGTTGTATTATGAACGTTGCATTTCCTTCGTTGGTCCTTCAACTGGAGGAACATTTAATCCAGCTTGTCTTAGCAATACTGTCATCTGTCCGCGATGATGCGTCTGATGCACAATTAGCTTAGTAAGCATTTTGCCTTTTGTAGTAGGGCCAGTAAAGCCTTGAACCTCTGCAAGTAGATCTTCTGCAGTAAGCTTTTCTGCTTCCTTCAAAATGGCATTCGCAATAATTTCATAACGATGAGCAATTTCAACGACACTTGTGGGAATAGGCTCATCTCGTTTCGGACAAGGCACATCCAATCCAATGACATGCTTAGAGATTGAACCTGCAGCACCAGTAAGATGCCATGCTAGCCAGCCTAACGAGTTATGTCCTTCAACAATGCTATAGTTCAGCTTATCGTCTGTGATCGCTTTAATTACGTTTAATGTTGCACCTGCATTCTCATGCCAATCTTGCAAAAAATCTTCAACTACACGATACATACATTTCGCTCCCTTTACTAATAGAATGTGTCATAATTAATCAATCATAATCTTCCATATCATCTGCAATTGTTTCAGTTAACTTATTGGTAAACTGAAGGGCAGCATTATAGCCCATACGCTTCAGTCGGAAATTCATCGCAGCTACTTCAATAATAACCGCTAAATTTCGTCCAGGTCGAACAGGAATGGTAACAAGCGGAATATGTGTTTCAATAATTTGCGTCGTCTCCTCATCAAGACCCAAACGATCATATTGCTTATCCTGCTGCCAATTCTCTAATCGAATAACTAGACCGATTCGTTTCTGCGTACGAACTGCACCTGCACCAAACAATGTCATTACATTAATAATACCTAGTCCGCGTATTTCAAGCAAATGACGAATTAATTCTGGTGCTGTCCCCGTTAGCTTGCCATCAGCTGTTTGACGAATCTCTACCGCATCGTCAGCAATTAGTCTATGGCCTCGTTTCACTAATTCTAGAGCGGTTTCACTTTTACCAATACCGCTACCGCCAGTAATTAGCATCCCTACCCCATACACATCAACTAATACACCATGAATCGTAGCTGTCGGAGCAAGCTGATTCTCTAAGAAATCAGTAATGCGGCTAGATAAGATCGTTGTCGCTATTGAGCTTCTTAGCACTGGAATATTGCATTCATTGGAATATTCAATTAGTTCAGCAGGCGCTTCTAAGCCGCGAGTAATAATAATACACGGCGTATCATCCAAACATATTTTACGCATGCGTTCTCTGCGCTCTTCACTTGTTAGCATATTGATAAAGGAAATTTCAGTACGCCCCAAAATTTGAATGCGCTCACTTGGATGGTAATGAAAATAGCCTGCCATCTCCAAGCCTGGTCTATATAAATCATCAACTGTAATTAGCCGCTTCTGTCCGTCTTCACCAGACAAAATTTCAAGCTGGAAATGTCTAACTAGATCTGCTACCTTTACTTTTTTCGGCATACATAAATCCTCCTTCATTACCAGTACACGATCTCACTCTTTCCATCGTATAGCAAAAATTAAGTAAACGCAATTATGAATACTAAAGCAGCTAGGCTAATCCTGCCAAATTAATAAATAAAGCCCCACCGCAGACAATCCGCAGTGAGGCCTTACTAATAAAGTAATATTAGTTCTCGAAAATGTTTAGCTCAGTTTCTTTGTCGAATAGGTGAGCTTTGTTCATATCGATTGCTAGCTTAACTGTTGCGCCATCACGAAGTGTAGAACGACCATCTACACGAGCAATTACAGTGTCTGTGCCGATACCGTTAAGGTATAGGTACATTTCGTGACCAAGGTTCTCAGCAACCTCGATGTTTGCACTAACAATTGTTTTAGGTGAAGCTTCAAGGAATACTGGCTCTTCATGGATGTCCTCTGGACGAATACCTAGAACAACCTCTTTACCAACATAACCTTTAGAACGAAGAACTGCTGCTTTACCTTCAGGAACAACAATATCTACGCCAGAAGCTTTGAAGTGTACTTCTCCACCTTGCTCAGAAAGAGAACCGCTAACGAAGTTCATGGATGGGGATCCGATGAAACCTGCAACGAAAATGTTTACTGGATGGTTGTACAGTTCTTCTGGAGAAGCTGTTTGTTGAATGAAACCATCTTTCATAACTACGATGCGATCACCCATTGTCATCGCTTCGATTTGGTCATGCGTTACGTAGATAGTAGTAGTTTCCAAACGTTTTGTAAGCTTAGAAATTTCCGCGCGCATTTGACCACGAAGTTTAGCATCCAAGTTGGAAAGCGGCTCATCCATAAGGAATACTTGAGGCTCACGAACGATCGCACGACCAAGTGCAACACGTTGACGTTGACCACCAGAAAGTGCCTTAGGCTTACGATCTAGCAAATGTTCAATATCAAGAATTTTAGCTGCTTCACGAACGCGTTTGTCGATGTCAGCTTTTTTGAATTTACGAAGTTTCAAACCGAACGCCATGTTTTGATAAACGTTCATATGTGGGTACAACGCATAGGATTGGAATACCATCGCGATGTCACGATCTTTAGGAGCTACGTCATTCACAAGACGATCACCGATGAAAAGTTTACCTTCAGAAATTTCCTCAAGACCCGCAATCATACGCAAAGTTGTAGATTTACCGCAACCAGATGGACCAACGAGTACTAGAAACTCTTTATCTTTAATATCAAGATTAACATCAGTTACCGAAGCTCTCTCGCTTCCTGGATATCTTTTGTAAATGCCTTCTAAACGTACGCCTGCCATGTGTATTTCCCCCTAAGTGAAATTTTCTTATAGACCTATCTTATCCTAACTCTAGTCAGATGACTATGCACATACCTTACAAAAAAACTAATACGATTTCGTAACTTTGTACAATAGCAATATAATCTTCACTAATACAGCATCTCTGAACAATCTAACATCCAGTCCGGTCTCCTGCTTCAGCTTGTCCAATCGGTAAAGCAGCGTGTTGCGATGGATATAAAGCTTCTTCGCTGTCTCACTAACATTACAGTCTAAACTAAAAAATGTGTCCAGTGTTGCCAGCATCTCTGGCTCTACAAACAGCTCAGCTCGTTTTAATGACTGTTCTAAATACTTTTGACGCTGTGCTTCCGGAATAGCGTATAATAACGCCTCTAGGCGCAGCATCCAAGGCAAGTGGATATTGCTGCTGGGGTGAAATTTCCGACCTATATTAATGGATTCACGTAACGTTGTCACCGTCTCAATCATCATTTTAGCTGGAGCATTGGGATAGGTGATCGCAAGCTGACTTTCACCAAGCCATTCTGACGCCAGCATATCATGCAGACCTAATACGATATTCGTAAGCAAATCCTCCGTTGTTTCATCCTCTTCATGCTCAAGCTCAGCTTCTTCATCCTTAAGCAGAGTCATCGGCCCCCAGATAAGCCATTCATCATGCCCAAGTGGAATTAATAACGCATCCTCAGATAAGAAAGAACGCAGCAATTTATCTAGCTCAGCATAACTGCCTTTTAATTGTGTAGAGCCATCTGCAACTAACAGGATAGGTAACATATCATTATAGAAGGAATTAGCAAGCACAAGATGATCAGGTATATAACCAGTCGTCGTTCCACGATCAATTTGCTCCTGTAGCCATTCCCCAAGCTTAGTCGCTTGCTTTTCTTGCTTCGACATGCCGGCATAGTGATTATCTACAATTGTGCTTGGCTTATTGAAAATAAGCATAACAATCAATTGCTGTTCAGTTGGACTTAGCTTTCTTCCAATAAACTCAATAATTTCACAATAATCGGCATGAAGATCATGTATAAGCCATACATCCCCATCGCCTTCAATATATTGACCTTTTTCTATTGTTGCATTTTCAAAAGAGGGGCCCATAAACTTGTACATGTCCTCAAGACTTCGATTGCTTGTTACTACAGAACAATTTAGTATGTATTCAAGCTGCTTTTGCAGATCAAGTGAAATCATGTGCTGGCACTCTCCTGATTCTCTATTTAACAATATTGTAACACATCATAATTGCTCGACGCATATCTTTCGCCACATTAAATAATGAGCTAACCGTTTAGAAAGAGAGCGATTATCATAAGCTGTGAGAAGAATACTCTCAAATTAAGCATGATCACTATTCAGTTAGTATGCTTTAATGTTGCGATGTTATAATTGAAGCATTCTTTCTCTTAAACCAATACCGCTTATTGCGTTATCAGAATGGTTAGTTTTGTGATGATATTACAACGCGTTTCTTGCAGCGTTCTTTCTTGACGCTTACCATACTTCATGTTAATCTTTGGATAACAATATTATTCTTATTAAATTAATCAGATTACTTGCATTTAAAAGTAATTTAAGTAGGAGGATACATTTACATGTCAAGAGTTGTTATTTTGTCAGGCAGTCCTAGTGCCAATTCTCGTCTAAATGGACTAACTAATTATGTTCGTCAAGCACTTGCAGAAGCAGGCTTGCAAACTGCATTTATTCAAGTTATTGATCTACCTCCAGAGGATCTAGTTTACGCTAAGTTTAACAGCCCTAGCATTATCGCAGCTAACGAGCTTATCGAAACAGCCGATGCTGTTGTCATTGCTAGTCCAGTTTATAAAGCATCTTATCCTGGTGTACTAAAAGCATATATTGACCTACTGCCACAAAAAGGTTTTGAAAATAAACTTATCGCTCCTGTATTCATCGCAGGCACGATGGCACATATGCTAGCGGTCGACTACGCACTTAAACCTATGCTTGCTTCAATGGGGGCGAATCATTATACAAAAACGGTTTATGCAACGGACAACAATGTTACTCGAGTGGAAACTGAAGATGGTCAGTATCAATTTACAGTTGAAGCTGAGATCGAGGCTCGCTTACAGGGTGTAGTCAATGAGCTTGTAAACTACTTCAATAAAGCATAGGACCTTTCAATATGCTCTTATAATCAAGGTTGGATGAGTAAATCTCAGTCCAACTTTTTTTATGCCCCTTTTACACAGTGTCATCGTACATTGCTGCTTTTCAATAAAATATCCACCTTCACTGCAATCCCCACTCAAAAATGCCCGTCTACACATCATAATTCACTCTATATGTCAGATTTAATTTGAATACTATTGATATAAATGACATTATATGTAACTTATACTCTGTTTTCTGTACTTTGTTTATAGTACTTCCATGATTTTTTTGTAATTCAATGCGGATTGACTTTATACCAAATAAAAAGCTAACATTAAACTGTAAGATAAATTGACATCAAGAAAGGGAGTTGTTTTATGAAAAAATTAAAGGTTATTAGTGCCATTGCAGCTTGCGCTATTTGTGTCTCTATGGTTACAACCGCTGCTCCAGCGAATGCTTTTGTTCCTAATGGTGTAATTAAATCCTCTGTCACAACGACGGACGCGTTAAAAAATCTATATAAGCTATATCACGAAGCCAAAGCTATCAATCTATCTACATACCCAGCTGAATATGCGAATCAAGTTAAGCATGCAATTAATATGGTAAATGATATTACACCTAACAGCACTGTTTACAAAATCAATCAAACACGCCTCTACCTTCAGGTTGCGGTTGATACTTTAACAATCGACCTACAAAAAGCTTCAATTGCAGACATCCAAGAAGCAGTTAAGGCAGGAAAACTCACTTATGTCGAGCTAGTTCATATGTAACTTGCTCGTATTAATCTGTATAGCTCGCATAGCGTGCAAATTAATGCGATCGCAACACTTAACCCTAAAGCTCTTACATTAGCAGCTCAAGCGGATAAAGCAGTAAAAGCAGATCCTAGCAAAGCTACCGGCATGTTTGGTATCCCAGTATTGATTAAAGATAACATCGGCACAACTAAAGCTGATGGCATGGCTACTACTGCTGGCTCTATCGCATTAGCTAACAACTTTGTTGAGGATGACGCCTTTATCGTTTCACAGCTTAAAAAGGATGGTGCTATCCTTCTAGGTAAAACTAACCTTTCTGAATTTGCGAACTTCATTACAAGTGGAATGAGAAATGGTTACTCTACACTAGGTGGTCAAGTCCTCAATCCATATCTTCCAAATGTACTTGATGTTTCTGGTTCTTCATCTGGTTCAGGTGCAGCTGGCGCAGCAGCATTAGCAGCAATTACGATCGGCTCCGAAACATCCGGTTCTATTCTATCTCCATCATTCCGTAACTCTTTGGTTGGTCTAAAACCAACATTAGGCCTTGTAAGCCGTAGTGGTATCATTCCTCTTGCTCATAGTCAGGACGTTGCTGGTCCAATGGGACGTAGCGTAGCCGATGTAGCAGCGCTATTAACAACGATTCAAGGCTACGATAAAAATGACCTATATATTAATATGGGGGTTAATAACGAAATCGTAGTTGACGAGACTTATTTAGCTGACAAAATGGAAAACTACACAGAATACTTAAATGAGGACGGTTTGAAGGGCAAGACGCTTGGCGTTTACAATGTTCCAAACAAGGAAACTCAACCTGATGTCTATGAAGTATTTTTGAAGTCCATTAAAATATTAGAAGAGCAAGGTGCTAAGGTTGTATTCGGTAAAGATGGCGGCCCTATGATTAATGAAATCCCTACTGCACCAGCATCTAAAGTATTGTACTATGACTTCAAACAAGATATTGAATCCTATATTCAATCACAAAAGAATCCGATCATTGCAAGTGACGGTAAAACAGAAATTAAGAGCTTAGCAGATGTCATTGCTTATAATAAAAAGAACCTATCCGTACTTAAATATGGCCAAACGATTCTTGAGGAATCCAATGGCTATGATATGACACCTGGCTCAGAAGACTATAAAAACTACGAAAGCCAACGAGCTGCTGATATTGAATACTCTCGTAAAAACGGTATTAACTATCTACTAGATAAATATGAGCTTGATGGCCTAATTGGTATGAACGGAGCTACGACTGGTATTGCAGCCAAAGCTGGATACCCAAGTATTACAATCCCTGCTGGATATCGTACAGCAGAAGGTGGTAATGGTGAGCCGATCGGTCTACAAATTACTGGCGATGCATTCTCTGAGGAAAAACTAATTGAAATGGGCTATGACTTCGAGCAAGCAACAAAGGTTCGTGTAGCTCCTGGTATGGCTGTTAAAGAACGCCTTAAACAAATCATTGACGATGCAGTAGCTGAAGGCTATACTGGTGAAGCTTTAGATAAAGCAACTAGCGTATACACTAACAACTTCGCAACACAATACGAAGTAGATACTGCTGGTAATAGCCTATACTACAAGCTATACACTGATCTTATGCAGGATCTAAAATAATACCTCCATCAATGTAAAACATAAGAAGTAAAACAAAAGGTGAAATCCGCTCTTGGATTTCACCTTTTGCTCATTTTAAGCTTAGTTTTTCTGGTACTAGCCTAAGTTCTTACCACCAGAGTAGGACTGCTTACGAAATTGATTAGGAGATACACCGACCATTTTTCGAAATGCCGTACTAAAATAATGCTGCGTATCATAGCCTACCTGAAGTGCAATTTCTTGAATCGATAACGATGACTGCTTTAATAAATGCCTAGCATGCTTCATACGTACATACGTTAGATACTGTACAAAATTTAAGCCCAGCTCTTGTTTGAACAAACGACTTAAATAAACGCTTGTTACATTTAATTGAACTGCCAGCTTTTCTAATGAGAGAGAACTCTCCCAGTACTTTTCATCAATGATATGCTTTGCTTGCTTAATAATTGGCGTTAGCTTTTGCGTCAAATGCAATTCATTTTTAGCTTCAATATAGGCTTGCTGAATACTATTCACGCCATAAAATAAAGGGATCGAGCATATTTTAAGTTCTATCTTCAAATAGTGCCTCACAAGCTCCGCAATATCCTCGAACCAAGCTCTTTCACTCCATAGATAATTAATAATGATAAAATCATTCCGTTCATCTCGAAACATATAGTAGCGTTCATCTTGCTTATGCATATATTCATGGACGATATTTTCAATGGCGTAACGAATCAGCTGCTTATCACGCTCCGAATGAATTCGCATTGGCTGCTCTGTATCCCACGACATCAAACTTAGCTGTTGCGGTGCGTCTACTGGCAGCTTCAGAAATTGCAGCTGCTCCTGCAGTGCATCCTCCTCCACTTCGCCTCTAATCCATTCCTGACCGAATCTTTCACGCAGCACATGCAGGTTTTTATCGATCTGGTAGGAAGCCTGCTCGAATAACTTTTCATGAACACGCTCGCGCTCGATTTTATTGGTCATCGCGAATAATGTTTCTTCTAAATGCTTGGGATCAACAGGCTTTAATATATATTCCTCAACATCGAGCTTAATCGCTTCCTGCGCATAAGCAAACTCATCATGTCCTGTAATAATGCTTACCTTACATTTAGGCAGTTTATCTTTTAACTGCTTAATTAACTCAAGCCCATTCATGATCGGCATACTTAAATCAACAAGCATCATATCAGCTGTATGCTTAAGCGCTAGCTCCAACGCCTCTTCTCCGTCCTCCGCCTCAGCTACTAGCTGTAAACCAAGTTTTTCCCAGTTAACAGATTGTGCAATACCTTCACGAATAATGCTCTCATCATCAGCTATGATAACCTTTAACGCTTTCGTCATGCTGATCACTGCCTTTCTGAGTCAAAATCGGATGTGTGATCGTCACCGTTGTCCCCTGATTCAATTCACTTTCTATTGAAATGCCATAGCTTACCCCAAAGGTTAATTGAATTCGCTCCTGAACATTTCTTAACCCATAACCAACAAGCTCTCCACCGCGAGATAGCGTTGGTGTAGCAATGTAATCGTGCTCTATAGTTTTATCGAACAGCGCTCTCTTTAGGTTTAACAATCTTGTCTCATCCATGCCTTTGCCATCATCCTTTACGACCATTCTCAGGTCGCCCTGATGAATACTAATATGGAGAGAAAGATTACCTGGTCCTCTTCGTTCCTTTATTCCATGATAAATTGCATTTTCAAAGATCGGTTGAAGAATGAGCTTCAGCACAAACAATCGCGTACACTGCTCATCTACCTCAATAGAATAATTCAGCTTCTCCTTATACCTTGTCTTTTGAATGATAAGATAGCTCTTTATGTGATCAATCTCATCCAATAGCGGTATAATTTCATTGCCCTTACTAAGCCCGATACGGAACAATTTAGATAAGGCGCCAACAACCTCTGTCGCTTCATCTGCTCCTTCCTTACGAGTAAGCCACTGAATCGTATCTAATGTATTATATAGAAAATGAGGCTGAATATGAGCCTGCAGACTTCTAAGCTCTGCTTCTCGCTTTTTATGCTGCTCTTCCTTTACCTGCATTAACAGCTTTTTAATTTGTTGAATCATATGACGAAAGCTATCACCGAGCACCCCTACTTCATCCTTACGATCAGATAACAGAGGAATATTCATATTACCCTCTTCAACCTTACGCATCATCGAAGCTAGCTTCGTAATTGGCTTAGAAATTGAGGTGGATAAATAGATCGAAGCAGTCATCCCAATTACACATAATAGGAAGAAGAACAAGACTAAGTATTTATTAACCTCCTTAATTGCCTGCAGTGTATCTCTCATTGGAAAGACACCGACGGTCGTCCAATTCGTAAAGGGAGAAGTGTGGTACAAAATATGATGAGATTCCTTATTAATCTCTACGTTGAAGCTACCTGATGACTGCTCTTGCCACTCTTCGTATTGATTTGGTACAAAACTATACGTATACGGCGGTTCATAAATGACATCTCCTATTTCATCAACGACGAGTAGATAGCCATTTTTCCCAAGCTTCACATCACCAAGCATCTCAGCAATTACTCTCAGCTTAAGATCGATTAACACAACACCCCTTGTATTACCGCTGTCTGGATCTTGAATGGCTCGAACGACGGAGACTATCTCACTATCCTTATAATTAACATGTGTGGTCACGTTACGATTTACTGGATGACCAATGATTTTATATATGCCGCGAGCTGCAATAGCTTCATGATACCAATATTCATCTGCCAAATTTTTATTACTGCGCGCATACATATCATTACTCAAATATTGACCATCATTACGCACAACCATAATGCCTGCAATTTCCGAGTAGAGCGTACTGAAGCCCTGCAAAAAACGATGCAGGCGAATACGCTCCTCATCCTCCTGTAGCATCACACTGCCCTCATCTAAAAAGTGCTGCACATCCTGATTCATGGATATAAAATAGCTAATATTTTGTATACTGCCTGCTTGCACATCTAGTGATTTGCTCACATTACCAATCAGCTGCAGCAAATGCGTATTCGACTGCTTTTCTAATATATTGCTTACTGTCCAAGAAATAAAAAGGGTAATGCATAGCGCTGGCAGTATACTTATTAATAAAAAGTGAATTATTAATTTATCGCGAATGGACCAGTTATTCATTTGAAACCATTTGGAAAACATCGAATCACTCCTTTATCTCTCTATCTATCTCTACTTGACATAGAAATGCTCGACATTTTCCTTGGTAACGACAGATACCCCAGTATCGATATAAATCGGCAGAGGAGATACTCCTGTATTTTGCTGGGCAGATATCGGCTCAACAAGCTCGTGGTTCAAATGAAATAATTGCATTAACGACCAATAGCCCATATTCCATGTTCCTTGTACAATGGTCGCACTTAATACACCTGACTTTACCATATCTAAAGTGCCTTTATCGGTATCAAAACCAATGACTTCAAGCTCATCAACTTTTCCTTCCGACATAAGCGCATGCCCTACTCCGATGCCGCCATTCGCTTCGGTTACAAAAACTCCTTTAAGCTTTGGATATTGCTCAATTAGCTTTACTGCAGCCTGCTCGCTGCTCCATAAATCGCCCTTTCCGTCTTCTGTGGCTACAACTGTCATCTGAGGATAGTTTGTAACAATCGTCGATACAAACCCTTCTTTGCGCTCCATATGATTCTGTTGATTTAACAAGGTAATAATAGCAACCTCGCCTTGGTTGCCTAGCAACTCTGCCATCTTATGCGCTGCAGTCTCACCAGCTTTATAATTATTCGTACCGATATAGGCATAAGCATTACTTTCTGGAGCATCCGCATCAAACATCACGACTGGAATTCCCGCATCGACTGCTTTATTAATCGCTTCATTGAGCGCTGTAGGGTCCATCGCGGATATTGCAATCCCTGCTGGGTTTCTTGCAATAACTTGTTCCAACACAATAATTTGTTCTTGCACATCGTACTGAGTTGAGCCTTTATATTCGATAGAAACACCAAGCAAGGACGCAGCATCCTCAAAACCTTTTAATACATTTTTCCAATAATCAATGCCTGTTAGAAAGTTAACCATGACATACTTTTCATCCATGGAGCCTTTAAGTCCAACTTCACGCTCTAATCTTTCTGTTTCGCTGCCTCTAATAAACATCATATAAAAGAAAGAAAATGCAACCAAAATGACAATGAGATACAGAAATAAGAGCTTCTTCATAACTATTGACCCCCAACCGTTCATTCCAACCCAACCATTTACATAAGAAATGAAATATTCCACTAATGTGAAGATTTATTCTTATTATATAGGTCAAAGGCTACAGCGAACAATAGGACAAGTCCCTTAATTCCTTGTTGATAATCGATTCCCAAGCCCACGAGGGACATCCCATTATTCATGACGCCCATAACTAAACCACCGACGATCGAGCCGATAACGGTACCTACTCCTCCAGTAGCTGATGCTCCCCCGATAAATGCAGCTGCAATCGCATCAAGCTCGAAGTTAACACCTGCCTTTGGCGTTGCCGCATTAAGACGCGCTGAAAATACTAAACCAGCCAACGCTGCCAACACGCCCATATTAACAAAAACCCAGAACGTTAATTTCTTAGTTTTTACCCCTGATAGCTTTGCGGCCTTTTCATTACCGCCAAGCGCATAAATGTGGCGGCCTATTATTGTTTTCTTCATAACGAAGCTATAGATTGCGATAAGTATAAATAAAAGAATGAAGATATTAGGTAAACCTTTGTATGATGCAAAAATAAACGAAAAATAATTAATAACAGCGATTAAAATGACCAGCTTAGCAATAACAACGAACATTGGTGTTGATTTTAATTCATATTTCTTTTCAATCGATATTCTTCTCCACTCAAATACAATAAGTAGAATAGACAGCATAACGCCTAACAGAATCGTCACGAGATGTAAGTCTCCGCTATGAGGAAGATCTGGAATAAAGCCTGTACTAATTGCACGGAATCCATCAGGGAACGGTGCTACCGATTGACCATTTAATACAAGCATCGTTAATCCTCTAAATAGCAGCATCCCGGCCAACGTCACAATAAAGGCGGGAATTCGAACATATGCTACCCAAAAACCTTGCCAAGCTCCTACGAGCGCCCCAATAATAATAGATAAAATAATCGCAACTACAAAAGGAATGTGATAATTGACCATCATAATCGCTGATACTGCACCTACAAAAGCGGCTACAGATCCGACAGACAAATCAATATGTCCTGTAATAATAACTAGCAGCATCCCAATCGCTAATATTAAAATATAGCTGTTTTGCAGTACTAGGTTTGTAATATTTAATGGCTTCATAAGCGTACCACTCGTAATAATTTCAAACAGCAGCATAATTAAAACTAAAGCGACAAACATTCCATATTGTCTTATGTTGCTTTTAACTGCTGTCTTGATTGTCTCGATCATGATCCATTCCGTCCTTTCGTCATATATTTCATAAGCAGCTCCTGGGTCGCTTCCTCTCTCGTAACTTCTCCCGTAAATCGCCCTTCATTCATTACATAGATGCGATCGCAAATACCTAGCAGCTCAGGTAGCTCAGAGGAAATTACTAAAATACCCTTCCCTTCATGTGCCAGCTCGTGAATAATGGTATAGATTTCATATTTAGCACCGACATCAATACCTCGTGTCGGTTCATCCAAGAACAGCACATCTGGCTCTGTGTAGATCCACTTACTTAGCACAACCTTTTGCTGATTACCACCTGATAGATTCCCAGTAATTTGATGAACGCTAGGTGTCTTAATTCGTAGCCTCTCTCTGAATGACTCAGCATCCCTCAACTCCTGATGATCATTAACAACCTGATACTTGCTGATTCGATCCAAATTCGATATCGTAATATTGCGCTTAATATCCTCAATTAATATTAAGCCGTATTCCTTACGATCCTCTGTAACGTAAGCGATCCCTGCAGCAATCGCATCACTGATCGATTTTAGATGCAGCACTTTCCCATCTTTTTTAATTTCTCCACTCTTTTTCAATCCGTAGCTTCCACCAAATATGCTCATTGCAAGCTCTGTGCGTCCTGCACCCATTAAACCTGCTACTCCTACTATTTCACCTTTTTTAATGTGGAAATTAACATTATCTATGACAATACGCTCTGTCTGTGTAGGATGCTGTACTGTCCAATTACTAACCTCGAAGAACGTCTCGCCTAATGTTGCATGTCTAGTAGGATAACGCTGTGTAAGATCGCGACCAACCATGCCTTTAATGATCCGTTCCTCTGTAATATCATCTCTATCCATATACAGCGTTTCAATCGTTTGCCCATCACGCAATATCGTAATCGCATCAGCAACCTTCATAATCTCGTTAAGCTTATGCGAAATAATAATCGAGGTTAATCCCTGCTCCTTAAACTGTAATAACAAATTAAGCAGGTTTTCACTGTCCTCTTCATTAAGCGCAGCAGTAGGCTCATCTAATATGAGCAGCTTTACCCTTTTCGCAAGAGCTTTCGCTATTTCAACTAATTGCTGTTTACCTACACCGATAAAACCGGCAAGCGTCGTCGGTATTTCATCTAAGCCTACCTTTTCTAGCAGCTTTTTCGTTTCTCGTTCTGTCTCAAGCCAATTAATAATTCCTAGCTCTGCCCGCTCATTTCCTAAAAAGATATTTTCAGCAATCGACAGTTGCGGAATTAACGCTAGCTCCTGATGAATAATAACGATTCCTTTTTCTTCACTGTCAGAAATATCTTTAAATGCACAAAGCTCATTTTCAAATAAAATATCTCCTTCATAACTGCCTACTGGATATACGCCCGAGAGCACCTTCATTAAAGTAGATTTACCTGCTCCGTTCTCACCCATTAGCGCATGTATTTCACCCTCACGCACCTTCAAGTTTACGTTATGAAGAGCTTTTACACCTGGAAATGTCTTCGTAATATTACGCATCTCTAATATTATTTTTTCCAATCGACACACTCCCATTTCTATAGAAGGGATAGGAATAGAAATGACTTAGTAATACGTGATTACCAAGTCATTTCTATCTTTACCTATAGTTAAAAGTCACTTTCTGAATAATAACCTGAATCTATAAGCACTTCCTTGTAGTTCGTTACATCAACGCTAACTGGCTCAAGTAGATATGAAGGTACAACTTTTACGCCGTTGTTATAAGTTTCTGTATCATTAACTTTGGCCTCTTTACCTTCTAGTACTGCTTCAGCCATTGATACAGCTACTTTAGCTAGCTCACGAGTATCTTTGAAAATCGTTGATGTTTGTTCGCCTGCAATAATTGATTTAACAGATGCAAGCTCAGCATCCTGACCACTAATAATTGGCATTGGCTTGTCTGCGGAACCATAACCTACCCCTTTAAGTGAAGAGATAATACCAATACTGATTCCGTCATACGGCGATAGTACAGCATGAACAGTATCTGAAGAATAGTTCGCACTTAGTAGGTTATCCATGCGCGCTTGAGCAGTCGCACCGTCCCAACGAAGTGTTGCTACTTGCTCCATTTGTGTTTGACCGCTCTTAACAACTAATTTACCGTTGTCAATGTAAGGCTGCAGTACACTCATTGCACCATCGAAGAAGAAATAAGCGTTGTTATCGTCTGGAGATCCTGCAAATAGCTCAATATTGAATGGGCCTTTGCCATCTTTCAGTCCAAGCTTATCTTCAAGATAGCTAGCTTGCAGCACACCTACTTTAAAGTTATCAAATGTAGCATAGTAGCTAAGATGTGGTGTATTACGAATTAAGCGATCATATGCAATAACTGAGATTTTCTCATCAGCTGCTTTTTGTAGCACCTCTGTTAATGATTCACCATCAATAGCTGCGATAACTAGTACGTTTACACCCTTTGTAATCATGTTTTCAATCTGTGAAATTTGATTCTCAATAACATCCTCGGCATATTGCAAATCAACTTTATAACCGAGATTTTCAAACTCCTTCTTCATGTTATCGCCATCAGCAACCCAGCGTTCAGATGACTTCGTTGGCATTGCGATCCCAACGCTTCCTTTGCCACCGCCTCCTCCTGAAGAACAAGCAGCAAGAATTACAACAAGTAAACTCACGATCATCATTACAGCTATCTTTCTCATTTCGTAACCCCTCTCAATTTTTAATTCACTCTAAGTGTAAATTGTAAGCAGTTACATGTCTTTCCAATAAATTAGCTTATATTTATAATTTTTTAGCGTATTTAAAATGAAAAAGAGTGGTTTGAAGCACGGAGCTGCTTCAAACCACTCTTACACTGAATTTATTTAAAACAAAAAATAGACGTTCGTCTCTGAGTTGTAATAAAACTGGTGAGCCATGAAGGACTCGAACCTTCGACACCCTGATTAAAAGTCAGGTGCTCTACCAACTGAGCTAATGGCTCTCATTAAGAGAAAATGGTGGAGGCTGATGGATTCGAACCACCGAACTCGGAGAGAGCAGATTTACAGTCTGCCGTGTTTAGCCACTTCACTAAGCCTCCATATTAATGGTGGCTCGGGACGGAATCGAACCGCCGACACGAGGATTTTCAGTCCTCTGCTCTACCGACTGAGCTACCGAGCCATAATATGTGTTATTTAATTTTTAAATAAAAATGGCGGAGCTGACGAGATTCGAACTCGCGGTCTCCTGCGTGACAGGCAGGCATGTTAGGCCTCTACACCACAGCTCCGTATTTTTAATGGTGGAGGATGACGGGATCGAACCGCCGACCCTCTGCTTGTAAGGCAGATGCTCTCCCAGCTGAGCTAATCCTCCATATGGTAGCGGCGAAGGGGATCGAACCCCCGACCTCACGGGTATG
>Ga0182739_1000484_pt1 | contig 51539 bp, 47 predicted proteins | sample eDN5th30CBELigBY_FD_128873 | JGI IMG/M metagenome (GOLD analysis project Ga0182739, IMG submission 128873) | Enriched backyard soil microbial communities from Emeryville, California, USA - eDNA 5th pass 30_C BE-Lig BY (version 2) (version 2) | ecosystem: Environmental > Terrestrial > Soil >... | reverse complement strand
TCCACACGGTCGGCGCCGGCGGCGGCACGATCGCCTGGGTCGACGATGCCGGCCTGCTGCATGCCGGACCGCAGGGCGCCGGCGCCCGCCCCGGCCCCGCAGCCTATGGGCTGGGCGGCGAGAACCCGACCGTCACCGACGCACAGCTCGTGCTGGGCCGCCTGCGCCCGGGCCCGCTGGCCGGTGGCGCCGTCACGCTCGACGCCGAGCTTGCCCGCAAGGCCATCGAGACAAAGCTCGCCAAGCCGCTCGGCCTCTCGGTCGAGGACGCGGCGGCGGGCGTCATCCGGCTGCTCGAGCAGAACCTGCTGCACGCCGTCGAGCGACTCAGCATCGAGCGAGGCCACAATCCCGCGACCTTCACTCTGGTCGCCGCAGGCGGCGCCGGACCGATGCACGGCACCGCCGTCGCGCGCGCGCTGGGCAGCCGCCGCGCGCTGCTGCCGCGCGCCGCCGGTGCCTTCTGCGCCATGGGCATGCTGCAGTCAGACGTGCGGCAGGATTACCTGCAGGTCTTCCTGGCCGATCTCGACAAGGTCGAGACCGCCGCACTCGAAGCAGGCTTTGCCCAACTCGAAGCGCGCGCCCGCGAGGCGCTGGCCCGCGACGGCTTCGGCGCCGACGAGGTCGCGATCGAACGTCAGCTGGACCTCCGCTATGACGGCCAGCAATGGCCGGTCCGTGCGCCGCTTTCCGCCTCGGGCTTCGATGCCGCCGCCGCACGCAAGGCTTTCGAAACCGAGCATCAGCGGCTGTTCGGTCACATCCAGCCGGGCGGACGCATCGACATCACCGCATTGCGCGTCGTGGGCCGCGGCCGCCTCGACTGGACGCCGCCCGCGGCGCGCTCGCCTCAGACCGATACGCCCAAGCCGCGCGAGACCCGCAAGGTCTGGATCGATCCGGCGACCGGCTGGCGCGACGTACCGATCTACGACGGCGCCGACCTGCGGCCGGGCTGCCGTCTCGACGGCCCGCTGCTGGTCGAGGAGCGCACGACGACGGCCTTCGTCGGCCCCCGCGACGTGCTCGAAGTCGACGAGCGCGACGATTTCCTGGTGCATGTCGGAGCCCTCGCATGAGCGCCGCCTCTCTCGATCCCGTCACCCTGGCGCTGGTGCAGAACCGGCTCGACCATATTTCGCACCAGATGGGTTGGGTGATGACGCGGACCGCGCGGTCGCCGATCTTCAGCCAGAGCCACGATTTTTCCTGCTTCATCGCCGACGCGCGCGGCACGCTGATCAGCCAGGCCGACGGTATCCCGATCCACACCGGCGGCGGCGGCTTCGCCGTGCGCGCCATCCTGCGCGACTTCAAGGATGCCATCGCCCCCGAGGATGTATTCCTGCTGAACGATCCCTACACGGCGGGCGGCAACCACCTGCCTGACTGGGTGATCACGCGGCCGGTGTTCGTCGGCGACAAGCTGGTGGCCTTCGCCTGCAACCGCGCCCACCAGGCCGATATCGGCGGCGGCGCGGCCGGTACCTACAATTCGGCGGCGACCGAGATATTCCATGAAGGCATCCGCCTGCCGGTGCTGAAGCTGATCGAAGCGGGCAAGGTGCGCGACGATCTCTGGCGCCTGCTGATGCTGAACACCCGCCTGCCCGACGCGCTCGACGGCGACCTCCGCGCCATGATCGGCTCGACGCGCATCGGCGCCGAGCGCCTGGCCTTGCTGGTCGAGGAGCTGGGCGTCGACCGCGCCGACGAATTCTTCGAAGGTGTGCTCGATCATGCAGACCGGCGGTTCCAGACCTGCATCGATCGCCTGCAACAGGGTGTGTGGAAGGGCGAAGAGCCGGTCGACAATGACTGCTTCGAGCCGATCGACGCGAAGATCGCCGTCGCCATCACGGTGAAGGACCGCAAGCTGGTCGTGGATTTCGCCGGCACTTCGCCGCAGGTGCGTGGCTTCAAGAACAGTTCGATCGCCAACTCGACCTCTGCGGTCTTCATGTCTCTGGCCTCCTTCTTCGAGCCCGACCTGCCGAAAAACGAAGGCGCCTTCCGCAGCGTCGAGATCAGGCTGCCGGAAGGCACTCTGGTGAATGCGCGCATGCCGGCCCCCATGACCATGAACACGGTGTTCGTGGCGCACGAGATCATCCACGCGATGTGGAAGGCGCTGGCCCAGGCCCTGCCCGAGCGCGCCTCGGCCGGCTGGTCGAAGGCCGTGCATGCCGTCACGGCGGGCCTGCGCGAGGATGGTGGGCGCTACGTCATGTATCAGTGGGCCGGTGCACCGGCCGGCGGCGGCGTCGAGAGCCGCGACGGCTTCCACCTGATCGGCCACCTCATCACACTGGGCGGCCTCACCCTGCCCAATCTCGAGACTTACGAGCAGCTCTACCCGGCACGTTTCCGCCGTCAGGAGCTGCGCTGCGACACCGCGGGTGCCGGCCGCTTCCGCGGCGGCGCCGGCTGCGATTACGAGGTCGAGATCTTCACCCCGGCCGACTATGCCTTTCGCGGCGAGGGTGCCGGCGCGCCGTCGAGCTTCGGCGTCGCGGGCGGACGGGCAGGTGCAGGCGGCGAGGTCATTCTCACCCTCGCCGACGGCACGCGCATCCAGGCACCGAAATACGGCGTGGAACGGCATGGCGCCGGAAGCTACCGCGCGCTCTCACCCGGCGGCGGCGGCTATGGCGACCCCACGGCGCGCGATCCGGACCGTGTGCTGCGCGACGTCCGCGACGGCATCGTGAGCGTCGAGAGCGCGGAAAAGGATTATGCCGTCGCGATCGCTGCGGATGGCCGCAGCGTCGATGCCGCACGCACGGCGAAGTTGCGCACGACCCTGCCCTGAAACCGCCATCTGCCGTTCGGCTGGCGGTGGGAGGCATCGCACTCGTCTTGCCGCGAAGCGAACTCCCGACCTAGTTTCCTTCCCGATAATGAAAACAAACAGGGAAGGACTTCACATGATTCAGCGCCGTAGTTTCGTGGCCGGCACCGCCGCAGCTCTCACCCTGCCCTCGATCGCCTTCGGTCAGAGCGGCCAGATGCGTCTCGTCGTGCCCTACGGTCCGGGCGGCTCGACCGACACGGCCGGCCGCGTCCTGGCCGAGCGCATGTCGGCCGACACCGGAAAGAACATCGTGGTCGAGAACCGGCCCGGCGGCGGCACGATGGTCGGCATGGTGAACGTCGCCAAGAGCAAGCCCGACGGCACCAGCCTGATGATCCTGACGACCACGGCGGCCCTGCAGCCGGCTTTCGACATCCCGATGCCGATCGACCCGCAGAAGGACCTGGCGATGGTGGCGCAGCTCGCCGACATTCCCTGCGTGCTCGCGGTCAATGCCAACAACCCGGCCAAGACCTTCGCCGAGTTCATCGAGTGGGTGAAAGCGCAGCCTGGCCCCGTGCACTACTCGACCTCGAGCTCCGGCGGCCTGCCTCATCTCTGGGGCGAGGTGATCTCCACGCGCACCAACGGCAAACTCCAGCACATCCCCTACAAGGCGGCGGCCGAGGCGCTGCGCGACGCGGTCGCCGGCCACGTTCCCGCCTTCGTCGACGTCACCACCCCGGTCGACGGGCAGATCCGGGCCGGCACGATGCGCGGCCTGATCTGTGGCGCCAAGAGCCGCGTCGCCAACATCCCGACCGTGCCGGTGGCGAGCGAACTGGGCATGCCGGAACTCGAAGCTGCGGTCTATTTCGGCGTAGCGACGACGGCGGGCACGCCACGCGAGACGATCCAGGAGATCAACGCCGCGGTGAATGCCGCGCTGAAGGCCGAGGCGGTGCGCGAGCGGCTGACGTCACTCGGCTTCATCCCGACCGGCGGCACGCCGGAAGCCTACGCCAAGCGACTGGCGGACGAGACCGTGCGCTGGCGCAAGGTCATCAAGGACGCGAAAATCCCGGCGCCGACCTGAGCGGCGGGACCGTACGGCTTAAAACGACCCGGTGAACTCGAACTCGATCGAATTCCTCACATTGTCGATCTTCCACGAGCTGAGGCGGCGCAGGAAGCTCTGCCCCAGCAGGGCCCGGCTGCGCGCCGGACTCACCGAGGCCATGACGTTCTCCATCGTGCGCTCGCCGATCCGGATCGAGCGCAGCCGCACGATGCGCTGCTGAAGGCCGCTGCCATCAGCCAGCGTAAAGCGACGCTGGCCCAGCGAATCGGCCTCGGTGAGCGTGCCGTTGCGCTTCAGTTCCTCGGCGAGTTCCTCCGGGATCTGGACGTTGGCCGCGCCGGAATCGACGATGAAGTACGCAGTCGAAGTGCCGTTCACCGTCGCCGGCAGAACGAACACGCCGCCCATCCTCTGGAACTGTTGCGTCGCCCGCGCCAGCGCCGCGTCCTTGAGCGCCTTGGTGCTCGGCTTGCCCGACGCGGGGTCACCGCCGCACGGCGTCCAGCCCGCCGGGGCCGCCCCTTCGCCCGGGCCATAGCAATAGTTCGAGGCCGACAGCAGCTTCGAATAGGTGTCGCGTTGCTCGCAGGCGGCAATCGATTCAAGGGCGGGCGTGGCTGGCGCGCGGCAGGTGGCATTGCTGCTCTGCCACTGCGCGATGAACTGCGCCGCCTCCTGTGGCTGCGCCTGCAGTGCTCCGGCTTCGAAGAACAGCGTCGCAGCAAGCGTCGCCAGGAAGAGTGTCTGTCTCATCGTTTCCATCCGATCACTATTGCAGCCGGTTGGACACTCCCGCGCTCAACCTGTACGAAGTCTATACCATCGCTCACCAAATGGTCGGCCTGCGATGGCTGAGAGATGCATGTGCTCCCGCCCGTGAACCGAGGCGACCGCATCTAGACCGGCCCGAGTTGCCGGTCTCGCTCTAGAGCTTCCTCGTTCTGTCGAACGCCGGCTGTGCAATCCCGCGCGCGCCGAGCTGACAAGGGCCGCATGGCCCCGGAAGGACATTCCCATGGAAATGCCAAAGAACATCTCCACACTGATCTGGACCGCTGTCGGCGGCGCCGTGCTCTGCGCGGTCGTCGGATTCACCTGGGGCGGCTGGGTCACTGGCGGAACGGCGAGCAAGGAGTCTGCCGCGGCCGCCCGCGACGCGGTCGTCGTTGCCCTGGCGCCGATCTGTGTCGACCGCTTCAACCGGCAGCCCGACGCGGCAACGAAGATCACCGAGCTCAGCAAGGCCAGCACCTGGGACCGCGGCAACGTGATCGCCAAGAGCGGCTTTGCCACCATGCCCGGTGCCAAGGATGCCGATTCCGACGTGGCGCGCGCCTGCGCCGAAATCCTGGCGAACCCGCCGACGCCCAAGACCTGAACGATGAGGACGCCGGTCCCGCGGGCCGGCGTCTCTCCTACGACTTGCTCTGCGTGCGGGCCCGGCGGGCCTCATAGGCTTTGAGATGAGCGTAAGCCAACCGCAGCATAGGGAAACCGTCCGCCGTGCCGCTGCGCTTCAGCAGGTCACCAAACATGTGATCGACTTCGACGGGCCGGCCGCTTTCGACGTCGCGCAACATCGACGCGGTGAACGACGAACCAGCGGTCGTGAGCATCGCCCTGGCGCGCTGCGCGGAAGCCGGCCTTGGCGCGAAGCCCTGTGACGCGGCAATCGACGAGATCTCGTCGAACAAGGCCAGCGTGCGGTCGGCGGCTCCCGCCGCCACGATATCCCCCACTGCAGCGCGCATCAGGCAGGTGATGCCGGCAGCCGCGGAGATGAACACCCACTTCTCCCACATCTCCTGGAGGATGGTTTCACTGGTGCCGCCTTGGACCTGGGCGGCGGCGAAGACCTCTGCGACCGCATCGATGCGTTCGGTCCGCAAACCGGAGCGCTCGCCGAAGAAGATCGTGCCGCCATCGTTCAGGTGCAGCACCCGCCCCTCGGGATCTAGCACCAGCGAGATCGCACACTGACCGCCCAGCACGGCGCGCTCGCCGAAGCGCGCCACCAGCGAATCGAGATGGCTCATGCCGTTCAACAGCGGCAGGATCGCCGTGTCCGGCCCAACGGCCGGCGCAAATGAATCCATCGCAGTGTCGAGATCGAAGGCCTTGCAGCTCAGCAGGATGAGATCGTAGGGCCCGGCCAACTTGTCGGCTGTAACCGTTGGCGGCGGCGGAAGGTCGAGATCGCCCAGCCTGCTCTTCACCACCAAGCCGGTCCCGGCGAGCTGCGCCGCCCGGCCCGGCCGCACCAGGAAGGTGACGTCGCGCCCCGCCGCCAGCAGCCGCGCGCCGAAATAGCCGCCGATCGCGCCGGCGCCGACGACGAGAACACGCATGTCCAGATCCCTCAGGCTTCGATGCGCCTGACCTTAGGGAAGGCGCGACCTGGCTTCGCGCGACAATTCCTCGGCACTGGCCTAGCGATCTTTTGCCATCTCGGCCTTTTCGAGCGCCGCCGCCGGGTCCTGCGTCAGGTCGGCGTGCAGGAATTCCCGTGTTTCCGGGATCGCGAGGTGGAGATTGTCGAGGTCGTGGACCTGGACGTCGAGCGACACCGCCTTGACCCCCAGCACGTGACCGCCGCTCTTGCGATCTTCGGTGAGGAAATGCAGATGCCATCCCGCGACGCCGATCGTTCGCGAATAGGCCGGCGTCCAGAAGCCCAGCATCGTGCCCCTGACGTCCTTCTGCCGGAACTCGGCCTGGGCATCGGTCGCCTTGTCGAGATGCACGCCCGCCTCGACCTTGCAGGCAACCCGCCAGTAGACCTCGTCGAAATGACCGTCTATGCGCACCGCGAAGAAGAGATTGTCCGACCGCCGCAGCCCGTCGAGCGCGGCGATGAGCGACGACATGGATTCGATGTTCTCGATCTTGCCGCGATGCTGCGGATGGAAGTTGGTGAGGGTCGCGAACGGCACGGACGCGTTGTCGGAGGGCAAGGTTATGCGGCCGTCGGCATGGGCCTGGTAGAACTTGCCGTCGAGCACGACCATCTCGCCGTCCAGCCCCTCGAACGTGCCGAGGCCGAAGTCGCCGTGCGGCCTGAGCCCGCCCACCGTGACGGCCTCGTTGTAGACGCCCTGCACCAGCGCACCCGTCGTCGAAACCTGAAACAGGGTCGAATGGTCGAGGCCCAGTGCCTCCGACAGCGCCCGGGACACGAAATGGCGCAACGGTTCACCGGTCTTCTCGCAGTGCGCCACAAGCGCATCCATGAGCGATTGATACACTTCGGTCGTCAGCCTCGGCATTGCGCCATCCTTTCGTCGCGGGCGACAAGGGTTGCCCGGACGTGCATGATCGCCCGGACGCGGCCCGGAATCGAGAGCGGAGCAACGATGAACGATCCGAAGAACGGCGCACACCTTCTGGTGCGCAACCTCGAAGCCCAGGGCGTCGAGTACATATTCGGCATTCCCGGCGCCAAGATCGACCCGGTCTTCGATGCGCTTGCCGATTCGAAGATCAAGCTGGTCGTCTGCCGGCACGAGCAGAACGCGACCTTCATCGCCGGGGGCCTCGGCCGGCTGACTGGCAAGGCCGGCGTCGTCCTCGTGACCTCGGGTCCCGGCGTGTCGAACCTCGCCACCGGCCTTGCCACCGCCAACACCGAAGGCGATCCCGTGGTGGCGCTGGGCGGTGCCGTGCCCATCGCCGACCGGCTGAAGCAGGCGCACCAGAGCATGGATACAGTGGCGCTGCTGCGCCCCATCACTAAATACGCCGCCGAGATCGATTCGCCGTCGGCGATCTCCGAAGCGACCGCCGCCGCGTTCCGTGCGGCCGAATCCGGCCGGCCGGGCACGGCCTTTCTCGGCCTGCCCAAGGACGTCATGAAGGCGCCTGCGCCCGGCCCCGTGCTGACTCCGGCGACCGTCCCGATGATGGGCGCAGCCGCAACCGAAGCGATCGCGGCCGCCGCCGCCATGATCGGGGCGGCGCAACGGCCGGTGATGCTGCTCGGCATGCTGGCGAGCCAGGGCCCTGTGGCGCAGGCCGTGCGTGCGCTGTTGGCCCGAACGAGGCTCGCCGTCGCCGGCACCTATCAGGCCGCGGGCGTCGTACCGCACGACAGGCTCGACTGTTTCGGCGGACGGGTCGGCCTGTTCCACAACCAGCCGGCCGACCGCCTGCTCGACGAAGCCGATCTCGTGATCACGGTGGGCTTCGACCCCGTCGAATACGACCCCGCCCTCTGGAATGCCGGTCGCACACGCAAGCTGGTCCACATCGACTGCATTCCGGCGGACTACGACCGATACTATCGGCCGGACATCGAGCTGATGGGCGACAGCGCCGCCACCCTGCGCGCCCTGTCGGCGCTCCTGCAGCCGAAGGACCGACCGACGCAATCGGAACTGCTGGCCGAGATCCAGCGTGAGCGAGGGACCGTCGCCGCCGAGGCCGCCAAACGCACGGGTAGCCCGGTCCATCCGCTGCGACTGGTGCACGAACTCCAGAAGCTGATCGACGAGGATGTGACGCTCTGCTCCGATATGGGCTCCTTCCATATCTGGATGGCGCGGCATCTCATCAGCCATCGGCCGCGGCAGATCCTGATCAGCAACGGGCAGCAGACCTTGGGTGTCGCCCTGCCCTGGGGCATCGCGGCCTGCCTGGCCGAGCCCGGTCGCAAGGTCATCTCCATCTCTGGCGACGGCGGCTTCCTGTTTTCCGCCGTCGAACTCGAGACGGCGGTCCGACTCAAGTGCAACTTCGTGCATGTCGTCTGGATCGACGGCAGCTACAACATGGTCGGCATCCAGCAGGTCGCGGCTTACGGCCGCGATTCAGGCGTGCATTTCGGGCCCGTCGACCTGGTGAAGTTCGCCGAGTCGATGGGCGCGCAGGGCCTCATGATCAAGGACGCCGACGATGTCGGGCCGACGCTGCGCAGGGCGATGGCGATGGAAGGCCCTGTCCTGGTCGGCGTCCATGTCGACTATCGCGACAATCCCAGCCTGATGGCTGCGATGCACGAGGACGTCATCATCTGACGTCCCCTTGCGTCACGGGCTGCAATCAGCGCAGACCGTAGGACCGGCGGCCGGCCGACGTGAGATCGACCGCCCAGGCGCCGAGCAGGCAGAGGAAAGCCAGGATCGCACCGAGCGCGCGAACGTGGTTCCACGACGCCCACGGCACGGAGAAGTCCTTCCAATAGCTCGCGGCGTTGGCATCCGCGCCGGCCACGGTGGCGAGCGTCTCGTTCAAGGGTACGTTGACCTGCAGGGTAACGCCGATCACCGCGGCCGCATGGATCAGCGCGGCAAGGGCGGCGAGCCGCGCCGCATTGCGATGCCCGGCCGAGCGGGCGCCCAGCGCCGCCAGCAGCGGCAGGATCAGGGCGCCGAAGAAGACGATGGCGAACACGGGGCTGCGCACGATGGTGTTGATGCCGTGCATCGAATTCACGGCCGACATGGCCCCGCCGAGATCGAGGCCCGGCATGACGATGGTCGAGAAGGAATAGAATATGCCCGCGCTCAGCGCGGTGCACAGCAAGGCGAGGACGAAGAAGACGTGGCGCATCCTTGAAACTCCGCTGACCCACCCTACGAAGCTGCAGCCCTAGCCGAGGCCGTTGCCGCCGTAAAGCCACTCCAGAGAGTCGAGCCACTGATCCTGCGTCCGGGCGCCCATCATCGCGTTGCGCAATGCCGCGTGCGGGCCCGCCGGATGATAGACGTGATCGCCCATGGCGCGGGACATCAGCTGCGTTCTGGCCGTGCGCAGGACGCGGCGGTCACGATAGGTGACGAGGCCGCTCTCGACGGAATCGCAGCGGGACAGCGAATCGGCGAGGCAGACGGCATCCTCCATCGCCATGCAGCCTCCCTGTGACATGTACTGCAGCATAGGGTGTGCAGCGTCTCCCAGCAGCGCCACCCGCCCATCGACCCACCGGTCGACCGGCTCACGGTCACAGAGAACCCACATGTGCCAGTTCCGGCCACGGCCTATGATGTTCTGCGCCCGTTCGCAGACATGCGCGAAGCCCTTGCTCACCTCATCCGTATCGACGGGCCTGCCGGCCACGGGTTCGGGCGCATGGTTATGATAGGTCACGACCAGGTTGAAGAGCTTCCACCCCGAGAGCGGATAGTGGACGATGTGACACTTCGGCCCGGCCCACAGGGTGGCGGCATTCCAGCGCAGATCCTCGGGCATCTGCTCGGTCGGGATCACCGAGCGATAGGTGGTATGTCCCGACACGCGTGGTGGGCCGTCGTTGGTCACCTGCGCCCGCACGTTCGACCACAACCCGTCGGCCCCGATCAGAGCGCAGCCCGTGACCCTCTCGCCGTTGCGGAGCCGGGCGACCACCGAGGTGCCATCCTGATCGTAGCCGGTGACTTCGGCGCTGGTGCGCAACGCGATCAGCGGATGGTCCTCGCACCCTTTCAGCAGCACGCCATGAAGGTCGCCGCGATGGACGACGGCGTAGGGATTGCCGAAGCGCGCGCGGAACCTGTCGCCGAGATCGATATGGCAGATCTCGCCGTCGGCCTGCGCATCCATCAGACGCAGCTGGTCGATATAGACCGCCATGCCGCGCGCCGCCTCGCCGACACCGAGCCGGTCGAAGCAGTGGAAGGCGTTGGGGCCGAGCTGGATCCCCGCGCCGATCTCGCCCAGGCGGCTGGCTTTCTCCAGCACCTGCGAGGCGATGCCCTTCTGGGCAAGCGCCAGAGCCGTCGCCAGTCCGCCGATGCCGCCGCCGGCGATGAGGATCCTATCTGGGGCCACCGATAACCTTGTCGTCGTGCAACCGGGCGATCTCGTGCCCGGGCAGGCCAAGGATACCCGAAAGGATCTCGTCGGTATGCTGCCCCAGCACCGGCGCCGGTTGCGGCGGCTGGCGCGGCACGGCGCCGAATTGCATCGGCGAGGCGGCCACCGGGTACCGGCCGATGCCAGGCTGGTCGAGGATCGTGAACATCGGATTGTCGAGCACGTTCGCCTTGTCGGCCGCGAGTTCGCGGAACGTCTGGTAGGGCGCCCACAGGGCACCGGCCTTCTTCAGAGCCGCCGACACATCCGCCGCATCGTGGGCCGCGACCCACGGCTCGATCACGGCGATGAGCTGCTGACGCGCATCCCAGCGGCCGGCATCGCTCTTGAGGTCGACGCCCGTCTCGGCCTCGATCTTCCTGAAGGCGTCCACGAATCCCCCCGCCGCCGCCAACGCGTCGACATGGCGATCCGAAAAGATGCAGATCATCACGAAGCGGCCATCCTTCGTGCGGAAGTCCCGGCCGAAAGTGCCGAAGATTTCGTTGCCGAAGCGCGGCCGGTCGACGTCGTTCACGACCGCTTCGCCGATGTAGCCCAGCGCCGAGGTGGTCGCGAGCGCCATGTCCTGCAATGGCAGAACGATCTTCTGCCCCTGCCCTGTCATCCGGCGATGGCGCTCGGCGGCCAGAAGCGAGAGCGCGCCGGCATAGGCGGCGGCGAGATCCCAGGGCGGGCAGACCGCATTCACCGGTCCCTCATGGCCGACCGGACCGGTGACCATCGGAAAGCCGGTAATGGCGTTCACCGTGTAGTCGACATGGGCCGAACCGTCGCGCGCACCGATGATGTTCAGCGCGATCAGGTCGGCACGCTTCTTCGCCAGCTCCTCGTAGGCCAGCCAGCCGCGCGCCGGCATGTTGGTGGTGAAGATGCCCGCGCCCTCGCCCGGCGCGGTGATCAGCGCCGTGAGCAGCTCGCGCCCCTTGGGATTGCGCAGGTCGACGGCGATCGAGCGTTTGCCCTTGTTGAGGCCGGCCCAGTAGATCGAGCGGCCCTCTTCCGTGACCGGCCAGCGCTCGTTGTCGAGGCCGCCCTTGATATCGTCGAAGCGGATCACGTCAGCGCCCATCTGGGCGAGCGTCATGCCGCCCAGCGGCGCAGCGATGAACGCCGAGCCCTCGACGATGCGGAGGCCCGCGAGAATGCCTGTCATGAACGTTTCCCGTGTCTGTTGTTTATCTTGTTACTTTCGGCCGAGCGTGTGCTCGCGCTTCTCCAGCCACCAGCCGTATTCCGGCGTCCATAGATCGAAGTCGGGATCGCAGCCCAGCGCCTGAGCGGCGTGCAGCGGCCAGAAGGGCTCGTAGAGCGCCTGGCGGCCGATCGCGATCAGGTCGGCATCGCCGGCCTGCAGGATCGCCTCGGCCTGCGGCCCGTCGAGGATCAGGCCGACCGCCATCGTCGCGATGCCTGCCTGCTTCTTCACGGCCGAAGCGAACGGCACCTGGAAGCCGAGGCCACGCTTGACGCCGGCTGCGGTCGCGGCACCGGCGATTCCACCGGAGGAGCAGTCGATCACATCGACCCCGATCGCCTTCAGCTCCTGGGCGAACGCCACCGTGTCGTCGACGTCCCAGCCGCCGCCGCCATCAACGGCCGAGACTCGCATGAACAGCGGCTTGTTCTCGGGCCATGCCTGACGCACGGCCCGCGCCACGTCGAGCGGGAAGCGCATGCGGCCGGCGCGGTCGCCACCATACTGATCGTTGCGCGTGTTGCTGATCGGCGAGAGGAACTGCGCGAGCAGGTAACCATGCGCGCCATGGACCTCGAGCACGTCGTAGCCCGCCGCATCGGCCCGCTTGGCCGCGGCCGCGAACTTCTGCACCAACTCCTCGATCTCGTCGACCGACAGGGCGCGCGGCTTCAGCCAGCCTTCAGCCGCGGCAAGATCAGTCGGGCCGACCACTTCCCATTTCTGCCAGCCGGCGCCTTCCGGCCCGAACTGGCCACGCTTGTCGAAGGTGCGCGGCGTCGAGCCCTTGCGGCCGGAGTGGGTGATCTGCGTGGCCGACAGCACGCCCTCGCCGCGAATGAAATCGGTCAGCCGCTTGTGGCTCGCGATCTGGCCGTCGTCCCACAGGCCGAGATCGCCCTGGGTGACGCGGCCGCGCGGTTCCACGGCACAGTTCTCGGTGAACACGGTGCCGAACCGGCCCAGCGCGAACTTGCCGAGGTGGACGAGGTGGAAATCGTTCACCAGCCCGTCCGTCGCGCGGAACTGGACCATGGGGGAAACGACGCAGCGGTTGGGTGCGGTGACGCCGCGCATCTGGAGTGGCGTGAAGAGAAGCGGTTTCTGCAAAGGTCGGTCCCCCGGACGGGATGGCTATCAGGCGACCGAACATAGACCGGGGCGGCCAGCCCGGCCTATCCTCCTGGCCATGTTTGACCTCGTCATCCGAAACGGAACCGTGATCGACGGCTCGGGCGCCCCGCGCCAGATCGCCGATGTTGCAGTGCAAGGTAATCGCGTCGCGGCCGTTGGCCCCAAGCTGGGACAGGCCAAGCGCGAGATCGATGCCGAGGGGCTCATCGTCGCCCCGGGCTTCGTCGACATCCACACGCATTATGATGGCCAGGCGACCTGGGACCCGTTCGTCACGCCGTCCTCCTGGCATGGCGTCACGACCACGGTGTTCGGCAATTGCGGCGTCGGCTTCGCGCCGGTGCGGCCCGGCGCCTCGGGTTACCTCATCAACTTGATGGAAGGCGTCGAGGATATTCCAGGTACCGTCCTCAGCGAGGGCGTGAAGTTCAACTGGGAGTCCTTCCCCGACTATCTCGACGCGCTGGCCTCGATGGACCGCGCGGTCGACGTGGCGGCGCAACTGCCGCACGGTGCGCTGCGCTTCTACGTGATGGGCGATCGCGGCGCCGAACACGCCGAAGTCCCGACCGAGCGCGAGATCGAGGAAATGGCCCGCCTCACGGAGGAAGCGCTGCATGCTGGCGCCATGGGCTTCACGACCTCACGCACCACCAAGCACAAGGCTCGTGACGGCCGGTTCACGCCGACGCTGAGCGCCCGCGAAGCCGAGCTTCTCGGCATCGCCCAGGGCATGAAGCGCGCCGGCCGCGGCGTACTGCAAGTTAACTCCGATTTCGGGCCGGGCGAATTCGAAGCGCTGGACGCGGCCGCGAAGCTGGCGGGCCGTCCCCTCTCCTGCCTGCTGGTGCAGGTCGACGCCCAGCCCAGGCTGTGGCGCGAGACACTCGATCAGATCAACGCCGTGCGCCGTTCGGGTCGCGTGGCCAACGCGCAGGTGGGCTCCCGGCCGATCGGCGTCATCATGGGCCTCGAGACGACGGCTCATCCGTTCGCCGGCCATCGCGCCTGGCTCGACATGCGCAAACTGTCGCCCGAGGAGCGCTACCAGCGGCTCATCGCCGACGCCGAACTGCGCAAGGCGCTCACCGACACGCAGCAGGAGCCCAACCCGCGCGCCTTCATGGCAGAAGCCTTCCATCGGATGTTCCCGATCGGCGAACGGCCCGACTACGAGCCGGACAGCAAGGATTCGATCGCGGCGATCGCGCAGCGCACGGGCCGCACGCCGCAGGCGGTGGCGCTCGAGGAGATGATGTCGCGCGGCGGCAAGGGCCTGCTCATGCTGCCGTTCGAGAACTATGCCTATGGCAGCCTCGACGTGGTGCATGAGATGATCACCGACCCCGCATCGGTGCTGGGCATCGCCGATGGCGGCGCCCATGTCGGTGTGATCTGCGACGCCTCCTCGCCGACCTCCCTGCTGACCCTGTGGGGCCGCGACCGCACCCGCGGACCGAAGCTCGACCTCGAATTCCTGATCGCCAAGCAGACGCGCGGCACTGCCGAAGCCTATGGGCTGACGGACCGCGGCCTGCTCGCGCCGGGTCACAAGGCCGACATCAACATCATCGACTTCGACAACCTCACCCTGAAGCGCCCGGAGGTGGCCTACGACCTGCCGACCGGCGGCCGCCGCCTGATCCAGCGCGCCTCAGGCTACAAGCACACGTTCAACGCCGGCGTCGAGACGCTGCAGAACGACGAGCTGACCGGCGAACGCCCGGGCCGGCTCGTGCGGGGCGCGCAGACGGCGCAATAATCCCCCGACGTCTCTCCACTCCTCCCCTTCGGGGCTCCGGACGAGACGACGGGATTTCTACACCGTCATGTGCTTGCGCACGGCCTCGACGTCGAAGGTCTCACGGGTGCCGGACATCACGACTTCGCCGCGGTCCATGACGGCGAAGTCGTCGGCGAGTTCGTGGGCGAAGTCGAGATACTGTTCGACCAGCACGATCGCCATGTCGCCGCGCTGCCGCAGGTAGACGATGGCGCGGCCGATGTCCTTGATGACCGAGGGTTGGATGCCTTCGGTCGGTTCGTCGAGCAGCAACAGCTTGGGCCGCATCGTGAGCGCGCGACCGATCGCCAACTGCTGCTGCTGGCCACCCGAGAGATCGCCGCCGCGCCGCTTCAGCATCGACTGCAGCACCGGGAAGAGTTCGAACACCTCGTCCGGCACCTTCTTGTGCTCGCGGCTGACCGGCGCGAAGCCGGTCTCGAGATTCTCCTTCACCGTCAGCAGCGGGAAGATTTCGCGACCCTGCGGCACCAACGCCACGCCGCGGCGCGCGCGCTCGTAGGGTGGCAGCTTCGAGACTTCCCGACCGTCGACCGAGATCGTGCCCGAGGCGACGGACTGCAGGCCGGAGATGGCGCGCAGCAGACTGGTCTTGCCGACCCCGTTGCGGCCCAGCAGGCAGGTCACGCGGCCGATCGCCGCCGATAGCGATACGCTGCGCAGCGCCTGCGCGGCACCGTAGTAGAGATTGACGTTCTGGACTGAAAGCATCGTCATCGCCCGAGATACACTTCCACGACGCGCGGATCGGCGCTCACTTGGTCGAGGGTTCCCTCGGCCAGCATCGATCCTTCGTGCAACACCGTCACCTTGACGTCGAGCGCGCGCACGAAGCTCATATCGTGCTCAACCACGACGACCGAGCGCGTCTTGTTGATCTCGCGCAGCACCTGCGCGGTGGTCTCGGTCTCGACGTCGGTCATGCCCGCGACCGGCTCGTCGACCAGCAATAGCTTGGGATTCTGGGCGAGCAGCATGCCGATTTCCAGCCATTGCTTCTGGCCGTGGCTGAGACGGGCCGCCGGCATGTGCTGCTGCGCCTCCATTCGGATGATCGACAGGATCTCGTCGAGGCGCTGGTCCTCCTCCCGCGTCGGTGTGGCGAGCAGCAGCTTGTACCAGCTGCGCAGGCCGGCCAGTGCCAGCAGGAGGTTGTCGCGCACCGTGTGGCTCTCGAACACGGTCGGCTTCTGGAACTTCCGGCCGATCCCCAAGGTGGCGATGCTGGCCTCGTCGAGCTTGGTGAGATCGGCCGTCCCGTCGAACACGACCTCGCCGGTGTCGGGCCGGGTCTTGCCGGTGACCACGTCCATCATGGTGGTCTTGCCGGCGCCGTTGGGACCGATGATGGCGCGCATCTCGCCGGGCTCGATCAGCAGCGACAGGTTGTTCAACGCACGGAAGCCGTCGAACGAGACGGTGACACCACTGACGTAAAGCAGCGCGGACGTGCTTCGCATGGTCGGGGTGTTCATGCCGGCACCCTCGCCTTGCGGGCGTGTGCCCGGTTCTTCATCTGGCCCCACAGACCCACGATGCCCTTGGGCAGCAGCAGCGTCACGACGATGAAAAGCGCGCCCAGCGCGAACAGCCAGACTTCCGGCAGGGCGCCGGTCAGCCAGGTCTTGCCGAAGTTGACCAGGATCGCGCCGATGATCGGGCCGACCAGCGTGCCGCGACCGCCGACCGCCACCCACAGTACGGCTTCGATGGAGTTGCCCGGCGCGAACTCGCTCGGATTGATGATGCCGACCTGCGGCACGTAGAGCGCGCCCGCGACGCCCGCCATGGCGGCCGACAGCACGAACACGAAGAGCTTGAAGCCCTCGACCCGGTAGCCGAGGAAACGCATGCGGCTCTCCGCGTCGCGCACCGCCGTCAACGCCTTGCCGAAGCGCGAGCTGACGACCGCGGCCGAAATTATGAGACCGACGGCGAGCGCGACGGCCGAGGCGAAGAACAGCACGGCGCGCGTCTCATTCGCCTGGACCGAATAGCCGAGGATGTCCTTGAAGTCGGTCAGGCCGTTGTTGCCGCCCAGCCCCATGTCGTTGCGGAAGAAGGCCAGCATCAGCGCGAAGGTCATCGCCTGGGTGATGATCGAGAGATAGACGCCGGTCACACGGCTGCGGAAGGCGAACCAGCCGAGCGCAAAGGCGAGCACGCTGGGCACCAGCACGACCATGATGGCCGCGAACCAGAAATGGTCGAAGCCGTGCCAGAACCAGGGAAGCTCCTTGTAGTTCAGGAACACCATGAAGTCGGGCAGGATCGGATTGCCATAGACACCGCGGGTGCCGATCTGGCGCATGAGATACATGCCCATGCAGTAGCCGCCCAGCGCGAAGAAGGCGCCATGGCCCAGCGAGAGGATGCCGCAGAAGCCCCAGACCAGATCGACCGCCAGCGCGAGCAGAGCATAGCAGAGATACTTGCCGAAGAGCTGCAGCACCCACGACGGCACATGCGCCGGATTGGTCGCGGCCAGGATCAGGTTGGCCAGCGGCAGCGCGATGCCGCCGGCCAGGATCAGCAGGACGCACAGGCGCAAGTTGCGGTCCATGCCCTGCCAGAGAAAGCGCGTGATCATTCGACGGACCGCCCCTTCAATGCGAACAGGCCGCGGGGGCGTCGCTGGATGAACATGATGATGAAGACGAGGACGAGGATCTTGCCCAGCACGGCGCCGGCATAGGGTTCCAGGAACTTGTTCACGACGCCGAGCGTGAGGGCGCCGATCAAGGTGCCGAACAGGTTTCCGACGCCTCCGAACACCACGACCATGAAGGAGTCGATGATGTAGCCCTGGCCGAGATTGGGGCTGACATTGTCGATCTGGCTGAGCGCCACGCCAGCCAGGCCAGCGATGCCCGAGCCCAAGCCGAAAGTCAGCGCGTCGACCCGCGGGGTGCGGATGCCGACGGCCGAGGCCATCGGGCGGTTCTGCGTGACGGCACGCATATAGAGACCCATCGGCGTCTTGCGCAGGAGCAGGATCAGCGAGGCAAAGACGACCAACGCAAACACCACGATCCAGAGCCGGCCATAGGTGATGCTGAGCTGGCCGAGTTGGAAGGCGCCCGACATCCAGGACGGCGCCCCGACTTCGCGGTTGGACGAGCCGAAGATCGAGCGCACCGCCTGCTGCAGCACGAGCGACAATCCCCAGGTCGCGAGCAGCGTGTCGAGTGGGCGACCGTAGAGGAAACGAATGATCGTGCGCTCGATCACGATGCCGATCGCGCCCGAGACGAGGAAGGCGAGCGGCAGGGCGATGACCAGCGAAACGTCGAACAGATGCGGCGCCGAGGTGCGGATGATCTCCTGGACGACGAACGTCGTGTAGGCGCCCAGCATGACCATCTCGCCATGCGCCATGTTGATCACGCCCATGGTGCCGAAGGTGATGGCGAGGCCGATGGCGGCCAGCAGCAGCACGGAGCCGAGCGAGATCCCGTACCAGACATTCTGTGCCATCTGCCAGGCAGCCAGTGTCTGCTCGATCGAGGCGGCGGCGGCCAAGGCGGCCGCCTTGACCTCGCCGTCGGAGCCGGCGGCAACGGTGTTCAGCACGCCCAGCGAATCGCGGTCCGCCCGGTCGCGGACCACGGCGATCGCGGCGAGCTTCTGCGCTGCAGGAGAATCGGGCGTCGCGAGGATGATGGCGGCCCGCGCCTCGCTCATGGCGCGCTTGATGCGCGCATCCTTTTCGACGGCGAGCGCCTGGTCGAGAGCCGCCAGCGCCGACGCGTCGCGGCGCTTGAAGAGGGAATCGGCGGCATTCAGCCGGACCCGGGCATTGGGACTCATCAGCGTGAGCGAACCGACGGCGGCTTCGATGGTGCCGCGCAGGCGGTTATTGACCCGCACCCTTTCGAGGTCGGCTTCGGCAGCCGTGCCGGCCGGACTGCCGGTGACCGCATCGGTCAACGCCAGCCTGTTGCCGTCGGCCGTGGCGATGACAGCCAGCTTGTCTGACGTGCGAATATAGAGTTGCCCGGCCGCCAGGGCCTCAAGGATCGGCGCGGCACGCTCCTCACCGGAGGCTGCCAGTGCGGTGATCGAGGCCTCGCGCTCGCTCAGGCCGCCGGACGTGAGGTTGCCCACGAGGGTGGCGAGGTCGGCGGCGAAGGCCGCTCCGGCGAGCGCCAGCGACGCGAGCACCGAGAGCAGGACCGAAACCGGTCGAAGAAGAGGCATGGGCTGTGACTTGATCCGGGAGATGGAAACGGGGCGACCTTCCAGCCGCCCCGTCCGTTTGAGTCCTGCGTGTCGGCTACTTCGCCGCCTTGCCGATGCACTTCTTGGCAACGGTGTCGTAGTTTCCGCAGTTCATGGGCTTCGTCCAATCGGCCTTCAGGTTCTTCGAGTCGTCGAGGATCGGCGACCAGGCCTCACCCGCGACGAGGCCAGGGGTCTTCCAGACCACGTCGAACTGACCATTGCCCTCGATCTCGCCGATCAGCACCGGCTTGGTGATGTGATGGTTCGGCAGCATCTCGGAGATTCCGCCCGTCAGGTTCGGGACCTTGATGCCGACGAGCGCGTCGATCACCTTGTCGGGGTCTGTCGTGCCGGCCTTCTTGACCGCTTCGACCCACATCCGGAAGCCGATCACGGAAGCTTCCATCGGATCGTTGGTCACGCGCTTCGGGTTCTTGGTGAAGGCCTGCCAGGTCTTGATGAACTCCGCATTCGTCGGATCCTTGACCGACTGGAAATAGTTCCAGGCCGCCAGATGGCCGACCAGCGGCTTGGTGTCGATGCCGGCGAGCTCTTCCTCACCCACCGAGAAGGCCACGACCGGGATGTCCTTGGCCTTGATGCCCTGGTTGCCGAGCTCCTTGTAGAATGGAACGTTGGCGTCGCCGTTGATCGTCGAGACGACAGCGGTCTTCTTGCCGGTCGAGCCGAACTTCTTGATGTCGGCCACGATCGACTGCCAGTCGGAATGACCGAACGGCGTGTAGTTGATCATGATGTCTTCCTTCGGAACGCCCTTCTGGAGCAGGTACGCTTCGAGGATCTTGTTGGTCGTGCGCGGATAGACGTAGTCGGTACCGGCCAGGACCCAGCGCTTCACATTGCCGCCGTCCTTGCTCATCAGGTAGTCGACCGCCGGAATCGCCTGCTGGTTCGGCGCGGCGCCGGTGTAGAAAACGTTACGCTGGCTCTCCTGTCCCTCGTACTGGACCGGGTAGAACAGGATGCCGTTCAGCTCCTCGAACACCGGCAGCACCGACTTGCGGCTGACAGAGGTCCAGCAGCCGAACACCACGGCGACCTTTTCCTTCTGCAGCAGCTCGCGCGCCTTCTCGGCGAACAGCGGCCAGTTCGACGCCGGATCGACCACGACGGGCTCCAGCTTCTTGCCCAGCAGGCCGCCCTTCTTGTTCTGCTCTTCGACCAGCATCAGCACGACGTCCTTCAGGGTCGTCTCGCTGATCGCCATCGTGCCCGACAGTGAATGGAGGATGCCGACCTTGATCGTGTCCCCCGCCTGCGCAAACGCGCTGGTCGCCGCGCTGGCCATCAGGCCGGCGGCGACGAGGCCCGTCCGCATGAGTGTTCCCAATTTCATCCCGCTCTCCTTGTCTTTCGACGGACTCTCCCCGCCGAAATTCAAGGAATGCGAAAGTCGTGCCAAATTGCCCCAATGCCCTTGGGATAAGGATTAGTTGGCGATCAGGACGAGCGCGCCCCCGGCCATGACCGCGCCGCCCAGGGCCCGCAATCCCAGGTCGCCGACGGCTCGGCGTGCAACCCATCCGAGCCCTAGACCGGCAGCGTGCAGCAATGCCGTCGCGGCGACGAAGCCCAGGATGTAGAGGCCGGTCCCGCTGGTCGGCGCTTCGATGGCGTGAGCGTAGCCGTGGAACACGGCAAATAGGCCAACGATCGCCATGGCCACCCCAGACGGCAGACGCACTGCAGCTATGATGAGTGCGCCTAACAGCAGCACCGATGCGACGATCCCCGCCTCCACCATAGGCAGTTTAATGCCCGCGAATCCGGCAGCTGCTCCGACAAGCATCATGGCGATAAAGGAAGCCGGCACGAGATAGGCGGCGGCTGGGCGCTTCACCGCCAGCAGTGAAGCCCAGACACCCACGCCGACCATGGCCAGCAGGTGATCGAGCCCGGTGAAAGGATGGCCGAAACCCGAAGTCTCGTGTCCGGGGTGGGCTAGTACGGGGCTTGCCACCATAACGAGCAAAGCCGCCAGGCGGATGGTCCGAATGTTCATGTGAGTGCTCCTGTACTCTGGTTCAGCCGCGACGGCAGGCCGCCTTGCCGCACGATGAAGGCCGCGATGTCTTCGACACCCTTATTCTCCTTGAGATTGGAGAAAAGAAAAGGCCGCTGGCCTCGCATCCGGCGGGCGTCGCGGTCCATGACGTCGAGGTTTGCGCCGACCAGCGGCGCAAGGTCGATCTTGTTGATCACCAGCAGATCCGACCGCGTTATGCCCGGACCGCCCTTGCGCGGGATCTTCTCGCCCGCCGAGACGTCGATCACGTAGATCGTGAGGTCGGCCAGTTCCGGCGAGAAGGTCGCGGCGAGATTGTCGCCGCCGGATTCGACGAAGATGACCTCGAGGTCCGGCCATTTGCGCACGATGTCGGAGACGGCCGCGAGATTGATCGAGGCATCCTCGCGGATCGCCGTATGCGGACAACCGCCGGTCTCGACGCCCACGATGCGCTCGGGGGCCAGCGCGCCCGCGCGCGTCAGGAACTCGGCATCTTCCTTCGTGTAGATGTCGTTGGTGACGACCGCGATGTCGTAGATATCGCGCATGCGCTTGCAAAGGCGTTCGACGAGGGCCGTCTTGCCGGATCCGACGGGGCCGCCGACCCCCACTCTCAGCGGACCACGCAGGCTCATATGTCCATTTCTCCCGCCACCAGGGCGATATATCCCACGCCGAGCAACAGGCAGTAAGGCGAATAGTAGCGCCTGTTGCGGGTGGCGAACGGTTCTATCGTGAAATGTGCACGCCAGCGATGGCTGAAGCCTGCGATCCCACGTGCGACGAAGATACCGGCGATCATGTAGGTGCCGGCCAGCACCGCGGGTTGATCGATACGACCCAGCACGTACCAGGGCCACAGCGCCATCACGGCAAGAACCAGCGCCACCAGGAAGCACTGCCAGGAAGGCGGCATGCGGCGGCGCCCATCGCCGACGACGCTCCGGGCCAGCGCTTCCTCGCTGGCTTCCGGCCAGTGGCTGCCGAGGCCCCACATCACATGGATCACGGCGATGGCGCCGACGCCGATCGTCAGGAGGATAGCCATCAGGGCGGTCATGAGCGGAAGAGCCGTGTGTACTGGGTTTCGTGACGGAGCGAGCACCAGTCGAGGAGCGGCGTCGCCGTCCCGACATCGTCCAAAGATTCGACCGCGATGGCGGCCTCGGTGGCATCGTTAACCGAAGCTTCGAGCGCGGCCAAGGCGATCTGGCCGTCGGTCTGGCCGAGCGGCACGGCGCGCAGCGCAGCCGAAATCAGGTTGGCCGTGAAGGCGTGGAGATAGCCCGCCAGCGCCTGTTCGAGCGCGATGCCGTGGGCCGCGGCGGCGAGCGCCACGGCAACCGGCAGGGCTAGTTCGCCATCGAGGCGCCGGTGCGCCTCATCGAGGCGGGGATGCGGCCAGGCCGTGCGGGTGATGGAAAGGAACGAGCCGCCCTGCTGGCGCGATTCCAGCGCCATTTCCGAGGTGCCGCGCCAGGCCGCGGCGCGCTGGGCAATGGCCTCGAATGCGGGCCAGTCGACCTCGCCGGCTGCCCGCCAGCCCGCCGCGAACAGAGCCCCATCGACGGCGCCGGTGCCGCGCCGCAAGACGCTGTCGAGCCAGGCGACCAGGGAGGTTCGATCCCGGATCAGCCCCTCCTCCACCGCCGTCTCGACGCCATGACTGTAGCTGAAAGCGCCGACCGGATAGGCCGGCGAAAGCCAGGCAAGCAAACGGTACAGCGGGTCGCTAGCCATGACGCTCCGCATGGAGCTCGCCGTGCCGGTGGCCGGTATCGTGATTGTGCTGCCCGTAGGCGCCGCCTTCCGGATCGAAAGGCGCGCGGACCTTGCGCACGTCGGCGCCGAGGCCTTTCAGCATGTCGACGATGACGTGATCGTCGCGGATCAGGATGCGATCGCTGTCGATCTGGGTCGGCAGGTGGCGATTGCCGAGATGCCAGGCCAGCCGCGCGAAGGATGCGGCGTCGCGGCCGCGCACTTCGACGAGGTCCTCGTCGGCCGCCTTGACCTCGACGAAGCCGCCCTCCTCGAGCCTGAGCCCATCGCCGGTATGCAGCACGACGGGTTCGACCAGATCGAGCAGGAAGTCGAGCCCCTCGTCGCCCAGCATGCGCAGGCGGCGGCGGTAGCGATCGTCAAACAGCAGGGTGACGGTGTCGGTGCGCTCGGAGGCCGGCCAGCTGCCGGCACGCACGACTTCGATGGCGCGCTTCATGGTCAGAACAGGAAGTAGCGCTGCGCCATCGGCAGCGACGTAGCGGGCTCGCAGGTCAGGAGTTCGCCATCGGCCCGCACCTCGTAGGTTTCGGGATCGACGTCGATCTTCGGGCAGGTCGAGTTGTGGATCATGTTCTTCTTGCCGATCTTGCGCGTGCCCTTTACCGGCAGCAGCGAGCGGGTGAGGCCCCACTTCTCGGCGATGCCCTTCCTGATGGCGGCCTGGGACACGAACAGCACCGGGCTGGTCACCAGGCTGCGGCCAAAGGCACCGAACATCGGCCGGTAGTGAACCGGCTGCGGCGTCGGGATCGACGCATTGGGATCGCCCATGGGGGCAGCGATGATGGAGCCGCCGATCAGCACCATGTCGGGCTTGGCGCCGAAGAAGGCCGGCGACCACATCACGAGATCGGCGCGCTTGCCGACCTCGACCGAACCGACATGCTTGGCAATGCCGTGGGTGATGGCCGGGTTGATCGTGTACTTGGCGACGTAGCGCTTGACGCGGAAATTGTCGTTGTCGCCGGTCTCTTCCTTCAGGCGGCCACGCTGCTTCTTCATCTTGTCGGCGGTCTGCCAGGTGCGGATCACGACCTCGCCGACCCGGCCCATCGCCTGGCTGTCCGACGACATCATGGAGAAGGCGCCGATGTCGTGGAGGATGTCCTCCGCAGCGATGGTCTCCTTGCGGATGCGGCTCTCCGCAAAGGCCACGTCCTCGGGGATGGCGGCATCGAGATGATGGCAGACCATCAGCATGTCGAGATGCTCGTCCACGGTGTTCACCGTGTAGGGCATCGTCGGATTGGTCGAGCTGGGCAGGACGTTCTTCTCGCCCGCGAGCCGGATGATGTCGGGCGCATGGCCGCCACCGGCGCCTTCCGTGTGGAAGGTCGCGATGGTGCGGCCCTTGAAGGCGGCGCGCGTCGTCTCGACGAAGCCCGACTCGTTCAGCGTATCGGTATGGATCGCGACCTGGACGTCGTAGCGGTCGGCGACGCTCAGGCAGTTGTCGATGGCCGCCGGCGTGGTGCCCCAGTCCTCGTGCAGCTTGAGCCCGCAGGCGCCGCCCTCGATCTGCTCCTTGAGGCCGGCCGGCTTGCTGGTGTTGCCCTTGCCGAAGAAGCCGAGATTCATCGGCAGGCCTTCGGCGGCCTGCAGCATGCGGCCCATGTGCCAGGGGCCGGGCGTGACCGTCGTGGCAAGCGTGCCGTGGGCCGGGCCGGTGCCGCCGCCCATCATCGTCGTGACGCCGCTGTAGAGCGCGTCGTCGATCTGCTGCGGGCAGATGAAGTGGATATGGCAGTCGATACCGCCCGCGGTAATGATCTTGCCCTCGGCCGCGAGCGCCTCGGTGCCGGGACCGATGACGATGTCGACGCCGGGCTGGATGTCGGGGTTGCCGGCCTTGCCGATGGCGATGATCACCCCGTCCTTGAGACCGATATCGGCCTTCACGATGCCCCAGTGATCGACGATCAGGGCGTTGGTGATGACGGTGTCGACGGCACCCTGCGCGCGAGTCCGCTGGCTCTGGCCCATGCCGTCGCGGATCACCTTGCCGCCGCCGAACTTCACCTCCTCGCCGTAGATCGTGTGGTCCTTCTCGACTTCGATGAAGAGTTCGGTATCGGCTAGCCGGACCTTGTCCCCGACGGTCGGACCGAACATGTGGACATAGGCCGAGCGCGAGATGCGGGTCGGCCCTTCGTTGGACGGACCGACCTTGGCGATGGGCCCCAGCTTGCCGCCAACCCGTCCCTGGAAACCATGGCTCTCGCGGCCGCCCATGTAGGGCGTCAGCCGCACGGTGCGCGACTGGCCGGGCTCGAAGCGCACGGCGGTACCGGCAGCAATGTCGAGCCGCATGCCTTTGGTCCGCTTGCGGTCGAACTTCAGCGCGTCGTTGGTCTCGAAGAAATGATAGTGGCTGCCGACCTGGATGGGCCGGTCGCCGGTATTGGCGACCTCGACCGTGATCGGGTTGCGGCCCTTGTTGAGTTCGAGCTCGCCGTCGGCCGGGAGGATCTCACCTGGAATCATGGCGTCTTCTCCTCAGCGAATCGGCGCGTGGACGGTGACGAGCTTGGTGCCGTCCGGAAAGGTCGCCTCAACCTGAATCTCGGCCAGCATGTCGGCGATGCCGTCCATGACCTGGGCGCGCGAGATCACGTGTGCCCCGTCGCGCATCAGGTCGGCGACCGAGCGGCCGTCGCGCGCGCCCTCGACGACGAAGTCGGTGATCAGCGCCACGGCCTCGGGAAAGTTGAGCTTCACGCCGCGCTCAAGGCGCCGGCGCGCCACGATGGCGGCCATGGCCACCAGAAGCTTGTCCTTCTCGCGCGGCGTCAGATTCATCGACCGTTTCCCCCTGCCGGTTGGTCCCGACTATAGCGCGACCGGATTTGCATCAAACATGCCAAACACGCGGCAGGCGACGGCCGCGAAACTCGGTCAGAAACCGGATCGTCGCATGGCGCACCGCGGTCGCCTCGCCCAGCACGCGCGCGACCAGGATGCCGTTCACCACGGTGACGCCGGCCCGCACCTCAACTGCAGCGTCGAGCAGGGCGCGCGCCTTCTCGAAATGCGGTTGGGGCGCATCCCACACGCCGATCACGGTGGCCAGCGCATTGGCGGTTCCGAAACCAGCGCCGTCCGGTGTCTCGCCTTCGACGCGCAGCGTATCGGTCCAGATCAGACGACCGGGGCGGCGCACCGACCAGGCGTCGAGCAGCAGGCCCGAGGTGAAGCGTTCGCCCGAGGCGCCGCGGCCAAGGACCACCATCTCGCAGGCGAGCAGCGAACCGCCCTCGACCACTTCGGCCACCGTCCGGCGCTTCAAGCGCGCGCCCTCGAAAACGATGGTCTCCTGCGGCAGCCAATCGAGCGCCGCGCCCTCGGCCACCCGCACGTCGACGTCGATCGTGCACGGAGCGCTACCCCGCGAGGCCCGATAGATCTTCTCGGCCGCCTGCGTGGTCGCGAGCGCCTCCGCTCCGGGTCCGATCTCGACCGACATCCTGAGGGCATCGCCGCCCGTCACGCCGCCCGAGGTGGTGATCATGACGGCCTGCGGCGGTTCGTCCGGCTCGGGTTTCGGGAACAAAACCCGGCAGGGGTCGCGTTGATAGAGATCGCCCAGGCGTGTCTTGCCATCCCGCAGGTCGAAGGTGACCCGGCTTTCGCCGGAGGCGCGCTGCATGCGGGGGGAGAGACTGGTGGTCATCGGCCCCGACTTGATAGATTAAGGATTGAAATGAGCAAGGCCTTCACCAAGGAAAGCGACGACGGCGACGAGGACGACCTGCCCGACGATGTCGGCGGCTTGCCTCCCGGCGCCAAGAACTACATGACCCCGCAGGGCTTCGAGCGCATGCGCGAGGAGCTGATGACGCTCATGCGCAAGGAGCGACCCGAGGTCGTGCAGGTCGTGTCGTGGGCCGCCGCCAACGGCGACCGATCGGAGAACGGCGACTATCTCTACGGCAAGAAGCGGCTGCGCGAGATCGATCGCCGCATCCGCTTTCTCAGCAAGCGGCTGGAACGTTCCGAAGTCGTCGATCCAGCCAAGCGGCCCAAGACTGACCAAGTGTTCTTCGGCGCCACCGTGACCTACGTCAATTCGAAGGACGAGGAACGCACGGTCAAGATCGTCGGCGTCGACGAGGTCGATCCCGGCCGCGGCCATGTCAGCTGGATTTCGCCCATCGCCCGTGCCGTCATGCGCGCCCACGAGGGCGACGCCGTCCGCATGAACACGCCCGGCGGCGAGGAAGAGATCGAGATCCTGAAGGTGGTGTACGTCTAACAAAATCTCCGTCATCTCGACCGGAGCGCGGAGTGGAGAGATCTTCTCTCCACGAATTGCCAGCTTTTGGTGGCGCGAAGGTCTCTCCGCTCCGCACCTTCGGTGCTCCGGTCGAGACGACGGGCCTTTGCAATCGTTACATCGCCACCAACGCCAGGTCCTGGAACCAGCTTTGCGCCTGGGTGTACGACTTGATCCGGGACGACAGGGCGCGCGGTGTCCTGTCGTGATAGACCCAGATCATCACGGCATCGTCCACGGCCTTGGCATGGATCTGGGCGGCCAGGGCGTCCTGCTTTGCGGTGTCGAACGTGTTCTGAAGTTCGACGACCAGCCGGTCGACGTCAGCATTCTTGTAGCTGCTCCAGTTGACGCCGACCGGTGCAACCTGGTCGGACGCGAAGAAGCGATTCACCGCATAGAATGGATCGGACGTGACGTGGGTGACGTTGATTGCCGTCACGTCCTTGTTCGCGTCCGCCTTGGCACCGCTGCGCCAGCCGGTCATCAGCGCTTCGAGTTCGACCGGCTTGAAGTCGATGGCGATGAAGCTCTCCTTCATCATCTCCTGGATGGCCTCGTTCACCATCTGGTTGGTGCCACCCGCCTGGATGGTGATCCTGGCCTTCATCGGATTGGCCTTGCCGTAGCCCGCCTCGGTCATCAGCTTGCGCGCCGCGTCGGGCGCATACTTGATCTCGAAGCTGGGCTTGCCGAACCACGGGCTCGTCCGGTCGACCTCGCCATAGGCCGGCTGCACGAGCCCGTTGAGCAGCTTCACGATCGCGTCGCGGTCGATCGCGAGATTGGCCGCCTTGCGCACCCTGACGTCTGTCCAGGGCGAGCCCTCGACCAGCGACGGATGGTAGTTGAAGACATGCGGCGTGACGTTGGTGCTGATGCGCGCGCCGCTCTGCTTCAGGCGGTCGATCATGTCGGGCCCTGGCGCATCGATCATGTCGAAGGCACCCGATAGAAGCGCCGCGCTTCGGCCGGAATCCTCGGGCGCGCAGATCAGGACGATGCGATCGACCTTGGGCTGACGCTTGGGGTTCCAGTGCCCCTCGTTCTTCACGAGTTCGGCCCGCTCCCGCGGCACCAGCCGGGCGAGCTTGAAGGGACCGGTGCCCGCGGGCGCAGAGGCGAACTTGTTCCAGTCCCGGCCGACGCTCTCCCACTGGGCCGGGCTGGAGACCAGGAACCACAGCAATTGATAGGGGAAGAGCGAGTCGACGGACTTGGTCTTGATCTCGACTTCCATCGGGCCGGTCTTGCGATAGCTGGCCATGCTGGGCAGGCGCGGGCGCACCTGGGCCGCCTGGCGCTGGTCGAACTGCGGCGCCTCCTTGTTGAATATCTTCTCGAAGTTCCAGATCACGGCATCTGCATCGAAGGGCGATCCGTCATGGAATTTCACGCCTTCCCGCAGCTTGAAGAGCCACAGTGTCTTGTCGGCGTCGCTGACCTTCCACTCGGTCGCGAGGCCCGGGATCATCTTGCCCGGCCGGTCGGACACGTCGAGTTCCCAGGCGATCAACGGGTCGTAGAGGGTGAGACCGGTATACTGATAGGCGTTGGCGCCGCGATCCGGCTGCCCCGTGGTGAGTGGGATGTCGGTCATCGGGATGCCGTAGCGAACGACCCTTTCCTGCGCCCAGGCAACCCGTGGCAGGGAAAGCGCTGTCGTTCCAGCCAACAACGAACGGCGCGAGAGCTTCATGGTCGCCTCCTGACGGGAAAATGCCTGCCATGGGCATGCGACTCCCGTGCCAGAGTGGGCAGTACCGCCCGGCCGTTACCTCCGCTTCAGGTCCGCCAGCAGTCGATCGACGAATTCAGGCGAGTAGCCGAGGAGAGCCGCCCGGTCGGCCAGCTCGGTTTCGAGCCGACCGAGCGCCTGGGCGAAGGATCCGCCCTTGGCGAGCGCCTGCTCGACCAGGGCATGCGCCTCCCGCTTGCCCATCTTTCGGGCGAGCAGGAACGTCGCGCGCTCGGCCAGGACGGCGGCCTCGGCGGCGTCCATGTTGGCCAGCAGAGCGTCGGAATCGATGGTGAGGCCCGACGCGACCTCTGCCATCACCTCGACGGCCGATCCCAATGCTTCGACGAGCGACGCGAGCGTCGGCCATTCAGCCTGCCAGCCGCCCAGTGCACGCTCGTGTTCCTGAGGCATTGCCGAGACGATGGTTGCCGCCAGCATCGGCGCCCGCGTCGCGGCCGAGAGCACGAGGGCCGCGCCGACCGGATTGCGCTTGTGCGGCATGGTCGAGGAACTGCCGCGGCCGGGCCCCGATGGCTCGGAAGCCTCGCCGACTTCGAACTGCATCATCAGCGCGATGTCGCGCGAGGCCTTGGCCAGCGCCCCGACGACCAGGGCGCAATCCTGCGCGAAGGCCGCAACACGGACGCGCTGCGTAAACCACGGGCCCGGCGGCAGCGCGAGCTTCAGCTGTTTCGCCAGCACCTTCATGACCGGCTCGGCCTCCGGCCCCAGCGCCGTCAGGCTTCCCGAGGCGCCGCCGAATTGCACGATTTGCGTTTCACCGAAACTCTCGCCGAGGCGCCGCCGAGCGCGGTCGATGTCGGAGGCCCAGCCGGAGATCTTCTGCCCAAGCGCCAGTGGCGTCGCCGGCTGCAGCAAGGTGCGGCCCAGCATCGGCGTTGTACGATGTTTCCTGGCCAGACGCGCAAAGGCCGAGACGATGCCGTCGAGCGCCTTCAGGAGCGGCGGCACCGCCTCGCCGAGTTGCAGCACCATCGCGGTGTCGAGGACATCCTGGCTGGTCGCGCCCCAATGGACATAGTCCGCGGCCTTGGGGTCACGCCGCGCGACTTCCTGGGTCAACGCCTTCACCAGAGGCACGGTCAGCGTCGCCGTCCTGCGCGCCGCCTTGCCGAGCGGTGCCGGATCGTAAAGCGAGGCGTCGCACGCCGTCACGATCACGGAGGCCGCACGCTTCGGGATCAGACCGGCCGCCGCCGTAGCCATGGCAAGCGCCGCTTCGAAGCGCAGCATGTGGCGCAGGGTGGCTGTGTCGGAAAAGGCTTCTGCCGTCGCAGATGACGAGCCCAATGCATTGACGAGACGGCCAGCCATGCGCTCAGCAGTCGAAGAAGACGGTTTCGTGTGCGCCACCCAGATAGAGGGGCAGTCGCCAGACACCTGCATCATCGCGGGTCGCGATCAGCGTTGCGCGACGCGCCGGCTCGACCAATGCGAGAACCGGGTCTTCGCCCAGCGCCGGATCGCCCTCGAAATAGAGCCGAGTCGCGAGGCGATTGAGGACACCGCGCGCGAACACCGAGACGTTGATGTGCGCCGCCTGCAGGCCGCCCGCCGGCCAAGGCACGCGACCAGGCTTCACCGTGCCGAAGCGCGCGCAGCCCGTCGTGTCGGTCGACGCGCGACCAAAACCTTCGAAGCCGGCATCCAGGGGCAGGTTGCGGCGATCCTCCGGGTGATTGTAGCGGCCGTGGCTGTTGGCCTGCCAGATCTCGAGCAGGCCGTCCGGCACGATTGCGCCCTCGGCATCGTGGAGAGTGAGCGCGATCGCGATCTTCTCCCCCGCAACGCCGGGCCCCGCCAGGTCCTGGCGATAAGCATTGGTGACCGTGCCGAAATAGAACGGACCGATCGTCTGCGACGGCGTCAGCGCGCGGCTCATGGGTTCTCCATCGGCGTAGCGTCACGGCCGCGCAGCACGATGTCGAAGCGATAGGCGAGCGCCCAGGCCGGCTGCGTCGCATCCATGTCGAAGGCAGCCTGCAGCCGCTCCCGGGCGCCTTCGGGCACCGAGTTGTAGATCGGATCGAAGGCCAGCAGCGGATCGTTCGGAAAATACATCTGCGTGATCAGGCGCGTGGCGAAGGCCGGCCCGAACAGCGAGAAATGGATATGCGCCGGCCGCCAGGCATTGTGGTGATTGCCCCACGGATAGGCGCCGGGCTTGATGGTGATGAACCTGTAGTTGCCGTCGGCATCGGCGCGGGCGCGACCGCCGCCATAGAAATTCGGATCGAGCGGCGCGTCGTGCTGGTCGCCGGGATGGTGGTAGCGGCCGGCGGCATTGCACTGCCAGATCTCGACCAGGGCCTCGGGCACTGGCCGGCCCTCCTCGTCGAGGACGCGGCCCTGCACGATTATGCGCTCGCCCAGGGGCTCGCCCATGCGCCGGCGCGTGAGATCGTTCTCGCCCGCATCGAGCCGCTCCTCCTTCAGCAGCGGCCCGGTGATCTCCGACAGAGTGTGCGGCAGCACGATCGCCGGCTTCGAGGGCGATCGGCTGACCGTCGACTTGTAGGCCGGCGAGAGATTGGGCGGGTGATGCCCCGCGGCAGGACGGCGGTACGTTTCCTCTTTCATACCGCCGAGCTTAGCGCCGGCTCAGGCCGCGCGCACCTCCAGCCCCTGCGGCGTGGCGCGGTAGCCGGTGAGGGTGCGCTCGGCATAGCCCAGCCGCCAGTCCAGCATCTTGCGGGCATAATCGGCGACCGTCGCGGCATAGGCCGGATCGGCGGCGCAATTGACGAACTGGCCGGGGTCCTTCGCGAGGTCGAACAGCAGCGGCGGCAGTGCGGCGAAGTGCACGTACTTGAACTTTTCGTCCTGCACGACGGCCAGCGAGCATTTATCCATCGGCACACCCAGCGCCGATTCAGGCTTGGTGTAATGGAGGTCGCGGAAGTCGAACTCGTAGTGGACCTCCGTCCGCCAGTCGTCCGGCACGACGCCTTCGCAGAAGGGCAGCAACGAGCGCCCGTCGCACTGGCGCGGCACCGGCAGCCCCATCCATTCGAGAAGGGTCGGCATCGTATCGATGGTCTCGGTGAAGCGATCGACGATCGTGCCACGCGTACCGTTTGCCTCGGCGCGCGGATCGCGGATGACCATCGGGATGCGATAGGATTCGTCGAAGTAGCCGATCTTGCCCAGCAGGTGATGGTCACCGCCCTGCTCGCCGTGGTCGCAGGTGAAGACGATCAACGTGTCGTCCCACTGCCCGGTCTCCTTCAGATAGTCGAAGACACGGCCGAGATGATCGTCGATCTCGGTCATCAGGCCGCAATAGGTGGCGCGCATCTGCGCCACCTCGGCCTCGGTCATGTCCGACCCGAGCGCCTGACCGTCCTGGAAGAAGCTCGCCTGCTTGATGTTGCGCACATAGTAATCGAGCAGCTCGTTCTGCTTGCCCTCTTCCACCGCGGACGAAGCACGGACCGGCTTCGGCATGTCCTCTGGGCGATACATGCTGTTGTAGGGCTCGGGCGCGATGAAGGGCGGATGCGGCCGATAGTAGCCGAGATGCAGGAACCACGGCTTGCCGCCGCGGCCGCGCAGATAGTCGAGCCCACGCTCGGTAAACCACGCCGTATCCGACAGTTCCTTCGGAATGACCGCCGGTCGCCCCGTCGCGCCGGCCCCTGGCGCGCCTTGCGGCAGCCAGATGTCCTCGCGGGTCTTCGGCAGCTCGAAGCCCTGGCTGGCGACCCAGCCGAAATAAGCATCGCGGTTCTCGAACGCCCCCACCGAATGGAAGCCCTCCATGATGTCGCCCAGCACGAAGAAGCGCGGATCGTTGGGGGCGGTCTGACGCGGATCGGGGGTCGTGGTCGTGTAGCCAACGAGCGCGGGATCGTAGCCGCCGCGGCGCAGCTCGTGCGCCAGGTTGGTGAAGCGCGAGGACAGCGGAATCGTGTTCTGCACCGCGCGGTGATTCATCATGTACTGGCCCGTCAGCAGGCTGGCGCGCGCCGGGCCGCAGGGCACGGCCTGGGTGAAATGATTGCGGAAGGTGACGCCTTCGGCACACAGCCGGTCGAGATTGGGCAGCTTCAGATAGTCCGCCCCGAGCTTGGGCAGCATCAGGCCGCGCCACTGGTCGACGACGATCAACAGGACATTCTTGGACGCAGGCATGTTCATTCACCGAGGTTGGACGGCGGCTGGATTGCGATAGAGTGCCGCCAAATCGACGGAGGAGACAACACGTGGCGCGTTTCAAGATCGTGACGACCGGACCGGGAAAAACCGATCATTCGCTGGAAATGGAGACGCTGGGCCCGATCGGCGCGGAAATCGTCGAGGTTTCGGGGGATGAGGCTGAGCTCATCAAGGCGGTCGCCGATGCCGACGCCATCTACGGCAAGGGTCGCCCGCGCATCACCGCCAAGGTGATCGAGGCGGGCAAGAAACTGAAAGTCGTGTCGCTGGGCAGCGTCGGCGTCGATTCAGTCGATGTGGACGCGGCTACCCAGCTCGGCATCCCGGTCACCAATGTGCCCGACACCTTTATCGAGGAAGTGGCCGACCATGCCATGACGCTGATCCTCGCGAGCTGGCGTCGCCTGGTGGTGCAGGACCAGATGGTGCGCAAGGGCGAATGGGCCAAGGGCCGCCCGCATCTCTACCAGTTCCCACGCCTCATGGGCATGACCCTGGGCTTCATCTCGTTCGGCCATGTCGCTCGCGCCGTCGCCAAGCGGGCCGCGCCGTTCGGCTTCCAGATGCTGGCCTACGATCCGTATATCGAGGAGCTGGTGATGTCCGACTACGGCGTCCAGCCGGTCGGCTACGACGAGCTGCTGCAGCGTTCCGACATCGTCAGCATGCACGCGCCCGGGACCAAGGACGCCCATCACCTGATGAAGGAACAGCATTTCCGCCAGATGAAGAAGACCGCGCTGTTCGTGAACACCGGCCGTGGTTCCACCGTGGACGAACCAGCGATGATCAAGGCGCTGCAGGAAGGCTGGATCGCCGGCGCCGGCCTCGACGTCCTGGAGACCGAGCCGGTCGGCCACAACAATCCGCTGCTCGGCATGGACAATGTCATCCTGACGGCGCACGTCGCCTCGGCCTCGAGCCGTTTCGATCCCGCACGCAAGCGTCGCGTCGGCGCCGAGCTTGCTCTGGTGCTGGGCGGCAGGTGGCCGCGCGCCTGCGTCAATCCGATGGTGCTGGAGAAGTCCCAGCTGCAGCGCTGGCAGCCCTTCTCGATGGAGCGCGGGCCGGGCAACTGAGCCCGCGCCCGCCTATCCGCGGCGGCTCACAACTTCTGTTGCTGCAGCCGGTCGCGGATCGCCCCGTCGCATTGGGCAAGGCTCTCGAAGGGGCCGAGGATGACGTGGCCGCCGTCATCCATCGCATACCAGCCGGTCTGGGTGAGGTTGTAGTCCCCCAGATCCTCGGACGGGACATGGACGGCGATCAGATCCTTCGGGGTGCGCATTCACAGCACATGCGCCCCCCGACAGGGCATTTCAACCCCGACGGGTCCAGCTCGAAAGATTGACCGCGCTGGGCGGCACCTCGCCCTTCACCAGCGCCTCGACCTGGCGGACCGTGTCCATCGCCTGGCTCTCGCTGGCGGGCGGCGTCAACCCGCCGATATGCGGCGTGGCGATGACGTTGGGCAGGCATGCCAGCTCGGGCGACGGCATCTGGTCGGGCGCGCGGCCGACATCCATGGCAGCACCGGCAATGCGGCCCTCGGTCAGGACCTTCGCGAGCGCTCCCTCGTCGACCAGGTTGCCGCGCGACATGTTGATGAAGAAGGCGTCCGGCTTCATGCGGGCGAAGGCCGCCGCATCGAGCAGGTTCTCGGTTTCTTCGCTGGCGATGGCGAGGCAGATTACATAGTCGGCCCTGGCAAGCAGCTCCTCCATCGGCAGCTTCACGAAGCGCGGATCGTCGACCTGGGCATAGGGATCCGATACCAGCACCGTCATGCCGAGCTGGGCCAGCAGCGGCGCCAGCGCGCGCGAGATCCGGCCGTAGCCGATGAGACCCACGGTGGCGCCGCCAAGCTGCCGGCCGACCCTGATCTCGGGCTTCGCACCCTTGTGGTAGGCCGTCGCCGCTCGCGTGATGCCTCGCGACAGATCGATCAGGAATCCCAGCGTGAGTTCGACCACAGACGGGACGAAGCCCGCCTCGGCGTGAGTCACCAGCACGCCCGCCTTCGTCGCTGCGTCCACGTCGATGTTGCGAATGTCGATGGCGCTGCGCATCACCGCGCGAAGTCCCGGCAGGCTCTCGAACACGACCGCCGGTATCGCCGTCGCCCGATCGGCAACGATGAAGTCGACACCGCGCGCCATCCCGATCACGCCCTGAGGATCGAGAGGCGCCTCGCCCTCATGCAGCACGACCTCGACCAGCCCCTGCAGCCGTGTGACGGCGCGGGTCCCGTAGTACTGCCGCCGCGCGAGCGGAGCGTGGGTCAGGAGAAGACGGAGCACAGAGGTTACTTCCTTCAGTTCAACTTCGACAATTGCTCGTCGAACCAATCAGGCGAGGCGCCTAATTCAACTACGATGCCTCGGCCCCTCCTGAGCGCATCACGCGCCTCCTCCGCAAGCCCTTGGCGCGCTAACACCATCCCCAGCGCAAGCAAACTGTTAGAGACGCGCATCTGCCACGCGGGATCCTGCGGATGCAACGCGAGCACGCGCTGCTGAGTGGCAAGCGCGGCACGGAAGGACTGAACGGCCTGCTCCAGATTGCCCCAGCGAAGAGAGGTACGTCCTAGGAAATCCTGTACTTCGCCAAGCGCGAGAAGCCGACCAATATCTTTCTGGTCTTCCCTCACCAACCGCTCTGCAATCATCAAACTCTTGTCGAAATACTCCCGGGCCGCCTGCACGTCACCCTGCGCCAACAATGCCGCGCCGACACGAGCATACATCGCAGAAAGGTCCCCTTGCCGGTGCGCATTGCCCTTCGCACCCACTTCCTCCGCAATCGCCAAGGCTTCTCGGTACGAAGCTTCCGCATCGGCGAAACGGCCGCGCTTCATCTGCGCAGAGCCGAGATTATGCAGTGAATACATCAGATTGGTCCGAGCGCGAGCGTCTGACGGCGCCGCCTCGGCGAGATGCCTGCGAATCGCCAGCTCGGCATCAAACGCAGACAAGGCTGCCTCCCCTTGTTCGTCGGGGATGCTGGCCAGGCCGATCGCCGACCAGAACATCGCCATCGCTTCCTGCCAACGTATGTTCGCCGGCTCGATCTCGACCAAACGCTCTACGACCGCCTTTCCTTCGTTCAACGACACAAGGGCGTCCGACCGCTCGCCCACCATTTCCTGCGCTTCGCCGACGGCCAGGCAGGATACCCACAGCGCATTTAACCAGGCGATGCTCGCGGGTTCCCGCTCAAGGCCTCGTCTCGCAATCTCAAGCGCCTTCTGATTTTCGATCAGCCGATCGGCGGGATGCCCAGGTCCACGCCCCCGAACATTGTGCTCCTTCCACTGCTCTTCCGGCCGACCGCCGCCCTCGGGTATCGACGTCTGAGCCCATGCCATCCCGGCGCCGGACATAGCAAAAACAGCCGCGACCAGGCTCAATCGCCGCGCGAACAGGGACGTTGTCGAAGGCACGTACCGAAAGTAACAGCAAAGCGCCCTGGAAAGGCAAGCTTGCGACTGTCGCGATCAGCTCTTCATCGGGGTCGCCTCGCCCACCAGCGAGACATGCGCAGCGACGATGCGCCAGCCCTCGGGCGTCCGCATCCAGGTGTGGCTCTGGCGGCCGGGCTTTGCCGCGCCGTGGCGCTGGAACTCGCAGTTGGCCGTGCCGAAGTCGCGACCGTAGGTGACGATCCAGAGCTTCAGCAGGTCGCGATTCGGCACGAACTGCGGGTTACGGCCCGAGCGGAAGGCGGCGATCTGGTCGTGGCCATAGAGCTGCTCGCCGACGCCGTAGCGCAGCGTGTGCGGGCTCTTCCAGAAGAGCTCGTCCAACACTTCCACGTCGTTGCTGTTCAGCGCCGCCTCGTAGCGATTGAACGCGGCCGTCACCTCGGCGACGACTTCCGGGATGTTGATCTCCATGAATACTCCTTACGCGGGCGGCGCGGCGGCGACGCCGAGCTTCTGCAAATGGGCGGCCACACGCAACGCGGCCTGTTCATTGTAGGGCTTTGCGATCAGCTGCACGCCGATCGGCAGGCTACCGGGCCGTTGCAAGGGGGCCACGGCGACCGGCAGGCCGATGAAGGAGATCGGCTGGGTGTAGATGCCGAGATTGGCCCGCACGGCCAGCTCGACGCCGTCCAGCGTCATCATCGTCTGGCCGAGCTTCGGCGCCGTGCAGGGCGTCGCGGGCGCCAGAATCACGTCGACCTCTTCGAACAGCTTGAGCACGTGGGCGCGATACTGGCGGCGGAAGCGCTGGGCCTTCACGTACCAGGCGCCGGGCAGCAGGGCGCCGGCCATGAAGCGCTCGCGCGTGTCGGGATCGAAATCCTGCGGCCGCGTCCGCAGCCGCGGCAGGTGGAGCTGCGCGCCTTCGATGGCAGTGATCACATACGCCGCCGCGCGCGCCGCGGCCGCCTGCGGCAGCACGACGGTCCTTGTTGCGCCCAGCGCCTTGGCAACAGTCGCCACGGCCTCGAACGCCTCGGGCTCGCCACCTTTGGCGAAATAGTCGCCGGCAATGGCGATGCGCAGCCCGTCGACGCCTTCGATCAGGCGCGGCAGGGTCGGATCGACCGCCCGGTCTGTGCAGACCGGGTCGTCCGAATCCCAGCCCTGCATGGCGTCGAAGGAAAGTGCCAGGTCCTCCGCCGAACGAGCGATCGGACCGAGATGGTCGAAGGAATCCACGAAGGGGAAGGACCCGGCGCGGCTCAACCTGCCATAGGTCGGCTTCAGCCCGAACAGGCCGCACAGCGAGGACGGAACCCGGATCGAGCCGTTGGTGTCGGAGCCCAGCGCCAGCGGGACTTCTCCGGCCGCCACCGCCGCTCCCGAGCCGCCGGAAGAGCCACCCGACATGCGCGTCGGGTCGTGCGGATTGCGCGACGGCCCGTAGTGGGCATTCTCGCCGGTGAAGTCGTAGGCGTACTCACCCATGTTGAGGCCGCCGACCAGGATCGCGCCGGCCGCTTCGAGCTTGCGCACCAGCGCGCCATCGCGCGCGGCCTTGAGGCCGTCGATGTTGATCTTCGAGCCGGCGCGCGTCGGCAGGCCGGCAATGTCGAACAGGTTCTTCACCGCGAAGGGCACGCCGATCAGCGGCCCGCGATGCAGGCCGGCGTCGATCTCCGCCGCACGCTGGCGGGCCCGCGCGGCGACCACATCGGTGAAGGCGTTGATCGTGGGCTCGGCCGCCTCGATGCGCTTCAGGGTCGCGTCGATCACGGCAGCGGCCTTGACCTTGCCGCTCATCACGGCGCCCGCGATCTCCGTCGCAGTCGCGGTCTTCGACAGGGGATCGGTCATGGCCGGAACACCGGCGCCGACATCAGATCGTCCTCGAGGTCCAGGTCGAGCAACGGTCGCGCGATCATCAGCGAACGCTCGACGTTCAGGATCACGTTGGGGAGGTACTCGGGCGCGATCGTGAGGCCTGCGGTCTTCGCGCCCTCCTCGACCATGCGCGCCACGTCACGCTTCTCTTCGGCCATGCGCTTCCTTCTTTCATTCAACCGGGATGACGGTCTTCAGAGGACATTCTTCAGAGGACATGGAGATCGCGGCGCATGAGCCGGTAGCTCGCGCCCAGTTCCGCCCGAAGTTGCCGAAGAACCTGCAGGATTGCCAGCCCGGCCACCGTTTCAGCCAAGCGACGCTTCATGGCACCCCCTCGCCTCCGTGTTTCCCGCTCGGCCAAGGAGGCAAGGACCGTGCCAATGCCTGCGCGAATCTGGAGGCTGCATTCAATGCATGGGTTGTCTAAAACCCTCACATGACAGCTTTTCTCGACCTCGGGGTTCACGCGCTGCTCGGCGCTTATCGCGCCGGTACGCTCGACGTACGGCAGACCATCGACGAGGTGCTGAACCGCATCGCCAAGGCAGGCGACGACAAGGTCTGGATCTCGCGCGCTTCCGACGCCGACCTGCGCGCACAAGCTGCCGCGCTCGACGCGCGGCGCGACGAGATCGAGCAGCTGCCGCTCTATGGCGTGCCCTTCGCGGTGAAGGACAATCTCGATGTGGCCGGCATGGTGACGACGGCGGCCTGTCCGGGCTTTGCCTACGAAGCCAAGACCTCGGCCGAAGTCGTGCGGCGCCTCGTCGACGCCGGCGCGATCGTGATCGGCAAGACCAACCTCGATCAGTTCGCCACCGGCCTGGTGGGCGTGCGCTCGCCCTATGGCGTACCGCGCAATCCCTTCGACGCCTCGTACGTCCCGGGCGGATCGAGTTCGGGATCCGCGGTTGCGGTCTCGTCCGGCCTCGTCAGCTTCTCGCTGGGCACCGACACGGCGGGCTCGGGCCGCGTGCCGGCCGGCTTCAACAACATCGTCGGGCTCAAGCCGACGCCGGGCCTGCTCAGCAACGAAGGCATGGTGCCGGCCTGCCGCTCGCTCGACTGCACCTCGGTATTCGCTCTCTCGTGTGCCGATGCCGACACCGTGCTCGCGGTCGTTGCCGAGCCGAGGATCACACCGGCCATCGGGCGGACCTTCCGCTTCGGCATCCTTGCCCCGAAGGACGCCGAGTTCTTCGGCGATGCCGCCTACGCCGCGCTCTACGCACAATCGATCGAGCGGCTGAAGGGACTGGGTGGCACGCCGGTCGAGATCGACTACGCCCCGTTCCGCGATGCCGCACAGCTTCTTTACAACGGCCCCTGGGTCGCCGAGCGCACCGCGGCGGTCGGCGCCTTCATGGAGGGTGCCGACGATACGGCCGGCGTCTGGCCGACGACACGACAGATCGTGCTCAGCGGCCTCGAGTACAGCGCCGTCGATGCCTTCGAAGGCCAGTACCGCCTCGCCGACCTCAAGGCGCGCGCCTTCGCGCAAATGAAGGACCTCGATTTCCTGGCGGTGCCGACCGCCGGCACGATCTACAAGCTCGCCGATCTCGACCGCAAGCCGGTGCTCTACAACTCGCATCTCGGCCACTACACCAACTTCGTGAATTTCTTCGGCCTGTCGGCGCTCGCCGTGCCGGCGGGCTTCCGGCCCGACGGCATGCCGTTCGGCATCACCCTGATCTCCAGCGCGAATGCCGAGCGCGCCCTGCTGGCCTTCGGCGCGCGCTGGCAGCGCGCGGTGCCCTTGCCCCTCGGCAAGACGATGAGCCGCCTTCCGCAGCCGGAAAACGATCCCGTCGTCACGGAAGACCGCGTGCCGATCGCGGTGGTCGGCGCGCATATGAGCGGCCTCCCGCTGAACGGCCAGCTTCTGGAACTGGGCGGTCGTCTGCAGAGCGCCGGCAGGACCGCGCCGGCCTATCGCTTCTACGCCCTGCCGGGCGGCCCGCCCCACCGTCCGGGACTGGTGCGCGTCAGCGACGGCGGCGGTGCGATCGAACTGGAGGTCTGGAGCCTGCCGGCCGACCGGATCGGCGACCTGCTGCGCCGCGTCCCTGCCCCGCTCGGTCTCGGCACGGTGAGCCTGGCCGACGGCACTGACGTTCTCGGATTCCTCTGCGAGGCGCACGCAACGCAGGGCGCGAAGGACATCACGTCGCTGGGCGGCTGGCGGGCCTACATCCAGACGCTGCCGTAACGTACCGCGCTTCAATAGCGGGGCGCCGGTCTGCTAGGGTCCGCTCCTTCGAGGAGGAAACGAACCCATGAGTGGAAAAATCGCAGTCGTCACCGGCGCGGGCAGCGGCATCGGCCGCGCTTCTGCGCTCGCCCTGCTGAACAACGGCTACAAGGTCGCGCTGGCGGGCCGCCGCAAGGATGCGCTGGACGAGACGGCCTCGATGGCCGGCAACAATGCGCCGAACGCGCTCGCCGTGCCGACCGACGTCAGCAAGCGCGACGACATCGTGGCGCTGTTCGCCAGGGTGAAAGCGACCTGGGGACGTCTCGATCTCGTGTTCAACAATGCCGGTGGCGGCGCCCCACCCGTGCCGCTCGAAGAGCTGCCCTACGAGACGTGGTTGAACGTCCTGGCGGCGAACCTGACCGGACCGTTCCTGTGCACCCAGGAAGCCATCAAGATCATGAAGGACCAGACGCCACGCGGCGGCCGCATCATCAACAACGGCTCGATCTCGGCGCACGCGCCACGGCCCTTCTCGGTGGCCTATACGTCGACCAAGCACGCCATCACCGGCCTCACCAAGTCGACGTCGCTCGACGGCCGCGCCTACGACATCGCCTGCGGTCAGATCGACATCGGCAACGCCGTATCGCCGATGACCGACCGCATGACCAAGGGCGTGCTGCAGCCCAACGGCACGACCATCGCCGAGCCGCGCATGGACGTCTCCGCGGTGGCCAACGCCATCGTCTACATGGACAGCCTGCCGCTCGACGCCAACGTGCAGTTCATGACGGTGATGGCCACGAAGATGCCGTTTGTAGGAAGAGGTTAAGTCGCGAGAATTTTTCAACGGAGCGCGCCACTCCAGTGGCGCTCATGCACTTGAGCGCAACTGGAGTTGCGCGCTCCAATGAGAGAGCGACGAGGGCTTAGTACCCCTCGTCCTGCAGGTTGAGCAGCGGGAACGCACTGTGCACGCCGGTCAGGTTGGTCGGCATGCTCCTGGCAATGTAGCTCTTGTCGAGCTGCGACAGAGAGGTGACGCCCAGCAGGCCCATCACCTCCCTCATCTCCTCTTCGAGCAGCTCGATCACGCGCTCGATGCCGGCAGCCCCGGCGGCGGCAAGGCCGTAGCAGTACAGACGACCGAGGCCGACCCAGTCGGCGCCCATGCAGATCGCCTTCACGATGTCGCTGCCGCGGCTGAAGCTGCCGTCGACAGCCACCTTGGCGCGACCGGCGACCGCCTCGACGATCTCGGGCAGTACCTCGGCGGAGCCGCGTCCATGGTCGAGCTGGCGGCCGCCGTGATTGGAGCAATAGACTGCCCACACGCCGTTCTGGCAGGCCAGTTCGGCATCCTCTCCGGTGCCGATGCCCTTGAGCATGAACTTCACGTCGGGGAACTTATCGCGGACGGCAATGAAGTTCTTCCAGGAGAAGGCTGCCTGGTGATCCTGGCCGGTTGCCGCTGCGCGCCAGGACTTCACGAAGCGCTTGGCGATGTCGCGCTCGCGCCGGCTATAGACCTGGGTATCGACGGTGATGCAGAAGGCATCGTAGCCGGCGTCCATCGCCTCCTTCACACGGTCCGCGACCCAGGCATCGTCGCCGCGCACATAGAGCTGGTAGATCTTGGGACCCGCGCCGCCCTTCACGATGTCCTGCAGCTTGAGGGTGGTCACCGAGCTGATCAGCATTCCGACATTGCCGGCACCGGCGCCCTGGGCGACGGTGATGCCGCCGCCGGCCTCGAACGATTCCAGTGATCCGACGGGCGCCAGCATCACGGGGAGGCGGATCTTCTTTCCGAGGATTTCGGAGGACGGATCGATGTTCGACACGTCGCGCAGCACGCGGGGCTTGAAGGCGATCGTGTCGAGGGCCAGCCGGTTGCGGCGCAGCGTGGTTTCGGTCTCGGTGCCGCCGATCAAATAATCCCAGATATTCGGATTGAGCCGGATTTTCGCCGCTTTTACGATCTCGTGTAGCGTTACGAATTCGCTCTCCAGGCCGCTTGCCATCGTTCCCTCGAATCTTTCAATGCCGACGGTTTTCTTGCGCGTCTCCGGCGCCCCGTCAACGTGGCGTCACAGGCGGCCGGCATTGACGATGACGTACCTGGGCGATTTGATCGATGTTGGGCATTCGCTCGGCGGAACACGCGGGATCAGCCTGCATTCCCCGAGCATCCGGTGAAGGACTTGAGATGAAGAGACGCGTTCTGACGACAGCACTGGTCTTCGGATGGATGGCGGGGCCGGTCTTCGCTGCCGATCCCGTGCCCGCGCTCAAGGAAACGCCAATGTTCGCGGATCAGGTGAAGTCGGGTGCCCTGCCGCCGGTCGACAAGCGCGTTCCGGAACAGCCCTGGGTGGTGAAGTATTTCGCGGGCGGCGACGGCCCCGGTCAGCAGGGCGGCCAGCTCAACATGCTGGTGGCCAGTTCGCGTGATACGCGGCTGATGACGATCTTCAGCTACACCCGACTCATCATCTACGATGACAAGTTCAAGCTGAAGCCCGACATCCTCGAAAGCTACGAGGAGAAGGACGGTCGCGAGTTCACGTTCAAGCTGCGCGCCGGCCACAAATGGTCGGATGGCCATCCCTTTACCACCGAGGATTTCCGCTTCTTCTGGGAAGACGTCGCCAACAACAAGGACCTCTCCGCCGGCGGCCCCAGTGTCGAGCTTCTGGTCGACGGACAACCGCCCAAGGTGGAGATCATCGATCCGCTCACGATCAAGTACACATGGGACAAGCCCAACCCTTACTTCATCGAGAGCCAGGCGCGCGCCGCGCCCCTCTTCCTCTACAGGCCAGCCCATTACCTGAAGAAGTTTCACGCCAAGTACACGCCCGAAGCCGAAATCCTGAAATCCGCGCGCGGCGGCCAGCAGAGCTGGATATCGATCTACCGCCGCCTGGACGTGATGTACGCCAACGACAATGTCGATTTGCCGACGCTGAACCCCTGGGTCGGCACGACGGCGTCGCCGGCCCAGCGCTTCGTCTACCTGCGTAACCCCTACTATCACCGCATCGACGAGAAGGGGCAGCAACTGCCCTATGTCGACCGGGTAATCTTCACGGTGGCGGCCGCCAATCTCGTGCCGGCCAAGGCGGGCCTCGGCGAGGCCGACCTGCAACCGCGCTATCTCAACATGCGCGACTACACCTTCCTTCAGAAGAGTGCCCAGTCGTCGGGCGTGAACGTGCGGCTTTGGGAGGCTGGATCGGGCTCGCAGCTCGCACTCTATCCCAATCTCACGACGAACGATGCGGAGTGGCGCAAGCTCATGCGTGACGTGCGCTTCCGCCGGGCGCTCTCGCTGGCGATCGACCGCGAGGAACTCAATCAGGTCGTCTATATCGGCCTCGCCAAACCGTCGAACAACACGATCATGCCGCGCTCCGAGCTGTTCAAGCCCGAGTACGCGACCAAGTGGGCCCAGTACGATCCGAAGCTCGCGAACAAGCTGCTCGACGAGATCGGCCTCACGAAGAAGGATCGCCAGGGAATCCGTCTGCTGCCCGACGGCCGGCCGGCGACGATCGTCGTCGAGCATGCCAGCGAGGAGACCGAGGACAATGACGCGCTCGCGCTGATCGCCGACAACTGGAAAAAGATCGGCATCAAGATGCTGACCAAGCCGCAGACGCGCGACAATTTCCGGCTCCGCACCTCCTCGGGTGAAGCCATCATGACGGCCTTCGCGGGCGCCGTGACGGCGGTCCCGACGCCTAATACGAGCCCCAAGGAGTTCGCACCGACCATGCTGGGCGGCCTGCAATGGGCGCGCTGGGGCATGTTCGTGGAGTCCAAGGGCCGGCAGGGCGAGAAGTGCGATCTCGAATCGGCCTGCAAGCTCCTCGACTACGTCAAGGAATGGGAAACGGGCGCGACCGAGGAAGATCGCCGCAAGGCCTGGGAGAAAATCCTCACCACCAATGCCGACGAGGTCTTCTCGATCGGCACGGTCAACAGCGTTCGCCAGCCGGTCGTCGTCGGTCCGAACGTCCGCAATGTGCCGAAGGAAGGCTACTACGCCTGGGATCCGGGCGGGTACATCGGCCTCTACCAGCCGGACACGTTCTGGGTCGCGCAGTAAGCGAGCCGGCGCAAACCGAAAGGCCCCTCCATCGAGGGGCCTTTTTCTTTGGTGTCTGTTGTCTGAAGTTCACCAACAACCTCATGCTGAGGAGCATCGCGCGGCGATGCGTCTCGAAGCATGGGCGCGAGCACCATGTTTGTTGCCATCCTTCGAGACGCCGCGCTATGCGCGGCTCCTCAGGATGAGGTCGGTCGGCAATTCTCGGTCGAAGAGCCTACAGCGAACAGCCGTCACCAGGTGTCGATGTTCGGCCGCTTCTTGTGGCTGTGCGCCGGCCGCGGCTTTACCTCGAGCAGAGCCGTGGCGATCCAGCGGCGCGAATCGGCGGGATCGATCACCTCGTCGACCTCGAAATAGGTCGCGGTGCTGAGCGCCTTACCGCGCGCATAGGCGGCCGCGACCATCTTCTCGAACAGCGCGCGGCGTTCGTTCGGATCGCTCACTGCCTCGAGTTCCTTGCGGAAGCCGAGCTTCACGGCGCCTTCCAGGCCCATGCCGCCAAACTCGCCGGTCGGCCAGGACAGCGCAAAGACCGGCGCGTGGAAAGAGCCGCCCGCCATCGCCTGGGCGCCTAGCCCATAGGCCTTGCGCAGCACGATCGTGCCGAACGGCACGGTGAGATTGGCGCCGGTCACGAACAGCCGCGAGCAGTGGCGGACCAGCGCCGTCTTCTCGATCTCAGGCCCGACCATCATGCCCGGCGTGTCGCAGAGGAACAGGATCGGGATGTCGTAGGCGTCGCAGAGCTGGAGGAAGCGCGCGGCCTTGTCCGAACCGTCGCTGTCGATCGCGCCTGCCAGATGAACCGGGTTGTTGGCCACGATGCCGAGCGGCTTGCCCTCGATGCGGCCGAACGCCGTCACCATGCCGGGCCCGAAGGCGCGGCGCACCTCGAGCACGGAGTCCTCGTCGCACAGCGTGGCGATGACATCGCGCACGTCATAGACGCGCAGCCGATTCTCCGGGATGGCCCGGCGCAGCAGGCGCTGGTCGGCCGCGCGCCACTCCGGCAACGCGCCCTGAAAGTAGGAAAGATACTTCTTGGCGACGGCGATCGCTTCCGCCTCGTCCTCGACCGCGATGTCGACCACGCCGTTGGGCACCTGCACGTTCATCGGCCCGACTTCCTCGGGCGAGAAGACGCCGAGATTGCCGCCCTCGATCATCGCGGGTCCGCCCATGCCGATCGTGGAGTTCCTGGTGGCGATCACGACGTCGCAGCAGCCCAGGATCGCGGCGTTACCCGCGAAGCAGCGGCCGGAGTTGATGCCAACGAGAGGCGCGACGCCGCTCAGCCGTCCGAAGATGTGGAAGGCCATGGTGTTGAGACCGGCCACCGACTGGACGTCGATGTCGCCCGGCCGGCCACCGCCGCCCTCGGTGAAGAAGACGAGGGGGATGCGCTGCTTCTCGACGATCTCGAACAGCCGGTCCTTCTTGTGATGATTGTTCTTGCCCTGCGTGCCGGCCAACACCGTGTAATCGTAATGGGCCACCGCGACCCGGCTTCGCTCCGGCCCGAACAGCGAACCGTTGACCCGTCCGATGCCGGTGATCAGCCCGTCGGCCGGTGTCTTCTCGATCAGGTCCTCGACCGTACGTCGCGTGCGCTGGCTGGCGATCGCGAAAGCGCCGTATTCGACGAAACTGTGCGGATCGACGAGATCCTCGAGATTCTCACGGGCCGTCCGCTGGTTGGTCTTGCGCCGCCGCGCCACCGACTCAGGCCGCTTTTCGTCGAGCGTCAGGGCACGTCGTTCGAAATACTCAGCGAGATCGGGACGGACATGATCGAGGTCGATCGTCTCCTCGACCGCCGTGCCCTTCACCTCGACATCGGCCTCCTCGACGAACAGCAGCGAATGGCCTTCGTAAACCGTCTCGCCCGCCTCGACCGCGATGCGGCGCACGTAGCCGCGCACCGGGCTGCGGATTTCGTGCTGCATCTTCATCGCATCCATGACCAGCAGCGCCTGCCCTGCCGCCACGGCGTCGCCTTCCTTCACCGAGAGGCTCACGATCGTGCCCTGCATGGGTGCCGGGACGGCGACCGTGCCGTCCGGCGCGTCGCTCTCGGGCCCGCGTGACGCCGTCTCCACCTTCGCCTTGCCGAAGGCCAGAACCGCCAGAGGATCGACGCTGTCGACCCGCGCGCCGGCTTGGCGTGCCGACGCCGCCGGTGGCGTCGCGCCCTCGAAATAGAGTCCGCCGCCCAGCTTGCCGGCCGCCGCGATCAGCGACGCGGCCTGCTCATCGACGAAGCGTGTGTGGATGCGGTCGGCCCGGAAATCGGGATGGGCCATCAGGGCGCGCAGGAAGGCGATGTTCGAAGGTGCGCCATCGAGCCGGAATGCTGCCAGCGCCCGCTCGGCGCGCTGCAGCGCGCTGCCCGCATCGGCCGCGTGCACGATCACCTTGGCGAGCAGCGAGTCGAAGTTGGGATTGGTGCGGTAGCCGGCATAGCCGTAGGTGTCGACGCGGATACCGGGACCCGTTGGCGGCTCGAAGGAGGTGAGCGTGCCGCCACCTGGCTTTGCCGAACCGTCTTCCGTCATCGTCTCCATGTTCACGCGCAGCTGGATGGCGTGCCCACGGGGCGAGGCCGTGCGGACGCCGGTCTCGTCGAGCGACGCCCCGCCGGCCAGCCGCAACTGCGTCTTCACGAGATCGACGCCCCACACTTCCTCAGTGACGGTGTGCTCCACCTGAAGCCGCGGATTGGCTTCGATGAAGCAGAAGAAATCCGGGGCCGCGTCATCGACCAGGAATTCGAAGGTGCCGAGGCTGCGATAGTTCACGGCCTTCGCCATCCTCATGGCCGATTCGACGATCTGCCCGCGCATCGCCTCGGCGAGGTTCGGGCTGGGCGCCAGTTCGACGATCTTCTGGCTGCGGCGCTGAATCGTGCATTCGCGCTCGCCGAGCGAGGCGATGCCGCCCTGGCCGTCGCCCACGATCTGCACCTCGATGTGGCGCGCGCGGGCGATCAGACGCTCGGCATAGAGGGCGCCGTTGCCGAAGGCGGCCTGCGCTTCGGCCGACGCGCGTGCGAAGGCCTCGTCGATTTCGCTTTCCTGCGTGACGATCCGCATGCCGCGCCCGCCGCCGCCCGCGATCGCCTTGATGACGATGCCGGCCTTGCGATGCTTGGCGAAGAACGCCTTCACACCTGCCACGTCGACCGCACTGTCGGTGCCCGACAGGACAGGCGCCCCGTTCTTGCCGGCATGCGCCCGGGCGCGCGCCTTGTCGCCGAACAGGTCGAGTTGCTCCGGCGTGGGGCCAACGAAGACGAGCCCCGCCTCGGCGCAGGCCGTCGCGAAGGCGGCGTTTTCCGACAGGAAGCCGTAGCCAGGATGGATCGAGTCGCAGCCGGCGTCGCGCGCCGCCGCAAGGACACCGGCTATGTCGAGATAGGCCGCTGCGCCACGCCCCTTCAGCGGGCGCACTTCGTCGACCCGCCGAACGTGCAGGGAGGTCGCGTCGTCCTCCGAATGGATACCCACGGCTGCCATACCGAGTTCGGCGGCGGCCTGGGCGATGCGGATGGCGATCTCGCCACGGTTGGCGATCAGGAGTTTCTTGAGCATGTCAGCGTGGGGTAAAACCCCCTCCATGTCGAAAAGGCTGCTCATTGTGGCGCACGCCCCGTCCGAGAACACCCTCTCCCTGCGCGAGGCCGTGGAACGCGGCGCGCGCAGCGAAACGGGGATCGACCTCGCCGTGATCGCCCCCCTCCAGGCCGGCCCGGACGACGTGCTGGCCGCGCAGGCGGTGATTCTCGGCACCACCGAAAACCTCGGCTACATGAGCGGCGCCCTGAAGGACTTCTTCGACCGCAGCTACAATGCCTGCCTGGAGAAGACGCAGGGCATGCCCTGCGCCCTCTACATAAGGGCCGGCAGCGACGGCACCGGCACGCGCCGCGGCGTCGAGACGATCCTGACCGGCCTGCGCTGGCGTTCGGTCCAGGAGCCCCTGCTCTGCAAGGGCCCCTGGCAACCTGCCTTCGTCGACCGGTGCGAGGAACTGGGCGCCGCCATGGCGGCCGGCCTCGCCGCTGGCATTTTCTGAGTTACTGGCCCTGAATCACTGCGCCGTATAACCGCCGTCGACGACCAGGCCCGAGCCGGTCATGAAGCCGGCGTCGTCCGAGGCCAGGAACACGATGCCCTTGGCGATGTCCTCGGCGACGCCCAGCCGGCCGATCGGATGCATGGTGAGCGAGGTCTTGCGCGTGGCCTCGGTGTCGTTGGTGCCGAGGGCACGCGCCCGCATCGCGAAAGTCTGCTGGCCCATGTCGGTGTCGATGACGCCGGGATGGATCGAGTTGACGCGGATGCGATAGCCCTTGCGGCCGAACTCCAGCGCCGTCGACTTGGTGAACAGCGTCACGCCGCCCTTGGTCAGCGAATAGAGCGGATCGAGCTGCGAGCCGACCAGTCCCGCCACCGAGGCGAGATTGACGATCGCCGATCCATGCGCACTCGTGGCGCCGCGTTCCTTGAGATGGGGAAGAGCAATCTTCGTCCCGAGTACGACGCCGGTCAGGTTGACGGCGACGAGCCTGTGCCACTCGTCCATCGAGGCTTCCTCGACACCCTTGCCGACGAAGATGCCGGCGTTGTTCACGAGGATGTCGAGGCCGCCGAATTTCTTCGCCGTGGCATCGAGGGCGGCCGACCAGCTGGCTTCCTGGGTCACGTCCAGCGACACGAACATCGCCTGTCCGCCCGCAGCCTCGATCTCCTTCGCGGTCTCCCGGCCGCGCTCCTCGAGCACGTCGCCGATCGCCACCTTCGCGCCGACGCTCGCCATGAGTTTCGCCGCCTCGCCGCCGATGCCGCGCGCGGCGCCGGACAGGAACGCTACCTTGCCATCGAGCCTGTTCATTGCACGTCTTCCTCCTGATTGTTTTACCGACCATCTCAAAGTCGCTATGGTCCGCGCAAGGAACAACGCCGACGACAACAACCTCCGGGAGGAACTTCATCCATGTCGCGAAACGCGCGACGCGGCTGGCTTGTCGCGACGGCGACGATGATGGCGATCTGCGTCTTCGCCATCTGGCAATCGTTGCTGCTGTCGCTGACCGACCGGTTGGGGCCCGGCCCCGGCTTCTTCTCCTTCTGGCTCTCCCTCCTGGGTGTGCTGTTCGCCGGACTGCTGATTCTCGATGTGTGGCGCAAGCCGGTGATCGAGAACGATGAGACGCTGTTCCCGCGTGGCGAAAGCGCCTTCCGCGTACTGATCATCATCGGCGCGGTCGCGGGTGCGACCCTGCTGATGGGATGGGTCGGATTCGAGCTGGCCATGCTGGTCTTCATCGCCGTACTCACCTTCGCCCTGGGTGAGCGCCGCTGGTACGCGATCGGTCTGTTCGCCATCGCCGGCAGCTTCGGCGTCTACTATGTCTTCACGCGCTGGCTCGACGTGCTGCTCCCGCCCGGACCCTGGGCCGCCTGATGGAATCGCTCGGATATCTGATGGCCGGCCTCGGCGCGGCTTTGTCGTTCAACAATCTGCTGTTCGCCTTCGCGGGCTGCGTGCTCGGCACGCTGATCGGCGTGCTGCCGGGCCTCGGACCGGCCGCGGGCACCGCGATCCTGATCCCGCTGACCTTCAATCTCGACGCGACCGGCGCCATCATCATGCTGTGCGCCATCTACTATGGCGCCATGTACGGTGGCACGATCACCTCGGTGCTGATCAACGTGCCCGGTGAAGCCGCCTCGGTCGTCACCTGCATCGACGGCTACCAGATGGCCAAGCAGGGACGCGCCGGCTCAGCGCTCGCCATCGCCGCCATCGGCTCGTTTGTCGGCGGCATCGTCGCCACGATTCTGCTGGTGGTCGTCGCCGCGCCGCTGGCCAGCCTGGCGCTGAAGTTCGGACCGGCCGAGTTCTTCGCCCTGATGGTCGCGGGCCTTTGCCTCGTGGTTGGCCTGGCCGGCCGCAACATCCTGGCGGCGCTGCTGATGACCGCGCTCGGCCTGCTCCTGTCCCTCATCGGCATGGATCCGGTCCGCGGTGCGCCGCGCTTCACCTTCGGCGTCGAGGAACTCTATGACGGTATCGGCTTCGTGCCGGTCGTGATGGGCCTGTTCGGTGTCGGCGAACTGCTGCTGGCAGCGGAGGCGCGCCAGACCCATCTCATCCAGGCCGACCTCAAGAAATGGTATCCGACGCGCGATGAGTGGCGCCGGTCGTCCGGCGCCATCGGACGCGGCACGGTGATCGGTTTCGTCCTGGGTCTGATCCCGGGCGTAGGCGCCATCGTTCCGACCTTCATGGCGTACGTGCTGGAGAAGCGTGTCTCCAAGAATCCGGAACGCTTCGGCAAGGGCGCCATCGAGGGCGTCGCCTCGGCCGAGACGGCCAACAACGCCTATGCCAACGGCTCCATGGTGCCTCTGCTGGCGCTGGGCGTGCCGAGTTCGCCCACCATCGCGGTGCTGATGGGTGCCTTCATCGTCAACGGGCTGACACCGGGGCCTTTCCTGTTCCAGGAGAAGCCGGAGCTGGTCTGGACGGTGATCGCCTCGTTCTTCGTCGGCAATGTCCTGCTGCTGATCCTGAACCTGCCGCTGGTCGGACTGTGGGCTCGGTTGCTCAAGATCCCCTTCGCCTATCTCTGCACGGGCGTGCTGATCTTCTGCATCATCGGCGCCTACGGGCTGAAGCAGAGCCTGTTCGACGTCTGGGTCATGCTGGGCTTCGGCGTGTTGGGCTACGTCCTGCGCAAGCTCGACTTCCCGATCGCGCCGGCAATCCTGGCGCTGATCCTGGGACCGATGATGGAGAAGTCGCTGCGCACGACGCTGGAGATTTCGGGCGGCAGCTTCGCGAT
>Ga0182739_1000482_pt1 | contig 51713 bp, 55 predicted proteins | sample eDN5th30CBELigBY_FD_128873 | JGI IMG/M metagenome (GOLD analysis project Ga0182739, IMG submission 128873) | Enriched backyard soil microbial communities from Emeryville, California, USA - eDNA 5th pass 30_C BE-Lig BY (version 2) (version 2) | ecosystem: Environmental > Terrestrial > Soil >... | reverse complement strand
TTGGCGGTGAAGACGATGCGCTGTCCGGATGCGGCGGCGACGGCCTCCGTGTCCACGGCGACCGAACTCGCGCGCGGTCCCTGCCCGAGTGACACGGCGCCGCCCGCGACGCCGACGACGACGAGCGCCGCGAGCGTGATCGCGAACGTCTTGCCGAAGCGACGACGGGAACGCCCGGTCCGGCGCGCCCGACGCGCACCGGCCCGCGTGGCGGGGTTGGCCTCAGTACTCATACGGGTCCCCCGGTTCGGAGACGGCCGCGACCGAGACCGGCTCGAGCACGAGCGCCCCCGCGGAGTCCTGCGTGAACGTTCCGGTCACCTCGACCCACTGGCCCACGTCGAACCGGTCGGACCATCCCGCATCCGCCACCGGCACACTCGCGGCCTGCGCGTCGATCACGCAGTGCACGATGACCAGCCGCGTGAGCCAGAAATCGTCGTCGCCCTCGCCGGGGCCGACGAAGCCGGTGAGGGTCGCGGTGTCGCCGACGAACGAGGACGGGTCGGTCGTCGTCGCGATCACCGACGCCCAGTCGCCGATCCCGAATGCGGAGGTGTCTCCCGAGCTGGCCAGCGCGAGCGTCGCGGAGCTCGCGAGCTGCGGTGCCCCGCCCGAGGAGCGGGACAGGGCGAGTTCGGCCGACAGCGACGCGGGCGGCAGGACGAGCGAACAGACGACGAAGGCGGATGCGACCGTGCCGCCCACGACGGTCGCGACGACCGCGGGCGCCGATCGGCGCGGCAGCTCGTCGGGCTCGGGCTCGGGCACCGGCTCGGGCACGGGTTCCTCGACCCCCTCGGCGTGCGCATCGTGCTCGGCGTGGTGATGCGTGTGTCCGGTGACGGGCACGGCGCACGAGGCGATCGCGCCGATCAGCACGACGATCGACATCGAGACGGCCCACCACGCGGCGTCGGGGTTGATGTAGAGGCCGATCCGTCCGGTCACGGCGAGCCCGAGCGTGACGACCGCGACGCACGCCGCGAGCCCGACCCCGAGCCAGCGGGTGCCCAGTGCCCGGCCGCGCGCGGGCGAGGACGACTCCCGCAGCACGTGCGTCGCGTGATCAGCCACCGAGGTTCACCCCCACCCCGATCACGAAGGCGGCGGCGAGGACGATCGCGACGACGCCCGCGAGCGCACGCGTCGTGAACGTCGTGCGCAGCAGCGCGAGCATCTTGACGTCGACGAGCGGCCCCACGATCAGGAACGCCACGATCGAGCCGGGCGTGAAGGTCGACGCGAACGAGAGCGCGAAGAACGCGTCGACGTTCGAGCACAGCGCGACGGTCATCGCGAGCGCCATCATCGCGAGGATCGACCAGACCGGGTTCGCTCCGATCGCCAGGAGCGCGTCGCGTGGCACGATCACCTGGATGGCTCCCGCCAACGCCGACCCGAGCACGAGCGCGGGCATGACGGCACGCAGCTCGGCGACGAACAGCTCGAGGCTCTGCCGCACGCGACCGCCGTGCAGGTGATCGTCGTGCGCGCACTCGGCACGGAACCGCTCGGTCAGCAGCGCGTCCGGGTCGGGGTGGCGGCTGTACAGCCAGCCGATGAGGTTCGCGATCAGGTAGCCGCCGACGAGCCGGGCGACGAGGATCCCGCCGTCGAAGCCGAACGCCTGATGCGTCGTGAGGATGACGATCGGGTTCACGATCGGCGCCGCGATGAGGAAGGTCATCGTCTCCGGCACCGAGAAACCGCGGATGAGAAGTCCGCGCGCGAGCGGCACGTTCCCGCATTCGCAGACGGGCAGGAACATCCCGAGCAGCGACAGCACGGCCCGGCGCGCCCAGGCGCGGCGCGGCATCCACCGCTCGATGAGACCCGCGGGGACCCAGACCTGCACGACGATCGAGAGCAGGAGCCCCAGCACGACGAACGGCAGGGACTCGATCAGCACCGACAGCCCGAGCGTCAGTCCGTCCTGCGCGCGGGTCGGCAGGGGCGACGCGAACAAGCTCGGCGCCCACGCATCGATCGCGAACAGCCCGAGGATGACGACGACCCCGATCCCGGCTCCGATCAACGCCCCGCGCCCGCGCGAATGCACCCGCACCGTGCGGGGCGCGACCGCGTGCGCGCTATCCCGCGTCACGCGCATCCGTTCCCGCGTCACGCGCATCCGTTCCCGCGTCACGCGCATCCGTTCCCGCGGCACCGCACGACGCGCACAGTCCGAAGATGTCGACGATGTGCGCGGCCTGCGTGAACCCGTGCTCGCGCGCCGTGCGCTGCGCCCACTGCTCGACTTCGGCGGCCTCGATCTCGACCGTGAGCCCGCACGAACGACAGATGAGGTGATGGTGGTGGCCCGGCGTCAGGCACGCGCGGTAGAGGCTCTCGCCCTCGGGGCTCTGCAGGCTGTCGGCTTCGCCCTCGGCGGCCAGGCCCGCCAGGGCGCGGTACACGGTCGCGAGTCCGATCCCGGTGCCCTCTTCGCGGAGCGTCGCGTGCAGGGTCTGCGCGGACACGAATCCGGTCGCCTCATCGAGGGCGTCGCGGACCCGATCCCGCTGCCACGTGTTGCGCTTGGCCATGGTTCGAGTCTAGGAGCGCCCCGTCAGCGTCGGCTGGGAGCCCGAACGACGCGACCCCGACGCGAGCCGCTGACGCGGCAGACGATGTAGATGAGGAAGGAGATCGTCGTGATGTAGGGGCTCACCGGGAGCGTCCCGGCGATCGCGAGCAGGATCCCACCGACGGCCGAGACGACCCCGAACACGGCGGCGAGCACGGGGACGGCGACGGGTCCGCTCGCGATGCGCATCGCGGCGGCCGCGGGGGTCACGAGCAGCGCCATCACCAGGAGCGCACCGATGATGTGCACCGCGACCGCGACGATGAGCCCCAGCAGCAGCATGAATCCGAGTGAGACGGCCGTCGTGGGCACACCGCGCGCGGCGGCGGACTGCGGATCGAGCGAGTCGAAGCGCAGCGGCCGCCACATCAGCAGCAGCGCGATGAGCACGAACGCGCCGATCGCGATGAGCCACCCCAGCTGCGCGGACTGGACCGACACGATCTGCCCCGTGAGCAGGCTGAAGCGATTCGCGGAGCGACCGCTGTAGAGCGAGAGGAAGAGGATGCCCAGGCCCAGGCCGAACGGCATCAGAACGCCGATGATCGAGTTGCGCTCGCGAGCGCGCGCGCCGAGCCAGCCGATGAGCGCCGCCGCGATGAGCGACCCGACGATCGAGCCGGTCACGACGTCGACCCCGATCAGGAGCGCCGCCGCGGCCCCCGCGAAGGACAGCTCCGAGATCCCGTGGACCGCGAAGGCCATGTCGCGCTGCATCACGAAGACGCCGATGAGCCCACCCACGAGACCCAGCACGGCGCCCGCGACGACCGAGTTCGACACGAGCGCGAGGATCTCCCAGTAGTCGGGGAGGCCGCCGAACATCGCCGCGACGATGTCGTCCCAGTTCATGCGTGCGCCCCCGCATCGTCGTGCAGGTCGCCGTCGTGATGGTGGTGATGGTGCGAGTCTTCCGCGTCGGGGGCGCCGACGACGACGAGCCGGTCGCCCGCGCGCAGCACGAAGACGGGGGCGCCGTAGAGGTCGGTGAGCACGCGCGAGTCGAGCACCTCGTCGGGTGTGCCCAGCGTGAATCGTCCGTTCGCGAGGTAGAGGATGCGGTCGACGGTGTTCAGCACGGGGTTGATGTCGTGCGTGACGAGCAGCACGGCGGCGCCCGTCGTGCGGCGGTGACGGTCGATGAGTCCGACGACGGCGCGTTGATTCGCGAGGTCGAGGCTCGTCAGCGGTTCGTCGCACAGCAGCAGACCGGGGTTGTCGGCGAGCGCCTGACCGATGCGGAGCCGCTGCTGCTCACCGCCCGAGAGCGTGCCGGCGGGACGGTCGGCGAAGGCGGATGCTCCGACCGCATCCACGAGCGCGTCGATGCGCGCCCGATCGCCGCGCCGCGGGAACGGGAGGCCGAAGCGATGCCCGTCGACGCCGAGGGCCACGAGATCCCGGCCGCGCAGCGCCGTTTCGCGCGGCAGCGGCCGCTGCTGGGGGACGTACCCGATGCGGCGGTTGCCCCGTCGACGCACCGGCTCGCCGAGGGCCGTGACAGTCCCCGCGCTGAGCGGTTCGAGGCCGAGGATCGCGCGCAGCAGAGTCGTCTTGCCCGAGCCGCTGGGGCCGAGGACGGCGATGAGCTCCCCCGGAGCCGCCTCCAGGTCCAGACCCGACCACAGGTCGCGGCCGTCGCGGCGCAGCGCGGCACCTTCTATGCGGAGCGGAGTCGGGGGAGGATCGGCCGGGGCATCGCTCACGAGTTGAGGGCGTCGGCGAGCCGATCGATGTTGTCCTGCATCCACGAGATGTAAGTCTCGCCCTCCGGGAGGGTCTCTGTGAACTCCAGGACGGGAATCTCCGCGGATTCGGCGTCGGCGATGATCGCGGTCGTCTCGGCCCCGCCGGTCTGCGCGTTGGCGATGACGACGCGCACGGGCCCGTCGTCGGTGCCGTCACGGATGATCCGCTGCGCCTCGAGCAGCGTCGCGGGCGGGACGTCCTGGCCCTCCTCGACCGCCTCGCTGAAGGCGGGCGGGGTGACGTCGACGAGTCCGGCCGCGGTCACGAGGTACACCGGAACGGGCTCGGTGACGAAGACCGCCTCACCCGCGTGCGCCGTCTCGATGTCGGCGAGGGCGGTCTCGAGGGTCTCGATGTCGGTGTGGAAATCTTCCGCGTTCGCCTCGAACGCCGCGGCGTGCTCGGGCCGCAGTTCGCCGAGCTCGTGCGCGATGTCCTCCGCCAGGTGCGCCATCGTGTGTGGGTCGTACCAGACATGCTCGTTGAACCCCTCGATGTGGTCGTGACCGTGCTCGTCGTGGTCGTCCTCCTCGTGAGCGGCGTGGTCCTCTTCGTCGTGCGCCTCCTCGTCGTGGCCGGCGTTCTCCGGCCACGAGTGCGAGAACTCGACGGCGGTGATCACCGGCGCGGTCGACCCGCTGCTCTCGATGAGCCCGTCGAGGAAGGCGTCGTAGCCACCACCGTTCTCGATGATCAGGTCGGCACGCTTGACGTGCAGCTGGTCCTGCGCGCTCGCTTCGTAGGAGTGCGGGTCCTGGGCACCGGAGGTGACGATGGACGTCACTTCGACGAACTCTCCCCCGATCTGCTGGGCGATCTGCCCGTAGACATTCGTGGATGCGACGATCTGCACGAGTGCGTCGGATCCATCGGATGCATCGGATGTATCGGGCGCGGCCGAACCGGAGCATCCGGCCAGGGCGAACACCCCCACAACGGGAAGAGCGAGCAGGGCCAGGCGAGAGCGTCGCGGTGTCATGCGGACCAGTCTAAATGGTATTGAGAATCGTTATCAAATCAGTGGACGCAACGGACACTACGCCGATCGAGAGGCGCGCGCGGGCAGGAACGCCGAGCGCGCGCCGCTCGTGGCCGCCGCGCGCACCTTCGGGTCCACGCCACGGCGGGTCACCAGGCGCACCGCGATCTCACCGGCTCCGGGCAGATCGGGCCGCTCCTGCAGTCCGATCGCGTAGCGGGCGGGCATCGGCAGCAGCGCCGTCCCGAGACCCGCGCGCACCGCCGCGAGCACACCCTCCAGAGTGGAGGACTCGGCGGCGATGTACGAGGGTGTCCCGGAACGGGCGAGCAGGCTCAGGGCGTGGTGGCGGATGCGGCAGGGCTCGCGGTTGACGACGAGCGGGACGCCGCGCCGGTCCTGCGCCGTCAGGGGCCGCCCCGTCACCCAGCGCAGGGCGAACAGTCCCACTTCGTCGCCGGGTGCATCCCAGTCATGACCGAGCACGATCGCGACGTCGATGACGCCGCGCTTGAGACCGGCCGCGATGTGCTCCGCGTTCTCGACCTGGACCACGACGCGGCGGCTCGGGATCGTCCGTTCCAGTTCGGCGAGCACGGCGGGCAGGACGCTGGGCACCGCGTGCTCGATGCAGGCGATCACGACGGGCGGCTCTTCCAGGTTCTCCAGTGCGCGCACGGCCTCGTCGTGCACCGCGAGCAGCCGGCGCGCTTCGGCGAGGACCCGCTCCCCCGCCGCCGTGAACGCGATCCGGCGGGAGGATCGCGTGACCAGTTCGGCATCGAACCGCGTCTCCAGCGCGCGGACGTGCTGCGACACGGCCGGCTGACTCAGTCCCAGGGCACGTGCGGCACCCGTGAAGGAGCCGGACTCGGCGATCTCCACGAAGCTGCGCAACGCGACGAGATCGAGCAGTTCGGGCATCCCCTCACGCTACGGGAGAAAACCCCGGCACGGCGTCGAGCAGACGCACGGTGTAATCGTGACGCGGATGCTCGAAGACCTGCAGCGCCGTGCCGCTCTCGACGATCCGGCCGCCCTGCATGACCGCGACCTCGTCCGCGATCTGCGCCACGACCGACAGGTCATGCGAGACGAACAAGTAGGCGAGCCCGAGGTCGCGCTGCAGCTGCGCGAGCAGATCGAGGATGCGCGCCTGCACCGACACGTCGAGCGCCGAGACCGCCTCGTCGAGGACCAGGACGGACGGCGACAGGGCCAGGGCGCGCGCGATCGACACGCGCTGGGCTTGGCCGCCCGACAGCCGCGCCGTGGATCGGTCGGCGAGCGCGGCCGGCAGCGCGACGCGATCGAGCAGTTCGCGCACGCGGCCCGCCCGGTCGGGGACGCCGAACGCGCGCAGCGGCTCGCCGATCGCCTCCGCGACCGTGTAGCGCGGGTCCAGCGCCGAACGCGGACTCTGGTGGACGTACTGGATGCGCCGTCGCAGTTCCCGCAGCGCCTTTCCGCCCAGCCCCGTGATGTCCTGCCCGTCGAGCGTGATGACACCGGAGTCGGCACGCTCCAGCCGCGAGACGATGCGCGCCGTCGTGGTCTTCCCCGACCCCGACTCGCCCACGAGCGCGAGGGTGCGCCGGGGCGCGAGGGCGAGGGAGACGTCGTCGACGGCGTGCACCGCGCCGGATGCTCCGCGCATTCGGAACCTCTTCGACAGCCCCGCCGCGCTCAGCACGGGTGCCGCGGGAGACTCCCCACCTTCCCGCTCTCGTTCCCGCTCCCGTTCACGGAGCGACACCGCGATCGCCGCCGGCGTCGCGGCGACGAGCGTCCGCGTGTAGGGATCCTCCGGCTCGCGCAGGACGCGCAGCGCGGGACCCTCCTCGACGATGACGCCCCCGCGCAGAACGAGCACCCGGTCGGCGCGTTCGACGGCCACCGCGAGATCGTGCGTGATGAGCAGCATCGCGACGTTGCGCTCCGCGGTGGCGCGGGCGAGGTTGTCGAGCACCTCCTTCTGCACCGTGACATCGAGGGCGCTCGTGGGCTCGTCGGCGACGATGACATCGGGTTCGCCGACGAGCGCCTGCGCGATCAGGACGCGCTGCTGAAGACCGCCGGAGAGCTCGTGCGGGAAGCGGGCACCGATCGCATCGGGGTCGGCGATGCCGGCCGCGCGCAGGGCCGCCGCGACGCGCGCGGGGCGATCCGCGCGCGTTCCGATGCCGTGCACCGTGAGCACCTCGGCGATCTGTTGGCGCACACGGCGCACGGGGTCCAGGCTCGCCGCGGGGTCCTGCGGCACATAGGCGAGGCGCGTGCCGCGGATCGCGCGCATCCGCCGCTCGTCCCATCCGCGCACGTCGTCGCCGCCGAGGCGGATCTCCCCGGCGCGGACGCGCGCATCCGCGGGCAGCAGGCCGAGCACGGCGTTCGCGGTCGTCGATTTGCCGGATCCGGACTCGCCGACGAGGGCCACGACTTCGCCGGGCTGCAGCGCGAACGACACGTCGGTGACGACGCGCTCCGCGCCGTACGAGACGGCGAGGCCGCGCACGACGAGTGCCGGGTGTCGATCGGCGGTCATGGCAGCAGCATCCTTTCGCGCTCGAGCTCGGCGTCGCCGGGCAGGGGCCGCGGCCGCGTGCGCAGCCGGAACAGGGCGCCACCGCCGACACCGTCGCCGATCAGGTTCGCGCCCAGCACGAGCGCCGCGAGCGCGGCACCGGGGAAGAGCATGAGGCACCAGCCCGTGTTCACGAACGCCTTCGCGTCGCTGAGCATGTTCCCCAGGCTCGCGGTCGGTGCGGGAATCCCGGCGCCGAGGAAGCTGAGGGCCGCCTCGATGACGATCGCCGAGCCGAACACGGCGGAGATCTGGACCGCGACAGGTACGAGCACGCTGGGCAGCACGTGTCGGACGACGACGGCCGCCGGTCGCACGCCCGCGGCCGCGGCAGCCTCCACGTAGCGACGCTCCCGCACGCTCAGCGCGGACGAGCGCACCAGGCGGGCGACGGCGGGCGTCTCGACGAGCACGAGGCACGCGATCAGGCTCGCCGTGCTCGCGCCCGTCGCGGCGACCACCGCGAGCGCCAGGAGCACTCCGGGGATCGCGAGCAGACCGTCGCAGATCCGCATGATGAGCTGGTCGAGGGGGCGTACGAAGACCGCGAGCAGTCCCAGCAGCAACCCCAGCACGAGTGCGACGGCGGCCGTCGCGAACGCGACCTGCATAGACATCCCGATGCCCACGGCGAGGCGCGCGAGCACGTCCCGACCGAAGTCGTCGGTGCCCAGCGGATGCGCGGCCGAGGGCGCCTGCATCCGCTCCTGCACGGCGGCGGCGTTGGGGTCGTACGGACTCACGAACGGCACGATCAGGGCGACGGCTGCGCACGCGACGAGCAGGGCGAGCCCCACGATGACGGCGGGTCGTTCGCGGAGACCGGCGAGGGCCCTCATGCGCGTGCTCCCGCCGTCAGGCGGATGCGCGGATCCAGCAACGGATAGAGCAGATCGACGACGAAGTTCAGCACGACGAAGATGAGCGCGATCACGAGCACGGTCGACTGGATGACCGGATAGTCGCGCCGCGAGATCGCCGTCACGATCAACTGCCCCACACCGGGGATGTTGAAGATCGTCTCGACGACGACGGCACCGGCCAGCAGCGACCCGAACGACCCCGCGAGCACCGTGACGATGGGCACGAGTGCGTTGCGCAGTCCGTGGCCGTACAGCACGCCCGCCGGGGAGACGCCCTTCGCCCGCGCGACCGTGATGAAGGAGCTCGACAGCACGTCCACGACCGAGCTGCGCGTGATGCGCCCCAGCACCGACACCTGCACGACGCCGAGCGCGACCGCGGGCAGCACGAGGTAGCGCAAGAACGTCCAGGGTCCCTCGTCGGGCGATGCGTAGCCGGCGACCGGGAACCACCCGAGTTGCACTGCGAAGACACGCACGAGCAGCAGGCTGAGCAGGAACCCGGGCACCGCGATCCCGAGCATCGCGACGACCGTCAGCGACACGTCGGCCGCGCCGCCCTGACGGCGGGCGGCTGCCAGGGCGAGCGGGATCGCGACGATGACGCTGACGAACGACGCGAGGAGCGCGATCGAGACGGTCGGCACGATCCGCTCGCCGAGCACCTCCGCGACGGGGGCGCGCAGGAAGATGGAGTAGCCGAGATCGCCGCGCAGGACGGCCGACACCCAGTCGAGGTAGCCGAGCCACGCGGGCTGGTCCAGGCCCAGCTGGGCACGCAGCTCGGCGATCTGCTCCGGGGTCGCGTCATCGCCCAGGATGACGGTCGCGGGATCCCCCGGCATCGCGTAGATGAGCGCGTACACGACGATCGACATGACGACGATCACCTGTAGCAGCGCCAGCAGTCGCGCGAGCCCGTACCTCAGCATGAAGGGCGGCTACTCCGCGATCCGTGTGTTCCAGAGGATGGGAGCGCCGTTGAGCGTCTGGTATCCCTCCACGGAGTTCCGGACGGCGCGGTAGCCGTACGAGTCGCCGACGTTGATCGTCGGCAGCTGCTCCCAGAGGTACTCCTCGAGGGCCGCGCTGGACGCCTGCTGGTCGGCCTCCGAGATCGCTGCGGCCGTCGCATCCAGCAACTCCGCCAGACGCGGGTCGTCGGCACCGCCGTAGTTGGGCGTGAGGTACAGCAACTGGGAGGGGGTCGAGGGCACGAGGAATGCGCCCGCGTAGATGTCCCAGCCCTGGAGGCTGTTGCGGTGCTGGATGAGGGTCGCGTAGTCGTAGATGTCGAGCACCGCGTTCACGCCGATCGCCTGCAGCTGGCTCTGCAGGATGACCGCCGACTTGTAGTACACCTCGCCGTAATCGTGGCTCGTGAGGATGTGGATCTCACGTCCGTCATAGCCGGACTCGGCGAGCTTCTCGCGGGCGAGATCGAGGTCGGCGATGTTGTAGAACGCGTCGGATCCGGCGTCCGACCACCAGGCCGTGTTCTCTTCGTACACGTAGCTCGGGTTGAGGCGGTACAGCTCCGGGTCGGAGACGACGGCCGTCATGAAGTCGTCGGCGTCGATGGCCGCGGCCACCGCCTCGCGGCTGGACAGCTCCGACGCGAAGTCGCTCGTCATGTTGAACACGACGACGTAGCCCGTGCTCAGTTCCTTCGTGATCTCGACGTCGTCCTGCCCCTCGACCTGCGGCAGGTTGTCGACGGTCACGTCCACGAAGTCGTACTCGCCGCTGAGGAAGGCCGAGAACCGCGTCGCCGAGTCCACGACGAAGTCGAACGTGATGTCCTGCGTGGGGGCATCCTTGCGTCCGGCGTAGCCGCTGGGCTCGGTGTCGACTCCCGTGTAGTCGTCGAAGCGGGTGAGGCGCACGTCACGGTCGACGTTCCACTCCACGAACTGATAGGGACCGGTGCCGATGTACTCGGTGACGCCCTCGGCCGGCGCGTTCTCCGCGATCGAGGCCGGCATGATCGCCGCGAACTGCAGCGGGTTGGCGAGCTGCGCGAGCAGGTCACCCTGCGGCTGCGCGAGCTCGAGGGTGACCGTGCGTTCGTCGGCGACCTGGAACTCACTGTCGCCGAGGAGCGTCTGTGCGCGTGCCGTGACGGTCTTCCAGCGGTTGAGGGATGCGGCGACATCCGCCGCCGTGAGCTGTTCGCCGTTGTGGAACAGGACGCCGTCGCGGATTGTGAACGTCCACGACCGGCCGTCCTCGCTCGTCGTCCACGACTCGGCGAGGGCGGGCTGCGGGGCGAGCGACTCGTCTTGTGCGACGAGGGTCTCGTAGATGTGCGCGTCGATGTTCGCGACGACACCCGACGGACTGATGTGCGGGTCCAGGGTCGGGATCGTGGCGGTCACCGGGTAGCGGATGACGTCGGCGTAGGCGCCCGTCGTGTCGGTGCCGGAGGTGGTGTCGGTGGCGGCGCATCCGGCGAGCGCGGTCCCCCCGACAAGGACGGTGGCGGCGAGGATCGCGGCGGAGGTGATGCGGGGGCGGCGATGCGTGGACACGGGCGGTTCCTTTGGGTTGGGGTGGGTTCGGGTTCGGTCAGGGGCCGAGCAGGGAGGCGAGGGCGAGCCCGGCGTAGACGCGGACGCCGACGGGCAGTGCCGCGTCGTCGGCGCGGAACGTCCCCCGGTGCACAGTGGTCAGCTCGCCCGCGCCGTCCCAGACGCCGAGGGAGACGAGGGCGCCGGGGGCGTGGTCGAGGTAATAGGCGAAGTCTTCGCCCGCGCCGGCCTGACTGAGCTCGACGAAGCCGTCCGGGCCGAGAGCATCCGCCGCGACGCCGCGCGCGATCCGCACGGACTCGGCGTCGTTGATCACGGGCGGCACGCCGCGCGCATAGTCGAGGTCGTGACCGACGCCGGTCGGGGCGAGCAGCGCGTCGACGAGTTCAGCGACGAGCGCCGGGGCCTCGTCCCACGCCTGCCGATTGCCCAGGCGCAGGGTGCCGCGCAGCAGACCCGTCGTGGGGATGACGTTCGCGGCGTGACCGGCCTGCACCTGCCCCCACACGAGCACGCCGGCGTGCAGCGGATCCAGCCGCCGCGTGAGCAGTCCCGGCAGACCCGTCGCGACGTGGCCGATCGCGTAGACGAGGTCACCCGTGTCCTGCGGTCGTGACGAGTGCCCGCCGAGGCTCGTGAAGCGGATGCCGATCGCGTCCGACGAACTCGTCGCGGCGCCCGACGCGACACCGATCGTTCCGGTCCGCAGCTGGGGCGACACGTGCAACATGAAGATGCGGTCGACGCCGGTCATGACGCCCGCCTCGACGGCCGCGATCGCGCCCGTCATCAGTTCTTCGGCGGGCTGGAACAGCACGCGCACGCGGCCGGGCAGCTCCGGCAGCGACGCGAGCGCGAGGGTCGCGCCGAGAAGGGTCGCGGTGTGCACGTCGTGTCCGCACGCGTGCATGACCCCGTCCACCTCTGACGCGAAGGACAGGCCGGTCTCCTCCTGGACCGGCAGCGCATCCAGGTCGGCGCGGAGCCCGACGGTGCGTGTTGCCGTGGTGCCGGATGCGGGTGACCCGAGGTCGACCGTGAGTCCCGTCCCGCCGGGCAGGATCACCGGCTCCAGTCCGGCCTCGCGCAGGATGTCCGCGACGAAGGCGGTCGTGCCGACCTCGCGGTGCCCGAGCTCGGGGTGCCGGTGCAGGTGATGCCGCCACGCGACGAGCTCGTCGCCGTGTGCGGCGACCCAGGCGTCGATCGCCGCGGTGTGGGGCGTTCCGCTCACGCGGGCACCGTCGCATCCGCCTCTGCGTCAATCGCCGCGTCGGCTTCGGCGTCGATCTTGGCCGCTCCCGCGCGGAGCAGACGCAGCAGCTCCTTCTTGAGCTCCAGCTCCTCCTCCGTGTAGGCGGTGGGGTCCATGCCGAAGATCTCGACGCCGTTGCGGTAGTGCTCGAGCATCGCGGCCGCGACCGTCTCGGGCGAGCCGACGAATGCGGGCACGCTCTCGACACCCGTCACACGCGCGAGACCGAGGAAGAGGCTGCCGTCGACCCAGTCCGACTCGAGGGACTGCTCGTAGATGCGCGTGCGGCTGACCGACTCCGGGCTGCCGATGTCGAGCGTGAGCAGGTCTTGCCGTGCCTCCAGCTCGCGCACGACGCCCTCAGCGATGTCGCGGGCCTGCTCGTCGGTCGCGGCCACGATGTGGTTGGCGTTGTGCCAGTAGCGGAGGGTCCGGCCGTGCGTCGCCGCCAGCGCGCGGACCTTCTCGGTGACCTCGAGCGTGTCGGCGAGCGAGGTCGCCGGAATGGAGAATGTGTCCGCCCAGCGCGCGGCCACCTCCAGGGCGGCCGGGGAGGAGCCTGCCCACGAGATCTCCGCGTACGGCTGCGACGCGTTCCCGACGCCCGACAGCGCGTCACGCACCTGGTAGTAGCGGCCGTCGAAGTCGAAGGGCTCGGTGGCGGTCAACTCCCGCACGTAGACCTCGAGGAACTCCGCCGCCCGCTCGTAGCGTTCCGCCTTGCTGATGAAATCGCCGTCGCGACGCTGGTCGACCTCGTTGTGGCCGGTGATGAAGTGGTGCACGAGCCGACCGCCCGAGAGCAGATCGATCGTCTGGGCGAGCCGCGCGGTCGTGGTCGGTGACTGCCTGCCGATGCGGTGGGCGGAGACCGTCTTGAGGCGGGTCGTGTGGGCGAGCACCCACGAGGACTGCGCGTACACGTCGGGCCAGCCGCTGCGCTCTGCGACGAGGACGCCGTCGTAGCCGAGCTCCTCCTGTTCGCGCGCGGCACGCAGGACGATGTCGGGCGAGGTCGAGTGGCGCACCGACCAGTTGCCGCCGGCCGCGGCCCGGCGCTGGACGACCGTCGCGGGGTCGCCGATCGGAGCGGTGGCGATCTGGAGTCGCGAGCGCAATTCGATGGGCATGGGACGTGCTCCCGTCTGTTCCGGCGTCGGCGGATAGGGGCGGCCCGACGTCCGCACCGATGGTAGGCACCGCCGTCCGGTCGCTTCCAATAAGGAGGGCTTGGCCTCGGCGATAAGCTCCGCTTCTCATCGCGAGAGGAGTGTTTATCCCGGATCAGGATGGTTTTCTGCGGCGTACGCGGCACGCGCATCCGTCGCGCGCTCATTACGCGGCGTGACGACGCGCTCCGGCTCACTATGCTCGCCAGGGTTCGCCGGGGCATGCTGGCAACCGCGGCTGACCCGGCCGCGACATCACAGGGACGAGGATTCATGGCCGAGCACTTCTACGACCCCACCGACCGCGCGTTCACCCGCGTCTACAAGGAGGAGACGCCCGACATCCTCGCCGCCTTCGCCGCCTTCGACGGGGCCGTCTTCGCTGCCGAAGGCCGCGCGATTCCGCTCAAGTACCGCGAACTGATCGCCCTCGCCGTCGCCCTGTCGACGCAGTGCGTCTACTGCATCGAGGCGCACGCCACGAAGGCGAAGAACGCCGGGGCATCGCAGACGGAGATCGCCGAGGCGTCCTGGGTGGCCGCCGCACTCAAGGCGGGCGGCGCCTTCGCGCACGGCCGACTCGGGTTCAAGTTCACCGCCGACCACGACGCCCACTGACGACGGCGGGGTCCTGTTGCCGACACCAGCACAACGGAGGAGTTCTGCACAACTGCGGTCGAAACCGCGAGAAGCCCTCCTCAGATGTGACGAACTCCGCAGTTGTGCGCGTCAGTTCGTCAGTCGAGCAGCAGCGCGGGCTCCTCGAGCACGGACGCGACGTCGGCGATGAAGCGGGACATGCCGTCGCCGTCGACCACGCGGTGATCGAACGATCCCGCGACCGTCGTCACCCAGCGGGGGCGCACCTCGCCGTCGACAACCCAGGGCTTCTGCCGGATCGTACCGAGCGCGACGATGCCGGCCTCGCCGGGATTGATGATCGGGGTCCCCGCATCCATCCCGAACACACCGATGTTGGTGATCGTGATCGTGCCCCGCTGCTGGTCGGCCGGTGTCGTCTTGCCCTCGCGCGCGGTCAGCGTGAGCTTCTCGAGCGCCCGCGCCAGCTCCCGCATGTTGAGGTTCTGCGCATCCTTGATGTTCGGGACGAGCAGTCCCCGGGGAGTCGCGGCCGCGATACCCAGGTTGACGTAATGCCGGACCGTGATGTTCGCTCCCGCATCCCCGTCGATCCATGCCGCATTGACCATGGGTGTGCGCCGCACCGCCCAGATGACGGCACGGGCCATGATCAGCAGGGGCGACACCTTGATGTCAGCGAAGTCGGGCGAACTCTTCAGCCGCTTGACGAGTTCCATCGTGCGCGAGGCGTCGACGTCGGTCCACACGGTCACATGCGGCGCGGAGTATGCGCTCTGGACCATGCCCGAGGCGACGGCCTTGCGGACACCGCGGACCGGGATCGACTCCTCACGTGCTCCGTCGGCCGCGACCGGGAGCTCGGGCTCGGGCGCCGCCGGCACGGGAATCGTCTCCTCGCGCACCTGGCCCCATTCGGGAGTCTCGATGTTGCGGAAGACGCTCGCCTGCGACGCGTGCCGCATGACGTCGTCCCGGGTCACCTCGCCCGCGGGACCGCTCGGGACGACATCCGTCAGGTCGACACCGAGGTCCTTCGCGAGCTTGCGGATGGGCGGCTTCGCGACGACGCCGACCGACGCCGCCACGGGACGCTCGATCGGGCGCTTCCGGCGTGACTGCACATGTCCGCCCGTGCCATATCCGACGAGCACCGCCCCGCCGGATTCCTCGGGTGCCGGCTCCGCAGGCGCGGTCGGCGCCGAGCCCGACGCCGTTCCTTCCGCGACGATCGTGATGATCGCGGCTCCGACATCGACCGTGTCGCCCTCCCCCGCGAGCAGTTCACCGACGACCCCCGCGAACGGCGAGGGCAGCTCGACGAGAGACTTCGCGGTCTCGATCTCGACGAGCACGTCGTTGACGGCGACGACATCGCCCGGGCCGACACGCCACGAGACGATCTCGGCCTCGGTCAGCCCTTCCCCCACATCCGGGAGGACAAACGTCTGCGAGCTCATGCGCACTCCTTCAGTCGGCGGGGACGGGTCAATAGGCGAGGGAACGATCGACGGCCTCGAGGATGCGGTCCGCGTCGGGCAGATACAGGCCCTCGAGCTTGGCCGGGGGGAACGGCGTGTCGAACCCGGAGACCCGCAGGACGGGTGCCTCGAGGGCGAAGAACGCCTTCTCCATGACGGTCGCCGCCACTTCTGACCCCAGCGACGTGAAGCCCGGAGCCTCCTGCGCGTAGACCATGCGTCCCGTGCGGCGCACGGAGTCGAGGATCGGCCCGTAGTCGACGGGTGACAGCGAGCGCAGGTCGACGACCTCGCAGCTCACACCCTCCGACTCGGCCAGAGCGGCCGCCTGCAGCAGCGTCGTCACCATCGCGCCGTGGCCGACGAGGGTCACATCCGTGCCGCGGCGCACGATCCGCGACGCGTGTAGCGGCAGCGCGCGCGCCGTGACATCGACCTCGCCCTTCTGCCAGTAGCGGCTCTTGGGCTCGAGGAAGATCACGGGATCGTCGGAGGCGATCGCATCCTGGATCATCCAGTACGCATCGTTGGGCGTCGAGGGGCTGACGACGCGCAGACCCGGCGTGTGCGTGAAGTACGCCTCCGGGCTCTCCTGGTGGTGCTCGACCGCCCCGATGTGCCCGCCGTAGGGGATGCGGATCACGACGGGGAAGGAGTGCGTCCCCTCCAGGCGGTAGGTGAGCTTGGCCAGCTGCGTCGTGATCTGGTCGAACCCGGGGAAGACGAATCCGTCGAACTGTATCTCGCACACGGGCCGGAACCCCGTCATCGTGAGGCCGATCGCGGTGCCGATGATCCCCGACTCCGCGAGGGGGGTGTCCAGCACGCGACGCTCCCCGAACTCCGCCTGCAGTCCCTCGGTCACCCGGAAGACACCGCCCAGGCGACCGATGTCCTCACCCATCAGCAGCACGCGGTCGCTGTCGCGCATCGCCCGCCGCATCCCGGCGTTGAGGGCACGGCTGAACGGCATCGAGGTCGAGGTCTCGGTCATGCCTGGTCCCCCTCGAGCGCGCTCTCGTACTCCTCCAGCCAGCGGCGCTGCTCGTCGACGAGCGGATGCGGCTCGCTGTAGACGTTCGCGAAGATCTGCTCGCGGCTCGGCCCCGGCAGCGCGAGCGTGCGGGCGCGCACGTCGGCGGCGAAGTCGCGGGACGCCTCGTCGACCTCGGCGAAGAACGCGTCCGATGCTCCCTTGGCAGCCAGGAATGCCCGCATCCGCTCGATCGGATCGCGCTGCGCCCACCACTGCTCTTCGTCGTCCCCGCGGTACTTGGTGGGATCGTCGCTCGTCGTGTGGGCACCCATCCGGTAGGTGAGCGCCTCGATCGTGCGCGGTCCCTCTCCCGCCCGAGCCTCGTCGAGGGCGCGACGGGTGACGGCGTAGCTGGCGAGGACGTCGTTGCCGTCGACCTGGATCGAGGGCATCCCGTAGCCGTCGCCGCGGCGCACGAGCGGAACCGGCGACTGCGTCTGCACCGGCACGGAGATCGCCCACTGGTTGTTCTGGAGGAAGAGCACGAGCGGCGCGCGGTAGCTCGCGGAGAACACCATCGCCTCGTGCACGTCGCCCTGGCTCGACGCGCCGTCGCCGTAGTAGACGATCGCGGCTTCGTCGCGCTCGGCATCGCCCGTGCCGCACCGGTCGTCGAGCACGAGACCCATCGCGTACCCCGCCGCGTGCAGGGTCTGCGACCCCAGCACGAGCGTGTAGATGTGGGTGTTCCCGTTGCGGGGGTCGGCGGGATTCCAGCCGCCGTGCGTCAGTCCACGCATGACGCGGATGATGTCGATGACGTCGACGCCGCGGATGTGCGCCACGACGTGCTCGCGGTAGGACGGGAAGAGATGGTCCTGCGGACGCGCCGCGTGGGCGGACCCGACCTGGGCGGCCTCTTGCCCGAAGCTCGGCGGCCACAGCGCGAGTTGACCCTGACGCTGCAGGTTCGTCGCCTCGCGATCGAAGCCGCGGATGACGACCATGTCGCGGTAGAACGACTCGAGTTCGGTGTCGGTGAGTGCCTCGACCAGCGGCAGGTACTGCTCGGCCTCCGGGGTGGGCGCGAGCGTGCCGTCCGGTGCGAGGACGCGGACGAGGCGGGGATCTTCGAGCGCGGTCACCTGCCCTACGCTAACGCCCTCGCAGAATGACCCTTGGGTAGATCCTCCACAACGGATGCGGCAACACGTAGGACCTTCTCCACAGATTCCTCTTCACCCACGCTGATCCGGATGCCGTCCCCCGCGAACGGGCGGACGATGAGTCCCGCCTCGTCGAAGGCGGCGGCGATCGCCGTCGTCTGCTCACCGGTCGCGAGCCACACGAAGTTCCCCTGCGCCTGCGGGATCGCCCAGCCCGCCTCGCGCAGACGCCGGGCGATGAGATCACGGCGCGACGCGATCTCGGCGACGCGTGCGCGCAGTTCGTCTTCCAGCCCGAGGCTCGCGAGCGCGGCCTCCTCGGCCTGCGCCGTCACCGACAGGGGGATCGCGGTGCTGCGGGCGGCATCGAGGATGCGCGGGTGGCCGATCGCGTACCCCACGCGCAACCCCGCGAGACCGTACGCCTTGGAGAAGGTGCGCAGCACGACGACCTGCGGATGCTCGGTGAAGACCGCCGCGGACAGTCCGTCCACCGCATCCGGATCGGTCACGAACTCCGCATACGCCTCGTCGAGGATCACCAGGACATCGGCGGGGACACGAGCGAGGAAGGCGGCGAACTCGCCCTGCGTGACGATCGGGCCGGTCGGGTTGTTCGGCGTGCAGACGATGACGGCACGGGTGCGGTCGGTGATCGCATCCGCCATCGCGGGCAGATCGTGGCGGCCGTCCGCGGTGAGCGGCACGGTCACACTCGTCGCACCCGACACCGTGACGAGACCGGGGTAGGCCTCGAACGAGCGCCAGGCGTAGACGACCTCGTCGCCCGGTGCCGCGACGGCCTGCACGAGTTGGTACAGGATCGAGACGCTGCCGGCGCCGATGTGCACGTGATCGGCCGTCACGTCGAAGCGATCCGCGAGCGCGGTACGCAGTCGCGCGGCCGACGCGTCCGGGTAGCGGTTGACCCCGGACGCGGCGGCGAGCGCCTCCACGACGCCGGGGAGTGGGGCGAACGGATTCTCGTTGCTGGACAGCTTGAGCGCGTCGGCGCCGGCCTGCTTTCCCTGCCGGTAGGCGGGCAACGCCGCGATCTCGGGGCGCAGTCGGATCGGGGAGTCGTCGGTCACGTGTCGAGTCTAGAGATGTCGAGTGCAGGGTCACCGTGGGAGACTTCCCGCATGCGCTTCATCGTCCGAGTGGTCATCAATGCGTTCGCGATCTGGATCGTGACGCTCCTGCCCGCCCTCACCGTGACGGTCACCCCGTTCCCGCCCGGGGAGACCCTGCAGCTCGTCTTGACACTGCTGCTCGTCGCCGCGATCTTCGCGCTCGTCAACACGATCATCGGCACGGTGATCCGCATCGTCGCCATCCCGCTCTACATCCTCACGCTCGGCCTCATCTCGCTCGTGATCAACGGCTTCCTGTTGTGGCTGACGGCATGGATCACCTCCTTCTGGAACTGGGGGCTCGCCGTCGGCGACTTCTGGTGGGGCGTCGTCGCGGCTCTCGTGATCTCGGTGATCAACTGGATCTTCGGCATCATCCTGCGCCCCCAGCGGAAGAACTGAGCCCCGCCGCGACGCCGGTGCCCGTGTCGGCGCTCGTGCGTGTCACGGCATACGTCGTCGCCACCGCGGTCCCCGTCGCGAGGTGCGCCCACAGCGCACGCTGGGCCTCCACGCGCGGGTCGGTGCTCGCATCCACGCGCTGCGCCGTCTCGACGTAGCTCGTCAGGGCGTGTGCGGAACCGACCCCGGGCAGCGGGCTCGCGTCGGGCACGGTGCGCTGGACGATGATCGACTCGGGCGCCCCTGTCCCGAGCGCCGGGCCTGGCCCCGAGAGGGCAGCGACGGCGTCGTCGCGATGACGCAGATCGACGCTGAGAACCGTCTCCGGGAGGGGCGCGGTGACCGGAGTCCCCACCGTCACGAGCGTCGCCGTCGCGGGATCGGATGCGGCCAGATGCGAGCCGATCATCGCACCCTGCGAGTGCCCGACCAGGTGCAGCGCCTCGCCGTCCGCCCGCCCCGCGTCGTCGAGTGCGGTCAGCACCGCCGCATACGACGCCGACCGCTCGCCCTGATACAACTGCAGGTTCGAGGTCATGTCCCACGCGCTCTCCCCGCCGAGCGCGTCGGTGCCGGCGATGTACACGACCCACTCGCGCGACCCATCGGGCATCTCGTACCGCTCCACGCGCACCCGCCCCTCCTCCCCGCTCGGGATGCGCGACACGGCGGCGGCAAGTCCGGTCGGTGCCACAACACGCACGCTCCGTCCTGCCTCGACCCGCACGGGGGACGTCGGTCCCGCAGCACGCCGTGTTTCGCGCGGTGTTTCGCGCGGTGCGTCACGCAGTGGTCCGCGCACCGTCTGCCGCCCCGCCGCGTTGACCGCGCCGCGATACAGACCCGCAACGACGCTCCCGAAGAAGTACCCACCGCTCGCGGACGCGGGACCGAGCATCCCGAGCAGGGCGAACGCCCGCCCGAACTGGTCCCCGAGCGGCGCGGCGGTCTCCGCCTCCCACGCCGTCCGCAGCGCGACGAGGGGTGCGAACAGCTCCGTCGTCGACGCGTCGCCGTACTCTGCCAGCCCCGACTCCGCCCGCCCCGAGTCCGCCAGAAGCGCGCGGATGCTGCGTTCGAGGCCGACCCGATCCTCCGGTGCCGCCGAGGCCCATCGCGCGTGCAGTTCCGCGGCCTCGTAGAGATTCGCGGCCTGCGTGAGCGCCCGCCCGAGCCCCTCCGCCTCCCCCGCGAGGACGCGCAGCTGCGTCGCCGAGCGCGCCGCCCGATCGGCGGCCTCCCCGGCGGGCACCGCGCCCGCGCTCTGCGCGAGCAGTCCGGACGCCCATTGCACCTGATCCGCCGACGCAGCCGCGCGTTCGCCGATGAGGGCCGCCGCGGCCGCGGCATTACGCAGACTGCCGGTGTCGACGACCACGACCCCGCCGTGTCGAATGTCGAGGTCATCGCTCATCCCACACCCGCGGCCAGCAGCGCACGTCCCCGGAGCCGGATCGCCTCGACGTGCACATCGTCGAGCGTCGCCGCGACCCCGCTCGTGCCACGCGCGAGGATCTCCGCCGCAACGCGGAACGCCCGCGCGGCGGGACTCTCCCACGCGACCGCGGCCGCGAGGGCGTGCACGGCGGCGGCGAGCTCGGCGCTCTCGTGCGCCTGGGCACGGAGCATCCGTTGCGCAACGGCGAGACCCTCCGTGAGCCACGTCTCGACGCCGGGCGCGGTGAAGTCTGGTACGGGTGCGTGCGACGGGGTCATCGCACCAGCATCCGCCCGTCACGGCCTCGCCGAACGCCACAGGTGCCCCCACGGGGGAGAGCTCCCACGACTGCTGCCTGGGGAGGAGTGATCGTGCATGATGGGAACATGTCGACCGGCGATGCGCGCGCGCCGTTCCGGGTCGTCTTCGTCTGCACGGGCAACATCTGCCGCTCCCCGATGGCCGAAGTCGTCTTCCGCGCCATGGCCGAACGCGTCGGCTTGGGCGCCCGCGTGCGGTCCACGAGCGTCGGAACCGGCGACTGGCATGTGGGCGAGCAGGCGGATCGACGCACGATCGAGGCACTCGCCCGGCGCGGCTACGACGGCTCGCGGCACCGCGCGCGCCAGTTCGCCGCCTCGACGTGGGATGACAACGACCTCGTCGTCGCCCTGGACCGCAGCCACGAACGCGCGCTGCACACGTGGACGCGCTCCGACGAAGACGCCGGCAAGGTCGCGCTCCTGCGCAGCTTCCTGCAGCCAGCTCCTCTCGCGCTCGACGTGCCCGATCCGTACTACGCGGGGCCACCGATGTTCGACGAGGTGCTCGGTATGATCGAAGACGCCACGCGGTCGCTGTTCCGGCAGTTGGAGCCCGCGATCCGCCCCTGAAGTCCGCGCCCTCACCCGGCGCCCGCCGTTCGGAGCATCCCCTGACTTCCCTGCCCCCTCAGCCGCTCAGTCCCCTCGACGGCCGCTACCGCACGGCGGTCGCGGGTCTGTCGGACCATCTCTCCGAGGCGGGGCTCAACCGCGCCCGCGTCGAGGTCGAAGTCGAGTGGCTGATCGCCCTCACCGACCGCGGTCTGTTCGGCACGTCGCCGCTCGCCGAGGCCGACACCGAACGGCTGCGCGCCCTGTACCGCGAATTCGGACAGGCCGAGATCGACTGGCTCGCCGCCAAGGAGGCGGTCACCCGCCACGACGTCAAGGCCGTCGAGTATCTCGTCCGCGACCGGCTGTCCGAACTCGGCCTCGACGCCGTCGCCGAACTCACCCACTTCGCCTGCACGAGCGAGGACATCAACTCTCTCGCCTACGCGCTGACCGTGCAGCGCGCGGTCGAGCAGGTGTGGCTGCCGAAGTACCGCACCGTCATCGACACGCTGCGGATGCTCGCGCAGAAGCACCGGGATGCGCCGATGCTCTCGCACACGCACGGCCAGCCCGCGACGCCCTCGACGATGGGCAAGGAGCTCGCGGTGTTCGTGTGGCGGCTGGAGCGCGTCGGTCGCCAGGTGGAGGCCGGGGAGTACCTCGGGAAGTTCTCGGGGGCGACGGGCACCTGGTCGGCGCACCTCGCGGCCGATCCGACGGCGGACTGGCCGGAGATCACGCGTGCCTTCGTCGAGTCGCTGGGGCTGACGTACAACCCCGTGACGACGCAGATCGAGTCGCACGATTGGCAGGTCGAGCTGTACGACCGCGTCCGTCATGCCGGAGGCATCCTGCACAATCTCGCGACCGACGTGTGGACGTACATCGCGATGGGCTACTTCACGCAGATCCCGGTTGCGGGCGCCACCGGCTCGTCGACGATGCCACACAAGATCAACCCGATCCGGTTCGAGAACGCCGAGGCGAACCTCGAGGTCTCCGGAGCACTGTTCGCGTCGCTCGCGACGACGCTCGTCACGTCACGCCTGCAGCGCGACCTCACCGACTCGTCGACGCAGCGCAACATCGGCGTCGCGTTCGGTCACTCCGTGCTCGCGCTGGACAACCTCACGCGCGGTCTCGGCGAGATCTCGCTCGCGCAGGCGGCACTGGATGCGGATCTCGACGGCAACTGGGAGGTCCTCGGCGAGGCGATCCAGACGGTCGTGCGCGCCGAGGTGGTCGCGGGTCGCTCCACGATCGCCGACCCGTACGCCCTGCTCAAGGAGCTCACGCGGGGGCGCCGCGTGGGTCAGGCCGATCTCGCCGCGTTCGTGTCGGGCCTGGACATCGGCGACGAGGCCAAGCAGCGTCTGCTCGCCCTCACCCCCGCCACCTACACGGGTCTGGCCGCCGCCGTCGTCGACCGGGTCTGACCGCCCAGCGTTGTTTCAGCGTTCAGGCTTGGGGGCGTCCGGGTCGGCGTCGTCGGCGGGAGCGCCCGGGTCGTCGGCGGGATCGTCGTAGAGCACGGGGCGGTCGATCGTCGTCGTGACCTGCTGCGGATCGACCGTGAGCAGCAGCAGCGACAGCCCGAGCAGCACGACGATGAAGGTGATGCCGGCGACGATGCCCGCGAGCGGAATCGCACGCACGCCGACGCCATCCTGGAACACGCCTCCCGAGACGAGGGTCACGACTCCCGCGAACAGGGCGCACGCGAAGGCGACGCCCAGCAGCTGGATCGGGCGCAGCAGATCGCGCCGTGTGGGACGGTCCGTCATACCCGCTCCTCGGCGACGGAGTCGGTGCCGGAGACGGAGTCGGTGCCGGAGACGGAGTCGGTGCCGGAGACGGAGTCGGTGCCGGAGACGGAGTCGGTGACGGATGCGGGTGCCACGACCGCCGGGCGCGGCGAGAACGCCGCGATGGCGAGATACACGGCGACGATCGCCGCGTAGGCGCCGTAGACGCCGACGGCGATCGTGATGCCGGTGAGAGTGAACTCCATCGTGCGGCCACCGTCTTCGATGGCGTAGTCGAGGGCGTAGTCGGCGCGCACGAACAGCAGCGCGATCCCGAGCAGTAGCCCGATGACGCCGAGCGTCATCGCATCCCTCGCCTCCGCACGCGGCCCACGACGCCGGTCGCGCAGGCCCCAGAGCAGTTCGATGAGGCCGGACACGAGCGCCCAGGAGATCACGACCGCGAAGAACATGACCGTGGAACGCAGCGCGGGAACGCCGGCGATCATGCCTGCGACGATCGCCGCGGCGGCAAGCAGCACGGCACCCCAGCGCCGACCGGCCGGGTACGTGAGCCACGCCGCGATCGCGAGGACGAGCCCCGTGGCGATGCCGAAGCCGCTGAAGACGGCCAGCCCGACCGCGGCCGAGTGGTCGGGGAAAAGGTGATCATGAGCGCCGCGATCGCCGCGAGCGCGGCGCGGGACAACTGCACACCGCGCACGCTGAACCGCGGCGAAACGGATGCGACGGACGCGGACACGGTGATTCCTCCGAGGGTGGGGGGACCCGTCCAGTCTAGATCGTCGGAGCCGGCGGCTCGCGGCGCCGCAGGTTTGGGAGGATAGGCGGACAGCGCACGAGGAGGCGGCATGCTGCTGGAGCTCACGAACACCCCCCGCGATTACGCGTGGGGATCGCGGACCGCGATCGCGGAGTTTCTCGGCGCGGAGGCGAGCGACGGCCCGGAGGCCGAGTTGTGGCTGGGCACCCACCCGGGGTCGCCCGCGCGCACGACGCGTGCCGTCCCGGCACAGGACGAACAACACGACACGCTCGCGGACTGGCTCCGCGCCCGTCCCGACCTCGCGGGTGGCCGGTCGGGCGAGGGCACGGATGCGGGTCTGCCCATCCTCCTCAAGATCCTCGCCGCCGCCGCGCCGCTGTCGTTGCAGGTGCATCCGACGGCCGCCCAGGCACGCGCCGGGTTTGCCGACGAAGAGGCGCGGGGTATCCCCCTCGATGACCCCGCGCGCAGTTACAAGGACCCCTTCCCCAAGCCCGAGATCGTCGTCGCGGTCAGCGACCGCTTCGACGCGCTCCACGGATTCCGCCCCGCCGCCGAGGTCGCCGACCTGCGCGACACCCTCGCGGCAGCGGGACAACCCGTCGCCCCGCTTCGGAGCATCCTCGCCGACCCCTCCGACATTGGGGCGGCGCTCGCGTGGCTGCTGTCGGGCGAGCCCGCCGTCGCGGCATGCGTGGACGCGATCGTCCGGTTCTCCGGCAGCTCCGACGCCGCCGCCTCGCCGCTCGCGCCCACGTTCCGTACGGCGCGTGAGATCGCGGCGCACCACCCCAGCGATCCCGGCATCGTCGTCGCGATGCTCATGAACCGCGTCTCACTGCGGCGCGGCGAAGCCCTCTACACCCCCGCGGGGGTTCTGCACGCGTACCTGTCCGGACTCGGGATCGAGCTGATGACGGCCAGCGACAACGTCGTGCGCGGCGGCCTCACGCCCAAGCACATCGACACGGCGGAGCTGCGCGCGCTGCTGTCGTTCCAGCAGGCATCCGCCGAGTTGCTGGCGCCCGTGCCCGTCGCGGTCGGGGTCGTCCGCTACGCGCCGCCCGCGCCGTTCGCGCTCACCCGCGTCGACCCCGGGGGGCGCTCGATCGAGATCGAGCTCGACGGTCCGGGCATCCTCCTCGTCGAGGGGGGACCGCTGACGATCGACACGCCGCTGACCGACACGACGGATGCGGCGCTCGACCTGCCGCGGGGCGGTGCGGCGTTCGCGGATGCGTCCACCCGATCCCTGCGCGTGAGCGGTCCCGGTGTGCTCTGGATCGCGACGACGCACGACCGTTCGCTGGAACAGGTCACCGCGTCCGCGAACGGATGACCGCGTCCCAGAGCGCGTCAGAGACGACGCGCTTGGGTCCGCTCACCTCGGCGACCGTCTCCCCGTCCGCGTCGATCACGAACAGCGTGTTCTCGGCGCTCTCGAACCCCTCGGTCCAGCCCACGCGGTTGACGGCGAGCAGGTCGACACCCTTGCGCTCCCGCTTGCGCCGTGCGCGCTCGAGCAGCTCGGCGCCGTCCGCCGTCTCGGCCGCGAATCCGACGACCGTCTGCCCCGGAGGGCGCGCCGCGACGGCCGCCGCGAGGATGTCTGTCGTCTCGACGAGGTCGAGCCGCAGCCCGCGCGTCTTGCCGCGGTCTTTCGCGAGCTTGCGGTCGGACACGTCCGCGACGCGATAATCCGCGACGGCCGCGGCCATCACGAGCACGTCGGCCGCCGGTGCCGCGGCGAGCACGGCGTCGTGCAGTTCGGCCGCGGTCGGCGCATGGGACACGCGGACACGCGGATGCGCGGATGCGGGCGCGAGCACATCCGCCTCCACGTGCCCGACGATCAGCGACACGCGGGCGCCCCGGTCGGCGGCCGCGAGCGCGACGGCGACACCCTGCCGACCGCTCGAGCGGTTGCCGATGTATCGGACGGGGTCGATCGGCTCGCGCGTCCCGCCCGCCGTCACGAGCACGTCGAGGCCCTGGAGGTCTGCGCCGGCGTCCTCGGTGGCGGAGTCCCGAGCATCCATGATCTCGAGCGCGCGGGCGAGGATCTCCTCCGGATCGCTCATGCGCCCCGGTCCCGAGTCGCCGCCGGTGAGGGCGCCGTCGGCGGGTCCGACGACGTGTACGCCGCGTGCACGGAGCGTCGTCATGTTGGCCTGGGTCGCGGGATGCTGCCACATCTCGGTGTGCATCGCCGGGGCCACGACGACGGGCGCCGCGGTCGCGAGCAGGGTGGTGCCCAGCAGGTCGTCGGCGATGCCGGCGGTCATCCGCGCGAGGGAGTCGGCCGTGGCGGGGGCGACGATCACGAGGTCCGCGCGCTGGCCGAGGGCGACGTGGCGGACCTGGGCGACGTCGTCGTAGACCGAGGTCGTGACCGGGTTGCGGCTGATCGCCTCCCACGTGGGCAGCCCGACGAAGCGCAGCGCCGCCTCCGTGGGCACGACGTGCACGTCATGCCCCTCGAGCACGAGCAGTCGCACCAGATGCACGGCCTTGTATGCGGCGATCCCGCCGGTCACTCCCACGACGACGAACATCGCTCGATTCTTCCACGCGCCCACGACGTTAGGCTGGCGCGCATGTGCACCGTCATCGTCCGCGTCGGCGACTCGCCTGCGGAGCCCGTTCGGTTGCTCGCGATCCGTGACGAGGATCCGCAGCGCCCGTGGAATCCGCTCGGGGCGTGGTGGCCGCAGGCGCATCCCGGCGTCGTCGGCGTGCGCGACGTGCGCGCGGGCGGTGCGTGGCTCGCGGCGGCACCGGATGCTCGGCGTGTGGCCGTCGTGCTCAACCGCGCCGACATGCTCGATCTGCCGCCGGAGCAACTCGACTCCCGCGGCGGGTTGGTGCTCGCGGCGGTCGAGGGCGAGTCGTTGCCCGAAGCGCCGCGGACGCACGGGTTCAACCTCGTCGAGGTCGCGCCCGGTGGCGCGCGGGTCACGTCGTGGGATGGGCAGCGCCTGCGCCGTCAGGACCTGGCGCCGGGGACGCACATGATCGCCCACGATGACGTCGATGATGCGACGCCTCGCATCGTCCGCTGGCTCGACGAGTTCCGCGGTGCCACGCCGCCGCCGGCCCCCGGGCACACCGCCGACGGGGCGTGGTGGGACGGCTGGCTCGACGTGCTGTCCCGGTCGGCGGAGCTGGATGCGACGGACGATCGGGCCATCATCCGCGACAACCGCCCGTACGGGTATCCGACACTCTCGCTGCTCGCGTGCGTCGCCGAAGTCTCGGCCGACGGCGTCGATGTGCGCTACGGCGCGCTGGATCGTCCCGGCGTCTGGAACCCGCTGGCGCTCGATGGCGTCTGAGCCCGCCCCGGCAGGCTCAGCACGGTGAGCCCCGCCGCGATGACGACGATACCGACCGTCGCCATGGGGCTGAGCTGCTCGTGCAGCACGAGGATTCCCAGCAGGGTCGCGCCGAGCGGTTCGGCGAGCGTGAGCGTCGCGACGGTCGTGGGGCTCAGCCGGCGCAGTCCCCAGCCGAACAGCAGATAGGCAACCGCGGTCGTGACGACGCCGAGCCACAGTGCGAGCACGATGCCCTCCGGCGTGAGCAGCCACGCGGCCGAGCTCCCGAACGGTGACGTCCCAAGGAGCAGGGGGACGCTGAGGACCGCGGCGCAGCCGAAGATTCCGCCCATCGTGGAGGTCGTCTCCCAGCCGCGGTCGAGCAGCAGCTTGCTCGCGATCGTGTACAGCGCGTAGGAGGCGCCCGCACCGAACGAGGCGAGCAGACCCAGCGGGTTGATCATGGTGTCTGTGCCCGTGCCCGTGCCCGTGCCTGTGCCCGACACCATGCCCGACACGAGGACGACGCCGACGAGGGCGATCGCGGTCGCTACGAACCAGCGGATGCTCGGCCTCCGACGCCGGATGAGCGCATCCAGCACGCCCGTCGCAATCGGTGCGGACCCGAGTGCGACGACCGTGCCGATCGCGACGCCGTTCATCCGCGTCCCAGCGAAGAACGCCGGCTGATACGCGAGAACGCCGACGGCACCGACGAGCACGATTACCCACGCCGGAACGCGGCTCCGCGGGTCGGCCCGGAGCATCCGTCGCGGCGCCTCGCCGCGCGCCATGGCACGGTGTACGAGCGCGATGATCCCGAGGATCCCGCCGCCGACGAGGACCCGCGCCGCACCGACCGAGACGGGCGAGCCGTCCACGTCCGCGAGCGCGAGGGCCGTCCCGGTCGTCGCGAAGCAGAGTGCCGCCGCGAGCACGGCGACGACGGGCAGCATCCACAGATCGTCGCACAATCCGCGGGGTTCGTGCGGGGAATGATCGCGACGCGCTCACGTTGCACTGCGACATGACAACTGTGGGAATCATCGGAGCAGGACACATCGGCAGCGCCCTCGCGAAGGGTCTCGTCGAGCGCGGCTACCACGTCGTGATCAGCAATTCGCGCGGACCGGAGACGCTCGCCGACCTCGTCGCGGAGCTGGGCGAGGGTGCGCGCGCGGCGACCGCCGCCGAGGCCGCAGCGGCCGCCGACTGGGCGATCGTGACCGTACCGCTCAAGGCGATCGGCGACCTACCGGTCGAGCAGCTCGCCGGCAAGATCGTGATCGACACCAACAACTACTACTGGGAGCGCGACGGCCGCATCCCCGTGCTCGACGAACGCCGCGCGACGACGACGCAGCTCGTGCAGGAGCATCTCTCCGCCTCGCACGTCGCCAAGGGCTTCAACCACATCATGGCCGCGCAGATCAACACCGACGGCACCCCGGCCGGGACCCCCGGGCGCCGCGCACTGGCGACCGCGAGCGATCACGCGGAGGCCGCGGCGCTCGTCGAGCGGATCTACGACGAGTTCGGTTTCGACACCGTCAACATCGGACCGGTTTCGGAGAGCTGGCGCGTCGAGCGCGACCAACCCGCGTACGTCGTGCGGCAGGACCGGGACGAACTCGAAGCGAATCTCGCCCGCGCGACGCGCTGATCAGCGCTAGGTTCGAGGCGTGGCCCGCATCGTCCTCACTCTCGTCGGCCCCGACCGCGCCGGACTCGTCGCGGCCGTCGCGGATGTCGTGAGCGCGCACGACGCCAACTGGGAGGCCAGTCAGCTTGCCGAACTCGCCGGCACGTTCGCCGGTGTCGTCCAGGTGGCGGTCGCGGATGCGCGGGCCGACGCGCTCGCCACGGCGCTGCACGGGCTCGACGGGATGCTCGCGATCACGACGCATCCCGGCGGCGAACCGCATCCGGCGTCCGAGCGCGCGCTGGTGATCTCGGTGCTCGGCAACGATCACCCCGGGATCGTCCGCGACGTGACGTCCGTACTCAGCGCACGCGGCGTGAGCATCGAGCGGATGACGACGGATGTGCGCGACGCGGCCATGTACGGCGGTCGGCTGTTCGAAGCATCCGTCACGGCGAGCGTGGGCGAAGGCGTCGACCTCGAGGGGCTGCGCGCCGACCTCGAACGCCTCGCGACCGAGATCCAGGTCGACATCGCGCTCGCCTGAACCCGGCTCTAGTCTCCGAGCGGTGTCACCGCCCGTGCGACGAGCTCGGTGATGCGCTTCTCCTCGGCGGGCCCGACCGCCCGCAGGGCGTAGGACGTCGGCCACATGTCGCCGTCATCGAGGTGCGCCCGCTCCTCGAAGCCGAGGGTCGAGTACCGCACTCCGAACTTCGAAGCCGCCTGGAAGAAGACGACGTTCTTCCCCTCCAACGTGTAGGCCGGCATGCCGTACCAGGTCTTCGCCCGCAGCTCCGGCGCCGACGCGAGGATGATCCGGTGCACCGTTTCGGCGAGCGCGCGATCCTCGTCGGGCATCGCCGCGATCTTGTCGAGGCAGTCCTGAAGGTCGGCCGCGTCCTTGTCGGCCCGCTTCGCCCGCGCCTTCTCGGCCCGCAACTCTGCCGCCCGCGCCTTCATCGCAGCCTTCTCGTCGGCCGTGAACCCGCTGTTGTTCTCCGTCGTGCTCTTCTCTGCCATGCCTGCATCCTTTGGTCTGGTCTCGACGTCTTCTTCGAACACGCTAGACCTGCCCTCAGGCGGGCGCTTCTCGATTCCTGATCCGTTCCGGGGGCGCCCGTCCACGTCGACCCGCTACCGTCGGAGCATGCCGACTCTTCTTCAGCTCGACTCGTCCGCCGACCTTGAGACGTCCCGCACTCGCGCCCTCACCGCCGCGTTGGCCGAGGCATGGCGGGGCCGAGGTGAGGAGTACCGCGTGGTGGTACGCGATCTGCACACCGATCCGCTGCCGCACCTGCGTACCCCGGCACAGCACTGGCCGGAGCGTCTGCGCAACGGCCAGACGGTACCCGCGGACCTCGACGAGTTGCAGCAGGGTGTGTTGGACGAGTTGCTGGCCGCGGACGCGGTCGTCATTGGCGCCCCGATGTACAACTACTCGATGCCGTCCACGCTCAAGGCATGGGTCGATCTGATTCATGTGCCCGGCGTGACTGCCCCGTTCGATGTGCCCACCCGCCCGTTGGAGGGACGGCCCGCGGTCATCGCGACCGCGCGCGGCGCGAGCTACGACGCCGGGACACCGACGGAGTCCTGGGATCACGGCACGGCGGCGTTGCGCATCGTGCTCGAGGAGAACCTCGGCATGGACCTGCATGTCGTGGCGGCGAGCAGGACGCTCGCCGACCGCGTGCCCGCCCTGGGCGCCGACCGTGCGGCCGAGGAATACCAGGCCGCACTCGCCGAGGCTCGCCGCCTCGGGGAGAGCATTGCACCCCAGCCGTGAGGACTCACGACGCGAGGTCATAGCGCGCCCTTCCGCCGAGGCGCGGCGTCCGCGCCGCATCGAGCCAGGCGGGTGGGATGAACCACACCCGACCCTTGGTGCCCGGACCATCGACACGAATCTCCCACCCGTCGGCATGCAGACGGGTATGGCACGCGACGCATAAGAGCACGCCATTCTCGAGGTCCGTGGGACCGGCGTCTCGTAGCCACCACAGGATGTGATGGCCGACGGTCAGGTGCGGAGGTGCGCCGCAGTGGGCGCATCCACCATCTCGTTCGACGAGCGCGAGCTTCTGAGCTGCGGTGAACAACCGCTTGCGTCGCCCCCAGTCAAGAATCTCGCTGTCGCCGCCCAGGACGCACGGAATCACCTCGGCATCGACGGCCATTCGGCGAACAGCGGCGGCGGAGATCGGCTGGTCGATCCCGTCGATCGCGCCGGTCCCGATACCCTCCTGCAGGTCGGACAGGTTCATGCGAATCACGACGGTCGCGGTCGGCAGCGTCGGCATGTTCGTGCATCCCATCGCGTGACGGCACAGGTCGGAGAGAGCGTCTGCCTGCATCTGTCGCACGGAGCGATCGTCCGGCGACGGTGCCGCGTCGTGCTCGTTCCGGCGCAGCGTCGCCGTGACGATCCCGCGGACGGCCGAGAGCACGGGCGCGGCAGCCTCGGGGTCGAGGACTCCCGTGATATGGATCATCCCGTCGCGTTCGCGGAAGGTCAGCGACCGGGCTGAGATGCGATCCTGCTCCCGCGGCTCCACGCCGTCGGGGTCAAGAAACGCCTCGGCCTGCGCGAGGAGTCGACTCAACTGGTCGGGCGTGAGTCCGGGCGCGGCCTCGGTGAGCCGTTCCTCGACAGCATCGAGCATGGCCGGGTCGGCGCGCAAGGCCACCCGATCGAGGAGCGCGACGATCGCCGCGGACGCCGTAACCCCGATCTGCCCCGCAGCGAGGGCGGCCGCCACATGCGGATGCCGTGCGGGCAGACGCTCGCCCGACAGCGACATACGCGGCGCCGTGGCCTCCCCCACCTGCATGAGCTTGATCGCATCCGCCACGGTCGATCCCGTCGTCGCGGAGATCATCGTTGCCGGCGTTCGAAACCCGTTCTTGCGCGCCAGCGCATCGGTGCCGAGTTCTGCGCGGGAGCGGCGCGCAACCTCGGCGGCGATGGGCGCAAACGCCGCATCCACCTGCCGCTTCAGCACTCCGAGCGCGTCCGCCACCGCAATCAACTGCGACTCGGTCAGCGAGTCGGGCGGAAGCTCGCCACCGACCGACACGACGACGTCGAGAGCTTCGACGATCGCGGCGACGCTGCTGGTGGTGGACATGACATCATGTTAGCATCTTTGTTCTATTCATATCGACGCTTTCCTCGAAGAAATATTCACCTATGGATAACTCGACACGGTCGCCGCCCGCCCGTAGCCGCCGACGACAAGACTGGATGTCGGACCCACGATCTACAGTTGCTCGGGTGAACACCGATCCCCGTTGCCGACAGGAGTCCGCTGATGCCGGTTGAGATGAGGATGTGGCGCATCGACGGCGACGACCCGCGACCACTCGCCGCCACCGCGCTGCCCACCGAGAGCGAGCTGCATCAGTTCCTCCGGCGCGATCCGTCGTTGCTCGGCATGCCGCTGCTGATCATCGGCAGCGAGGTCCCCACGCCGTACGGGAAGCGACTCGACCTGCTCGCCGTCGACGCGGATGGCAACCTGCACGTGCTGGAGCTCAAGCGCGACCGTACGCCGCGAGAGGTCGTCGCGCAGGTTCTCGACTACGGGTCGTGGGTCTCCACGCTCTCCCGTGACGACGTCATCGACATCGCCGCGAAGTATCTCCACCAGCCCTTCGAGTCGGCGTTCGAGGAGGTGTTCGGCGCCGCGCCTCCCGACGAGCTCAACGCCGAGCTGCAACTCACCGTCGTGGCGTCGGCGCTGGATGCCAGCTCCGAACGCATCGTCACCTACCTGCGCGGATTCGGGGTGCCGATCAACGCCGTCTTCTTCACCTATATCGAGGACGAGGACCGTCGATACCTCGCGCGGTCCTGGCTCGCCGCATCCGTCGATGCCCCGACTGCGAAGAGTTCGAAGACGAACTCCAAGCGCGCGCCATGGAACGGCCTGGACTGGTACGTGTCATTCGGCGGCGACCGGTCGTGGGAGGATGCGCGTCGCTTCGGCTTCGTGTCTGCCGGGGGCGGCAAGTTCTACTCGCAGACGATCCGTGCGCTGCCCGAAGGCGCGCGCGTGTGGGTGAACATTCCGCAGACGGGATACGTCGGAGTCGGCACCGTCACGGGGCCCGCGGCGCGGTTCGCGGATGCGCGCGTCGAGGTCGGCGGACGCACCGATCCTCTCGCTTCGCAACCGCTTGAGGGCACATATCCCCATCGGAATGCTGCCACCGAGGATGAGGACGAGTGGGTCGTTCCCGTCGCGTGGATCCGGACCGTGCCCGAGCAGGACGCCTATTGGGAGAAGGGTCTGTTCGCGAATCAGAACAGCGCCTGCAAACTCCGCCAGGAGTTCACGCTCGACCGGTTAGCGCACCACTTCGGGATCCACGACGACGCGGAGTGACGGCGGCCGCACTCCGCGCGGGTGACGACCGCCGGACGGGCTTACTGGATGCGTGCCCAGATCCGGGACGCCGCGTAGCTGCGGTAGGGACTCCAGGATGCGACCCGCGCGGCGTCGACACGAGGATCGAGAGCTGCCAGTGTGCGGCGCAGCACGGCGTCGGCGGCGGGGAATGCGTCGGTGTCGGGGCTCGCCCGGAGGGCGAGGTAGTCCAGTGTCCACGGGCCGATCCCGTGGACAGCGTGCAGGTCGGCACGTGAAGGCAACGAGTCCGTGTCGCCGCTGTTCGCGAAGAGCTCAGCCACCTCCTGCACCGTGCGGGCTCGGCTTCCCGTGAGTCCGACCGTCGCGCGCAGCTCGTCCGCTGGGACGGCCGCCAGCGCCGCCGGTGTCGGGAATCGGCTGAGCCCGAGTCCCGAGCATCCGGGAGGAGGGCCTATGCCGTACGCGGCGACGAGCCGCGCGCCGAACAGTCGCCCGGCGGCAAGGGATACCTGCTGCCCGAGGACGGTGAGCACGGTCGCCTCGAAGGGGGCGTCGAAGCGGACAATCCGGATGCCGGGTCGAGACTGCACCTGAGCGGCGAAGACCGGGTCTGCACCCAGGTGGTCGTTGACGCGGTCGAGGTCGGCGTCGAGGTCGAACCACCGATTCACTCGTGCGGTGAGTGCGACATTCGTGCTTTCGTCGCGGGTCGCTGTCGCCACCGTCACGCCTCCCGTGTCGAGACGAACCGTGACCAGATGCGGTTCACCGGACACCTCCACCCAGCGAGTGAGTTCCGCGGAGTCTGCGTCATAGCGGTGCAGGCCGTCGATCGCGTGCGCGGCGAGCGTGCCGAGTGCCGCGTGGAGGTCGAACGGACCGTTTGCGTCGATCCGGAGCGTCGACACCGCCCTCACGCGGGCCACACGCCGGACGATCCGCGACGGTGCGACGCCAGCAGGTGCGTGTCGATGATGCCGACCGCCTCCATCAGCGCGTACATCGTCGTCGGTCCGACGAACGCGAACCCCTCCTTGCGTAGCGCCTTGGACAGCGCGACCGACTCGGCCGAGGTCGTCGGGATGTCGGCGACCGTGCGCGGTGCGGGCGTCTCGGCCGGCTGGAACGACCAGACGAACGGGACCAACCCGCCTCGTTCGCGCAGCCGGATCGTCGCGTTCGCGTTCGTGATCGCGGCGAGAATCTTCGCGCGGTTGCGGACGATTCCCGCATCCGCCATCAGTCGCTCGACCTCCGTCTCCCCATAACGCGCGACCCGTTCGGGGTCGAAATCGTCGAACGCGGCACGGAACGCGGGGCGTTTTCGCAGGATCGTCGCCCACGACAGCCCCGCCTGGAACGCTTCGAGACTGATGCGCTCATACATGCCCTGCTCGTCGCGCACCGGCATCCCCCACTCGGTGTCGTAGTAGTCGCGCAGCATCGGATCCACGCTCGCCCACGCCGGGCGCGCCAACCCGTCGTCGCCGACGACGATGCCGGAGTCGTCGTCCGCGGTGCGGGGGTCGGTCGCCGTGCGGGTGTCCGCTCCGGTGCGGGGGTCGGTCGTACCGGGGTCCGAGGCGCTGCTCATGCCGCGTTCTCCAGTGTCAGCAGGGTCGTCTTCGCGTCGAGGCCACCGAGGTAGCCGCCCAGACTGCCATCGGTGCGCAGCACGCGATGGCACGGCACGACGATCGGTAGCGGGTTGGTCGCGCACGCCGTACCAACGGCCCGCACCGCCTTCGGGTTGCCGACGAACTCGGCGACGTCCCGATACGACTGCGTGTGCCCGAATCCGATGCGCGGCAGATAACGCTGCACGGTCTCACGGAATCCGGACGACAGCGCGTAGTCCAGCCGCACGTCGAACGCGCGTCGCGTGCCGGCGAAGTACTCGTCCAGTTCTGTCGCGACCACATCGAGGCGGCGCGGGGCCTCGAGCACACGCGGGCTCACCTTGGTTGCCAACGCCTGCAGCACCGCATCGAAGTCCTCACGCTCGAACGCGACACGCACCAACCCCTTCTCGGTCGCGGCCAGCAGCAGCGGTCCGACCGGACTCTCGATCGTGCGGTACGCGATGTCGAGCACGCCCCGGTCCTCCGCGCGCGCCGCAAGACGTGCGTGCAGGTCGCTGATCGCGTCGGCCTCGATCGTGAAGGGGGCGACGTCGAATGTTGTGATGTCGATCATCGGGATGCTCCTTCTCTCCGTTCGTCCGCAGGATCGGGTTCGTCCGCAGAATAGGGTTCGTCCGCAGAATAGGTCCGTCTCAGGCTCCTGATGCCGTCAGCGGCGGCTCGACGCACCGCATCCGTGCTCCCCCCGATGATCTCGGCGGTCTCAGCATGCGGCAGACCACCGAAGTAGTGGTAGGCGACGGCCAGCCGCTGCCGTTCCGGCAAGGCTGCGACGGCGGCCCACACCCCGTTCTCGTCAGCATGAGGGTTTCCCAGCGTCGAAGGCCGTTCGGGGAGATCCTCGGTCGGGATCGCGTGCCGCGCGCGCATCCGTGTGATGTCGATCGCCTTCCGGTGGGCGACCCGCACCAACCAAGCCTGCACGTTCGTATCGTCGGGCAGGTTTGGCCATGAGGTCAGCGCCGCCAAGAACGTCTCGGACCAGGCGTCATCGGCATCCGCACCCGGCCCGAGCACGGCGCGACAGACGCGCAGGACGGTCTCCCCGTGCCGCTGCACGGCCTGTTCGAATGGACGCTTCATCTTCATCACACGGTAGACGCGTCAACCCCACGAAACGTGAGACCCCTTCGCCAGTCCCGCCGCGGGTCGCTCCCCCAGTCCGTGAGCGTGCTTCTGGCGGACGAGAGTGCGGACTGTACCCATCATCTCGTCCATCAGAAGCACGCTCACGGGACGGCGGTGAGACAACGGGACGGTGACGCGACGGGGGCGGTTCAACCGGGGGCGGGCGGGGTGCGGTGGCCGGTACGCAGCCATTCGTCGAACGTCGTTCGAGCGGTCGCATTCACCGCGTCCCCGCGCAGTTCGCCGGAGGCGAGGCCGCGTCCGTAGGCGCCAGGAAGTCGCACCTCCCACACTCGACATCGGGTGCCGTCGTGCGCGTACATCCGGCGGACCATGTCAGCCAGCGACTCCTCACGAGGGCCGAGCAGATCGGCGGTCCGCCCCGCGGGCGCGTTCTCCGCAACAGCCACGAGGTGCTCGCCCACTTCTTCCGCGGCAACCGGCCGGGTAAGGGTCTTCGGCACCAGGGTCACGGGGCCCATCGTGGCCTGCGCAACAACCTGCTCGGCGAACTCGTGGAACTGACCGGTACGAGCGACGGTGTGGGGCACGTCAGACGCGGCGATCAGACGTTCCTGGGCCAGCTTTCCGGCGTAATAGGACGTGTCGATGTTGTCGATACCCACGATGGACAGTGCCACGTGATGCGGCGTTCCCGCACGCTTCTCAGCGCTCAACAGCTGCCGCGATGTCGCGCTGAAGAACTCGACCGCCTTCTTCGTGGACAGGGTCGTCGCGTTGAGGACGTCGATGACCGCATCCGCCCCCGCGACAGCGGCGTCGAGACCCTCCCCCTTCAGAACATCGACCCCGTTGCTGCGGGTCAGCAACACCACGTCGTGGCCACGGTGACGTGCGGCCTGGACGACGTGCCGTCCCACGGTGCCGGTGCCGCCGGCGATCGCGATCCTCACGGTCACCTCCCTGTGAGCGAGTCGTCGCGACGCGGCGAAGCCAGAAGCGACGATCTGATCACGCTACGGCATCCGTGCGCGGCGCGTAATGCCCACTCACGCCAGCGCCCAGCCCCCGGCACTTCCACCGTCGTCAGCCGGCCCAGAGCGGATGCCACGACGAAGAGCGGATGCTCGGGAGCCGGCAGCGGCCGAGCATCCGCTCTCATCCGGGCATCCGCCCGGCCGGTCGGGGCGTCAGGCGTCGATCAGCACGCGTTCGAGGCGGGCGTAGCTGGACTCCATGCCGTCGGCCATGCCGGTGGCGAGCACCATGTCGCGGGTCTCGGCGTCGGGGTACTCGATCAGCAGGGTGAGAAGCGTCGCGCCGTCCTCCTCGTAGAACGACATGTCGTTCGTCGTCGAGGGGTAATCGGTGCCGATCATGTGCTCGGTCTGCACGATCCGCGTCTGCGGCTGGAACACGAGCAGTTCACCGTCGAACCCGAACGGCTCGCCCTCGACGCCCTCCTCGGGTGCCCATGCAACGCGGTAGGTGCTGCCGACCTCGGTGCTCATCTCGCAGTCGGTCATCTTCCAGCCGTCGGGTCCGAGCATCCACTGGCGCATCAGATCCGGCTCGGTGTGCGCACGCCAGACGATGTCGCGCGGCCCGTCGATGAGGCGCGTGATCCGCACGTGGGTGTCGGAGAGCACCTCGACCCGGGTGCCCTTGCCCTGCGCGAACTCGCGGAGGTCGACGAGCACGCGGTCAAGCTGGTCCATCGCCATGCGCGAGCCCTCTTCTGCGCCCATTGCGATGACCTGCTCGAGCGCTTCGGCCGACGTGAAGTGCGTCACGTTCGTCATGCGCGATCCGGTTGCGGTGTCCTCGAACGAGAACGTCATCCGCATGGCGGGCATCCCCTCCGCGGGGTTGCCGTTCTCGTCGACGAACGCATCGAGCACCTCGAACCCGTGAGGCTCGTCGATGCTCAGAATCTCCCATCCCCCGCGTGACTTCTCGCCCTGCGGGCTGGTCATCGCGTAGAGCACGCGGCCGCCGACCGTGAAGTCGAACTGCTCGAAGGTGGCGGGCCAGCCAGGAGGACCCCAGAAGCGCTCGAGCTGACGCGGGTCGGTGAACGCGCGCCAGAGCCGCGACGCGGGTGCGTCGACGTCGGCGACGAGCGTCATCGTGAGGTTCTCGGCATCCGTCGTGATATCGGTGACAGGCATGATCTTCTCCAGGTTGACTTTCAGTCGGATTCTTCCGGTTCGGCCAGCAGCGCATCGAGGCGATCGATGCGCCCTCGCCACAGCGATTCGTACTGAGCGAGCAGCACGCGCACGCGGGCGATCGTTCTGGGGTCGGCTCGCACGAGACGCTCCCGTCCTTCGGCACGTTTGATGATGAGCTCGGCTTCCTCGAGCACCCGAACGTGCTTCTGGACACCGGCGAACGACATGTCGTACTCGGCCGCGAGGGCAGAGACCGACTGTTCGGCGACGAGCGTGCGTCGCACGATGTCCCGTCGCGTCGTGTCCGCGAGAGCGCGGAAGATCCGGTCGATCTCCGCATCCCGCTCGGCATATGTAACCATTTGGTTGTACGTTACGCCGGCGAGGCCCGGTCGTCAAGGGGTGTCTCTCCGTGACAGGAAGCCGGCAATCCGGAACCGACCTCGTCAACACATCAGGAATCGAGAAGCCCCGGGACGGACCCCGTCGCTAGCGTGGACGGGACCGCGTAGGGCGTCGAGCGTAGGGCGTCGAGAAGGCGACGAAACGATGACGAAGGACGATGCCGGAGGCTTCTCCGCCGAAGAGCGCAAGGCGATGAAGGATCGCGCCGCCGAACTCAAGGCCGAGGCCAAGCGCGCCAAGGGTGCCGAGAAGGCGGCGGCCGAGGAAGCCGAGCTGCTCGCGAAGATCGCGCAGATGCCGGAGGGCGACCGTGAGATGGCGGAGCGCGTGCACGCGATCGTCACGACTGTCGCGCCCGACCTCGCACCGAAGCTCTACTACGGGCAGCCCGGTTACGCGCGCGGCGGCAAGCCCGTGGTGTTCTTCCGCAGTGGCCAGATGGACAAGGAGCGCTACTCGACCTTTGGTGTGAGCGCGCAGGCTGCCCTTGACGACTCGAGCGGCTTCTGGCCGACCTCATATGCGCTCATCGACCCGACCGAGAAGGCATGGCAAGAGCTGAGCGAGATCGTGAAGCGCGCGGCAGGATCGGAAGAGTCGTGACGGCTTTCACCGCCGACGCGATCAGAGTTCCCGTCGCCGACCCCGGCAACGCCGCGGCTTTCTATGCGGGCGTTTTCGGCGCTACGGCGCCGACGGGCGCCGCCCAAACCGTCGACCTGCACGGGCGTGGTGTTCTCGAGCTGGTGTCCTCGGAGGCACCGCTCGACTCCCGTTTCGGACGCATCGTGGCAACGTATGTCTTGGAGCAACCGTCCGAGGTCCGAACGGTGATGGCCGCCGCCCTCGAGCGAGGTGCGCAGCTCCTCAGACCGGCGAAGAAGGCGCTGTTCGGTTCATTCTCCGGCTCGTTCCGCTCGCCCGACGGGATGGTGTGGAAACTTGCATCCGACAAGGGCAAAGACACCGCCGAAGCGTCCGCCGAGCCGCGTCCAACCGAAGTGACGTTCATCCTCGGCGTACGTGAGCCGAAGGAGTCGCGGACCTTCTATACGAGTCTTGGAATGAAGGTCGATCGGGACTACGGCAGCAAGTACATCGACTTCCATCCGAGCGCCGGAACCGCTCGCATCTGCCTGATGCAGAGTCCGGTCCTCGCCAAAGACGTGGGAGTCGCCGACTCCGCAGAGGCTTCACCGATCAAGCTCGTGCACCACGCCGCCAGCGAAGAATCGCCACCGCAGGGAGACTTCACCGACCCCGACGGCTTCGTTTGGGTCATCGAAGACGCGAGCTCCACAGCGAGCTGAGCGTGACCACCCACCTTCAACGGTGACTTGCCCCACTTTGCTGCCTCGGCGCCGCCGACCCCGCAAAGTGGGGCAAGTCACCGTTGGGGGCGCGGGATTGTTCGATGTGACTAGTACAACTTGTGATAGACATATAACACAAGTCAGATCGGAGTCGCCATGACGCTCGCACGTGCATCCGCCATCAACCCTCTCGAATTGGCCGGGGCAGCCTTCTCGTCGCCACTCGTCTCACTCGTGGGCGCCCTGGTCATCGCGGGGGTCGTCGGACTCATCGCGACGCGTACCGGACGCAGCGCGGCCCGGGGCCCAGCCGCCGAAGGACGGACCCTGCGCACCAGGTACGCACCCGAGCATCGGGCGCTGGGCATCGTCGCGCTGGCCACCCTGATCGTCTTCCTCGCCGACTTCCTGATCCGCACCTACGTCTCCGGCGTCGGCCTCGCGTGGTGGGCGTTCGCCGTCCCCCTCGCCTGTGCCGTCATCGGAGTCGGCGTCGTGTTCGGAATCATCGCCACGCACGGAACCACACCGCCCGACTCGCCGATCGTGCCGTCCGCGCGCCGCACCTGGCTGAGCTTCAGCTCCGCACCGACACTGGTCGTCGCCGGCGTCGCGCTCCTCGCGCTCGTGAGCACGTCCGTCGCGGCGGGTGTCGCGTCATCGCCCGACGACGAGGGCCGCTACGTGTGGCTGACGATTCCCATCCCGAACGAGGGCGACATCGATCCGATCCGGGTGCCCTTCTACGGCTGGACGTACAGCCTGCCCGTCCTCGTCTGCCTGGCCGTGCTCGTCGCCGTGACGTGGGCGACGCTCGATCGCAACGCAGCGCGACCGTACGTGAAGCCCGAGACCGTCGCGGCCGAGCGCGTCGCCCGGAGGACCAGCGCCCGCGGCACGGTCCGCATCATGACCGCGGCAACGCTCCTCGCACTCGCCGCCGCGTGGCGGCTCATCGCCGGCGCGGGATCGATCTCCACGCTGACGGTGATGGGGCAGAACGGGGATGCTCCGTACGACGCCGTGTGGCGTTTCGCCGAGCTCGCCGTGGCAGCCGGTTGGTGCGCGCCTGTCCTCGAGGTCATCGCATTCACGCTCCTGCTCCTCGTCGCAGCCACGGGACTGCGCCGCACGCGTGTCGCGAACTCATCGCCGACACCTGCCGAGCCCGCACAGGCCAGGGCGACCGGAGGCGTGCGATGACAACGCATCCGATGCTCGCGTCGACCGACGAGACCAACCCGGCTCGGGACATCTACGGCCAGCTGCGCGGCCTGATCATGTCCGGCCAACTCGGCGCAAATGAGCGGCTGCCGACCGTGCGGCAGGCCGCCGCCGACCTCGGCGTCTCGCCGGCAACGGCAGCCAAGGCGTACAAACTGCTCGAGCAGGACGGGCTCGTCGTCAGCCGCACCGCGGCGGGCACCCGGGTGGCAGCGTCAGCGGCCCTCCTGCCGCAGGGTGTGATCCGGCAGGTTCGCGCGCTCGCCGAAGAAGCAGCATCCGCGGGAGCGACGCTGGACGACGTGGTCGATGTGCTGCGCGCCGTCTGGCGCACGCACACCGACCCGTCGTAGCCGGGGCCCGAGAGTGATCGTCCCCACCGGTGAGTTGCGGGGACACCGCACGGACCGGGTCTCACCGCCGCATCCGGCTCAGTCCAACCCGAGACCGAGACCGAGACCGAGATCGACATCGACATCGAGCCGCCGCTGTTCGGCAACGAGCGACGAGACCGACTCCGACGCCTGGACTCGCTCGATGTCCTCTGCATGCGGTCGAGACTCGCGTTCCGGCTTACTGAGCACGCCGGTACGAACGAGCTGAGCCACTCGCGACGCGCTGTCCATGCTGGGGATGCTACATCTGGGTTCACCTGATCCGCACAAGTCGTCTGCACCTTCCCGCCCTGCTCACGCCACCCACCGTTGACTTGCCTCACTTCGCTGCCTGTGCCGTGCAGAGGCAGCGAAGTGAGGCAAGTCAACGTTCCGGGCGCGGCACCAGCCGCGGGCGGGGGCGGCACCAGCACGAGGCGGAGCGCCCGTAGACTAGGGGTATCCGGCCTACCCCGCGCCACCGCGCCGCACGTCGATCTGGAGCACAGCCGCGTGACCCCCACTCCTGCGACCGCCACGGTCGACACCGTCTCGAACGCCGCCGCGACCCCCGAGCGGGAGCAGCCCTACGCCGCGTTGGGCCTCAAACCCGATGAGTATGAGCGCATCCGCGAACTGCTCGGGCGCCGCCCGACCAGTTCCGAGCTGGCGATGTACTCCGTGATGTGGAGCGAGCACTGCTCCTACAAGTCGAGCAAGATCTACCTGCGCGAGTTCGGGCGCCGCATGACCGAGCGGATGCAGGAGAAGCTCATGGTCGGGATGGGCCAGAACGCCGGCGTCGTCGACGTGGGCGAGGGCTGGGCGGTCACGTTCAAGGTCGAGTCGCACAACCACCCGAGCTTCATCGAGCCGTTCCAGGGCGCCGCGACCGGCGTCGGCGGCATCGTGCGCGACATCATCTCGATGGGCGCGCGTCCCGTCGCGATCATGGACCAGCTCCGCTTCGGCGCGATCGACGACCCCGACACGGCTCGCGTCGTGCACGGCGTCGTGAGCGGCATCTCCTTCTACGGCAACTGCCTGGGACTGCCCAACATCGGCGGCGAGACGTACTTCGACCCGGTATATCAGGGCAACCCGCTCGTCAACGCACTCGCCGTCGGCGTGCTCCGCCACGAGGACCTGAAGCTCGCGAATGCGTCCGGCGCGGGCAACAAGGTCGTGCTGTTCGGTGCCCGCACGGGCGGCGACGGCATCGGCGGCGCGTCGATCCTCGCATCCGACTCCTTCTCCGACGGCGGACCGACCAAGCGCCCCGCCGTCCAGGTGGGCGACCCGTTCGCCGAGAAGGTGCTCATCGAGTGCTGCCTCGAGCTGTATCGGGGGGAGCTCGTCGAGGCGATCCAGGACCTCGGCGCCGCCGGTATCTCGTGCGCGACGAGCGAGCTGGCCGCGAACGGCGGATCCGGCATGAAGGTCGACCTCGAGGGCGTCCTGCTGCGTGACCCCACGCTCACGCCCGAGGAGATCCTCATGAGCGAGAGCCAGGAGCGGATGATGGCGATCGTCGCTCCCGACAAGCTCGAGGCGTTCCTCGCCGTCACCGCCAAGTGGGATGTCGAGACGAGCGTGCTCGGCGAGGTCACGGGCGACGGGCGTCTCGTGATCCACTGGCACGGGCAGGAGATCGTCAACGTCGACCCGTCCACGGTCGCCGTCGACGGCCCCGTGTACGAGCGACCGGTCGCGTACCCGACCTGGATCGACGCGCTGCAGGAGGACTCCGCATCCGCCCTTCCGCGCGCGACCGACCCCGACACGCTGCGTCACCAGTTCACGCAGGTGCTGTCCAGCCCCAACCTCGCCGACAAGTCGTGGATCACGAACCAGTACGACTACTACGTCATGGGCAACACGGCGCTGTCGTTCCCGGACGACGCCGGCATGATCCGCGTCGACGAGGAGTCGGGCCTGGGCTTCGCGATCGCGACCGACTGCGACGGGCGCTTCTGCCAGCTCGACCCGTACGCGGGCGCGCAGCACGCGATCGCCGAGGCCTACCGCAACGTCGCCGTCTCCGGTGCGGTCCCGGCCGCGGTGACGGACTGCCTGAACTTCGGCAGCCCGGAGAACCCCGAGGTCATGTGGCAGTTCCAGCGTGCGGTCGAGGGCCTTGCGGATGCCTGCCGCGAGCTGGAGATCCCCGTCACGGGCGGCAACGTGAGCTTCTACAACCAGACCGGCGACCAGCCGATCTACCCGACCCCGGTCGTCGGCGTGCTCGGGATCATCGATGACGTGGCCCGCCGCATCCCCTCCGGCTGGCAGGACCCGGGCGAGAACATCTACCTCCTCGGCGTCACGGCGACCGAGCTCAGCGGATCGGAGTGGGCCGGTGTCGTGCACGGACACCTCGGCGGACGCCCGCCGAAGGTGAACCTCGCCGCCGAGAAGCAGCTCGCCGAGCTGCTGTACGCGGCCGGCCAGCAGTCGCTCATCTCGAGCGCCCACGACCTGTCCGGAGGCGGCCTCGCTCAGGCGCTCGCCGAAGGCGTCCTGCGTTTCGGCGTGGGTGCCCGGGTGTGGTTGCGCGAGATCATGGAGCGCGACGGCGTCGACGCGGCGGCCGCCCTGTTCTCGGAGACGACGGGACGCGTGATCGTCACGGTGCCGCGCGAGGACGACGTCAAGTTCCGCGGACTGTGCGAGGGGCGCGGATACCCCGTGCTGCGCATCGGTGTGACCGACGCGTCACCGGCGGGCGAGAACGAGTTGGAGATCCAGGACCTGTTCACGGTGCCCGTCTCCGAGCTGAGCACACTGTGGCGCGGCACGATCCCGGCGGCCTTCGGCCCCACGGTCGGCGAGTTCGAGGCACCCTTCACGACCCCGGAGGTCTGACGTGACGAACGATCCCGAGTACGCCGGTTTCGCCGAGAAGCGGCAGCGCCGGATGCGGCTGACCGCGTGGATCGTGATCATCGCACTCATCATCGGCGGTGGCGGCGCGACCGTTCTCGCCCTGCTGTTCGGCTGACAAGTTCGGCTGACGGGTTCGCCGGATGTTCACGGGACGCGGTCACCATGGCACGGTTACCATGGCACGATGGACCCGCTCCTGGCGTTCGCCGCAGACTTCTGGTGGCTGGGTCCTGCCGTGATCGGCGCGGGCGCGGCATCGTTCGCGGGCATCCGGTATCAGCGTCGCCAGCGGGCGCGCACGATCGAGTACGCCGCCGCCCGGCACGAACTGGAGGCCGCGCGCGTGCGGGTACGCACCGCCCGCGCGCAGGTCAAGAGCGCGCACGCAACCCTGCTCGTCGCCAAGAGTGCTCGGCAGAGCGGTCAGAGCGGTCTTGCGGACGTGGATGCGGCGCGCCGTCGACTCGCCGATGCGCAGCGTGAGGTGCGTGCTGCCCAGACCGGGCTGCGCGGCCGACGCGTGCAAGTGCAGGCGGCACGGGCGATGCTGCGCGGCACACCACAGGGCGACGAGCACTTGCCCCTCCCCCGACTGATGGCCGCGCACGACGCCGTCATCGCACGGTGGATGCAGTACGAGACCGACCCCGCGAAGACGATCGCCTTCCCCGCGATGACGGATGCTCGCGTGCCGGAGACGGCGGCGCTGCTCACGACGATGGACCGTGCCCGCTGGTTGCGTCCCGCATCCGGACAGGCGGTGATCACGCCCGAGACGTTCTCGCACTACCGCGCCGCTGTCGCCGAACTGGAGGCGGCGTTCGAGGCCGCCGAGGCCGGCGCGTGGCGGGCAGCGGGCGCACCTCGCCCGGCTCGTCCCGGCGCCGACACGCCGCGCCCGTTCCTCTCCGCGGAGATGCGCGAGCGCTGGGACGAATGGGCGCGCGGCGCTGCGACGATCGCGTCGTCGGCGGCAGCCGCGGCGGCGGATGCGGCGATGGATGCAGTGCAGCGAGCATCCCGCCGCCCGCACGCGCCCTCGGATGAGGCGCCGACGGCACCGCCGAGCTCGCCGTCGAGTGCACCGAAGAACGCGCCGCTGAGCTCGCCGAAGAGCGCACACTCGCCGGGCGAACGCCCCGCTCCCGAGCAGCCCCGCCGCGCGCCGTGGCCGGTCCCGCGTCGTTCGGCCGACTGAACGACGCACACGACACGGCGCCCGAACCCCGTGGGCCGGGCGTGGTTAGCATGGCAGGGTGGAGCCGCTTTTCGAGTTTGCGCGAGATTTCTGGTGGCTCATCTTCCCGATCATGGGTGTGATGGGCGGACTCGGCGGCGCCTGGGAGCGCGGCGCCCGCCGCCGGCACCGGCGCCGCCTGGAGATCCTCAAGGCCAAGAGCGAGCTCAAGTCCGCACAGGCGAGCCCACCGGCGACCGCACTTGTGGCGCCGTCTGACGCGGGCGCCGACGAGCCGCCCGCGGTCACCCAGACCGAGCGTGTGCAACGCCTGCTCGATACGCACGATGCGGTGGTCCGCCGCTGGTTGGACTACGAACTCGACGTCGCCAAGCTGATCGCCTTCCCCGCGATGAGCGACGGACGCCAACCGCTCACGGCCGCGTTCCTGCGCGCGAAGAAGGTCGCTGACGGGCTGCGCCCCGCGAGCCCGAAGGCGCGCCTGAGTCGCGAGGAGATCGCCGAGTACGCCGACGCGGTCACCGATTTCGAGGTCGCCTTCGACGTCGCCGAGCGGGATGCGCGTCGCGTCAAAGACTCCTCCTTCACCGAGGGGGAGCGCAAGCGCCTCGACACCGCGAAGCAGTTGCTGAGCGTCGCGATCGACCAGGCGGCAACCCCCGCCGAACGCCAGATCGCCTACCGCCGCGTGCGCGACGAACTCGACGGTCTCATCTCGCTATCGGACGAGGCGATCGAGGTTCTCGAGGAGAAGGTCGCGCTCGAGCTCACGACCGGCACGCTGCCAACGGCGCCGCTCGCGCCGGCTCAGTCCGCGCCGGCGACATCCAGCCCGACCCAGCCCGCGAACTCCGTTCAGCCCAGCCCGGTTCAGCCCGGTCCGGTTCAGCCCGCGAGTCCGCCGAAGCCGCCCCCGCCGACCAACACGTCACCGGGTCGGATCATCCGCCCGCATCCGCACTGACCTCCGCAACGTCCCGACGACGCTCAGCTTCCGGGGCGGGTGTTGGGACGCGCTGCCTCACACGGTCGAGCGCTGCCTTACGCGGTCGAGCGCGGCAGAGGGCGGGGCCCGCAGGACCCCGCCCTCACCGATTGCGTCCGAAGATGACTCCGGCTCAGTCGCGATTCACTCCGTGATGATCGTCGGGAACGCGTCGGGGTACTGCTCGAGCCACGCCTCGACGGCCTCCGCCTCGCGGCCCTCACCGTACTCGTTGACGACGAGGTCCTCGAGCGCGCCGTACTGCTCGTCGTCGAGCGTGATTCCCGCGATCAGGTCGGCGGCCTCCGCGCAACGGTCGGAGAAGCCGGCGGTGCCGAGGAAGTGCAGCGCTTCGGGGTCGCCCATCGCGCCCTTGGGGTCCTCGAGGTCCTTGACGTCGAACGCGTCGTTGGCCCAGAACGGACGCCACAGGGTCACGACGATGTCCTCCTGCGCCTTGATCGCCTCGTCGAGGGTCGTCAGCATCGCGGCCGTCGACGACGTGACGAGCTCGTAGTCGTCGAGTCCGTACTCGGGCATCATCACCTCTTGCGTCTGACGCGTGAGGCCCGCCCCGGGCTCGATCCCGACGATGCGGCCGTCGAACCGGTCGGCCTGCCCGACGAGGTCTTCGATCGAGGTGATGTCCATGTACGTGGGCACCGCGATCGTCAGCTTGGCGTTGTCGTAGTAGGCACCGAGGTCTTCGATGCGGTCGCCGTACTCCTCCATGAAGGACGCGTGCGTGAGCTCGGGCCATGCCGAGGGGTAGATGTCGACGTCGCCCTGCGCGAGACCCGTGTACAGCGGGCCGGCCTCGGTGAGCGTCTGCATCTCGACGTCGATGCCCAACTTGCCGAGCTGGTTCTCCAGCAGGTAGGCCGTGCTCAGGCCGTCGGTCCAGGACGGCAGGAACCCGAGCGTGACAGTGTCACATGTCTCGGTGGCGGTGTCTCCGCCGTCGCCCGCGTCGGGGTTCTCGGTGCCGCTCGCGCATCCGGCCAGGACGAGAGCCGCGGAGGCTCCGAGGGCGAGGACGGTGGTCGTGCGGCGAGTGCTTATGGTGCTCATGGTGCTTCCTTCTTTCACGTATGTCTTCTCTGGTTCCGTATTGCTGTGGGTCGAGAGTGAGGCGGGGGTCGGCTCCTATTCGGTGTCGGCGCTGCCCGCGGAGGCGGATGCGAGGGCGGCAGCGGATGCGGCGGTGGGTCCGGCGGATGCGGCGGCCGCGGCCTCCGCACGCTCGGCGCGGTGCGCGTTGCGACGACGCGCGAGGATGCCCAGAAGCGACGACGGGTACGCGCCGGGGTTGCCCAGGGCCGCCGTGACGCGGTCGAGGTACACCGCGATGATGACGACGCCCAGGCCCGCCTCGATGCCCTTGGCGAGGTTGACCGTCGAGATGGCCTCGACGACGTCCTTGCCGAGCCCGTCGGCGCCGGTGATCCCGGCGATGACCGCCATCGACAGGGCGAGCATGATGACCTGGTTGACACCGGCCATGATCGTGGGCGTCGCGAGCGGAAGCTGGATGCCCCGGAGGATCTGCCCCGGCGTGGCGCCGAACGCGTGGCCGGCCTCGACGGTCTCGGGGTCGACGCTGCGGATGCCGAGCTCCGTGAGCCGGACGCCCGGCGGCAGCGCGAAGATGACGGTCGCGACGAGCCCCGGGACGACCCCGATGCCGAAGAACACGATCGCGGGGATCAGGTAGACGAACGCAGGCATCGTCTGCATGAAGTCGAGCACGGGTTTGAGGATCGCGCGCACCGTGGCGTTGCGCGCCGACCAGATGCCCAGGGGCACCGCGATGAGCACGGCGACGATCGTGGCGACGAGCACGAGCGCGAGCGTCTGCATCGCGGAAACCCACATGTCCATGCCGACGATCAGCACGAAGGTCACGAGCGTGCCCACCCCGAGCTGCCACGACCGCACGAGCCAGCCCAGGAGTGCCGCGACGACGATGACGACGGGGATCGGCGTCGCCACGAGGATGTCGGAGAGCGTGTCCACGAGCCACCGGACGACGAAGGTCACGACGTCGAGGAGTCCGTCCAGATTCGCCTTGATCCAGTCGACCGCGGCGCGGGCCCACTGGCCGACGGGGATGCGGAAACCGTCCATCAGCGCACCACCTCCGCATCCGTCGCCGAGTCAGCGCCAGGGGTCGGATCGGCGTTCTCGGCGAGCACCTGGTCGATGACCGTCGTGGGCACAGGCTGGGGCGGCAGGGGGATCTCCTCCGTCGAGGTGGGGCCGGGGCCGAGCGCCGCGAGCAGCGTGACGCGTGGGATGACGCCGACGAGGCGGCCCGCCGCATCCGTCACGGCGAGCGGCACGGGCGACTCGACGGCCGGAACGAAGAGGTTCATGAGCACATCGTTCTCGTCGACCGTCTGCGGGGCGGGTGCGATGACCGAGCGCAGCGACGTCTCGCCCTTGCGGACGAGGCGGACCGCGTCGCGGTCGCTCACGATCCCGAGCAGCGTGCGATCCCGATCCACGACGTAGGCCGCGGACGTGTAGGCGTCGCGCATCTGCCGCAGCGCCGTGCGGGGTCCGGCTGCGTCGGTGACGACGGGACGCGGGCGCTCCATGACGTTCGCAGCGGTGAGGACGCGCGCACGGTCGACGTCCTGCACGAACTGCTCGACGTAGTCGTTCGCCGGGTCGGTCAGGATGTCCTCGGGCGTGCCGATCTGCACGATGCGTCCGTCGCGCATGACCGCGATGCGGTCACCGAGGAACATCGCCTCGTTGAGATCGTGCGTGATGAACACGATCGTCTTGCGCAGCGTGCGCTGCAGTTCGACGAGCTGTTCCTGCATCTCGCGGCGGATGAGCGGGTCGAGGGCGCTGAACGCCTCGTCCATGAGCAGGATCTCGGTGTCGGCCGCGAGCGCGCGGGCGATGCCGACGCGCTGCTGCATCCCGCCGGAGAGTTCGGAGGGAAGCTTGTCGCCCCACCCCTCGAGTCCGACGAGCGCGAGGATCTCCTCCGCGCGGGCGAGGCGTTCGGTCTTGCCGACGCCGCGCAGTTCGAGCGGGTAGGCGACGTTCGCGGCGACCGTGCGGTGCGGCAGCAGCGCGAAGTGCTGGAACACCATCGAGATGCGGTCACGCCGCACCTCGCGCAGGCGCCCCGCGGAGATGCCCGTGATCGGGTCGCCCTCCACCGTGATGGTGCCCGCCGTCGCCTCCTGGAGGCCATTGAGCATCCGGATGATGGTCGACTTTCCGGACCCGGACAGACCCATGATCACGAAGATCTCCCCGGGCTGCACCGTGAAGCCGGCGTCGATCACGGCGGCGGTGCCGGCATCGGACACCTCGGCGCGGGTCTGTCCCGCCTTCAGGCGCCGGACGGCGTCTTTCGGGTTGCGGCCGAACACCTTGTACAAGTGCTCGACGGCGATGGCTGCTGTTGTTGTCACGTGCTTCACCTCGGCCGTTCGCACGTGCGGAACGACATCGGTTGCGCCCGGGTGACGATCACCGGCACGCGGATCTCCATCACGTCATGGACGGAATCCGATGCGCCTCGACGACGCGCATCGGGTGCATCGTCAAGATCGCCGACCGTACGCCCGCTCCGCCGGATCAACCCCCAGGTTCACCCCCGCGGTGCGGCCGCGGACTGGTCGTCGGGGCACAAAAGCCCCGCTCCACGGTACCCAAGCGTCCCGCAGTGGCCAAATCTCGCGGAGATTGCGCGGGAGTTGGGCAGGGGCTGCGCGGGGGTTGACAGCACCTGCATCCGTGTTGCATGGTTAGTTAGTCAAGTAAGTAACCTAAGAACCGGAGCCGATGTGATCGAAGAGGGCCGTGCGCTGTTCCTGCAGATCGCAGAGGGCATCGAGGACGCCATCCTCGAGGGGAGCCTCCCCGAGGAATCCCGTGCGCCGTCCACGAACGAACTCGCGGCGTTCTACCGCATCAATCCGGCCACCGCCGCGAAGGGAGTGAACATGCTCGTCGACAAGGGCGTCATCTACAAACGTCGCGGGATCGGCATGTTCGTCGCGACCGGCGCCCGCGACGCACTGCTCGCCGAACGTCGCGCCGGATTCGCCGAACGCTTCATCGTCCCGCTGCTCGCCGAGGCCCGCACGCTGGGACTCGACGTCGACGACCTCACCGCACTCCTCCGCGAGCGCGGTGACGACCAGACCACCACGGAAGGAACTCCGGAATGACGAATGTCATCGAGGTCACCCACCTCACGAAACGCTACGGCGCCACGACCGCCGTCGACGACGTCAGCTTCGGCATCCGCAAGGATGCGATCTACGGCCTGCTCGGCCGCAACGGCGCCGGCAAGACGACCGTCATGTCGATCCTCACGGCGCAGAACTTCGCGACCTCGGGCGATGTGCGCATCTTCGGCGAGCATCCCTACGAGAACGCGCGCGTGCTCAGCCGCATGTGCTTCGTCCGCGAGAGCCAGAAGTACCCGGACGACGCCAAGCCGTCGCACGCGTTCAAGATCGCGCGGCTGTTCTACCCGCAGTGGAACCAGGAGCTCGCGGAGCAGCTGATCGACGAGTTCCAGCTGCCGATGCGCAAGACGATCAAGAAGCTCTCCCGTGGGCAGCTCAGTGCCGTCGGAGTCATCATCGGGCTCGCGGCGCGCGCCGAGATCACCTTCTTCGACGAGCCGTACCTGGGGCTCGACGCCGTCGCGCGGCAGATCTTCTACGACCGGCTGCTGGAGGACTACTCCGAGCATCCGCGCACCATCATCCTCTCGAGCCA
>Ga0182739_1000481_pt1 | contig 51729 bp, 52 predicted proteins | sample eDN5th30CBELigBY_FD_128873 | JGI IMG/M metagenome (GOLD analysis project Ga0182739, IMG submission 128873) | Enriched backyard soil microbial communities from Emeryville, California, USA - eDNA 5th pass 30_C BE-Lig BY (version 2) (version 2) | ecosystem: Environmental > Terrestrial > Soil >... | reverse complement strand
TCGCGGTATTCGTTGGTGGCGATGGCGTGGTACGCGTTCAGGACGTGATTGCTCAGTTCCGTGTCATGGAAGTTGTAGAAGCCGGAAAACCCGGGAAAGGAGATGCCGCCGACGGGAATGCCCAGGCTGCCCACGGTGTCCCAGACGCCGACGAAGTGCAGGTCGGTGTCACGGGAGAAGCGGTCTCGGAAGGCGGCGGCTTCCAGGGACGACGGGGTGCAGTCGTCGCGGTATAGCGCGTAGGCCTCGGAGACGTTGTCTTCGGTGGGCTGGTTGAGCAGGCCGCATTTGCGCACCATGCCCGCCAGGCTGCGGGCGGAGTACGCGCCGCGGCTGAAGCCGAACAGGAAGATGCGGTCGCCGGGGGTTTGGCGCTGGCACAGCCAGCGGTAGCCGTGCCGGATGTTGGCCGAGAGGCCGGCGCCGAAGGCGCCGCCCACGAATTTGTCGATGGCGGCCCACAAGCCCTGGCCCTGGGTGCCGACGCCCTCGATGTAGAGCGTTTCCTGCGTGCTGGTCTCGGGCGCTGCTTTGTAGAGCTCGTAGACGTTGGTGCGGTCGTTGGGTTCGTTCCACGTTCCGTCGAAGAATACGGCGAGGTTTTTCATCATGATCGTCTCCCCACACACAGATAAAGTCTGGCGATACCTATGCTGCCGGCTGGGACTACACCTCTGTGAGGCAAGCTAGCACGCGGGGACTTTGCCGCAGGGCGCGGGATTTCCCTGCTGCATGGATGTACACCATCTTTTTGCCTAGCCAGCGCCGCCCGAGAGGGCGATCCTCCTGGGCAAAAGCAACAGAAGCAAGGCATGGGAGTACGTCTTTACTACAGCATCAGCAGCAATCCAAACCTCCATCGGTTGGTATCTGAAAGGAGCAGGAAAGGGGCTCGCTGCAACAACCCCGAAGCTTGGATCCTTTCCGACTTTCGGGGTCGGTTCAGCGGGGCCGCTTTCCGGAACGCGCAGGACATGGGACGTCAGACGATCTCGAACCGCACGTCGATGTTGTCGCGGATGGCGCGCGAATAGGGGCAGAGCTGGTGCGCCGATTCGACCAGCAACTGCTTCTGGTCGGCGGTCAGGCCGGGCAGCGAGACGGCAAGGGTGACGCCCAGGGCGAAATTCTCGCCGTTGTCGACCTTGCCCAGCGAAACGCTGGCGTCGATGGCGATGTCGCGCGGCACGGCGATGCCGTGGGTGGCCCCGGCGCGCTTCATCGCGCCCATGAAGCAGGCGGAGTAGCCCACGCCGAAGAGCTGTTCGGGATTGGTGCCGGGCTTGCCCGATCCGGGCGTGCTGAGCGTCACGTCCAGCGCGCCGTCGCTGCTGCGTCCCGCGCCCTCGCGGCCGGCGGTGGTGTGGGTGTGCGCGGTGTAGAGGACCTGCTCGAGTTGCTTTGCCATGATGACTCCAGGGTGTCGGCGCGGCCGGGCTGCGCCAGTGGGTTGAGAGCCTGCATTGCAACAAGGCGCTGTATCGGCCATGTGTCCGGGACGCGGCGGGATGGCATCGCGACGTGTCGGAGGGGCCGCCGGATACGCTGCGATACAAACCGCGACTGCGTTGGCGGACGCGATGGCAATGGAGTATGTTGCGCGCTGGCGGCGCGAGGCCGCGCATCAATCACGGAAGAAGAACATCATGGGACGTCTTGCCATCCTGGGCGCGCTGCACGAAGAAATCGCCGACCTGCTGGCGGCGATGGATCCGGGCGCGCAGACCCGCCGCATCGCCATGCGCGATTTCCAGGTGGGTAGCCTGTGGGGCACGCCCTGCGTGATCGCGCTCAGCCGCATCGGCAAGGTGGCCGCCGCGGCTACGGCGTCGATCGTGATCCAGGAATTCGGCGTGTCGCGGGTGATCTTCACGGGGCTGGCGGGCGGCCTGCATCCGCGGGTGCGGGTGGGCGACGTGGTCGTGGCCGACGCGCTGATGCAGCACGACATGGACGCGCGGCCCCTGTTCGGCCGGCATGAAATTCCCCTGCTGGGCCGCGAGCGTTTCGATGCCGATCCGGCCCTGAGCGCGCTGCTGCTGGAAAGCGCCCGGGAATTCGCGGGCAACGGCGGACTGCCATCCGCGTCCGCGCCGCCGCAGGTCCATCACGGCCTGATCGCGACCGGGGACGTGTTCGTCAACGACAACGACCTGGCCCACGCGCTGCGCGAACGCCTGCCCGAAGCGCTGTGCCTGGAAATGGAGGGGGCCGCGATGGCGCAGGTCTGCCATGAGTTCGGCGTGCCGTTCGCGGTGATGCGCATCATCTCCGACAGCGCCGACCACGCAGCGAAGGCGGACTTCACGGATTTCCTGGTGAACCTGGCGCGGGTGTATTCGGCCGGCATCTTGAAGCCACTGCTGCAGTCGGGCGCGCTGCGCGGCGCGTAACGCGGCCCCGGCCGGAAACTACAGGCCGATCGCCGCGATCCTGACTTCGGCTGACAAGCCGCCGCCCTCGCGGTTGCTCAGGACCAGCGCGCCGCCTAAAGCCGCCGCCAGTTGGTGCGCGATGGCCAGCCCAAGGCCCGTACCGCCGGTATCGCGGCTGCGCGAGCTTTCCAGGCGATAAAAAGGTTGCAGCACCGCGTCCAGTTCCCCCGCCGGGATGCCCGGCCCGCGATCCAGCACGAAGATCGACAGGCGTCCGCCATCCCGCGCCGCCACGCGCACTTCGGCCGCGCCCGCGAACTTGAGCGCATTGTCGATCAGGTTGCCCAGGATGCGCCGCAGCGCATGCGGGCGCGTGGACAGCGCTGGCGCGGCGTCGCCCGTCAGGCTGACGTCCTTGCCTGTGTCCTGGTAGTCGCACACCAGGCTGTCCAGGAAGGCGTTCAGGTCGATGCGCGCAGGCGTTTCGGCCTTGCCGTGCGCGCTGCGGGCGTAGTCGATGCCTTCGCGCACCAGGCGTTCCACCTCGTTCAGGTCCTGCGCCAGCTTGTCGCGGTCGGAGGACGGATCCATGAATTCGGTGCGCAGCTTCATGCGTGTAATCGGCGTCTGCAAGTCGTGCGAAACCGCGCCCAGCATCTGCATGCGCTCGGCGACGTGGGCCGCGATGCGGTCCTGCATGGCGTTGAAGGCGACGGCGGCATGCGCGACCTCGGCGGGGCCGGCTTCGTCCAGCAGGGGGCTTTTCTGGTCGGGATCCAGATCCTCGGCCGCGCGGGCCAGGCGCGTCAGGGGGCGGACGACCAGGCGCACGGCCAGCCAGGCGCAGCCGGCGAGCAGCAGAAGCTGTACGCCCAGCACGCCGAACAGCCACGGGGCCGGCCGCATGCGGGATAGTTCGATGTCCAGGATCGCCGGCTGGCCGTCGGACAGCACGACGCGGGCCTGGATGTGGCGCGGATCGTCGGCCATGGCGCGCACCGTCACCGGCCGCTCCGGCCCCAGCGCGGCCTCGATCGATTGCGCGGCGGTACGCGCCGCGTCATCGGACAGCGGCTGGTCGGCCTTGCCGTCGCCCAGCAGGTACTGGCGGTTGCTGCTGGACAGGCGCGGCAGCCACGCGGGGCGTTCGCCGGGGGGCAGCCGGTCCAGGATGTCCATGGCGATGGCGACGTCGCGTTCCAGGTCGCCCAGCATCATGTTGCGGGTGGCGCTGTAGCGCTCATAAAAGAGCGAGGCAAACGACAGGCCATAGGCCAGGACCAGGCCCGCCAGGAAAATCAGGAACAGCCGGGCGACCAGGGTGCGGGGCCAGGCGAACGGGCGCGGCGCGGCGGCGTTCACTGGCCGGAATCCGAGACGTCGACCGCGGCGGAGAAGACATAGCCTTCGCTGCGCACGGTCTTGATGTACATGGGCTCGCGCGCGTCTTCGCGCAGCCGCTGGCGCAGGCGGCTGACCAGGAGGTCGATGGAGCGCCCGAAGAAATCGGCATCGCGGCCCTGCGTCAGGTTCAAAAGCTGGTCGCGGTTGAGCACGCGCTGCGGATGATCGAGGAAAACGCGCAGCAGCCGGTATTCCGCGCCGCTGAGCGACACGATGGTGCCGTCGGCGTCCAGCAGGTGGCGCGCGGTGGTGTCCAGCCGCCAGGCGCCGAAGGCGATCTCGCGGCCCGGTTCGGTCACCTGGAAGTTGGGCGGCAGCATGCGCGTGCGGCGCAGGATCGCCTTGATGCGCGCCAGCAGTTCGCGCGCCACGAAGGGCTTGACCAGGTAGTCGTCCGCGCCCATCTCCAGGCCCAGGACGCGGTCCATGTCGTCGCCGCGCGCCGTCAGCATCAGGATGGGGATGCGGCGGTGCTTGCCGCTGCGCAGTTCGCGGCACAGCACCAGGCCGTCGTCGCCAGGCATCATGAGGTCCAGCACGATCAGGTCGACGGACAGGCTTTCCAGCAGGGACCGCATCTGCCGTCCATCGGCGGCCAGCGTGACCGTCAGGCCGTTCTTCCTGAGGAAGCCGCCGGCAAGCTCACGGATTTCCCGATCGTCGTCCACGATCATGACGTGGTCTATGTGATCCATCTGCGGGTGCCTTCTATTGGGTGGTGATGGCGCGGCGGGCGCGCCCGTCCGGTTCAAGAATTCTAGGTCCTAGCGCTCGCCCGGGGGCAGGGGATCGCGGCGCGGGCGGGTGTTCGAGATGAGCTGGCACTGGAAGGGCTTGGCGGCTTCGGCGGTGAAGCCGCCAAAGAGCAGCAGCAGTACGGCAAGAAAGCGCTTCATGAGAGGCTCCGCTTATGGGGTTGAACGCTTTATAGCGCCGCCCCGGCCGGCAAGTGTGTCGTACTGTATACGCCCTGGCGGCGGATACACGCGCTTGAAAAAATGCCCCGATCCGGCACATGGCGGATACGTGCGGCGGGTGCAATGGGGTCACTTTCCAAAGGACGACCCCCATGGACCTCATCAACACTCCCATCGCTCTGCTTGCCGGCATGCTGACCATCGCGTCGCCCTGCGTGCTGCCCCTGTTGCCGGTGCTGCTGGGCACCTCGCTGGAACGCGGCGACCGGCTGCGCCCCGTGTTCGTCGTGTCGGGCTTCGTGCTGGCGTTCGCCGGTCTGGGGATCGCGCTCAGTCTTATCTCCAACCTGAATGAACATGTGCACGAAGCCGTGCGCTCGGCCTCCATCGTGCTGCTGGTGCTGTTCGGCCTGGCGCGAATCTGGCCCCAACCCTACGACCGCCTGATCGCCTATGTGGGCGGCCCGTTGCAGCGCCTGGCGGCCGCGGGCGGCACGGGCAGCGGCAATGCCGGCGGCTTCGTGCTGGGCCTGTCGTTGGGCGCCGTGTGGACGCCGTGCGCCGGGCCGGTGCTGGCGTCGATCCTGGTGCTGGCCGCCAAGGCGCAGGACCTCGTGCAGTCCAGCACGCTGCTGCTGGTGTTCGCCATCGGCGCGGGCGTGCCCATGTTGGTGATCGCCTACGGCGGGCATGCCATCGCCACCCGGGTGCGCGGCCTGTCGCGCCACACGCACCGGCTGCAGCAGGGATTCGGCGTGCTGCTGGTCCTGACCGCCATCGCCATCCATTTCCAGTACGACGTCCTGGCCTATGCCTGGATCGCCAACCTGTTCGCCTGACCGACAAGGAGTCAACCATGTACGCCACATTCAAGAAGATTGCCCTGGGCGCGCTGATCGCGACGTCCCTGATGCAAGGGGCCGCGCAGGCCGCGCCCCAGGCCCCGGAATTCACCGGCATCGAGACATGGCTCAATAGCGAGCCGCTGACAATGGAATCGCTGCGCGGCAAGGTGGTGCTGGTGGATTTCTGGACATACACCTGCATCAACTGCATCCGCACGCTGCCCTACGTCACGAGCTGGTATCAGAAGTACAAGGACCAGGGCCTGGTGGTGGTGGGCGTGCACACGCCGGAGTTTCCCTTCGAGCGGTCCACGCCCAATGTGGAAAAGGCGCTGCAACGCTACGGCATCACCTATCCGGTGGCGCAGGACAACCGCTACGCCACGTGGACCGCCTACCGCAACCAGTATTGGCCCGCGGCGTACCTGATCGACAAGCAGGGCAGGATCGTCTACAGCCACTTTGGCGAAGGCCGCTACAAGGAAACCGAGGCGCAGATCCAGCGGTTGCTTGCGGAGCCGGGCTGAAAGCCGTCGGCGTCCCACACGGGTATCCGGCGGGCGGGTGGCCACCAATCTGGTGCCCGCCCGCGCCGCATATCGCACCAGCCTGGTGCGCGACAGCCCTGCGTATTCCCCTTTCCCCACGCAAACCGGTTGGCATGAAACTTGCTTGATATCCATGCAAGTGACTTGCATACAGTGCGAGTGACTTACATAGCCGGGCGCCTGCCCGGTCCGGATACTCAGACACAGGGGAAATGTCATGCTGTTACGCCGCGTATTCGCTGGAGCGATGTCTTTATTCATGGCCGGCGCCGCGCACAGCGCCGATCTGCTGGACACGATCAAGAGCAAGAAAGAGATCGTGGTGGGCACCGAGGCGCAATTCGCGCCGTTCGAATTTGTGCAGGACGGCAAGATCGTGGGCTATGGGCCGGACCTGATGAATCTCATCCTGGCCGATGCGCCGGGCGTGAAGGTCAAGCAGTTCGACGTGCCGTTCCAGGGCATCCTGCCGGGCTTGGCGACCAAGCGCTTCGATTTCGTGGTGACGTCGGTCACCATGACCAAGGACCGCGCCGCCAAGTTCGCCTTCACGGTGCCGATCGCCGACGCCACGACGGCGCTGGTCAAGCGCAAGGACGACGCGGCGCTGACCGACCCGGCGGGCATCGCGGGCAAGGTCGTCGGCTCGCAGGCGGGGTCCGCGCAGTTGAAGGCCCTGCAGGACTATGCCAAGAAGCTGCAGGCAGAAGGAAAGCCTGCCGTCACCATCCGCGAATACGTCAGTTTCGATGAGGCCTACGCCGACCTCGCGGCCGGCCGCCTGTCGGCGGTGGCGCAATCGCTTGCCAACCTGGCGACGCTGGTGAAGACCCGTTCGGATGTGTATGCGGTGATCGACCAGCCGATCGGCCCGAAGACGTACTTCGGCTGGGTCGGGCGCAAGGACGCGGACAGCGCGTCGCTGGTGAAGTTCTTCTCCGACGGGATCGCGCGCGCCGCCAAGTCCGGCCAGTTGCAGGCGCTGCAGACCAAGTGGTTCGGCTTCACGATGGACGTGCCCACCGACTCGGTGCCGGCGCCGGAACTGTGATTCTCGTCTGTCCCGGGAGCATCGCGCGATGAATGCCGACACTTTTGCCGACCGCCTCGCGGCGTACCTGCCCGTGCTGCTGCACGGCGCCGGCATGACGCTGATCGTGGCGGCGCTGGCCATCGTCGCGGGCTTTGCGCTGGGCGCGGCGTTGCTGGGCCTGTCGCTGCACCGCCAGGGCCGTGGGCCGCTGGCGCGCGCCGTGGCGCTGTACGTCAGCTTCTTTCGCGGCACGCCGTTGCTGGTGCAGCTTCTGATGCTGTTCTACCTGCCCAGCGCGTTCGGCGTGGACCTGCCGCCGCTGTTGGTGGCCGTGCTGGCCATGAGCCTGAATTCCGGGGCGTTCCAGTCGGAGATCCTGCGCGCGGGCCTGGCTGCGGTCCCCAAAGGGCAGATCGAAGCCGCCGCCATCTTCGGCCTGTCTCCGCAGCAGGTCTTCCGCTATGTGCAGTTGCCGCAGGTGGCGCGGGCCGTCTGGCCCGCCCTGGTGTCCGAGGCCATCGACGTGGTGAAGAACTCGTCGATCGTGTCGGTGATCGCCGTGGCGGAACTGGCGCGCGGGGGCCGGCAGATCGTGGCGGCGAATTTCCGTCCGCTCGAGGTCTACCTGACCGTGGGCGCGACCTATCTGCTGATGACCGGCGCGATCTTCGCGCTGGGCGCCTGGCTGGGCAAGCGGATGGGACAGGGGCGGCGCGCCAGCGCCGCAGTGATGAACCGCATCGCCATCAACAAGACATGATCGACCTGACTCTGCTGGGCCAGTTGCTGCCCGTCTTTGGAACTGCCGCATTGCGCACGGTGGCCCTGGTGGCCGCCGGGCTGGCGGGCGGCCTGGCGCTGGGCTTTCTGATGCACCTGCTGCGCGAAACGCGGGTGGCGGCGCTGGCGTGGATCTACTGGGCGTACACGGCCATCTGGCGCGGCGTGCCGTTCCTGATTCATCTCTTCATCGTGTATTTCGGGCTGCCGGCGGTGGGGATATCGATGGACCCCTTCGTTGCCGCGGCTGTGACGCTGTCCGTGTATGGCGGCGCGTACTTCGCCGAGATTTTCCGGGCGTGCTGGCAGACCATCCCGCGCGGGCAGATCGAGGCCGCGCGCTGCATGGGCCTGACCCGGCGCCAGGTGTTCCTGCGCATCGAGTGTCCGCAGGCCCTGCGCGCCAGCGTCCCGCTCATCGTGAACCAGACCATCCTGCTGATGAAGGAGTCGGCGCTGGCGTCGGTGATCACCTACCCGGAACTGACGATGACCGCCGGCAAGGTGGTGTCCGAACAGTTTGTGTACATCGAGCCCTATCTGCTGCTGGCGCTGAGCTATTGGGCGCTGTCGTTGCTGATCAACCGCCTGGGCAGGCTGCTGGCGCGGCGCGTGGCGCTGTGAGGAATTGCGAACCATGAATACACCCCAACCCGTTCCCATGCTGTCGCTGCGCGGCGTGGGCAAATCGTTCGATGGCCACCCGGTGCTGGCCGGCGTGGACCTGGACGTGATGCAGGGCGAGGTCGTGACCTTGATCGGTCCTTCGGGCTCCGGCAAGACCACGCTGCTGCGCTGCATGAACTTCCTGGAAGCCTACGACCAAGGGCAAGTGCAGGTGCGCGGCGCCTTGCTGGGCTATCGCCGCGGGCCGTCGGGCCAGTTGCTGCCCGAATCCGACCGCGTCGTGGCAGAGGTGCGCGCGCCGCTCGCGATGGTGTTCCAGCAGTTCAATCTGTGGCCGCACATGACGGCGCTGGCCAACGTCATGGCGCCGCTGACCCTGGCCAAGGGCATGCGGCCGGACCGCGCGCGCAAGGTGGCCGCCGACGCCCTGGACCGGGTGGGCATGGCCGCGAAGGCCGACTCCCTGCCGGCCAACCTCAGCGGCGGCCAGCAGCAGCGCGTCGGGATCGCCCGCGCGCTGGCGGTGGGACCCGAGGCGATGTTGCTGGATGAGCCGACGTCGGCGCTGGACCCCGAACTGGTGGACGAAGTGCTGGAGGTCATCAAGTCCCTGTCGCGCGAGGGCATGACGATGGTGATGGTGACCCACGAAATGAGCTTCGCGGCCGAGGTGTCCGATCGCATCGTCTTCATGGAAAAGGGGCGCGTCGTCACGATCGGCACGCCCGACCAGATCATCCGCCGGCCCGAGCATCCGCGCGTGCAGGCGTTTCTGCAGCCCTGGATCCGGCGCAGCCTGGGCGACACCGCGCGGCGGGACGCCATCGCGGCGGGAGCGTCGCAATGAACATCAACGGATTCGATGCCGCTGCCGACGCGCTGGCGCAAGCGGTCCAGGCGCAACGCCTTGCGCAACGCCTGCGCGGATTGGCCGCGCACGGCGGCGTGCCGACCGGCGGCGTGGCGCGGCAGGCCCTCACTCACGATGAGCTGGCGGCGCGCCGCTGGCTGGCGCAGGACTTTGCCGCCCGGCCGGGCTATCGCGTCGGCATCGACGCGGCGGCCAATGTGTATGTGCGCCGGTGCGGCGTGGACGCCGGGGCCGCGCCAGTCATGACGGGCAGCCATGTGGACACCCAGCCGCTGGGCGGCTGGCTGGACGGCGCCTTTGGCGTGGTGGCGGGCCTGGAGGTGTTCGACGCGCTGGATAGCCTGGGCGTCGCCACGCGCCGGCCGCTCGACGTCGTCATGTGGACCAACGAGGAAGGGTCGCGCTTCGCGCCGGGGCTGATGGGCGCGGTGTCGTTTACCGCCCCGCAGCGGCTGGCGGACTTTCTGCCCGTCGCCGACAGCGCGGGGGTGGCGTTCGAGACCGCGCGCGACCAGGCCGTCACGGACTTCGAGACGCACGCGCAGCGCCATGGCTGGTCCTGGATGGACCGCCCGCTGGGCGCGCCCGTGCACGCCTACGTGGAAGCCCATATCGAACAGGGACCGGTCCTGGAAGCGCAGGGCCTGCAGGTCGGATGCGTGACCGCGATCCAGGGCGTGCGCTGGTACCGCGTCAGCGTGTCCGGCCGCAGCGCCCATGCGGGCACGACGCCGCTTGCCAACCGCGACGATGCGCAGGCCAAGGCCATCGCCATGGCGCACGCCGTGCTGGGCCACGCCAGGGACTGCGGCGATGAACGGCTGCGCGTGACGATCGGCCGCTGGGAATGCCTGCCGGGCTCCATCAACACGATCGCCGACCACGTGAGCTTCACGGTCGATGCGCGCCATCCGGATGCCGAGGCGCTGGACGCGGTGCGCGCCGTGATGGACGCGGCGCTGCCCGACGGCGCGCGCATCGAGGTCTTGCAGGACAAGCCGACCGTGCAGTTTGCGCCGGACCTGGTGGCCCTGGCCACCGCGGGCTGCGAGGCCCTGGGCATGCGGCACCGCCAGATGCTGTCGGGCGCGTTCCACGACGCCATGCCGATGGCGGGCTTCTGCCCCACCGCGATGCTGTTCGCGCCCAGCATCGCGGGCGTCAGCCACCACCCGGCCGAAGACACGCCCATCGAGGACCTCGCCGCCTGCACCCAGGTACTGGCCTGGTGCCTGCTCAAGCTGGCCGAACCCGCGCCTGCCGTCGGGCCGGGCCAGCCGATCTAGCTATTCCACCCCGAACTTTTTTTCACCTTTCACTGAAGGACTCGAACCATGGACCAAGCCATCGCCCAACCCGCCGTCGCCGACAACGGCGAACCCGTCGGCCTGAACAACACGCACCGCGAGCCGATCTCTCCGGACGGCACGCCCGAACTGGGCAAGGTCTACGAAGTGCCGGCCCGCCACGGCCGCGCGGTGCGCGTGGCCAAGGGCCAGGTCATCCGCATCATCAACACGCACGGCAGCCAGGTCTGCGATACGTGGGCGTTCAAGAGCGACGACCTGAGCGAGTTCATGTCGATGGAACATGCCCGCGCCGCGATCGACCGCATCATTCCCCAGGCCGGCGACCCACTCTTCAGCAACCGCCGCCGCAGCATCATGACCATGACGGCCGATACCTCGCCCGGCGTGCACGACACGCTGATGGCCGCGTGCGACGCCTACCGCTACCGCAACCTGGGCGTGGAGCACTACCACGACAATTGCGCCGATAATATGCGCCTGGCGCTCAAGGCCATTGGCCTGCGGGCTCGCGAAGTGCCCCAGCCCTTGAATCTGTGGATGAACATCCCGGTCGGCAGCGATGGCGGCGTGCAGTGGCTGCCGCCGGTGTCCAAGGCGGGCGACTACGTCGATCTGCGCGCCGAGATGGATTGCGTCGTGGTGCTGTCGGCCTGCCCGCAAGACATCGTGCCGATCAACGACAACCGTCCGGTCGAGGTGCATTTCTCGGTGCGCGCCCAGGCCTGACGATTCTTCCCGACGACAACGCGGTATACGCATATGGCAAAGAAAAGCAGGGAAACGGCGGCCGAGCCGCACGACGCGCACGAGGGCGAAGCGGCCCTGTCCACGCTGGGTCCCCGGCTCAGGCATGCGCGCATGGTGCATGGCCTGACGCTCAAGGCGCTGGCGCAGGCGGCCGATTGCTCCGAAAGCCTGTTGTCGCGCGTCGAGCGCGGCCAGGCCATGCCGTCGCTCGCGAACCTGCATCGCCTGGCCCGCGCGCTGGGCACCAACGTGGCAGAGCTGACGGCGGCGCATGCGCCGCCCGCTTCGCCCGTGATCCGGCAGGCGGACCGGCCCATCATCGAATTCACCAGCCAGCGAGGCCGCAAGCCGGGCGTCAAGCTGGAGCGGGTGATTGTCCCCATGCGCGGCCAACTGTTGCAGGCCGACATCCACCAGCTTGCGCCCAAGGCCGAAAGCCTGGAGCAGATCGCGCATGCGGGCGAGGAAATGGGCTACGTGATCGAAGGCGAATTCGAGCTGCGCCTGGGGTCCGAGGTCCATCTCATGCAGGCGGGCGATTCCTTCTACTTTTCCAGCGATGTGCCGCACAGCTACCGCAATCCGGGCCGGACGTTGGCGCGCGTGTTGTGGGTGAACACGCCAGCCACGTTCTGATCCGGGGAACATCACCACGGAAACAGCAATGAGCACCGATACCTCGATGCAGGGGCTGCCGCGCTACAGCGGCATTCCCACTTTCATGCGGGTCCCGCTGGCCCGCGGGCTGGAGGACTTCGACATCGCCCTGGCGGGCGTGCCGTTCGATGGCGGCGTGACCGCCCGGCCCGGCGCGCGATTCGGCCCGCGCGAGATCCGCAACATGTCCACCATGATGCGCGCCATCCACCACGTCACGGGCTTCAACCCCTTCGCCGCCTGCAAGGTGGCCGACGTGGGCGACGTGCCGTTCACGGACGTCTTCCACCTGGAGCGCGCACATGACGATATCCGCCGCTTTTTCGAGCCGATCTTCGCGGCAGGCAAAAAGGCGGTCATCGCGGGCGGCGACCATTCCATCACCTTTCCCGTCTTCCAGGCGATCGCGCCGGCGCAGCCGCTGGGCATGGTGCACATCGACGCGCACACCGACACCTGGGACTATTACGTGGGATCCAAGTTCAGCCACGGCTCGCCCTTCCGGCGCGCCGTCGAGGCCGGGTTGCTGGATCCCGCGCGCACCATCCAGATCGGCATCCGGGGCGCGCAGAACACGGACGAGGGCTGGCGCTATTCGCTGGAAAGCGGCATGCGGGTGGTCTTCATCGAAGAGTTCGACGCGGCCGGCGTGCAGGCCATCATTGCCGAAGCCCGGCGCGTGGTGGGCGACGGCCCGGCCTATCTGTCGCTGGACGTGGACGGGCTGGACCCGGTCTATGCGCCCGGGACCGGCACCCCGGAGGTGGGCGGCCTGTCCACCCGGGAAACCCTGGCGCTGCTGCGCGGACTGGAAGGGCTGGACTTCGTCGGGGCCGACGTCGTCGAAGTGTCGCCGCCCTATGACCCCAGCGGCAACACGGCCCTGCTGGGCGCCACGCTGATGTACGAATGCCTGTGCCTGCTGGCACGCGGCCGGGCGCCCTGACGCCGGGCTGAGCGCCGGCGGCCCGTCCGGCCGCCGCGCAAACCAGATATGCGATCCCGCGCATAGCCCCGGCCCGCCCGCGCGCCTACCATTCTCCAAACACAAAAACGATGTTTGGAGACAGCATGAAAATGACAAACGCGCTGACCGCGCTTGGCCTGTGCCTCGGCATGGGCCTGGTTTCCGCGCCCGCCGCCGCGGACGGCTATCCCGACCGGCCGCTGCGCATGGTCGTGCCCTTTCCGGCGGGCGGGGCCACTGACCTGATGGCCCGCGCCCTGGCGCAGGGCCTGGGGGAAAAGCTCGGCCAGTCCGTCGTGGTGGAGAACCGCGGCGGGGCAGGGGGCTCGATCGGGGCCGAGGCCGTGGCCACCGTGGCGCCCGATGGCTACACGCTGCTGTATTCGACGATGGGCGTCTTGACGATCAACCCGTCGCTCTACGCCAAGCTGCGCTACGACCCGCAAAAGAGCTTTGCGCCGGTATCGCTGACCAACCTGACGTCCAATCTGCTGGTGGTCGATCCGGCGCTGAAGGTCGATTCCGTGGCGGCACTGGCGGAGCTTGCCCGCCAGCGGCCGGGGGAGCTGACCTTCAGCTCCTCGGGCAATGGCACGACCAGCCACCTGGCGGGCGAGATGTTCAAGTCGACCGCCAAGGTGGACATCCGTCACATTCCCTACAAGGGCACGTCCGGCGCCATCAATGACTTCATGGCCGGTCGCATTTCGATGATGATCGACACCTCGTCCAATTTCATCGAACAGGTCAAGCAGGGCAAGATCAAGGCGCTGGGCGTGACCAGCCGCAAGCGTCTGGCGGCATTGCCGGACGTGCCGTCGATCTCGGAGACGCCGGGTTTCGAGTCGTACGAGGTGAGCCTGTGGTCAGGCGTGCTGGCGCCGGCGGGAACACCGCGTCCGATCATCGACCGGCTGAACGCCGACATCAAAAGCGTGATGACGTCGCCGCAGATGGTGGAGCGGATGGCCGGCTACGGCATCCAGACCACGCACAGCACGCCCGAGGAATTTTCCGAACGCATCCGCGCCGATACGCAGAAGTGGGCCCGGATCATCGAACAGTCCGGCGCGCGGGCGGACTGAACGCCGGCCCGCCCCGCCATCGCCTCTTCTAACGGACGGAACCCCCATGCCTTCGATGATCCGAACCCTGCTGGCGGCGGGCGCCGCCCTGTCCGCCCTGTGCGCGTCCTTCCCGGCCGCGGCGGCCTATCCGGAGCACCCCATCACCCTGATCAATCCCTACGCAGCCGGCGGCCCGGCCGACGTGGTGGCGCGCAGCCTGGCGCGCGCGCTGGAGAAGCGCCTGGGCCAGCCGGTCGTGGTGGAAAACAAGCCCGGCGGCGGCGCGTCCATCGGCACGGGCTTTGTGGCGCGCGCCAAGCCGGACGGCTACACGCTGCTGCTGGGCACGGCGGCGGGCCACGTGGTGACGCCGTTGATGCAGAAGACCGCGTACGACGGCGTCAACGGCTTTGCGTTCTGCTCGGTCGTAGCGGTGCAGCCCATCATGCTGGTCGTGAACCCGTCGCGCGGCATCAAGACGGTGCAGGACCTGATCGCCCGCGCCAAGGCCGAACCCGGCAAGCTGAGCTACGGGTCGGCCGGGGTGGGCGGCGCCACGCATCTGGGGGCCGAACTCTTTCAGCAGGCCGCGCACGTGCAGCTCAATCACATTCCGTACGCTGGCGCGGCGCCCGCGATCAACGATGCGGTGGGCGGGCAGATCGACCTGGCCATGCTGAACCTGTCCGCCAGCCTGCCGTTCATCCGGCAGGGACGGCTGGTGCCGCTGGCCTATGCGGCGGACAAGCGTTCGGCGCTGCTGCCGGACGTGCCCACGCTGGACGAGGCCGGGGTGCATGGCGCGCAGGCCGCCACCTGGTACAGCCTGGCCGCGCCGGCCGGCACGCCGGCCGACATCGTGCAGACGCTGAGCGACACCGTCCGGCGCGTGAACGACGATCCCGAGTACCAACGCGTCATGCAGGACCAGGCGATCTCGCTGATGGCGCTGTCGCCCCAGGACGCCACGGCGTACGTCCAGAAAGACCGCGCCGACATGCAGCGTCTGCTCGGCACGCTGGGGCTGCTGGCCAAATGATGACGACGCCCACGCCATGAACTTCGACTTCAGCAAGCTGGCCCCGGCCGACGCGTTCAAGCTGCTTTCCAGCGTGGTCGTGCCGCGGCCCATCGCCTGGGTGGTCAGCCAGTCGGAAGCGGGCGCGCGCAACGCCGCGCCGTTCTCGTTCTTCAATGTGGTCAGCAGCGATCCGCCCATCGTCGCGCTGGGCATCGGACCGCGCGCAGGACAATTGAAGGACACCTCGCGCAACATCCTGCAGACGCGGCAGTTCGTGATCAACCTGGTGTCGGCGGAACTGGCCGAGCAGATGAACCACACCAGCCTGGACTACGATGCCAGCATCGACGAACTGGCGCGCGCGGGCCTGGCGATCGAGCCGTCCCTGATCGTGGCGCCGCCGCGCATCGCGCAAAGCCCGGCGGCGTTGGAGTGCGAGGTGTGGCAGGTGCTGGAAGCGGCGCCGCAGCGGTTGATCGTGCTGGCGCGCGTGGTGGCGCTGTACCTGCGCGATGATGCCTTGCTCGATGCCGGTAAATGCTATGTGGACACGCCGGCGCTGCGCCTGCTGGGCCGCATGCATGGCGCGGGCTGGTACGCGCACACCAGCGATCTTTTCCAGATGCGCGCGCCGGAAGTGGCCAATGACCCGGCCATAACGCCCGCGCAGGGGCACTGAATGCCCGCATGACCTTGAATCCCTTGGGAGCTTATCGATGAAACTGCATTGGTCGCCGCGTTCGCCCTTCGTGCGCAAGGTGATGATCGTCCTGCACGAAGCGGGCATCGCGGACCGCGTGACGCTGGTGCGCACGCCGGTCGCGATGGACAAGCCCAATCTGGACCTGCTGCCCGACAATCCGCTCATCAAGCTGCCGACGCTGGTGCTGGACGACGGCACGCCGGTGTATGACTCGCGCGTCATCTGCGCCTATCTGGACGGCCTGACCGGCTGCGGCCTGCTGCCCGCCGACCCCGGGGCGCGCCTGCTGGCCGAGCGCCGCCAGGCGCTGGGCGACGGCTTCCTGGATGCGCTGCTGCTGTTCCGCCAGGAACGCAATAAGCCCGCCGAACGGCAGACGCCCGCGTGGCTGGACGCCTTTGCGCTGAAGACGAAGGCGGTGCTGGCCGCGCTGGAAGTCGAGGCCCCGGCGCTGCAGGCGTCCCGCTTCGACCTCGGGCTGATCGCCATCGGCTGCGCGCTGTCCTATATGGACTATCGTTTTCCGGACATCGCCTGGCGCGACGGGCATCCGGCGCTGGCCGCCTGGCACGAGCGCTTTGCCGCGCGCCCGTCGGTGGCGCGCACCCAGCCCGACGAAACCCCATGAAGAAAGGACGATGATGAGCCGCATCCCGCTGCCCGACCCCGACAGCATGACCGATGACCAGCTGCGCGTGTACGAGAAGATCGTCTCGGGGCCGCGCGGCCGTCTGGTCGGCCCCTTGCGCGCCGCGCTGCACAGTCCCGAACTGGCTGAGCGCTGGCAGGCGCTGGGCGCGCTGCTGCGCTTTGGCACCAGCCTGCCGCCCCGCGTCAGCGAACTCGCCATCGTGGTGACGGCGCGCCGCTGGAACAGCCAGATCGAATGGCACATCCACGCGCAGGCCGCGCGTGCGGCAGGCATTTCCGATGCGGTGCTGGACGCGATCCAGGCGCGCGCCACGCCGCTATTCGACAACCGCGACGACGAAGTGGTCTACGAGTTCGCGCGCCAGCTCCAGGAAACCGGACAGGTCGAGCCCGCCCTGTATGCACAGGCGGTGGAGCGTTGGGCGGCGGTCGGCGTGGTGGAGCTGACGGCCGTGATCGGCTACTACACGATGGTGTCCATGACGCTGAACGCGCACGAGATCCCGATGCCGGACGACGCGCCGCCGCCGCTGGACACGCCGCGGCAGGACGGCGGACCGGCGCTCAGCCGGCTGGCGCCGCTGGGCAAGCGGGGGCAATCATGAGCGCCGCCGCCAGCGGGGACCGCAAAGCCAGCCCTTACGTGCCGGACAGCGTCGAGACGCCGCGCATGCCTGTCGCGCCGAAACAGGCGCTGCCCGCAGGTGCGTGCGACACGCATTGCCACGTCTTCGGTCCCTACGACCGCTTTCCCCTGCAGCATCCGTCGTCCTACGCCGCGCCGGACGCCGCGGCGCCGCGCTACCTGCGCATGCTGGACACGCTGGGCGCGGGGCGCGGCGTGCTGGTGCAGCCCGCGCCCTATGGCACGAACCCCGATGCGCTGCTGGACGCGCTGGCGCAGGGCGCAGACCGCCTGCGCGGGATCGCCGTGGCCGATCCGTCGGTCACCGACGCGCAACTGCGTGACCTGTACGAACGCGGCGTGCGCGGCCTGCGCTTTGTCGAGGCGCGCGACCCCGCGGGCAATCTGTTTCCCGGCAGCGTGGGGTTCGACCAGGTCGCCGCGCTGGCGCCGCGCATGAAGGCGCACGGCCTGCACGCGCAGCTCTGGGCGCCTTGCGACACCTATCTGCGCCACCTGCCGGCGCTGGCGGGGCTGGACCTGCCAATCGTCATCGATCACCTGGGCAGCCTGGTGCCGGCGCGCGGCGAATCGGATCCGGTGTTCCAACTGCTGCGCGGATTGCTGGCCGAAGGACGGATCTGGATGAAGCTGACGGTGTGCCGCGTCGGCACCGCCCCGGACTACGAGAACGCCCGCTTCATCCACGATGCCTACACCGCCGCCAACCCGGACCAGGTGCTGTGGGGCTCGGACTGGCCCTTCGTGCGGATGGGCGCCGCCGCGCCATCGGCCGACGCGCTGGTCGACCTGGCGCACGGCTGGCTCGGCAGCGACACGCTGCGCAAGAAGGTCTGGGTGGATAACCCGGCGCGGCTTTACGGGTTCAATTGAACGGCGGCGCGCCGGCCCGCTACGGGCTGGCGTGCCAGACGCCTTCGCCGCCGATTTCGCGCACCAGCGCCTCGATCTGCGCCGCCACTTCCATGACGGTGCGGCCCGGCCCCTTCGAGCGCGAGAACGCCATCGAGATGATGCGGCTCATGGTCGGATCGCGCAGGGCCGCGATGCTCAGCCGTCCTTCCTGCACTTCCTGCCAGACCGCGTGCAGCGGCAGCACGGTGTACATCTTTTCGTGTTCGACGATGGACTTCATGAGCGGCAGGGAATCGGCCTCGATCAGGGGCGCGATGGTGATCTTGCGCGCCCGCGCCAGGCCGTCCAGCGCGTTGCGCAGGCCGTTGGGCGCGCCGGGCAGGATGAAGGGCAGGCCATCGAGCTGGTCGAACGTGATTTCGCCTGCCTGCGTGCGCGCATCGCCCGCCGCACCGACCAGATAGGAGTCGACGTAGGCCAGCGCCTGCTCGCCGGGCGGGCATTTGTCGCCATAGCGGTAGAGGATGGCGATGTCCACGCGGCTGTCCGTGAGCCATTCCTCGATCTGGCCGCTGGAGCCTTCCAGGATCTTGAGGTGTACCTTGGGAAACTGCTGGCGCAGCCGCGAGAACAGCCGGCGGATCAGCGGATGCGCCGTCGACGGCAACAGGCCCAGCGTGACCTCGCCGGCGGGCTCGCGGGCCTCGCCGTTGAGCTCCAGTTCCAGCCTTTCGGCGTCGTGCAGCAGCGTCTGCACCAGCGGGAAGAGGCGTTCGCCCACTTCCGACAGGTTGACGCCGCGGCCCGTGCGGTTGAAGAGCCGCGCATTGCACTCGCGTTCCAGCGCATTGATGCGGCGGCTCAGCACCGACTGGTCCTGGTCCAGGTACAGCGCGGCGCGCGTGATGCTGCCCAGTTCCGCGATGGCCAGGAAGGCCCGCCATTTGTGCAGGTCGGCGGTCAGGTCCAGGCTCAGGCCCGTGGCTTTTGCGGTTGGCATGGTCGATGGCGGCAATGGGCGGTCGTGGGAATCGGCATAAGCGTAAGGCAAAAGCGCGCGGGCATGGCGTTATTGCAGGCCGAGCTTGCCGCGTTTGATCACCTCGCCCCATTTTTTCGATTCCGCCTCCATCAGCGCGCGGTATGCGTCGGGCGTGGTGGCCATGGGGATGGCGCCCTGGTCGATCATTTTCTGGCGCAGGACGGGGTCCGCGAGCGACTTGGCGATCGCGTCGGCCATCTTTTCCACGATGTCTTGCGGCGTGCCGGTGGGCGCGATGATGCCGTAGTTGGACTCGACGATGATGCCGGGAAAACCCGCCTCCTGGGTGGTGGGCACGTCGGGCAGGCCTTCGAAGCGTTGGGGGCTGGCCACCGCCAGCGCGCGCAGCTTTCCGGACTTGATGAAGCCCAGGGCGGCCGACGCGTCGCCGGGAAACATCTGCACCTCGTTGGACAGCAGCGCCGTCACCGCGGGCGCGGCGCCCTTGTAGGGCACGTGCATGATGTCGATGCCGGTCTGCTGCTTGAGCAGCTCGCCGCCCAGATGCGGAGTCGTGACGTTGCCGGCGGAGCCGTAGTTGTACTTGCCGGGCTGCTTCTTGGCGCTGGCGACAAAGTCCGCCAGCGTGGCGTCCGGCAGCGAGGGGTTGACCATGATGACCTGCGGAATGCGCGCCACCAGCGACACGTACTGGATCTTCGACACCTCGTACGGCACTTTCATAACGTGCGGCAGGCCGGTAATCGCGCCCGGCACGCCGAAGCCGAAGGTGCTGCCGTCGGGCGTGGCGCGCACGGTCGCGTCCACCCCGATGGTGCCGCTGGCGCCGGCCTTGTTCTCGATCACGATGGTCTGTCCAAGGCGCTGGCCCAGGGACGGCGCGAGCAGGCGGGCCAGGTTGTCGACCGAGCCGCCGGGCGGGTAGGGCACGATCAGGCGGATCGGCTGGCTGGGCCAGGGCTGCGCGGCGTGCGAGGCGGGCGCGGCGACGGCGCCCAGGATCATGGCCGCCACCGTCAGTGCGGTTGCTTTTTTCATGTGTCTCTCTCCGGATGCGCCGGCTTGGGCCGGCGCGTTGTCGTTGATTTTTCGCTGCTAGGCGCCTTGCAGGCCGAGGACCTGCTTGGCGTAGATGTTGCGCTGGATCTCGTTGGTGCCGCTGAAGATGGTTGCCGCCAGCGCGTTGACGTAGGGCGCCAGCGCATGGACGTTGCCGTTGCCGTAGCCCAGCCGCATCGCCGCGCCGCCGTATTCCTCGGCGATCTGGATCAGCAGCGCGCCCAGGCGCTCGTGCGTTTCGGTCGCCCAGATCTTCAGCAGCGACAGCTCGGGCGGCAGCGGACGGCCTGCCCTGGCCAGGTCCGCGAAGACGCGGTACATGGCGGTCAGGTCGGCGCTGTCCAGCCGCAGCTCGGCCAGCCGGTCCGTGAAGGCGGGATCGGCCAGCAGGCCGCGCTGGCGCGCGATGCTGAAGATCTGCTGGAGGGCATGGCTGGCGTGCTTGGGGCTGCCGCTGAACAGGCGCTCGAAGCCCAGCAGCGCCTTGGCGATGTCCCATCCGGCGTTCAGCTCGCCGACCACGTTGTCGCGCGGCACGCGGACCTGGTCGAAGAACACCTCGCAGAACTCTTCGTGGCCCGATAGCGTGCGGATCGGCCGGCGGCTGACGCCCGGGCTGGCCAGGTCCACCAGCAGGAAGCTGATGCCCGCCTGTGTCTTGACGGTCTTGTCGGTGCGCACCAGCATGAACATGTGCGTCGCGTCCTGCGCCAGCGTGGACCAGGTCTTCTGGCCCGTCACCACCAGTTCGTCGCCGTCGATCACCGCCTCGCAACGCAGCGAGGCCAGGTCGGAGCCCGCATTGGGTTCGGAATAGCCCTGCGCCCACACCGCCTCGCCGGACAGGATGCCGGGCAGAAAGCGCGCGCGCTGCGCCTCGGTCCCGTAGCGGATCAGGATGGGGCCCAGCATGACCAGGCCCTGGTCCGGCGCGCGCGCCACGCCGTAGCGCTCGGCCTCTTCGATGAAGGCGATCTGCCGGGCCGGGGACAGTGCCATGCCGCCATGCTCGCGCGGCCAGGCCGGCGCGATCCAGCCCTGGCGCGACAGCGTGAAATACCAGTCCTTGATCTCATCCCAATGCAGCCGCCAGGGTACGTGGCGCAGGGCGTCGGGGTAATGGGCGCGGAAGAACCGGCGCAGCATCGCGCGGAACTGCGCTTCGGGCATGGCGTTCCAGTCGGCTTCGCGCGGGAATTGCGCGTCGCTGGCGTCGTCCTCGCCGTCGTCGGCCGGCGGCGGGGCGGGGTCGGGCGCCAGCGCGCCGTAGCGTTGGCGATGCGCCGTGGCGTTGCCCAGCCAGGCGCCCAGGTGCAGGGCGCTGCGGAAATACAGGCTGACGTCGCATTCGTCGGTGTAGCCGATGGCGCCGTGAAGCTGGATGGCCAGCCGCGACGCCTCGATGCCGGCACGCGCCGCGCGGGCCTTGACCCGGCTGGCGGCGGCCTTGCGCGTCTTGGCGTCGCCGGGCGCGGCCGCGATGGCGTTCAGCGCGTCCAGCAGGCTGTTGGCGGCCAGTTCCACCTGCATCGCCGCGTCCACCAGCCGGTGCTGCAGCGCCTGGAATGACGACAACGGCCGGCCGAACTGCGTGCGCGTGTTCAGGTAGGCCACCGAATCGGCCAGCACCTGCCGCGCGATGCCCACCAGTTCCGCCGATTGCATCAGCCGGCCGTAGTCGATGGCTTCGTCCACGGCGTCCAGCACGCCTGCGCGCGCCAGCAGCGCGTCCGGCGTGAGGACGGCCGATTCGATCGCCAGGTGGCAGGCGGGCGAGCCGTCGGCGCGCTCGTGGGCGTGCACCGTGACGCCCGGCGTGCCGGCCGGCAGGTAGAAGAGCGCGGAGCCCGCTTCGCCGTCGGCCGTGACCAGCCAGCCGTCCACGTCCGCGCCGGGGATGACGTGACGCTTTTCGCCGTTCAGCACATAGGCGCCTTCGCGCGCGGTGACCGTGACGCCGAAGGCCCCGGCGGCCTCGCCGGCTTCGAGCTGGCCCTCGGTCTCCTGCCACGCCAGGCCCACAAGGCGCTCGCCCCGGCAAATCGCGTCCAGGAGCCGGTCGCGCGGACCGGCGTCGCCCGCCGGCGCGATGCGGGCCAGCAGCGCCGTGGCCAGCACGCCCGCGCCGACGAGCGGCTCGGGCAGTTGCGCACGGCCGGCCTCTTCCAGCACGGCGGCCATCGCATGCCAGCCCAGGCCGAGCCCGCCCAGCGCTTCGGGCACGCTCATGCCCAGCCAGCCGACCGAGGCGATCTCCTTCCAGTATTCGCGGTCGCCCGCCGCCGCCTTGCGCTTGCGTTGGCGCTGGTCGCGGCGCTGCAGAAAGTCGCGCGCGCTGTCGCGGATTTCTTCGATGAACTCGTGGTCGATGGCGTTCATACGATGCCCTCGGCTTGCAGCCGTCCGATCGCGTCGTTGGACAGGCCCAGTTCCGCGCGCAGGATGTCGGCGGTGTGTTCGCCCAGCATGGGGGGCGGCAGGCCGACGGCGATGGGCGTGCCGGAGAAATGGATGGGGTTCCGGATGACGGGCATGGCGCCGAGGGCGGGATGCTGCACGCTGCCCAGCACCTCGCGGTGCCGCACCTGCGGATCCTCGAATACCTGGTCCATGGTGTAGATGGGCCCGCAGGGAACATTGGCGCCGGCCAGGGCCTGGTTCCAGTCGGCCACCGTGCGCGCCCGCATCGCCGGTTCGATCAGCCGGGACAGGTCCGCCTGCGCGGCCGCCCGCTTGGGGTTGGTGTCAAAGCGCGGATCCTGCGCCAGCGCGGGCAGGCCGATGACGCGGCAGAAGCTGCCAAACTGCGAGTCGTTGCCGACCGCCACCATCAGGTGTCCATCCGCGCACTCGAAGGCGCGAAACGGCGCGGTGATCTGCGAGGCCGAGCCCATGCGGGCGGGCAGCTTGCCGCTGGCCAGGTAATTCATGCCGATGTGCGAAATGGCCGCGATCTGCGCATCCAGCAGCGCCAGGTCGATGTGCTGGCCCACGCCCGAGATCTGGTCGCGGTGCCGCAGCGCGGCCAGGATGGCCGACACGGCGTAAAAGCCGGCGGTCAGGTCCGACACCGAGTAGCCGGCCTTGACCGGCCCCGCGCCGGGTTCCCCGTCCGGCACGCCCGTCACGCTCATCAGGCCGCTCATGGACTGGAAGATGGGGTCGTAGCCCGGCAGGTGGCTGTAGGGGCCGGTCTGGCCGAAGCCGGTGATCGAGCAATACACCAGGCGCGGATTCAGGGCCGACAGCGCGGCGTAGTCCAGCCCGTAGCGCCGCAGGTCGCCGGCCTTGAAGTTCTCGATGAGAATGTCGGCCTTTTGCGCGAGCTGGCGCACCAGTTCCTGGCCTTCCGGCCGCGAGATGTCCAGGGTCAGGGACTTCTTGCCGCGGTTCATCGCGACGAACGAGGACGTCTCGCGGCTGGGCTGCCCGTCGCGGTCCGGCATGGGATAGCCCTGGTGCCGCACGTCGTCGCCGCGGCCGGGGCGCTCCACCTTGATGACCTCGGCGCCGAAATCGGCCAGCATCTGCGCGGCCCACGGCCCGGAGAACACGCGGCTCAGGTCCAGGACCTTCACGCCTTCCAATGCACTGCTCATGGCGGCCTCTCCTTATCGGCCCTGGAACACGGGGGCGCGCTTCTCCAGGAACGCGCGCCGCGCTTCCTGCGCGTCCTCGGTCTTGCCGATGGCCGCCGTCATGTCCTGTTCGTAGCGGTAGCCGTCGCGCAGGCTCATGTCCTCGATGGCGTTGAGCGTCTGCTTGGCCAACACCGTGGCGAGCGGACTCTTGGACGCCAGCTCGCGGGCCAGTTCCATCGCGCGGTCCATCAGCGCGTCGGCGGGCACGGCGGCTTCGACGATGCCCAGCCGGTAGAGCTCGTCGCCATCGACGCGCAGGCCGGTCAGCATCATGCGGCGCAGGCGCGAATGGCCGAAGAGGCGCATGCCGTGCCGACCGCCGCCCAAGAGCCCCACGTTGATCTCGGGCAGGCCCACGACCGCATCGGAGGCGGCCAGCAGGATGTCGCACGAGGCCACAATCGCCAGGCCGGCGCCCAGGGCCGCGCCGTTGATCGCGCCCACCACGGGCTTGGCGCACTCGCGGATCGCATGAAAACACTCGCGCGTGCGGCGCGAGTGCTGCGGCAGGTCGCCCGGCCCCTTGATGGTGGCGGCGCGGTTCTTCAGGTCGGCGCCGGCGCAGAAGGTCTTGCCCTGGCCCGACAGCACCACGGCGCGCACCTCGGGCGTTTCCGAGATCCGGTCCAGCACCCAGGACAGCTCGTTCATCATCTCGGTGCTGAGCGCGTTGACGGGCGGATTGGCCAGCAAGATCGTCGCGACGCCGTCGGCAATCGATACCTGCAGCGCGGTGTAGGGGCCTGCCAGGTTTTCCGGCATGTTCATGTCTCTCTCCTTGTTGTTCAGATGATCTTGCGGTCGCGATAGTCCTGGATCTGTTCAGCGGACAGGCCCAGTTCCGTCAACACGTCGGCGGTGTGCTGGCCCAGCAGCGGCGGCGCGGCATCGGCGCGCAGCGCGGCGTTGCCAAATCGCAGCGGGTTCATCACCTGCGGCACCGAACCGGCGACGGGATGCGGCAGGCGCCGCAGCATGGCGCGGTGCACGACCTGCGGGTCCTCGAACACTTCGGGCACGGTATTGATGGAGCCTGCCGGAACGCCGGCCTGCTTCAGGGCCGCCAGCCAGTGCGCGCGCGGCTGCGCGGCGAAGATCGCGTCCAGGATCGGGTCCAGCGAATCCTGGTTCTTCACGCGCTGGCTGTTGGTGAGGTAGCGGGGATCCTGCGCCAGCTCGGGCGTGCCCAGCACGCCGCACAGCGTGGCGAACTGCGCGTCGTTGCCGACCACGATCACGATGTCGCCGTCGGCGCAGGCAAACGTGCGCTGCGGCTGGATGTTGGGATGCGCGGTGCCGGTGCGGCGCGGCACCTTGTTGCCCAAGAGGAAGTTCATGGCCTGGTTGGCCAGCAGTCCGACCTGCACGTCGAGCATCGCGACGTCGATGTATTCGCCCTGGCCGGTCTGCGCGCGGCGCAGCAGCGCCGCCACGATGCCCAGCGCGGCGTACACGCCGGTGGTCAGGTCCACGATCGGCACGCCCACCTTCTGGGGACCGCCGCCGGGCTTGTCGTCGCGTTCGCCGGTGACGCTCATCAGGCCGCCCATGGCCTGGATCAGGAAGTCGTACGCCGGTTCGGCGGCGCGCGGTCCGGTCTGGCCAAAGCCCGTGACCGAGCAGTACACCAGGCGCGGATTGATCTTGGACAGCGATTGGTAGTCCAGCCCCATGCGCGCCAGGGTGCCGACCTTGTAGTTTTCGAGCACCACGTCCGCGTCGCGCGCCAGTTCCTTGACCAGCGCCTGGCCTTCGGGCGTTTGCAGGTCCAGGGTGATGGAACGCTTGCCCCGGTTGGTGGCGATGAAGTAGGCGCCGTCTTTCGTGTCCTGGCCTTGCTCGTCCTTCAGGAAGGGCGGTCCCCAGGACCGGGTGTCGTCGCCCTGGCCCGGGCGCTCGACTTTGATGACGTCAGCGCCCAGGTCGGCCAGGATCTGGCTCGCCCACGGACCGGCCAGGATGCGGCTCAGGTCCAGGACTTTGAGGTTGGATAACAGCGGCTGCAAAGCCTTCTCCTTGACTGCGGTGATGTGAAGGCAGTCTAGGATTCGCCGGGCTCCGGAGGAGGAGCCCGGGGGCGCAAAGCTGTTATGCGGTTCGGGCTGCGCCCGGGGGGCGCGGGGAGGGGGTCGCGCTTACCTTCCGGTGTCCGGGTAATTGGGGCCGGCGTCGCGGAATCCGCCGCTGCTGTAGGGATTGACCGCGCCGGGATGGGGCGGTCCGCCCGGGCCGGAGGTGCATCCGGCCAGCAGCAGGGCAACGGCAAGGAGGGAAATCAGGTGATTCAGCGGGGCTTTCATGTGGGTCTCCTGCGTCTGCCCCTCAGCAGGCGCGCTTGTAGCGAATGAAGCGATTATAGGGCGGCGCATGCAGGGCAGCGCGCCCGGGGGCGGCGCGTAAAAGCAAACCGGGCGGCATCCCATGCAGGATGCCGCCCGGCGGGTTCCGGCGCGTGGCGCTCAGTTCTTCAGCGTGGGCGAGAACAGCGCCAGGACCTTGCTGTAGTCCCGGCCACCGCCCGACAGCATTTCAGCCACGGAAACGCCGTTGCGCGGATTCAAGGTCAGATGGATCTCGCGGTCTTCGCCGCTGGCGAAATTGGCCGCCGCCGAGCAGGCGTCGTCGTTGTCCTCGAAGCCCGCCATCGCCTGGCGCTGGATGCACTGCTTGCGGGCGTCGTCGATGAACTTGTCGAACAGCTTGGCGCGCTGCTTGTCCGGGTTGCCTTCGCCCGGGACGGCGGCGATGTTGTACCGCTTGTAGAGTTCGATGCTGCGCTTGACGTAGCCGTCGTCCTTGAGCGACAGGCTGCCCTCCGTGATGCGGACTTGCGCCAGGGGCGCCAAAGCGCGGTCGATCCGGCCCAGGCCCATGATGCCCATCATGCCCAGCGCGCCAAGCGCCGCGCCGTCCTCGGCCAGGGCGGCGGCACCGTTGACGCGCTCCAGGCCCAGCATCAGCTCGGCGTCCAGCGCGTCGGGTTGCTCGAGGTTGAGGTGGATCGACGCGTTGTCGTCGTCCCGCTGGTAGTCCCAGCGCACGCGCAGGTTGGCGGGGGGCAGGTCGGATTTGCCCGCCTGGCGGATAAGGTCCGTCTGGCTGAGCACGCTGTTGCCGTTGGGCAGCGCGGCGCCTTCGATCGTCACGTCGCCGCTCTGGCGGTCGTACGAGTTGCGCAGGCCGCTGACCTTGACGGTCTCGATGCGGGCGATGGGCGACGCCGCCGAGCCGATCGTGACTTCCTTCAACTTGGCGGAGCCGAACGGCGACGCCGAAATGCTCTTCCAATGCACCATGTCGCGCTGGCCGGTCTTGTCCAGCAGCGCCAGCAGTTCATCTTCGGCCTTGCCGGACGCATAGACGCCCAGCCCCCACCAGGCGCAGGCGAGCGCCGCCACGACGCCGCCCGCGATCAGGGATTTCTTTTGTTTGATCATTGCGTTGCTCGTCCGGCTATCAGGGTTGGGTGGCTTGGTCGATCACGGCCTGGGCCTGTTCTGGCGTCCAGTCGGGCAGGCCGAGCATCATGCGCGCGCCCACCAGCGGATCGTTCAGGTCGGCGCAGCCTTCTTTCTTGCACGCGTGGGGCGCGCCCTGGCCCAGCGTCAGCAGGGTCAGGGGCAGGCCGCGGCCATCGACGCGCTTCGGGTCCAGCGTGATGTCTCCGGGGACCAGGTACCAGCCTTCCTTCAGCGACTTCTGGCCGGGCAGGCGCATTTCGTACGGCCAGTCGGCGACGGCGTCGTTGTCTTCGTGGTCGTCCACGTGGACCACCATGCGTACTGTGGCCTTGCGGCCGGCCATCAGGCCGCCGTAGCCGCCGCCGGTCAGCGGCTGGTAGCGCACGTCGCGCACCATGCGGCCCAGGATGCCCTGGGGATCGTTCTTGGCCTGCTCGACCAGGTTCTGGTACTGGCGCAGGTTGTCGCGTTCCTTGTTGGCCAGGCGCATCTGGGCTTCGCGCTTTTTGCGGGCCAGGATCTCGTCGCGCTTGAACAGGTAGTTCTGCGCATACTGCAGGTTGTAGCGCCATTCGCTCTTGGGCTTGCCGGTGCGCCAGTCGGTGGCGCGGCTGGCGTTGATGGCGTAGAGCAGATGCTCGGTCTGCCCGCCGATGGCGCCTTCCTCGAAGCTGTCCGAGAACACGATTTGCGCGTTGGCGGCGTCGGGGACCGACGTGCGCTCCAGCACGCGCAAGGCGGCGTCCACGGCCACTCGGATGTCGGCGGCGTTGCGGAACGCGTCCGCGCTTTCCGTGACCACATCGATCCGGTTGTAGCGCCAGGACTGCAGCGCGTTGTTGTACGACGCGTGTTCAGCGCGCAGCAGATAGTGCGAGCGGCTTACCGGGTCGCTGTCCATGTGGAACCACAGCGTGCCGTTTTCGCCGACGTGGGCCAGGCGCGCGGCGTTTACGGGCGCCGCAAAGGGAATGCCCGACACCAGCCAGACGTCATCCGTATGCGCGATGCGGGCGCCGTCCGAGCGTTCCAGCCGCAAGCGGCCCTTGCCCGTCGCGTAGCCGTCGGGGCCGCAAGCCAGGCCGTCTGACTTCAGCGTGATGTACTGCGCGCCGTCGCCCAGTTGGAAGGTCGAGATCACCTTGCAGCCGTTCTGGTCCTGCATGACCTTGAGTTGTTTGGTTCCGGCCATCGCGGCGGCCGCCTGCGGGGGCGCCCAACCGTTGACCGCGAACGCGGCTTGCTGCGGAGCCGGGGCTGGAGCCGAAGCAGGGGCTGGAGCCGGAGCCGGGGCCGGGGGAACGGCAGTGGGCGCCGCAGGCTGGGCGTCGGCGACCGCTGCGGCCGGCACGGGGGCAGGCGCCGGCTCGGGTGCGGGCGCCGGCGCGGCTGGGACCGCAGTCATCGCGGAAGCGGCTGGAGCGGCAATCGCGGGCGCCGGTGCTGCGGGCGCGGCCGCTGCGGCCGGCGTGGCGAAGATCGGGGCCGGCGCCGTTGCGGCAGCCGGCGGCGTTGCAGGGGCGGCCGGGGCCGGCGGGATGGGTGCTTGCGGCGCAGCTTGCTCGGCGGCAGGCGTGGCGGCTGTCGCGACCACGGCAGGCGTGGGAACAGCCGGCGCTGCGGCAGTTGGTGCGGCGGCAGTTGGCGATGCGGTAGCAGTTGCCGCGGCAGCCGGTGCTGCGGCAGCCGGTGAAGCGACAGCCGGGGCAGCCGCAGCCGGGGCCACCGCAGCCGGCGCTGCGGCCATCTGCATCGTCCAGCCGGAGGCCTTGGCGCTGGTGCCTTCGGCGACGCGGGCGCCGGCACTGTTGACGCTGGTCCAGCGCAGGTCGGACGCCTGCGGGCATTGCTTGTTGAGCAGCACCCCGATCTTGGGCAGCAGCCGGCCCAGCGCTGCCGCGTCGGGCGTGCCGCCGTAGACGGCGCGCAGGTTCAGTTGCGGACCGCACCAGGCCGCGCCATTGGCGTGGTCAATGAAAATCTCGATGTTTTCCGCCTTGGAATATGCCAGGCGATACGCCTCGGCGTGCGCCGGCGCACTGCCAACGCTGGCGGCAATTGCCGCGGCCACGCAAACCTTCTTCATCCTTTAAGCCTCGCCCTGTACGCTTTGGTTTACAGTATAACATTGCGTATCATTTCGACATAAATGATACGACTGTAAGAGTCCCCGGTTACAAGTAAATTCTTATTTTTAATCAAGAGGTTATTGAATGATGGCGGCGAGCGTTGGTGGCGTTTTGGCAAAGATGGCAAGCAAGCCCGGCACTAGCCGTTCAGTCGGTGCAATAGTCCTGATTTCCGGCGTGGCGGCGCTGTCGGGCTGCGTCAGCACCGGCTCCGGCAAGATGGGGCTGGATTTCGGCGAAGTCCTGGCCCAGGAACAGCAGGTGTTCATGGTCAACGGCGAGCGCGCCGCGCTGCGCCGCTACTACAACGACTCCTACGACATCAAGCTCTATGGTCAGAAGAAAGTCATGGAACTCGACGTCACCGGCAACACGATGATGGTGGCCAACGTCGCCGAGGTGCCGGGCGCCACGCTGATCACGCTGGACGTGCCGCAACCCGGCTGCAGCCACGTCTATCACGTGTACCGGGTGTCGGGCACGCAGTCCTCGAAGTGGGGGACCGGATATCGCAGTTGCGAAGGCCCGCTGTCCTTCAAGGTGGCCAATGGCCAATGGACCGCCCGCCAGACCGTAAAGCCCGCCGTCGGCAAACCCTACATGCTGGTCTACCAGGACGGCAATCTCTACACCCGTCCGCTTGAAGCCGCCAAGCCGCGCGTGCCGGCCAGGCCGCGCCCGAAAGCGGCGCCGAAGGCCGCGCCGCCCAAGCCCACCGTGGCCGATGCCGTGAACCTGGACGACGTGGCGGCGCCGGCCGCTGCGGCCAACCTGGATGAGATCGATGCGCCGCCGCCCGGCAAGATCAACACCAGCGGCTTGAAGGCCGACACGTCCAGCGACGTGAAGATGAAGGACGAGAAGTAAGTTCGCCGGCGGCAAAGGCCGCCCGCACTTTCCAGGCCGGCTGCGCGAGCAGCCGGCTTTTTCATTGCCCGATGAATCCAGTGCAGCATTTCGCGGGACTAAGGCAGGAAGGCTGCCGAGTATGGCCAGGCACGCAAGTCGGCGGACATGGTGGAGAACCGTGGCGGGCAGACAGCCCGGCCAGCAGGCCCGAGAGGAACGGGCTTGGCGTGAGCTTATTCGGGCCTTGAAAACAAAAGCCCCGGCTCTAGGCCGGGGTGGGTATCAGGTCTTACATGATGGGTCGTAGGCTTGCGCCCATTGGAAGCCATCACCAACCTTGTCGCTATGGTACCGCACTTGCGCCCGCCAGCGTCAACCCCGACCGCTGGCGGGCCGCCACACTGGAGGTTCCTCGACCGTATGCCCCAGACTTTGCAATATCGGCCCGTGCTGATCGACTCGCTCATCAGCAACGAGCGTATCAACAGCTACCAGAGCGTATTCCACCCGGCCAACGACGTGGAACTGATGGGCGTGTACCTCTGGAACGCGCACGTCTGCGGCGCTCTGTTCCCTCTGATTGGCGCGGTGGAAATCACGTTGCGCAACGCCATCGACCAGGCGCTTGTCGCCGATTTGGGGCGCTTCTGGTGGGCGGGCGGCAAGCTGCACTACCGTTCCTTCGCGCCCGGCGTGGATGCGCCGCATCCGGTGCAGGCCGTGCGTGACAACTTCGCCAAGGCGACCCGAAACCATACCGCCGAGCAGCGCCGCCGCCATGAACCTACCTTGGACGGCATGGTTTACGGCCGGCGGCGCGGCATTACGCTCGTATCGGAATGGCACCGCCCGCCGTGGCTTGGCCGCATGCGCAGCGCAGTGCCGTCAGGCGCGCATTGCGCAAGACAGGAACAAGCGGCGCGCATCACGACCTTGATATGTCCTGGTTCCGATAGCGGACATTTTTCAAGTCTGTCCGCTTGACCTGGTCTTGGCCTTGATCCGCGGCCCGCCGCAGCGGTCCCGGTATGCCTGCACCGCGCTGGAACCCGACGGCTGAAAATACGGATGCGGATAGGCGGCTTCCCGCAACGCGCTGTGCAGGCGCAGGCCCCAGACGCACTGCCGCTGCGCCTCGTCCCACAGCCGCGTGGCGTGCTCGCGCTGGCCGTCGCGCCACAGCGCCAGGCCGTAGTCGGCCACCATTTCCTGGTCGCGCGGGAGATCGCGGTAGGCGTCGCGCATCAGGCGCAGCCCTTCTTCGGTCTGGCCGCGCAGGGCCAGAATCCAGCCCAGCGTGCCCTGGTTGTAAGGACGCGTGCCGTAGCGGTCCAGCGAGCGGCGGGCCTGTTCCTCGGCTTGCGCCAGGTAGTCCGGGAAGTCCGCCAGGTAATAGGCCGTGTTGTTGGCCAGGTCGTCGCCCGCCGGCGCGCGCGCGCCGTCGCGGCGGGATTGCCGGGCCTGCAATGCGTTCGAATCGGCCAGGACCAGTTCCGGCATGCCCAGCAGCTGTTGCACGGCCAGGCGTTCGCGCAGGAGATCCGTCTGGACGGGCTTGAGCCATTGGGGAAACGGCCGTTGCCGCGCCTGCATCAGCCAGTGGCGGGCCAGGTCGGGCTGGCCGGCCAACAGCAGCAGGCGGGCCAGGTCCAGCCGCTGCGTCGGGGTCTTTGCACAACGCATCTCGGCGATCTGTTCGCGCGCGCCGTCGGCGTCGTTTTGCGCAAACTTGCGGTTGATGGCGTCGAGCTCGCTAAAGCACGACCCGTCGGCGGTGACCCGTCCTTCGATGGACAGGGAGATCGATCCGGCCGGCACGTCATGGCTGAAGTACGCCGTGGCGCCCTGACGGGTGGTGTAGCCCAGGTCCACCCACTGTTCGCCCCAGCGCAGGTGCATGGTCATGATGTAGGGCCAGCCGGGCAGCGGCTCGTCGTCGCCGCTGCGCAGCAGCTGGAAGAAATGGCCCCACGGCCCGTCGCCGATGCGGCGCAGCAGGGTGAAGTCGTCGGCGCGATGGGGCAACGCGGTGCGGATGCGCGCCGTGCGGCCCTGGGCGTCGGTCACGCCGTGCAGGATGCCATCGGCGCGAGGCGTGTCGAGGATGGCGTCGTCCTTGCCCGTCAGGAAGACGCGGTATGGCGTGTCGGGCGCTGGGGCTACGCCATCGCGGGTCGGCAGCAACAGCGTCAGGACGTGCTCGGTGGACGGGGCTTGCTCGGCCGCGTCCGGCGTGTGCGGATCGGCCGAGGCGGCGATGGGCGCGGCCTGCGTGGCGGGCAGGAACCCCGCCAGCGCCGCGGCCAACCAAAGCGCGGGCAGGGTGCGGGGCCCTCGGGGGCGTGTCGGCGCGGGTTGCGCGGCGTGTCGTGCGGCGTGTCGTGCGGGAACCGGTCCGGGGCGATGCTGCGGATGCTTCATGGAACTGCCGATGATGCCGGGCCGCTGCACAGTGCCGCGACGGGCGGGGTGGTTGGGGACGCGCAGGTTCCAGGCCCCGCGCGCCAGTGCGACGCGGATTGTCGCATCAGCCTTGGGATCCGGGCGAATCCGCGCGGGCCGCGCCGCGCCGCGCCTGGTGCGGGGCTGAAGGCCCGGCCCCGCCGCGTCCAGGCTGTGGCATGCTCCCGCCACTTCCCTCCCGGTGGCCTTCGCCCAAATCCCGCATGCCCAAGCTCCTCTCGCGTGTCCTGGACCTTGTCCTGCTGTCCTTCGCCGCCGCGCTTTTCGGCGCCTGCCTGACCTCCCTGGTGTCCACCGGCGCCTACGGCTGGATGGTCCCCGATGCGCCCTACGTGTACGAACCCCGCGACTTCTATGCACAGGCCGTCCTGGCGGGCCTGGCAGGCATGATGGCGCTGATGCTGGCCGAGCGTTCGGCCAGGCTGCGGCAATCGCCGCCTGGGCGCGCCGTGGCGACCTTTGCCGCCGCGCTCCTCGCCCTGTACCTGGCGCCGCCGTCGCCGCAGGTCTTCGGCAACACCTGGGCGCCCGGCGAGGCGACGCGCGAGCTGTTCCTCGCGCAACTGCACATGGTGCTGCCCATCGCCCTGGCCGTCACCGCGCTGCGGTGGGGGTTGCTGCGGGTTTTGCGCTAGGATTGTCGTCTCCCAACCCCGCCTGCCCTGGAGAATCCCCGCATGTCCTCCCTAGACGCCTTCGCCATCACCAAGAAGTGGCCCGCCCGGCATCCCGACCGCATCCAGCTTTATTCGCTGCCCACGCCCAACGGAGTGAAGGCGTCGATCATGCTGGAAGAAACGGGGCTACCCTATGAGCCGCACCGGGTCGGATTCGAATCCAGGGATCAGTTCTCGCCGGAATTCCTGTCGCTCAGCCCGAACAACAAGATTCCGGCCATCCTCGACCCGAACGGGCCGGACGGCAAGCCGCTGGGCCTGTTCGAGTCCGGCGCGATCCTGGTGTATCTGGCCAGCAAGGCCGGCCAGTTCATCCCGGCCGACATGGCGGGGCGCTTCGAGACGCTGCAATGGGTGATGTTCCAGATGGGCGGCATCGGTCCGATGTTCGGCCAACTGGGGTTCTTCCACCGCTTCGCGGGCAAAGAGTACGAGGACAAGCGCCCGCGCGATCGCTACGTGGAAGAGTCCAAGCGCCTGTTGGCGGTGCTGGACCAGCGCCTGCAAGGGCGCGACTGGGTGATGGGCGACCAGTACACCATCGCCGACATCGCGATTTTCCCGTGGGTGCGCAACCTGGTGGGCTTCTACGAGGCAGGCGAACTGGTCGGCTTTCCGCAGTTCAAGAACGTCGCGCGCGTGCTGGAGGCGTTTGTCGCGCGCCCGGCGGTCGCCAAGGGACTGACCATCCCGGGCTGACCCATGGAACTGCGCCAGCTCCGTTACTTCGTGCGCGTAGTCGAGGCGGGCAGCATCGGCCGGGCGGCCATGTCGATCGGCATGGTCACCTCGGCGCTCAGCCAGCAGATCAGCCGCCTCGAAGGCGAACTGTCCACCCGCCTCTTGCAGCGCAGCGCCAGCGGCGTGGTGCCCACGGACGCGGGGCTGGCCTTCTTCCGGCAGGCGCAGCTTGCCCTGCGCCACGCCGACGACGCGGTGCAGGCCGCGCAGCAGGCGCGGCTGGCCGGCCACGTCAGCGTCGGCCTGCCGTCCACGACGGCGGCGGTGCTGGGGGCACCCTTCCTGAAGGCCATGAACGAGCGCTACCCCGACATCCGGCTGCATCTGGTCGAGGCGCTGTCGGGCCACCTGACGGACATGCTCAACGGCCGCCTGCTGGACCTGGCCATCGTGTTCCACGCCGAGTCCGCGCGCCGCTGGAGCGTGATGCCGCTGCTGGACGAGCCGCTGTTCCTGTTCGCCCGGCCGGACATGCCGGGGGTGCCCGCCATGCCGGCCGGCGGCACGACGCGGCTGGAAGCCATCGCGGACCTGCCGCTGGTGCTGCCCAGCGGCCGCCACGGGCTGCGCGCCCTGGTGAACAATGCCTTCCTGCAATTGGGGCGCACGCCCCGCGTCGTGGCCGAGGTCGACGGCCTGTCGCTGTTGATGGACGTGGTGCAGCAGGGCGCCGCCGCCACCATCCAGCCCAGCTCCGCGACCGCGCGCATCGCGCCCGGCCAGTTGCAGATGGCGCGCATCGACGATGCCCATCTGTTCCGCTCCAACCTGCTGGCCAGCCTGTCGGACGAGGAACTGTCCCCCGCGGCGCTGGCCGCCCGGCTGGTCATGGCCGACGTGTCCCGCACCCTGGCCCGCGAGGGCAAATGGGCCGTGGTGACTCTTCACGAATCGTGAACACCCGTTGACGCCTGCCTGATATCGCGGCGGCGCTCCGCTGCGTACAGTCTGCCCCTTGAACTGGGGAAGATGGCATGGTTGACGTCTTGGTGATTGGTGGGGGCAATGCGGCGCTGTGCGCGGCCCTGATGGCGCGGGAAGCCGGCGCCAGCGTCCTGCTGCTGGAAGCGGCGCCGAAGGAATGGCGGGGCGGCAATTCCCAGCACACGCGCAATCTGCGCTGCATGCACGATGCGCCGCAGGATGTGCTGGTCGACGCGTATCCCGAAGAAGAATACTGGCAGGACCTGCTCAAGGTGACGGGCGGGCTGACCAATGAACACCTGGCGCGGCTGGTCATCCGCGAATCGTCCACCTGTCGCGACTGGATGCGCCGCCACGGCGTGAACTTCCAGCCGCCGCTGTCGGGCGCGCTGCACGTGGCGCGCACCAATGCCTTCTTCATGGGCGGCGGCAAGGCGCTGGTCAATGCCTATTACCGCAGCGCCGAGGCCCTTGGCGTGCAGATCCGCTACAACGCGCCGGTCGATGCGCTGGAACTGGACAAGGGCCGCTTCGTGGCCGCGCGCATAGGCGCCGAGCGCATCGAGGCCCGCGCCTGCGTGCTGGCCGCGGGCGGCTTCGAGTCCAACCGGGAGTGGCTGCGCGAAGCCTGGGGCCAGAACGAGCGCGGCGAATGGCCGGCCGACAACTTCCTGATCCGCGGCACGCGCTTCAACATGGGCGTGCTGCTGAAATTCATGCTGGACGCCGGCGCCGACGGCATCGGCGACCCGTCCCAATCGCATTGCGTGGCCATCGACGCCCGCGCGCCGCTTTACGACGGCGGCATCTGCACCCGCATCGACTGCGTGTCGCTGGGCGTGGTGGTCAATCGCGATGCCGAGCGCTTCTACGACGAGGGCGAGGACTTCTGGCCCAAGCGCTACGCCATCTGGGGCCGCCTGACGGCCATGCAGCCGGGCCAGATCGCCTATTCCATCATCGACGCCAAGGCCGTCGGCCGCTTCATGCCGCCGGTGTTTCCGGGCGTGAAGGCCGACACGCTGGCCGAGCTGGCCGTCAAGCTGGGCCTGGACCCGGCCACCTTCGAGAAGACGATCGGCGACTACAACGCGGCTTGCCGCGTGGGCAAGTTCGACCACACCGCGCTGGACGACTGCCACACCGAAGGCCTGACGCCCGCCAAGACGCACTGGGCCCGTCCCATCGATACCGCGCCGTTCTATGGCTACGCCCTGCGGCCCGGCATCACCTTTACCTACCTGGGCCTGAAGGTGGACGACACCGCCGCGGTCCGTTTCAACGACACGCCCAGCGACAACCTCTTCGTCGCGGGCGAAATGATGGCCGGCAACGTGCTGGGCAAGGGCTATACGGCGGGCGTGGGCATGTCCATCGGCACGGCCTTCGGCCGCATCGCCGGCACCCGCGCCGCCGCGGCGGCGCGCAGCCAGAAACCTGCGGGAGCACAACGTGAAGCAGCTTGAAGCCCTGGCCCGCGAGGCGCAGTCCTTTTCCAGCAGCCAGTCCGGCCCGGCGCCGGCGATGGCCGAGCAGCCGGTGCATTTCCACGCCCGCGGCGCCAAGCCGCTGGCGGAAACGCTGACCGACGATGAAACCGAAGTGGCGCGCGTCATGCAGATCTGCAACGCCTGCCGCTATTGCGAAGGGTTCTGCGCGGTGTTTCCCGCCATGACGCGCCGCCTGGAATTCGGCAAGGCCGACCTGAACTACCTGGCCAACCTGTGCCACAACTGCGGCGCCTGTCTGCACGCGTGCCAGTACGCACCGCCGCATGAGTTCGCCGTCAATGTGCCGCAGGCCATGGCCAAGGTGCGCATGCAGACCTATACCGACTACGCCTGGCCGGCCGCGCTGGGCACGCTGTACAAGCGCAACGGCCTGGCGCTGTCGCTCGCCACGGCCGCGGGCCTGGCGCTGTTCCTGGTCCTGGCGGTGGTGATGGCCGGCGGCCTGTTCCACGAGCCGATGGCCGGCAATTTCTACGCCGTGTTCCCGCACAACACGCTGGCGCTGATGTTCGGCGTGGTCTTCGGCTTTTCGATGCTGGCGCTGGCGGTGGGCGTGACGCGCTTCTGGCGCAACGTCAGCCCGGGGGCGGCCTCGGGCGCGGCGGTGGCCGAGGCCGCGCACGATGCGCTGCGCCTGCGCTACCTGGACGGCGGCCACGGCAAGGGCTGCAACAACGCCGACGACGCGTTCACGCTGTGGCGCAGGCGCTTTCACCACTTCACGTTCTACGGCTTCATGCTGTGCTTCGCGGCCACCTGCGTCGCGACGCTGTACCACTATCTGCTGGACCTGCAGGCCCCATACCCGATCCTGAGCGCGCCGGTGCTGCTGGGCACCGCGGGCGGCATCGGCCTCTTGATCGGTCCGGCCGGATTGCTGTGGCTGAACCTCAAGCGCCATCCGCTGCAGGGCGACGCCGCGCAAAAGCCGATGGACCGGGGCTTCATCGTCCTGCTGTTCCTGACCAGCGCGACCGGCCTGGCGCTCCTGGCCGGCCGCGACGGCGGCGCGATGGCGCTGCTGCTGGCGATCCACCTGGGCGTGGTGATGGCGCTGTTCCTGACCCTGCCCTACGGCAAGTTCGCGCACGGCATCTACCGGTCGGCCGCGCTCTTGAAGTGGTCCATCGAAAAGCGTCAACCCAACAAGCTGCAGCTCGGTTCGGACTGACCGGACCGGCTTTATCGCCGATATGACGGCGCCCCAGGAAGGCGCCGCAATCGATAACAACCGAGGAGACTTCAATGTTCCGCTCACGACTGCTGGCGCGCGTTGCGCTGGCCGCCTGTATGACGCCGGCGCTGCCGGCGGCGCATGCGCAATCCTTCCCCGCCAAGCCCATCACGCTGGTCGTTCCCCACTCGGCTGGCGGCACGTCCGACATCCTGGCCCGCACGGTTGCCGCGGAAGCCGCCAAGACGCTCGGCCAGACCATCGTCATCGACAACAAGGGCGGCGCCAACGGCACCATCGCCGCCAAGCAGGTGGCTTCGAGCGCGCCGGACGGCTACACGCTGCTGCTGGCGACCGCCAGCACGCACGGCATCAACCCGTCGCTGTACTCGCGCATTTCGTACGACGCCGTGAAGGACTTCACGCCGGTCACGCTGCTGGCCACCGTGCCGAACGTGCTGGTCGTCGGCCCCAACGTCAAGGCCGGCAACGTCCAGGAGCTGATCGCCTACGTCCGTTCGCAGGGCGACAAGACCAACATGGGCTCGGCCGGCGCCGGCACGCCGGGGCACCTGGCCGGCGAGATGTTCAAGAGCGAGGCCAAGCTGGAATTCACGCACGTGCCCTACAAGGGCGGCAGCCCCGCGATCACGGACCTGATCGGCGGGCAGATCGACTTCATGTTCACCACCATTCCGGGCGTGCTGCCGCACGTGAAGGCGGGCACGCTGCGCGCGCTGGCCGTCACCTCGCCCGAACGCTCGTCGGCCATGCCCGACGTGCCGACCATGGCCGAATCGGGGCTGCCGGGGTTCCAGGCGGTGTCGTGGCATGGCGTCGTCGCGCCCGCCGGCACGCCGGATGCCGTGGTGGCCCAGCTCAACCAGGCCCTGAGCAGCGCGCTGGCCGCGCCCGAGGTCAAGCAGCGCCTGCTGGAAGAGGGCGCGCGCGCGTCCGGGGTGAACACCGCCGCCTACGGCAAGTTCATCCAGACGGAGATCACCGCGTGGGCTAAAGCGGTCAAGGACTCCGGCGCCACCGCGAACTGACGCGGCAAACCCGCGTCATCTGCCCGCCAGCAGCTTGCCCAACGTCGCCATCCCTTGCTCCATGCCGTCATGCCACGGATGGCCGTGGTTCAGGCGCAGGAAATTGCCGAACGCGCCTGACGCCGAGAACAGCGGTCCCGGCGCGATGCTGATGCCGTGGTCCAGCGCGGCGCGGTGCACCTTCATGGTGTCGATGTGCGCCGGCAGCTCGACCCAGACGAAGTACCCGCCGGCCGGGCGCGTGGCGCGCGTGCCCTTCGGAAAGTAGCGCGCGATGGCCTGCAGCAATTCGCCCTGCTGCAGCGCCAGCGCCTGCCGGAATTGCCGCAGGTGGCGGTCGAAACCGCCTTTTTCCAGGTAGGCCGCGATGGCGGCCTGGGTGGGGGCGGGCGTGGCGAGGCTGGTGGTCAGCTTGTTGCGCATGATGCGCCGGGTATGGCGCCCGCCAGCCACCCAGCCCACGCGGTAACCCGGCGCAAGCGTCTTGGAAAACGACGAGCAGTGCATCACGATGCCCTCGGTGTCGAACGCCTTGGCGGGCCGCGGCCGGGTTTCGCCGAAATAGAGCTCGCCGTACACGTCGTCCTCGATCAGGGCCACCTCGTGGCGCGTCAGCAGCTTGACCAGCGCCTCCTTTTTCTCGTCCGGCATCAGGCTGCCGAGCGGGTTCTGGAACGTCGTCATCAGCCAGCACGCGCGCGGACGGTGCCGCAGGATGGCCGCTTCCAGCGCGTCCAGGTCGATGCCCACGCGCGGATGCGTCGCCACCTCGATGGCGTGCAGGCCATTGCGTTCGAGCGACTGCAGCGCGGCGTAGAAGGTGGGGGATTCGACGATCACCGCGTCGCCCGGCTGGGTGACCGCGGCCAGGCTGAGGTTCAGCGCGTCCAGCGCGCCGTTGGTGATGACGATGTCGTCGACCGGCACGGTCAGGCCGTCAGCCAGGTAGCGCAGCGCGATGGCGCGGCGCAGGGCCGCATCTCCGGGGCTCAGGTCGTCGATGGAACCCCACGGGTTCAGCTTCTGCACCGTCGACGCCATGAACCGGGCCAGGCGGCCATACGGCAGCAGGGACGGGCTGGGAAACGCCGAGCCGAAGGGCAGCATGTCGCGGCGCAGCGTGGCGTTGAGCACGCGCAGCACGTTGTCGCTGACGTCCACCGGATGGCGTCCCGCGCTGGCGGCGGACATCCCGTCCAGCTCCGGCAGCGCGGCGCGCGGGGCGCGCTGCACGTAGTAGCCGGACCGGTCGCGCGCGCGGATCAGGCCGCGCGCCTCCAGCAGGTAATAGGCCTTGAACACGGTCGACGGGCTGACGCCGCGGCTGGCGCTGGTCTGCCGCACCGAGGGCAGGCGGTCTCCCACCTGCAACAGGCCGGACAGGATCGAGGCGGTGATGTCTTCGGTCAGGCGTTCATAGCGCTTCATGGGAACTCCCTGTACGCAAAGCGGGCGTCAGGCCGACATGCCGATGGACCGCATGACCAGGCGCAGCAGGCCGGCCGCCGCGCCCAGCGCGCCCACGCTGCAGGCCCAGATCGCCGCCAGCCAGAGCAGGCGGCTGCGCCACGAGGAGGAGGGGATCGGGTTCATCAGTGGAATGCCTCGCCGGTGCGCACCTTGCCGCGAAACACGTAGTACGACCACGCGGTGTACATGAGGATAATCGGAATGATCGCCAGGGCGCCCACCAGCGCGAAACCCTGGCTCTGCGGCGGCGCGGCCGCCGCCCAGATCGACACGCCCGGCGGGATGATCGCGGGCCAGATGCTGATGCCCAGCCCGCTGTACCCCAGGAAGACCAGCGCCAGCGACAGCACGAAGGGCCCGGCGGCCGGCTCGCCCCGCACGCGGCGGATCAGTTCGAAGCCCGCGGCGGCCACCAGCACCGGCACCGGGAAGAACCAGAACATGTTGGGCAGGCTGAACCAGCGCTGCGCGATGATGGGCTGGGCCAGCGGCGTCCAGGCGCTCAGGACGGCGATGACGGCCAGCAGCGCCAGCGTCAGCGGCCGCGCCAGGCGGCACATATGGCGGTGCAGCCGGCCTTCGGTCTTCATGATGAGCCAGGTGCAGCCCAGCAGCGCGTACGCGGCCACCAGGCCGATTCCCGTGAACATCGAAAAGGGGCTGATCCAGTCCCACGGCCCGCCGTGGTAGGCGCGGTCCACCACCGGGATGCCCTCGATGTAGGCGCCCAGCGTGACGCCCTGGAAGAACGTGGCGATCACCGATCCGAAGACGAACGCCCGGTCCCACAGCGGGCGGTGATGCGCGTCGGCCTTGAAGCGGAACTCGAATGCCACGCCGCGAAAGACCAGGCCCAGCAGCATGAACACCAGCGGCAGGTGCAGCGCGCTCAGGATCACCGAATACGCCAGCGGAAACGCCGCCAGCAATCCCGCGCCGCCCAGCACCAGCCAGGTCTCATTGCCGTCCCAGACGGGCGCCACGGTATTGACCATGACGTCGCGCTCCTGGCGGTCGGTCACCAGCGGAAAGAGAATGCCGATGCCCAGGTCGAAGCCGTCCATCACGACATACATCATCACGCCGAACAGGATGACGACGGCCCATATCAATGCAAGATCCACGCCCATGGCTTCAGGCTCCGGAATGTTGGGGATGCGCGGTCGCCTCGACCGCCTGGGTGGACGCGGCGGAGAGCGGCCGCGAGGGTTGGCGCGGCTCGCCCGGGCCGCCGGACAGCGGCGCATGGCCGGGCGCGGGGCTGGGGCCCATGCGGATGAGGCGCAGCATGTACGAGATGCCCGCGCCGAACACCAGCAGATAGACGGCCACGAACAGCGCCAGCGTCAGCGTCAGCTCGCCCAGGCCATGCGGCGTGGCGGCGTCGGCGGTGCGCATGACGCCGTACACGATCCAGGGCTGGCGTCCGATCTCGGTCACGTACCAGCCCGCCAGCATGGCGATGAGGCCGGACGGTCCCATCCACAGCGCGCAGCGGTGCAGCCAGCGCGACACGTACAGACGGCCGCGCCAGCGCGCCCACTGCGCCCAGATCGCCAGCGCGATCATCAGCAGCCCCAGTCCCACCATGATGCGGAAAGACCAGAACACCACCGTGGCGTTCGGGCGGTCCTCGGGCGGATAGGCCTTCAGGCCGGGAAACTGGCCGTCCCAGCTATGCGTGAGGATCAGGCTGCCCAGGCGCGGGATGTTGACCGCGTAGCGCGTTTCCTCGCGTTCCATGTCCGGAATGCCGAACAGCGTCAGCGGCACGCCCGCGCCCGGCTCGTTTTCCCAATGCCCTTCCATGGCCGCGATCTTGGCAGGCTGATGCTCAAGCGTGTTCAGGCCATGGAAATCGCCCACCACGGCCTGCAGCGGCGCCACGAGCAGCAGCATGCCCATCGCCATCGCGAACATTTTCTTGACGGCCGGGCTGCGGTCCCCGCGCAGCAGGTGCCACGCGCCCGACGCGCCCACCATCAGCGCGGTGGCCAGGAACGCGGCAATGCCCATGTGCGCCAGGCGATAGGGGAAGGACGGATTGAAGATCACGGCCAGCCAGTCCGTCGGCACGACGCGTCCGTCCAGGATCTCGTAGCCTGCGGGGGTCTGCATCCAGCTGTTGGACGCCAGGATCCAGGTGGCGGACACCAGCGTGCCCAGCGCCACCATGACGGTCGAAAAGAAATGCAGCCCCGGCCCCACGCGCGACCAGCCGAACAGCATCACGCCCAGGAAGCCCGCCTCCAGGAAGAAGGCGGTGAGCACTTCGTAGGCAAGCAACGGCCCGGTCACGCTGCCCGCGAAATCGGAAAAGAAGCTCCAGTTGGTGCCGAACTGATAGGCCATGACCAGGCCCGACACGACGCCCATGCCGAAGTTCACGGCGAAGATCTTGGTCCAGAAGTGATAGAGGTCCCGGTAGACCGTCTTGCCGGTGCGCAGCCAAAAGCCCTCCAGCACGGCCAGATAGCTGGCCAGTCCGATGGTGATGGCGGGAAAGACGATGTGAAACGAGATGGTGAAGCCGAACTGTATTCGGGCGAGCAGTAGCGCGTCGCTGTCCATGGCGGTATTCCTGGCTTTCATCGGCAGCGCGGACGGATCGCCACGAGGCGGGGGGCGCTGACGGGTGTTTGACCTGCACCCAGACGTTAGGCCCAGTCCGGTTATCAGTACAGATTCAGAGATAGCGAAAAAAAGCGGATCAGATTGGCGCGGGCAGGGGCGCGAACAGCGCATTTCATAGGGAAAAGCGCTGTGCTCCGATTCATTCGCGGCGCGCGAAGTTACAAAAAAGACAGCACAGCCCGCGGCCTCTCCGTGCCTGGTCCGGGCGGCGGACCGGGTGCCGCACTGGGCGCCGGCAGACGGCGGCCGCGCGCCCGGCGCGGTTCCCCGCAAGTGTCCATTCGGCTACGATGGGGGCCCGCCGGAACCGCCCGACCCGACATTTGCCGCAGGCCGCCGACCTTCGCCCCAGAGATACCGATAGTCATGAGCATTACCAAAACGAAGGCCCCGTCCAGCAAAGCCCAGGCCTTGCCGCACCGGATCCGCGACCAGCTCCGCTACGAAATCCTCACCGGCGCCCTGCCGGCCGGCACCCCGCTCAAGCAGGACGCGCTGGCGACGCGCTTCCAGGCCAGCCGCATTCCCGTGCGCGAGGCGCTGCGCCAGCTCGAAACCGAGGGCCTGGTGGCCTACCACCTGAATCGCGGCGCGGTCGTCATCCGCATGGACGTGGACCAGATCTGCGAATTGCTGGACATCCGCATCGCGCTGGAAGGCTACGCGGTGCGCGCGGCCGTGCCCAACATGGGTCGCGCCGACCTGGACGCGCTGGAAGCCATCCTGCGGGAATACGACGAGGCGGACTCGGTGCCGCGCTGGGCCGAGTTGAATCGCCGCTTCCACCTGGCGCTGTGCGCGCCCTCGAACAACACGCGGCTGCGCAGGCTGATCGAGGAATACGGCCTGAACACCGACCGCTACACGCACGAGATGATGTCCATGGCGACCGGCAAGCACGGTCCGCAGTCGGACCACTACCGCATCCTGGAGGCCTGTAGAAAGCAGGACGGCGCGCTGGCCGCCCGCCTGGTGGAAGAGCACATCAACGAGACCAAGAAGAACCTGGTCGCCATGCACCGCATGCGCCGGGATGGCTGAAGGCCCGCGCGGGGGCGGGCCTTCAACGCGCCGGGGACGGCGCTAGGCGGCCCGGCCGCCCAGGTACAGCTCGCGCACCTGCTCGTCGTTCATCAGCGATTGCGCGTCGCCCGTGATGGCGACCGTTCCCATCGACAGCACATACGCGCGATCCGAGATCCGCAGCGCCTCCATCGCGTTCTGCTCCACCATCAGGATGGTCACGTCTTCCTTTTCGCGGATGCGCTGGATGGCTTCGAACACTTCGCCCAGCGTCTTGGGCGACAGGCCCGCGGACGGCTCGTCCAGCAGCAGCAGGCCCGGCGACGGCATCAGCGCGCGCGCCAGCGCCAGGATCTGGCGTTCGCCGCCGGACAGCGAGGCGGCCGGGGCCTGCAGCTTGCGCCCCAGCACCGGATAGTGCTCGCACAGGGTGCGGATGCGGTCTTCGCAAACCGGCTTGTCCAGCGCGTTGCCGCCGACCTGCAGGTTCTCGCGGACCGACAGCGCGGTAAAGACGTTCTCGGTCTGCGGCACGAAGCCCAGGCCGTGGCGCAGGATCTTCTCGTGCACGGCAAACCGTGAAATGTCCTTGTCGCCCAGCATCACGCGGCCTGCGCGCGGCTTGAGGTAGCCGGCGATGGTCTTGAGCAGGGTCGACTTGCCGCAGCCGTTGGGCCCAAGCAGGGTCACGATCTCGGCCTTGTCCGCGTGCAGCGAAATGCCGCGCAGGATGTCCACGTCGCGGGTGTAGCCCGCGACCACGTTTTCCACTTCGATCATCTTTTCCCTCATCACGCGGCTCCCATGCGCAGCACGGGGCCCGCGGTGGCGCCGGCGGCAGGCTTGCGGGCCGCGCCGCCCAGATAGGCTTCCAGCACGCGTTCGTTGGACGCCAGTTCGTCGGGCCGGCAATCGGCCACGATGTGTCCGCGGTCCAGCACGATGCAGCGGTGGCAGACCTCGCGGATGAAGTGCATGTCGTGCTCGACGATCACGATGGTCATGCCCGCCTGGTTCAGGCGCTGCAACGCGCCCACGATGTCGCTGCGCAGGTTGGGATGCACGCCGGCGGTGGGCTCGTCCAGCATCAGCATGCGCGGATGCGCCATCAGGGCGCAGACGATGCCCAGCAGCTTTTTCTGGCCGCCCGAGATCGCCGCGGCGGGCTGGTCGCGCACCGGCGCCAGCAGCAGCTGGTACAGCAGGGCGTTGGCCTGTTCGCGCGCCCGCGCCTCGGCTTCGCGCGCGGCGCGCAGGCCAAACAGGTTCTCCCAGATGCCGTGGTGCGCGACCGACGCGGCCATCGCGACTTCCGCCACGGACATCTTGGCCGGCATGGACGGCAGCTGGAAGGTGCGCGCGATGCCTGCCTGCACGATGCGGTGCGCGCTCAGCGTGTCGATGCGCCGGCCTTCGAAGGTGACGCTGCCGGCGTCGATGGCCTCGAAGCCGGTAATGGTGTTGAGCAGCGTGCTCTTGCCGGAACCGTTGGGACCCAGCAGGCCCACGATCTCGCCGGGCCGGACGTTGAATCCGACTTTCTCCAGGACACGATTGCCGCCAAAGGCCTTGGCCACGGAATCGACCTGCAACGCATGGGGGGCCGTCATGGCATCTTCCTCATCTTTTCAGGCAGCAGCCCTTCGCTGCGCCACAACAGGCATCCCAGCAGGATGCATCCGATCAGTCCCAGGCGCAGCGCGCCTGCGATGTCCGAGCCGAACCCGAACGCGTCCTTGGCGAACGGCACCAGCGTGTAGGCGGTCTGCACCAGCACCACCCCCAGCACCACGCCCGAGAAGTTGCCGATGCCGCCGATCATCAGCATGGTCCAGAGCAGGAACGTCTCGGAGGCCAGCAGGTAGTCGGGGCCGACGAAACTCATGTAATGCGCGTACAGGGACCCGGCGACCGCCGTCACGCCGGCGCCCGCCATCACGGCGCGCGACTTCAGCGACATCAGGTCGTAGCCCATGCAGGCGGCGAGCTTGGGCTCTTCGCGCATGACGCGCAGCGCGCGGCCGAAGCGCCCATACGCCACGCGGCGCAACAGCACGGCGGCGGCGGCCGCCAGCGCCACGACCAGGGCCAGGAAGGCCAGCGCGCCGCTCTTGCCGGGCAGGTCGTCGAACAGCGCGGGGATGCCGCTGATGCCCTGGGCCCCGTTGGTCAGCCAGAGCTCGTTGGTGGCGACCGTGCGGATGATTTCCGCGATGGCCAGCGTGGCGATGCCCCAGTAGTCGGCGGCAAGCTGCTTGCCCAGGCGCGCGATGCACCAGCCCAGCGTCATGGCGACGGCGACGCCGGCGGCTGCGCCCAGCGCCGGATGCCAGCCCGCCTGCACCGCGATGCCGGTGCCGTAGGCGCCGATGCCGGCGAAGGCGATGTGGCCGAAGTTCAGCAGGCCCGCCAGGCCGGCCTGCAGGTTCAGTCCCAGCGCCATCAGGGCGAAGATGGCGCCGAAGGTCAGCGAGGAAACCAGAAAATCAAACACGGCGGACCTCCCGGTCGAACAGGCCGTAGGGCTTGAACAGCAGCGCCAGCAACAGGATGAGGAACGAGGCCGCGCTGATGTAGGCCACGGGCAGGAAGGCCACCGGCTTGGCGTAGAGCCAGCCGAAGTTCAGGTTGGTCACCAGGGTTTCGGTCAGCGCGATGAGGAACGCGCCGGCCACCGCGCCCAGCGGGTTGCCCAGGCCGCCCAGGATCGCCGCGGCAAACACCGGCAGCAGCAGGTCGGTGCCCAGGTTGATGTGCGCGCCGGTGGAAAGCGCGAGCAGGCCGCCGCCCAGCCCGGCCAGCGCACCGCTGCAGAAGGCCACCTGGCAGGTGATGCGCGAGGCGTTCAGGCCGCTGGCATCGGCCAGCGCGGGATTGCAGGCCAGTGCGCGCATCGCGCGGCCCGCGCGCGTGCAAAAGAGCAGCAGCGCAAAGCCGGCCAGGAGCAGCGCGGTGGTGGATACCGCCGCGATCTGCGTCAGGGTGACGCTCGCGTCGCCCAGGCGGATCGGCGTGGCCAGCGGCAAGGTGAACATCCGCGGGAAGGACCCCGCAAAGCCCTGGCAGAGCGCGATCAGCAGCATGGACAGCGCCAGCGAGCCGATCATCGTGATGGCCGGCCCGGCGCGCAGGAGGCGGCGGAACACCAGCAGATGGAAGGCCAGCGCCATGGCGCCGGTGAGCGCGCAGGCGGCAAGGAGCGCCAGCGCCAGCGGCAGCCCCAGCGCGTGCAGCGCATAAGTGAGATACGCGCCCACCATGGCGTATTGCACGTGGGCGATGTTGGGAAACTTGACCAGCCCATACACCATGCTCAGGCCCAGCGCGATCAACGCCAGGTCCGAGCAGCGCAGCAGCGTGTCGACCAGAATCTGGATCATCTTGTTTGCTCGTAAGACAGCGGAAGCCCCGCGGCGGCGCGAGGCGCCGTCCACGGAAAAAAAAGCCGGACCCGCACCCCTGCGAGTCCGGCCAAGGTCTTATCAGCGGACCACGATCTTGCCCTGGTCGGACTTGAGCTTGGCGTAAGGCGGGTCGATGCGCTGGCGGTCGGCGTCGAACTTGATGAAGCCGGTGACGCCTTCGTAGCCCTTCTGGCCCAGTTGCGTCAGCGCGGCCTGGATGTCGGCGGGCGCGGTGGACTTGGCGTGGTTCATCGCGGCGGCGGTCAGCAGCACGGCGTCATACGCGTAGCCGGTGTAGGACGTCTTGAAGCCTTCCTTGTAGCGGGCCTTGAAGGCCTCCGCGTACTCGCGGCCCTTGGGGCCGAGCACCGAGCCGACTTCCATGCCGATCTGGCCTTGCGCGATGTTGGCGGGCGTGTCGCTCAGGCACATGCTCAGGAGGATGCCGTACCACGGCGTCTTGCGCAGGCCCAGTTCGAAGGCTTCGCGGTTGATGACGGCGGATTCCTGGCCGTAGGCGGTGTAGATGTAGGCGTCGGGGTTGCTGCGCGACATCTGCTGCAGTTCGCGGCGGTAGGTGGACTGGCCCGCGGTGTACAGGACCTCGGTCACGATCTTGCCGCCCAGCTTCTCGAATTCTTCCTTGTAGCCATGCGCCACGCCCTGGCCGTAGGCGTTGTTGGGCGCAATGATCGCGACGTTGCGGTAGCCCTGGTCCCAGGTGTCCTTGGCCGAGAACTTGTTGCCCTTGTCTTCCAGGCCGATCAGGTTGAAGGACGTGGCGCCCAGGTCGCGGATCTTCACGCTGGTGCTGGCGATGTTGATGTGGGTGACGCCTTCCTTGACGAGGTACTGGCCCAGCGGAATGGAGATGCCGGACGAGTATTCGCCGATGACGACCGGCACCTTGTCCACGCTGACCAGCTTGCGCGCCGCGTTCAGCGCGGTGGTGGGGTTGCCGCCCGAGTCCTCGATCACCACGGCGAACTTCTTGCCCATGACGCCGCCGTCGGCGTTGACCTTTTCGACCGCCAGGTCCACGGCGCGGCGCACGTCTTCACCCACTGTGGCGTTGGCGCCGGTCAGCGACAGGACGGCGCCCATCTTCACGGTTTCCTGGGCCTGTGCGCCGGTCCCGGCGAACGACAGGGCGAGGCAGGCGGCGGCAACTAGCGGACGTACGTTCACTTGCATGGTTTTTTCCCCTCGGAGGGCTGCCGGGTGTCGCGTCTGCGCGAGATGCAGCCGGCATGCGTTGAAAACCAGCGGGGGTGCCGCTGGCGCGTATCGGGACCCTGAGTGGATACCAAGATACAAAATTGCATCCAATCCTGGTCGAGTGGATGCAAATATACGAGCGCCAGCCCCCGGCAACAATATGGGGTTAACCCGTTACCGGTTGTGTCAAACAGTGTTTTAAGTGGGAGGTTGCACCTTGACCTGCAAGGTGCAACCTACTTGCTCCGAGGTGGCGGCCGCCGCCGTCAATACATGTGCTGCCCGCCGTTCATGGCGACGTTGCTGCCCGTCATGAAGCCCGCGACGTCGCTGCAGATAAAGGCCACCAGCGCGCCGATCTCCTCGGGCTGGCCCAGCCGTCCCAGCGGTATCTGCGGCAGGATCTTTTCCTCCAGGACCTCCGCCGGCACGGCCTGCACCATGCGCGTGGCCAGGTAGCCCGGCGACACCGTGTTCACCGTCACGCCCTTTTTGGCCACTTCCAGCGCCAGCGATTTGGTGAAGCCGTGGATGCCCGCCTTGGACGCGGCGTAATTGGTCTGCCCGAACGCGCCCTTGCTGCCGTTGACCGACGAAATGTTCACGATGCGGCCCCAGCCCCGGTCCGCCATGGGGCCGCACAGCGGCTGCGTCATGTTGAACATGGAGTCCAGGTTGCTGTGCATGACCTCGGCCCAGTCCTGCGCGGTCATCTTGCGCAGGCTGGCATCGCGCGTGATGCCAGCGTTGTTCACCAGGATGTCGATCTGGCGTCCGTCTTCCTCGAGCCGGCGGGCCAGCGCCTGGCAGGAATCGAAGTCCGCCACGTCGACCTTGTACATGGCGAAAGTGCGGCCGCGGGCGGCTTCCTCCTGGATCCACTCGCGCGTGGCGCTTTCGCTGGAATGGTAGGTGACGATGACGTCATGGCCGGCGTCGTGCAGGGCCACGGCGATGGCGCGGCCCAGGCACCCGGCCCCGCCCGTGATGAGGGCCGTGCGTTTAGCCGTCATGGCGGGCCCCCGGCTGGTTGGCGTCCTGCATGGCGGCGCAGGCGGCCTCCATCTGGTTGGACATGACCGACCACATCTGGGTCAGCGGCGATTTGTCGGTCGCCGCGCTGTTGGCATGCTTGAACCACTCGCGCATTGCCTCGCCCAGGCCCGCGGCCAGGGCGGTCTGTTCCTGCAGCATCACGTGAGTGATGGCCTGGCTGGCTTCGAGCTGGCTCTGCCAGCGCTTGCGCGTGAGTTCGCCCAGCGCGGGGGCGAGGTCCTGCCAGTTGTCGGTGGGCGTCAGCGGAGCGAAGGCGGCCAGGTACTGGCTGGTGCCGTCGCCCGCGAGCCGCTGGCCCAGTTCGAGCCAGCGCTGCTGGCTGTCCTGGGCAAGCTGGGTCAGGCGCTGGCAATAGGCCACATTGGCGCCGGCGAGTCCTTGAGGCAGGGAGGCAGTTGTTTTCTTCATCATCCGTCCTTTTATAAGCGTGGTAAGGGGAAACGAATACACACGGGCCTCATGCCATCTGGCTGAGGGTCTTGCGAAAACGCGCCAGGGATAACGCAAACAGGACTGTGCCGATCAGCGCCAGCGCCAGGAAGGGCTGCCATACGACGCTTATGCCCGCGCCGCGATAGAGAATGGCCTGGCCGAGTTCGACGAAGTGCGTCGTCGGCGCGGCCAGCATGATGTGCTGCACGAACTGGGGCATGCTCTCGCGTGGCGTGGTGCCCCCGGACAGCATCTGCAGGGGCAGCAGCACCAGTACGAGCAACATGCCGAACTGCGGCATGCTGCGTGCGAGCGTGGCCATGAAAATGCCCATCGAGGTCGTGGCGAACAGGTGCAGCGCCACGCCGGCCAAAAACAGCGCCACCGAGCCCTCGATGGGCACGTGCAGCAGGCCTCGCACCACGAACGTCAACGATAGCCCAGCGCAGGCCAGTACGACCAGCCCCATCGACCAGACCTTGGCGACCATGATCTCGGTGGGCGTCACCGGCATGACCAGCAGGTGCTCGATGGTGCCGTGCTCGCGCTCGCGGATCAGGGCCGCGCCGGTCAGGATGATGGACAGCATCGTGACGTTGTTGATGATCTCCATCAGCGCGCCGAACCAGGATTGGGTCAGGTTCGGGTTGAACCGCATGCGCACGGCCAGCTCCACCGGCAGCGCCGACGACGCGCGATAGCGCCGTGCGAACTCGTTGATCTCGTCCGTGACGATCTGCTGGATGTAGCTGCTGCCGGTAAAGGCCTGGCTCATCCGGGTGGCGTCCACGTTGAGCTGGATCTGCGCCGGCCTGCCCGCCAGCACGTCGCGCTGGAAATTGGGCGGGATGTCGAGCGAGAACGTGTAGCGGCCCGCGTCCATCCCCGCATCGGCCTGCGCCGGGGTGACCTGCTGCGGCGGCGTGAAGTGCGGCGGATAGAAGGCCGAGACGATGCGGGCGGACAGCGGCGAGTGGTCCTCGTCCACCACCGCGATGGGCGCGTTGTGCAGCGTTTCCGGGACCGCCGTGGCCGCGGTATAGATCATCAGCGTGAACGACACGGCGATCAGGATCAGCATCATCGGGTCGCGCGCCAGGCTCCACAGCTCCTTGATTCCCAGGCGGTAGATGTTGGCGAGGCGCCGCATGTCAGGTCTCCTGCTTTTTCAGCAACAGCGCCGAGGCGCCCAGAATGACCGGAATGGCGATCAAGAGGGGCCAGAACGAGGCCTGCAGGTCGTGCCAGCCCAGCGCCTTGCTGAACACGCCGCGGCTGATGGTGAGCATGTGGGTGGCGGGATAGACCTGCCCGATCAGCCGGCCGCCGCCCTCCAGCGAGGTCACCGGGTTGAGCAGGCCGGCGAACTGCACCGCCGGCACCAGCGTGCCGATCATCGTGAAGAAGAGCGCCGCGATCTGGCTGCGCGTGAAGGTCGACGCCAGCAGGCCGATGGCGGTGGCCACCACGTTGTAGATCAGCGCCGCCAGCAGCAAGGTGGCGAAGCTGCCGGTGATCGGCACGCCGAACAGCGTGACGGCCAGCAGCGCCATCAGCAGGAAATTCAGCATGGCTAGCGCCACATACGGCGCCTGCTTGCCCAGCAGGAATTCCAGCCGCGTCACCGGCGTGACGTAGAGATTGATGATCGAGCCCAGCTCCTTTTCGCGCACCACCGCCAGCGCGGTCAGCATCGCCGGCATCATCAGCAGCAGCAGGGGAATCACGGCGGGCACCATGGCGGGCAGGCTGCGCACGTCCGGGTTGTAGCGGAAACGGGTCTCCAC
>Ga0182739_1000480_pt1 | contig 51859 bp, 53 predicted proteins | sample eDN5th30CBELigBY_FD_128873 | JGI IMG/M metagenome (GOLD analysis project Ga0182739, IMG submission 128873) | Enriched backyard soil microbial communities from Emeryville, California, USA - eDNA 5th pass 30_C BE-Lig BY (version 2) (version 2) | ecosystem: Environmental > Terrestrial > Soil >... | reverse complement strand
TTCCGGCTGCTCCATTTTTCCAACTAATTCTTTTTTCCTATTGAAAAAACAACAATCCTTTAGAAAACAGCCTTTCTAAATAAAGAGACTTCATTACTTAAGCACTCCAATAAAGGATTGAAAAACTTCATTCCCCAAAAACCTGCCCTTATCGGTTAATCTCAAATATCCATCCTCGATTTCAATAAGCTCTCGACTAATTAGCCCCTTTATTTCTTTATCAAAAAGCTGTAATAGATTTTGATTATATTTTTCTTCAAAAGATAGTAAACTTACCCCTTTGTTTTTTCTTAATCCAAGGAATAATTCTTCTTCCATTTGTTCTACGACTGTTACTTCGTGTTCGTGCATAAGTGGAAACTCGCCTTGTTCTAATGGCTGCATATATTTTTTTAATGGCCCATAATTAGAGTATCGGTTCTTACCTACATAACCGTGTGAGCCTGCTCCAAACCCAAAATACTCTGTATTATTCCAGTATGTGAGATTATGACGACTTTCAAAACCAGGTTTCGCAAAATTACTAATCTCATATTGTTGAAAACCGTGATTTGCCATCTCCTCCATTAATACGCCATACATGCTTGCTTCCACATCTTCACCAGGTGTAGGTAGTTTCCCCTTCCGCATCAAATTATAAAAAACAGTTTTTGGCTCTATAATCAGGGAGTATCCTGAATAGTGCTGGATATCTAGTGTAAATGCTGTCTTTAAGGTTTCTTGAAAATCTTCCAATGTTTGTCCAGGCAAACTATAAATTAAGTCTACACTTATATTATCAAACCCAATCTTTTTTGCAGATTCGATGGATGAAAACACCTCTTCAGCCTTATGAGTTCTACCAATCCTCTGTAATAGCTCGTTATTAAAAGATTGAACACCGAAACTTAAACGGTTGACGCCTCCCTCATAAAGAGCCTTTAATTTATCTTCTGTTAAATCCCCAGGATTTGCTTCAAAGGTATATTCTATTTCTGGATGAACTTTAAGTTCTCTATTAATAATTCCACAAAGTCGTTCCAATTGAGGTGCAGTTAAACTTGTTGGTGTTCCTCCCCCGACAAAAATCGTAGAAAGCTTTTGTTCCCCATATTTTTCAATGGTTAACTTCATTTCTTTCTCTAGAGAATCGAGGTATTCATCTACTGGCTGTCCTTTTAAAAACACTTTATTAAAATCACAATAGTGACAAATATGCTCACAAAATGGAATATGGATATATGCTGCTTGTATCAATTTTTCACAACCTTTTAATTAGTTAACTATGTGATGAAACAAGTTTTAAGATCAACTTGTTTCAATGAATAAATAAGAAAAGAGGTGATGCTTGTTGGCACCTACCTCCCTTACTTATAGCAGTCAATGATATGATTAGCAAGTTTCTTGCATCATTTTGATTGACTCCTTTTATGTCATTCTGCCTTTTTACTTTTTCGTATTATTATCATCCATACGCAATACTGCCATGAACGCCTCTTGCGGAACTTCAACAGATCCAACTTGCTTCATCCGTTTTTTTCCTTCTTTTTGCTTTTCTAGCAATTTACGCTTACGGGAAATATCCCCACCATAACATTTTGCCAATACGTTTTTACGCATTGCTTTAATGGTAGAACGAGCGACAATCTTTTGGCCAATTGCTGCTTGGATTGGCACCTCAAATTGCTGACGCGGAATCAGTTCCTTTAACTTCTCCACAATAACTTTTCCTCTTTCGTAAGCAAAATCCTTATGAACAATAAAGCTAAGCGCATCTACTTGTTCTGAATTCAGTAAAATATCCATCTTCACTAAAGTCGATGTTTTATATCCAATGAGTTCATAATCAAATGAAGCATATCCTCTCGTATTTGATTTCAATTGGTCAAAGAAATCATAAACAATTTCGGATAATGGAATTTCATACATAATCTTGACGCGAGTCTCATCCATATATTGCATATCGATGAATACGCCTCTTTTTTGTTGACATAATTCCATAATGGCACCAACATATTCATTTGGAGCCATCATCGTTGCCTTCACGTATGGTTCTTCAATTCGTTCGATTTTTTGAGGATCTGGCATCGCTGATGGATTATCTACCTTGATTTCTGTTCCATCTGTCAAAATAACATCATAGATAACACTTGGAGCAGTTGTAATTAAGTCAATTTTGAATTCACGCTCAATTCGCTCTTGAATAATCTCCATATGAAGTAGGCCCAAGAAACCACAACGAAAGCCAAATCCTAATGCTTGTGATGTTTCCGGTTCAAATTGCAATGCTGAATCATTCAGCTCTAATTTTTCCAATGCTTCACGTAAATCATTAAATTTTGCACTGTCTATTGGATATAAACCACAATAAACCATTGGATTAAGCTTTCTATATCCTGGTAATGCTTTTGTTGCGCCATTCTTCGCGCTTGTAATCGTATCCCCTACTCGAGTATCACCAACATTTTTAATTGCAGCTGTTAAAAAACCTACATCTCCAACAGATAATTCATCGGTATTAACAGCTTTCGGTGTAAATACCCCTACTTCAATAACTTCAAATTCTTTACCTGTTGCCATCATTTTAATTTTGTCACCTGGTTTAACTGTTCCATCAACCACACGAATATAAGTGACTACACCCCGGTAAGCGTCATATAAACTATCAAAAATAAGTGCTTTTAACGGTGCCTCTGGATCTCCTTCTGGCGCAGGAACTTTTTCTACTACTTGTTCAAGTATATCTTCTATCCCAATACCAGCTTTTGCAGAAGCAAGCACAGCCTCTGAAGCATCTAATCCAATAACTTCCTCAATTTCGTTTCTAACTCTCTCAGGATCAGCACTTGGAAGGTCGATTTTATTAATAACAGGAACTATTTCCAAATCATTATCAATTGCTAAATAAACATTAGCTAATGTCTGTGCTTCAATTCCTTGTGCTGCGTCAACTACTAATACAGCTCCTTCACACGCAGCCAAACTACGTGATACTTCATATGTAAAATCCACGTGTCCTGGTGTGTCTATGAGATGAAGGGTATATATTTCTCCATCTTTTGCTTGATATTTTAATTGGACTGAGTTTAGTTTAATCGTAATTCCGCGTTCTCTTTCCAAATCCATTGAATCTAAAAGCTGATCTTTCATCTCACGTGCAGTGAGTGCATTTGTTTTTTCTAATATTCTATCAGCTAGGGTTGATTTCCCATGATCTATATGTGCAATAATAGAAAAATTTCTAATTTTTGATTGTCTTTTAAGCATCTCTTCTCTGTTCATTTAGTTCACTCCTACAATAATCGCGCATGTACACTATTTTTGATTATAGCAGTGTGAAGAATAAGATTCAACGAAAAGTAAAATGAATTACTAAACAGTTTTCTATTTTTCTTTTTCCTCTATTATATCTCCAACAAGACTAACTCCTTTTTCCGCTAAAGAAGATATCGTATCTGCTACCCCTTTACCAATACTGGACAGTAAGTTAAAAGCTTTTATTTCTTCTAATTGCTGTTTTTTTTGATCCAAATCATGGCTTGTGATATTTTGGCCAAGAACTGATGCCTCCATATTACCATCCTCATTTTTAATGGATACAGCACTTTGAAATCCTTGATCTTCATAGCCTTTCATTTTGTGTATTCCACTATTTGCTTGCTGCATTCCGAATAATACACATATAAACATTAACAAAACGATACCTACCGCGCCTAATGTATATAGTTTCAACTTGATCAATCCCCTTTATTATAAGTATCAAGTTTGTAATTCCTAAAAACTACCTTTCCTAGTAACTCTATTAAAAATGTATGAAGTTACTAGGAAAGGTAGAACCCTTTTCTTTTATTTAGTGTGTATTGTAACCAACATTGTCTTGATTAATGGCTGAATGAAGGGCAGCATTTAATCCATTTGCAAGTAGGTTTGCCATGTCTTCAATAAAAACATCCACTTCTTTCGGTGTTACCATTAAATTATGACCAATTGGGGATAGCACTTCATAAATTAACTTTCGTTTTTCTTCCTCAGGCAAAGTACCGATAATGCCGAGAAATGTCTTACGATGCTGTTCCTCCGGTAAGTCTTCATCTGTCAATGTTCTTCTTTCACCAAAATTTAAGCCCGCAGGAGCCAGCGCTCTCGATGGTTTATTCCCTTCTCTGAGCTCTTTTCCAAAATGCTTTAATATATAATCAATTGTGTCACTTGTAATCGACACAGCATCAACAACAGTTGGAACACCAATCGCGATAACAGGTCTTCCGAGAGTTTCTTCACTAAGCTCTTTTCGTTTATTTCCGACTCCAGACCCAGGATGAATACCTGTATCAGAAACTTGAATAGTGGAATTCACACGATCAATAGAACGTGATGCAAGAGCATCAATAACAATCACAAAATCAGGATTTGTTTTTTCGACAACGCCTTTTATAATGTCACTCGTTTCTATTCCTGTTAAGCCCATCACACCTGGAGCTAGGCTTGATACCGGACGATAGCCCTCTTCTACACTTTCTGGCTGTAATTCATATAAATGTCTTGTCACTAGTATATTTTCACAAACCTGTGGCCCTAGCGCATCGGGAGTAACGTTCCAGTTTCCCAATCCCACTACTAGACAGGAAGCATCCTCTTTTATATTGCTCAGCTTTAAAAATTGCGAAAACTCTTTCGCAAATACTCGCTCTACTTTTTCCTGCAATTTTGTATCTTGCTGTCTTATTCCTAATACTTCGATTGTCAAATATTTCCCTCGTTTTTTTCCTATAATCTCCTCGCCCTTTTCTGTAACTTCCACATAGGACATTTTAATTCCATTTTCTTCTTTTTCCTTGATAATTACGCCATCAAGGTTTGATTGATCCTGTTCATTTTGAACAAGTCCTTGTTTATGTAAAGCTAAATCTTTTGCTTCAATTGCTAAGTCTGTACGGATAGAATACATGCTTAAATCTAGTTTTTCCTCCATCATTATCCCCTTCCAATCGATTTAATTATAAGAGTATTACTAGCATTGCCTTTCTCCCGAAAAAAATTCATATCGTGCAAATTGGTATGAGGTATTGCATTATTAGTCCTCGTTTGATAAAATATCTCTTGTTCTTTAAGTTTTTTAGGAATGTATATATCGAGTTTAAATAATGAACTTGATGCTTCTTTTTAGGAGGTGAACGTAAATGCCAAATATTAAATCTGCTATTAAACGTGTGAAAACTAGTGAAGCTCGTAACGCTCAAAACACTACAGTTAAATCTGCAATGCGTACTGCTGTTAAAAAGACTGAAGCTGCTATTGCTCTTAATGATACAACTGCTGCAAATGAAAGTTTTGTAGAAGCTGCTAGTAAGTTAGACAAAGCTGCTGCAAAAGGTCTTATTCATAAAAATGCTGCTGCTCGTAAAAAATCTCGTTTAGCTAAAAGAAAAAATGCTTTAAACGCATAATGAGTAAAAAAAGACTATCGAAACGATAGTCTTTTTTTATGCCTTTTATTTTATCCCCTTGTAAAATTTCACTATAAAGTCTAAAAATCCCAATCTTCTACAACCCATGTCCTAACTGAAACAATATCATTTCTATCACCATATTTTTTGGCATAGTACCTGTTTTCAGCTGAAAATCACCTTCTGCAAATAGGCGGATACATTTAGTTAATTCCTCTTCTGTAAAGCGCTGAGCTTGTCCTGCTGCTAATTTGACTCGAAATGGATGAACCTTTAACACAGAAGCAATTTGCTGCTGCCCGTAACCTTTCTGTGATAGGCCTTTCACTTGATAGATTAAGCGGAATTGATTTGCTATGATTGAAAGAATCTTTAATGGTTCTTCATTTTGCTTTAATAAATCATAATAAATGCGCAATGCTTCATCAATTTTTTTAGAGATTACCTTATCGACAAGCGTAAAAATATTTTGCTCGAGCGATTTCGCCACTAATTCTTCCACAATGTCTTTCGTAATTAGTTTTGAATCCTGCACATATAAGGCCATTTTATCTATTTCTGTTGTTAAAAGGGATAAATTTGTTCCAGCAAGACTGAGAATAGTATCTAAACCGTCTTCATTTATCTCTACATGATTATATGCCGCCCGTTGTCTTAACCATTTTTTCAGTTCTTGTTCATTTAATTTTTTCGCTTCTAAAACAGAGGAAATCGTTTTTAACTGCTTCGTTATTTTTTTTCTTTCATCTAATTTTTCATAATTAGCTACAAAAATCATAGTAGTGAACGGGGAAGGTTCTTTCAAGTATTCTTCCAGTTTCTTTACATTATGTTCTACCTTTGACTTAGATTTCTCAGCTGTTAAGAAAAAAGGGTTATTTAATACAATTACTTTTCTTTCCCCAAAAAAAGGAATTGTCTCTGCATCCTCTATTGCTAATTCTATCGGAGTTTCCTCCAAATCATATGTAGATAAATTAAAATCCTCGTCCTCTTCGTTTAATAAAGATTGCAATAATAAATATTTCGTTTCATTTATTAGAAAAGTCTCGAGTCCATATAATAAATAGACAAAAGAAAAATCTTTATTTTTTATTTTTTTCCATAATTCTTCGATCATTTCTTCTCCCCATTCCTAAAACATTTTTCCTTTGTGATTTAGTTCATCACTAAACAATTATTATATACGAAATTCCTTTGAATTGTCCTTTTTTATCAAAAATCAGCTTATGTAAATACAGAAAGAAGGTCCTCTTTCTACCATTTCTCTTGTTAAAGAATTCTTCCATAAAGCTTGTGTTATCGCTTTAGCAAGATTTACTAGTAGCAAGAAATGATAAGTTAAGGAACCTTCCTTCGATCTATAATGAACGTTACACACTAAGGCCTAGGATACTTAATATGTAACGGTACACTTTTGTATTACTAGTGTGCTCGAATGGCTTTAAATCTATTTGTGTCAAGTCCTGACAGCAAAGGAAATCTGTGCGAATCATGTCAATATAGATAAGTATTTTTTAGTCCAATTGGATAGGTATTTAGATGACATTTTCCCATTATTTATCGCCATTCACTTATGTTATATTCTATGGAATTTGCAAATGAAATGTGCCACCTTTTTCGGAAAAATAAAAAGAAATCCCCCCATTTTCATCTGTTCTAAATACTTTTACTTTATTCTCATTTAAAGTAGAAAGCACTTCCTTACTAGGATGATGATATCTATTATTTTCACCTACAGAAATCACAGCAATTTGCGGCTTAAGCCGCTCAATAAATTCGTTACTAGAAGACGTTTTGCTGCCATGATGTCCTACCTTTAAAACGTCTACATCTTTTAAATTCGGATAATTATTCAGAACCTCTTGTTCCCCTTCTTTCTCTAAATCACCTGTAAATAGCCATGTAATATCAGCGATATTCGCATAAATTACAATCGAACCATTATTCTTCGTTAGTTCCCTTTTTTGTAAAGGGGCCAATACAGAAAAGAAATCTTCCCCCGCGTTCCATTTATGACCAGCTTGAATAAGACGAATAGGGATTTGCTTCATCTGTGCAAAATTTAATACCTTTTCTTCCTCCATAGTACGTTCTTCTGTTACATTTGGATACATGATTTCTTTTACCTTTAATTGTTCGATAATCGCTGTGGCACCCCCAATGTGATCTAAATCGCCATGTGTTAAGATCAATTTATCAATCGTATGAATTCCTTTACTTTTTAAAAAAGGAACAACTGTCTTTGCACCAACTTCAAAGGGCTCTTTTCTCTTTTGCCAGTCCTCCTGAGGAAATGTAACCGTTCCACCTGTGTCAATTAAGTATGTTCCCTTATTATTTGCCAACTGAATAAGAATGCTATCCCCTTGCCCAACATCAATAAAAGTGATTTCCCCTTTAGCGGGATAGATATTGTTAATGAATTGAAGACTAATGAGCAAGAGTGGAAGACAATATAACCATTTCCTTGAGTTCTTCGAAATATTTTCGTATAAATAAAAGAACATTGGCAGACTGACACTATAGACGCAAACAAAAAAGAAGGATGGCCTTCCCAAAATGATCGTGCTAAAAGGATAACTCGCTAATTTCAACACCAGCCTATCAGAAAGCATTATCAGAAGATCTAAAGGGAATGAAAAGACGGAAAACAATTGCGGAAACAAAAAGGAAACAACAAAGAGAATCAGTAAATAAGGCAAAACAATAGTCGTATAAAAAGGGATGAAAATAAGATTTGCTAGTAATGATAATGTAGGAATTTCATAAAAGTAGTATAAAATAATAGGAAGTACAGCATATTCGGAGATAAACGTAATAAAGAAATACATTTTAATGGTTGAGGTATGATACTCCTTAATAAGTGAGGAAGAGAGAATGAGAAAAAAACATACGATAAACGATAATAAAAATCCAATACTAAACAGCATTCGCGGCTGAATCAATAAACAAAAACAAAAAACGATACTAATTATATCAATCATCGGAAATCTAGAGGGGAGACGAAATTTATTTATGGCTAAGAGAATGAAAGAAGTGGAGACAGCTCTAACAACCGATGGGCTTAATCCTGTTAAAACAGCATAAATCGGCAAAAGTAGTAATAAAATAGTGCTAGTCCATTCTTTCGTTAATCCAAAACGAATCAGTAAAAAATAAAGTATACCTACTAAAACGACAACATGTGAACCAGATATAGCTAATAGATGAATAATCCCTAGGCGTTGAAATGCATTTTGAAGATTTTCGTCCATCATGCTACGTTCTCCAAAAATTAGCGCTTCTGCAATTGGAATAGTTGTATCAGTAAAATGCTCTGCAATCCAAACGGTTCCTTTTTCTCTTAGTTGCTTTAATAATAAAATACCATTTCTTTCTGTGACACAACTTGTTAGATCCAATTCTTCAATTGATAATAGCCAATAAATCGAATTGTTTTCAAGGTACTGTTTATAGTTAAAGCCATTTTCATTTCTCTTGGAAGAGGGAAGAGACAATGAGCCTTTAATCTGGCAAGTCTTCCCTATCACCTGCTCGGCTTCTAGCAAAATTTTTTCTTCTTCTGTTTCCATTTTGTAGAAAAGCAGCAATTTTTCTTCAGTTTGTTTTTCCTTTCCTACTACTCTCCATCTATCACCGTCTATGTCTGCTGGCTCTAAGAAGGTGATTAAAAAAGATGAAGCATCCTCCTTCATTTTCGAGCCGCTCCACTGATAGCTATAACTTCCCCGAACAAGGAATAAAAGAAAAATACAAAGCAGAAAAACACCTGATTTTACTGCTGCTTTTTTTACTAGAAACAACCAGCCTACGAATAGGAAATAGATTAAATAGACTATTATATGTTGTGTTAATGAACATAATAAGCCAAATAGGGCTGACACCGCGAAATACAATAATCTTGATTGAATCATACATCGCTCCTCACGAGACCGCTGTAGGCCGAGAATGGAGAAATCAGATTAAATAGACGTCTTTGCTGTAGGTATTATGGAGAATAATTCTTCTGCTCTTTTTTCCAAAACCTCTACCTCTACAGTATCTGCATTATTTTCTTTTAATTGTTTTACAAGGGATTCTACAAACGCCTTTTTCTCTTCTATTTTCTCAAGCTCTTTTCTTTCCACTTGCACTGTTGCGATATTTGCCTGTTCAAAAAGCTCAAGAGCGTAGGAGTGATTTTTATAATCCATCTCATAATAAACCGTTTTTATACCTGCTTGTACAATCGCTTTACAGCATTGAAGACAAGGAAAATGTGTTACATAGATATCTGCTCCGTCAGTCGGAACACCAAATTTAGCGCATTGTAAAATAGCATTCATTTCCGCATGAATGGTTCGAACACAATGGTTATCAATTACATAGCAGCCTTCATCAATACAATGAACACCACCGGCTATACTACCATTATATCCTCCAGCGATTATCCGCTTGTCTCGGACAATAGTTGCCCCTACTGCCAATCTTGTACATGTGCTTCTTAAAGCCAACAATTCGCTTTGAGCCATAAAATACTCATTCCATGAGATTCTTTCCAATTATATTCACTCCCATAAGTTAACAAAATTAATAAAGAAACTTCCATCAATAAGAGTTTTCCCTCGCCCCTACGGATGGTTAGTTGCACTTATCGGACCTCTACGGGCAGTTAGCCCCCACCTCGCTTCCTTGATTTTCCGCGGATTGGGTCTTACTTCCTGTTAAGAGTGGGATAAATACAATAATTCAATTCTTCATTAAGTTTATCGGGAAGTATGTTTTCAGTCAATTACAAAAAAGATGTAAGATTACTTTTACCCTATATCTCTTTTCTGTTGACCATTTAAAATTGGAAAGAGATTTAATTTATCGTAAGAAAGGGTTCTAATTTTTCATATGTTTTCTCTCCAATTCCACTTATTTTTTTTAAATCCTCCTTTGTAGAAAATCCTCCATTTTGTTCACGGTATTCGATAATGGCTGCCGCTTTAGACGGACCCACTCCTGGTAATTGAAGCAATTCCGTTTCGCTCGCTTTATTAATATTTACTAGGCCTTCATTCGCAGAGAGACTTGCTTGGTCATTAACTACTTCTCCCTCTTCTCCTAAATAAGGTACATAAATAATCATCTCATCCGACACTTTCATTGCAAGGTTCACTGCATTTTTTTCACCGTTATTCAAAATCCCTCCTGCCTTTTGAATAATGTCATTCACGCGATCTCCCTCATTCGCCTCATAAACGCCTGGATTTTTGACTGCTCCTTTTACATCTACGAGTATAAACGTAACTTGTGGTTCTTCCTCAGCTAACTCGCTCTCTGTTATTTCCTCCCCCCTTTCAGTTAATAAGTCATCTTGTGGGAAGTATTCTTCTTCATTCTTTGGCATAAGGATAGGATAAAAACGATACAGCAAAAGTAGGGATATCCCACCTAAAACAAATAGAATGAATTTTTTATTTTTTCGAAGCCAGTCCATGATAACTAATCATCCTTTCAGGTATATTTTGTATTGTTGCTTCATATCGTTATATGAGAAACCGCTCATTATAGGGGGGGAAGGAAAAGTGAAAATTGGAATGATTGGTACTGGAAATATGGGGAAAATCTTAGTAGAAGCGATGATTGATGGAAATGCTATTTCCCCCGAAGACTTATTTATCTTTAATCGAACAATTAACAAAGCATTAGAAATTAAGGAAGATTATCCAAACATAAATGTATGCTATAGCGATATCGAAATAGCTAAACAAACAGATCTTACCTTTTTATGTGTAAAACCACATGGTATGTATGAAGTTGCCAAGAACATATCTCCATATTTAACAAAGGATAAATGTGTTGTATCTATTACTAGTCCAATAAGCCCCGACCAACTAGATTCTTTCTTTAGCTGCTCTGTTGCACGGATTATTCCAAGCATCACAAATAGAGCATTAGCAGGGGTCTCTTTATTTTCTTATGGAAGCAATTGTACGGATGCGTGGAAAAAACAATTAGAGAGTTTCTATGAAAATTTTTCGACTCCATTAGAAATTGAAGATAATATTACGAGAGTTGCCTCTGATATTGTCAGCTGTGGACCAGCATTTTTTAGTTATCTTACTCGCAGATTTATAGAAGGGGCAGTCGACGAGACGGAAATTGATTCAGAAACCGCAACAAAATTAGCTAGTGAAATGCTTATTGGGTTAGGAGAATTGTTAAAAAAAGGTTATTATACATTACCTACTTTACAGGAGAAGGTGTGTGTAAAAGGCGGAATAACGGGTGAAGGAATAAACGTACTGGAGAGTCAGTTAGGAGATACTTTTAATCAATTATTTCAGGCAACACAGGCTAAGTATGAAGATGATCAGCGATCCCTTAGAAATCTTGTTTCAGGACAAAAATAGCTGATGCTAATAATACTTTCTATTATACCTATTCGAATTCCTTCTTTCCTTTCAAATTATTATCAAGTAAATTTTAAAATAGTCGAGAACATAAAAAAGGGAGATGGTCCATCTGCGGAGCACTTCCCTTTTTTATTATAATAACGATTTTAGAATGGCCTATTGCACTAAATCTAAAATTTTTTATTTAATCATTTCTTTTTTCTTACAGTAAAAGAAAATCCGTTCTGCGAGATCCTCTATCCCTTCGGAAAAATCTGCTTCGACTTTCACCACACTAAATCCAGTTAAATCTAGCCATTCGCTATATTGTTCAACGGAATAGGTTCGTTGAAAATGGAGTTCATCATAACGATGATACATGCCTGATTCTTCGTCCAATTCAAAAAAGCTTAAATCATGCTCTACGCTATTAGGATTTTCTCCTTCATAACATTGCCAAATGAGGCTCAAATCCTCGTCATTGACAGCGTATGTTTGATTAATAAATAGTTGGTTCATTTTATACAAAGAATGTACATCAAATATAAAAAGGCCGTTTTCATCTAAATGCTCATAAACACCCTTAAAAGTATTGATAACATCTTCTTCTGTTCTTAAATAATTAATAGAGTCGCAGCATATGCAAACTAGATCGAAAACAGGTAAGCCTTCTAAGCGAGACATATCCTGCTCCAAGTAAAAAACTCCTTCACCTGCTTCGATCGTTTTTGCTTGTGCTACACTTAGCATATCCTCTGATAAATCAACCCCAGTCACACGGAACCCAGCTTGTGAAAACCGAATTGACAACTCACCAGTTCCACAAGCTAAATCCAAAAGGTTTGCTCCATTCACTTTATAATCGCTTACCGCCTTCTTTACAAGCTCTACCCACTTATCATACGGCACATCATTCATTAAACGATCATAAAGATAGGCAAACTGCTGATAACTCATTGACTAATCACACTTTCAATGTTCTCAACTGGCGCATCTCCCCAAAGACGTTCTAAATTGTAATAAGTTCTTTCATCGCGATGGAAAACATGAACAATAATATCGCCTAAATCAACTAAAATCCATTTTGCTTCATTAAAGCCTTCAAATCTTTTTACGGAAATTCCAAGTTCCCCAGATTTATCCTTGATTTCATTTGCAATAGCTTGTACTTGTTTGTCAGAATTACCGTGGCAAATCACGAAATAATCTGCTACAAGCGATATACCTTTCATATTAAGCGCGACAATATTTTCTGCTCTTTTTGCATCAGCTGCTTTTACAGCAGTCCATAATAAAGTACGTTCATCCATTCAATCAACCTCCGTATTTATACAATAACTATTATATGTTTCAAAACTTAAAGGAAATACTGCCCGATTATTTCGGATTAGAAAAATAATGGTATTTTTTACAGCTTGTAAAAAAGCACGTTCAAAATCTATTTCTGCTAATTCCCTTACCTCATCGACACCAGGAAAAGCTCTTCCTGGTTCAATATAGTCTGCTAAATAAACTATTTTTTCTAGCATACTCATTTCTGGTCTTCCAGATGTATGATATCGAATAGCATCCAGTATTTCCTTATCTTTTATTCCAACTTCTTTTTCTACTAGAAAAGCACCTACTGGAGCATGCCAAAGTTCAGAATGAAATAATAAAAGATTTGGATCCATATTTTGCTCTACAATAATCTTTTTCATTTCATCCTTCTGACGGAATTTTGCATAATCATGAAATATTGCTGCCGTTTCCGCCTTTTCAGCATCTCCACCATATTTAATCGCTAGTTTAATGGCAGTTTCCATTACACCAATTGTGTGAATATAACGCTTTTCGGTAATCTGTTCTTTCACTATTTGTAAGGCTTCTTCACGATTCATATAGTCGGTTCTCCTCAATATATCGCTTTACTTCATCTCTTACTAAAAACGAAATCGTTTCCCCGTCCTTGACTCTTTCACGAATTAAACTAGAAGAAATATTAATATCAGGAACCTTTACATACTGAACAGGGTAATCTGTTTCCAATTGATATTTAGGACGGTTTACACTAATGAATTTTACTATTTGCATAAGTTTTTCAATTTTATACCATTCAGGCAAATATTCTACCATATCGGCTCCAATTATAAAATAAAAGTCAATATCCGGGTGAGCCTCATTTAAAAGCGTCATCGTATCATACGTATATGATTTACCTTCTCTGTCTAACTCCAGCGTTTCGATTCGAAAGGCAGAATGAACCTCTATGGATAATTGTAACATTTCCACTCGCTGAATATTCGTTACATCCCCTGATTTTATTTTATGTGGGGGTTCTTGATTTGGCATAAACCAAATCTCATCTAAATTTTGGGCATGCAGCACTTCATTTGCTATGATTAGATGGCCTATATGAGGAGGATCGAATGTTCCTCCTAATATCCCTACTTTTTTCACAAAAAATCGCCTCTTCTACCAATTTAAGATGGTAAATTTATCGTTTTGTTTTCTTTAGACTCTTTATATAAAACGATTGTATTTCCAATAATTTGAACTAGTTCACTCTTCGTTCCATTTACTAATTCACTTGCAACCGTATCTTTATCTTCATCACAATTTTGCAAAATGCTTATTTTTAATAATTCTCTTACTTCTAAAGCTTCACTAATTTGCTTAATCATATTGTCATTAACGCCACCTTTTCCCACTTGAAAAATAGGACTTAAATGGTGTGCCTTTGCTCGTAAAAATCTTTTTTGCTTACCTCTTAACATGTTTATCCTCCTAGTTGTGTTAAAACACTGTATCTCATTCTGTCTGTATCTGGAAAAAAACCTTGCCATCTCTCAAATGCTAAAGCTCCTTGGTATACAAACATATCAATGCCATTTTGAGTTTTTGCCCCTCTGGCTTTCGCTTCACTTAATATTTTTGTTTCCAATGGATTATAGATAATGTCACTTACAAATGCTTCCCTCTTCAAATTAGTCATTTTAATGGGCGAAGCACCTATTTTCGGAGACATTCCAATAGAAGTGGTTTGTATAATAAGTTCATATTCGCCAAGCATTTTTTCCGCTAAGGCAACTTCCATTATATTGGTTTTTACCGGAAAAGGACATGCCTCTTTTAAGGCAACTGCTTTTACTAGTGTACGATTACAAATATCTATTTGTTGTACCCCATAGTGAGCCAATGTAAAATAAATGCCTCTTGCAGCACCGCCACTCCCAACAATCAATGTTCTTCTCTGTTTCAAATCAGGTAGTTGTTCTAAAAGCCCTTTTAGATATCCTTCTCCATCCGTATTATACCCCATCCACTTTCCATTTTCACAAACTACCGTATTAACAGCACCAATTGCTTCACTCAGTGGGTCTAGCTCATCCAAATAGGGAATGATTGCTTGCTTATGCGGTACAGTAACATTGAAGCCATCTATATTCATGTCCCTTAAACTTTGCAATCCCACTTCAAGCATTTCCGTTTTTATATGCACTTTTTTCATTTCAGCATCCAATCCATAAAATTGAAAAAGATCATTGTGCATGACCGGTGACATGGAATGTTGAATTGGATCGCCAATTACTGCATAGTTCTTCATTTAAGCAGCTCTCTCCCTTTCCCCTTTTATAAAAAACTTTGCTGCTCACTTATATCAGTGATTTACGCAGCATAGCGTGAACTCCCTTTGGTACATAAACCGATACTTGTATATTCGGTTCATTAACCGTTATCCACCCCAGTCCTGAAAAAACAATATCCGTCTTTGGCTCTTTTATAGAAAAGTCATGTCTAACTAGCTCTGGGAAATCATCCAAATGGTCTCTATTTGGCGGCGTTAATAGCTCTCCTGCATGCTTTTTATATAATTCATCTGCATTTTCCAATTTCGTACGATGTATCGTTATCTCATTAGAAAAATAGCATACAAAACTACTGCGTTCTCCTTTTACAAAATCAAACCTAGCTAGTCCACCAAAGAATAGTGTCTGTTTATCATTTAATTGAAAAATTCTCGATTTAATTTCTTTCTTCGGAGTAATAACTTTTAAATCTTTTTTATCTACAAAATGAGCCATTTGGTGATGATTAATAATTCCTGGTGTATCCACTAAATACTTACTGTCGGATAATGGTATTTCAATAATATCTAATGTCGTACCAGGAAAATGGGAAGTAGTAATCACGTTTTCTTCCCCAGAAACCTCTTTAAGGATTCGATTAATAAATGTCGATTTCCCTACATTCGTACAACCAACTACATACACATTTTTTCCATGACGATGATATTCAATGGCTTCTAATACTTCTTTGATGTTCTTGCCTCTTTCCGCACTAACAAGATAGACATCTTCCGGTCTTAGCCCTAAATCCTTCGCTTCTTTTTTCATCCAATTAATAACTTTTTGCTGTTTCACCGATTTTGGTAAAAGATCGACTTTGTTTCCAATTAGTAAAACTTTATTTTTTCCTGTAAAACGGTGGAGACCAGGGAGCCAGCTGCCGTTAAAATCAAAAATATCGACTATTTTTACAATTAGACTATCACTTTTTCCAATCTCATTTAAAATCTTTAAAAAATCATCGTCTGTTAAAGAAACATCCTGTACTTCATTATAATGCTTTAAACGGAAACATCTTTGACAAATTACTTCTTCCTTTTCTAGAGAAGAAGGAGGTGCATACCCTAATTCATCCTTATTTTCCGTTTGAATGGCAACTCCACAGCCTATACAATGTATTCTTTCTGTCACGTATTAATCCTCCCAAGTCAATTTTCCGTTTCTACGAAACCAATTTAAAATTCTTCTTTCAATTTTCCGATTGATCCTTGTCATAAACCCATCTGTTTGAGCAACAGGAACTACTAAAATGGTGTGAAATCCACTTCTGTTTCCACCAAGAACATCTGTTAATAATTGATCACCTATAACAACTGTTTCTTCTTTTTTAATATTCATTTGCATGATAGCTTTTTTGAAAGCTCGGCCAAGTGGTTTCCGGGCAGCAAAGATAAAAGGAATTTGCAATGGATCAGAAAAAGACTTAACCCTTGTTTCTTTATTATTGGAAACAATTGTTACTTTAATGTCATTTCTCTGCATTTCTGCAAACCATTCAATAATTTGCGGCGTCGCAAGCGGGCGATCCCATTCTACTAACGTATTATCTAAATCCGTGATAATCCCCTTAATCCCTTTTTCTTTTAGACTTTCTGGTGAAATCTCAAATATATTTTTAACAAATTGATTTGGCAAAAATTGATTGAACACTTAAAAAACACCTCTTAACTCTCTCATTTCTATTGTTTAACCAGAATGTCCTACTATTATTATGGTAACCATTTTTTTCGATAGAAGAAAGTAATATTATACCGTTTTTCCGCTTAAAGAAGATACCATATCCATTCTTTTTTTAATAAAAATAAAATAATTTTCGACAAAATACGCATTTTTCAACATTTGTGGATAACATTATACACATAATACCCATTGATTTATATGCAATCCACATACTTCTCAACAAAATAATCACAGGTTATCCACTAACTATTGTGGATAAACGAACAGTTGTTCTCTATGTTTATTTTTGTTAAAGTAAGGATACATTATAATATCCAAAAAACTTCCAAGATTAACACGCAGAAAAAGGAACTAAATCAAAAAGTGCTTCCTCCATGAATAATCATGTTGGACAAGCAAGTTTCTCAAAAAATAATGTCGAAATTGTACATCTAGTATGTATACTACGCACTTTTTTAAAAGTTATTTCATCATGAAAGCACAAAAACCTTTTTCAGCATTGAAGATAATTACATTTATATATGTTTTTTAGAAAATGTTCTTACTATATTCGAATGGAGGTGTTTCTGGCATGCGGAAACTGTCAGATGAATTATTGATCGAGTCATACCATAAAGCTCGGGAACTAAACTTAAGCCCTGAATTTATTCGTCTCATCGAAACAGAGATTCACCGACGTTCTCTAAGCAACAAGATAAAAGTCTCCTCTTAAATGAAAGAATAATATGAGCCATCTATACATTTGAAAACAGCCTTAATTGCAGGCTGTTTTTGTTTTTAACGATATTTGATTGTCTCTTCCTTGTACATAATAAATTCACTTTCAAAACAAGGCAAGCCTGCCATCCAAACAATGTGTGCTTATCTTTTTCCATTTTAGCCCACACGGAATAGAAATTCTCATTGAGCCTTTGAAGCATCCAATTCCCTAATTTCGCCGATAACCTCCCCTATTTTAACCGGATACGGTATAGAAATAAAGTCCTTCTCTATAAATGTATTTTTTTCAAATAGTAACACAACGGTCGAGCCGAAGGAAAAATAGGCCATTTCCTCACCTTGTACTAAGCGGTCTTTTTTATGGCTTAGTACGATAGAATTAATAAACATCGCACCAACCTTTACCATACAAATACTACTTCCTTCTTCTGTTTGGATTTCAGTTATAGAGCGATAATTTTTAGAAAGGGTCGAATCCCCCCACTTTAAACCATATTTATTAACAGGATACGATTTACTTCCAAGCGTCCAACGCTTTTTTACTAAGCCTGTTGCAGGACAGTGAATTCGATGATAATGACTAGGACTTAAATAAAATATGAGATACGTCCCACCTACGTATTTATCAACCGTTTTTTCATCACCAAGCATTTCATGAATCGAATACGATTTTCCTTTCACTAAAATAGAACGATCCGTCCTTACTTGCCCAATATCTTCAATTACCGCATCAACAGGACTTATGATTTCTCGAGTCTCCGCATCTACCTTTCTACAATTGACTTTTAATTTTCTAATAAAAAATTCGTGTAATGACCGATATTCATGTAGCTGTTTTTCCATTTCATCTATATTTATTTTATAAACTTTTGCAAAGGAAGGAATAATATAACGGCTCCATCTAGAATAAGCAAATTTCTTAATTAAATAGGAACTCCATCTTCCGTTTGTTAGTTCAATACAAAGTCGATACATTGTTTCTTTCAATGAAGCAATCCTCCAATAAATAAAATTTTTCTTTACGGATATTCATATACTACATTAAAATTATATATGATTATATAAAATAGTTGTATGAAATTCATTTCATACTGGGAGTGAATCTAATGTTTCTACATGGAGTTTTAGAACAAACTATCAAGAAAATTAAAACTCAACTGGCTAATGTTTTAACCTTAACGAATATTTCTTTAGGTGCTTTTGCAATTATCTATAGTTTAAAGGGACATCTTCAATTAAGTCTATTACTTATTTTTATCGCCGCCTTAGCAGATAGACTTGATGGAATGACTGCCAGAAAATTTAATATTGAATCAGAACTTGGCAAACAGCTGGACTCTATGAGCGATATCATTTCATTTGGGGTAGCACCAGCATTATTAGTATATCAAGGGGTACTATTTGATTTGGGGGCACCAGGCTCTTTTTTTACAGTGCTTTATATTGTGTGTGGCGCTTTTCGATTAGCTCGATTTAATATTACTGAAAGTCATGGCTTTTTTACAGGCTTACCAATTACGGCTGCTGGTTGTATCTTAACGTTTAGCTGTCTATGGTTTGCTTTCATCCCTCCACACATTTATTTATTTCTGATGCTCATTCTTTCAGTATTAATGATTGGGAGTTTTAAGTGGAGAAAAATTTAACAAACAATTTATCCTTTTTATAAGGCGATAGATTAATTCTGAGGACCACATAACTGCTTAAAGAAGCTGTTATGGGGTCTCTTTACTTTTGATAACTTTTTAAAGGCGTCCATTGCCCTTATTTTGGTCCGAACACACCACTTAATATCTATTCGTTGGTTAGTGCCAAGAACTCTTCTACATCCTTTATACAAAGCTCAATCGCACTATTCCAAAAATCTTCTTTCGTTAAATCAATTTGAAGATGCTTATATGCCAACTCTTCCACCGTCATGCTTGCTGTATCCTTTAATAAAGCAATATACTTCTCTTCATACCCCTTACCTTCCTCAATTGCCTTTGCATAAATTCCAAGCGAAAATAGGAAACCAAATGTATAAGGGAAATTATAAAAAGGTACACCTGTAATATAAAAATGTAATTTTGAACCCCAGAAAGATGGATGATATTCCTCTAAGGAGTCTCCATATGCTTCTTTTTGTGCATCCAGCATTAACGAATTTAGTTGTTCTTTAGAAACTAGACCATTTTGGCGTTTTTCATAAAAGCTTGTTTCAAAAAGAAAGCGCGCATGAATATTCATCAATAATGCTATGGAGCGCTGTATTTTGTCTTCTAATAATACTACCTTTTCTTCTTCTGTTGAAGCAGCTTTTACTGCCGCATCTGACACAATCATCTCTGCAAATGTAGACGCTGTTTCAGCCACATTCATCGCATAATTCCTATTTAATGTATGCATATCCCTCATTACGTAAGTATGAAAGCCATGACCTAATTCATGGGCTAATGTCGAGACATTGGAGGGAGTACCAGAATACGTCATAAAAATACGTGACTGAGCACTTTCTGGAAAATAGGTGTGAAAGCCTCCTGGTCTTTTTCCTTTTCTATCTTCTGCCTCAATCCAGCTCTCTTCAAACGCTTTTTTTGCAAAAGCGGCCATCTCAGCGCCAAATTGTTCGAAGTGCTTAATAATAAATTCAGCACCTTCTTGGTACGACATTTTTGTTTCTACCTTTCCAAGCGGTGCATCTAAGTCATACCAGCTTAATTTCTCTAATCCTAACAGTTTGGCTTTTCTATCTAAAAATTGTACAAACGGCTGTTTATTTTTTGCAATAGCATTCCACATCGCTTGTAATGTTTCTTCTTGCATACGATTAATGGCTAACGGCTCTTTCAAAAAACTACTCCAGCCTCTCATACCATAAACATTCAATCGAAAGCCAGCTAAATGGTTTAATGTTTTTGCAAGCACTTCACCATTTGCATCCCATGCTTTTTCCCATTCTGAAAACACTTTTTTCCTAACCATGCGCTTAGGACTTGAAAATTTATTTGCTGCTTGTCCAACAGATAAATTTTCCTCCTCAAAAGGAATCTGGATTTTTCCAACAATGGTATCATACATTTGGCCCCAGCCATAATATCCATCAACACTTAATTTATTTATGAGTGTTTCTTCTACTTCTGATAATTTTTCTTTTGCAGCTGTTCTTCTTTCCGACAGTACAAAATAAAGTTCTTCCAGATCGTTACCTTTAAATAAAGAATCCCATTCTATGTCACTATATAAAGATAATTTTCCGTCCAAGATAGTTAATACATTTTGAAACGTAGTACTTAGTTCTGTTACTCTCCCTCTTAGTGTACTCGCTTCTTTATCCTCCATATTCTGTGCCTCTAAACAACTGACAAAGGCACCTGCTTGTCTTACTTTTTTTACCACGATCTCAAACTGTCCTACAATTTCCCGTAAAGCCTCTACCTCTGCTTCTTCTTTTAATGGCTCAAACTTATGTACATATGTTGACAATTTATCAATTTCATCTATTGAAATGGCAATATGCTCTCTAAACTTTGAGGAATCACTGCCTCCAGGAAATAATCCTTCTAAATCCCATGTTTCTTGATATTTTTTAATGTACACTATACTCAAGCTCCTTCCTTTAATTACTACTATGCCATTATAGTTTGATTATCGAACTATTTCCATTATTTCTATGAAAATAGTAAAATTTTTCAGACTAAAAGAAGCAAGCACCCCGATTTTAATCAAGATGCTCATTAACAACTAAAAATGACAGAAAGCTTGCATGTATTGTCCATTATTTTAGTAGCACTAATAACTTTTATCAAAAAAATATATGCTTGCCTATTCTTCTTTCTTTTTTACTTACCGATAATAACTGCCAAATGCCCAAAAACCCCAAAATAGAATAATAACAATAAATAGAATGATTAAGAATGCGTACCAGAAACCACCAGCTCCACCATATACTCCTCCATATGCTGGATAAGGGGCACCACCATATCCAACTGGCGCAGGTCCTATTCCTCCAAGTGGAACAGCGGGTGGTACTTGATTCGAATATCCATAACCAACCATTAAAATTCCTCCTCTCTTTCTATAAAATATTCTTATTTTGTTCCTAATGTTTTAGGCAATTGTCCTATTTTCTAGCAATTTTCCTACTTTCGCCGATTACTTCTTCTTTCTTCTAACTAGTAATGAACGCATTAAATCCTGCTTCCCTTGCTCTTTGTGCTAATCGCTCCGCATTATTTCTATTACTAAATGCTCCAATTTGTACTTTAAATAGGTTGTCTCTAAACAAAACAGCAGTGTCAAACCCTTTTTCACTTGCTTGAGATGCTGTTTTTTCGGCATTTTCTTTTACTTTAAAAGCTCCGATTTGTACACGGTATATCGGAGACTGAGTTTGTTTTTTCTGAAGGGAAAAAGCGCTTTCTAATCCGTTGACATGCCCTCTAGCAATCTTTGTAATGAAATTGCTGTCTTTTAACTGATTAGCATCTATTGCTGTATCAATAAATCCATTTTCTGTTAACAGCGCAGGCATGATTGTTTCTCTCAATACATGGAAATTCGCACTTTTCTTTCCTCTATTGTTAAATCTGGTCTCAGCAATTACTTCTTCATGAATCTCATTCTGATAAGTTGATGTTGGTGCACCAACTCCTGGAAATATATAACTTTCAAAGCCAGTACCACCACCTGCATTAACATGAATTGAAAGAAAAAAATCAGCATTCCAGTTATTGGCGGCATTCGTTCTTGCTGCCAGGCTTACCGTTGAATCGCCATTACGACTCATCCGAATTTCTACTCCTTCATATTCATTCTGAAGAATATTTCTAATCTGTTGAGCAATCATTAATGTAATATTTTTTTCTTGTAATCCATTTCCTACTGCTCCAGAATCAGATCCACCATGGCCAGGATCGATAAAAATTTTCACCATGCTTTTCACCACCTTTCTAATAGTATAGAAAGGTGGTGAAAAATCGCTTGTTTTAAAGCCCATATATCACACATTATTATTCTTATACTATTAAGTTGCAAAGAAAATGGTTCTCTTTTTAGGCATAAACCTACGTTAGTAAAGGCAAGCTTTACGCCGATTCTCTTATTACTTGCTTGGCGGCAAAATAATATTCTCCCTTTCTATATTCTCAATATATTTCACTTCATGAATAGCACCATTCTCATCACAATAGTAAATGGATTTACTAATAATCGTTTCCTCGTCTTCCCCAAAACTTAAAAATACGATATACTTGATCGTTCTTTCTTGCAAACCTTCCATATCGATGCTGTCATTTTCCGAAACAAATTGATACGTTGGTTGCGAACCCAAATCAAATCTCCATACAACATTGTTGTACATATCACCTCTAACTACTTCATGCTTCATGCCTAGATTGGAGTTGATGTCAGCTTTGCTTTGTATATTTCTTATTGTATCTTTTAGCTCAGACATGGAATAATTGAATTCATCATGATGTGTGCTTGCTTTATCCTCCATACCATGCATTGGCCAAGTGGTGGTAAGCAAAGATATCAATAATGTTAAGAATAGTATGTGTCTTATAAACACTGGTCTTCAACCCCTTCAATAAGCTCTAATCCTTCCGTTTTGCATCAACGTTATCCCACACTCTTAACGGACAGTAAGACTCCCCCCTCAAGCTTAGGAGAATACGAGGAAAATAGGTGGGAGATCAACTGTTCGTAAAGGTCCGATTGGTTCAACTAACCATCAGTGGGGGAAAAAGGATCTGCCCACTGACGGAAGTTTTACTTTATATTTCATTTATATTACAAATATTTTAAAATATTTACAGGATGCAAAAATTTTTTGAGGCAATTCATTTTTTCCTTATAAAAATATTTGGAGGGCCTGTACCTTTTTAACCCTATGATTTTCGTAATCTAAAAATGATTAAATTTTCCAATTCTTTCGTTCTCCACCCTTTACTTATTCGCATACTTTAAAAGGACATGCATACAATGTAAGGAAGGAGGAGAGAAAAGGTGAAAAAAATCTCTTTAATATCCATTATCATCTTATTGGGTTTTATTGCTTACATAGAAACTCCAACTGCTAAAATTAATAAAAATCAAGTTCTCTTTTATGGATCTACAAATGAAGAGCAAGAGGTTTCCAGTAATGCTAGTGAAATATTTGGTGCTCCTGATCTTGAATATAAATTAGATGAGACAAAAGAAGTGGATGGGTTTATAGTGGAAGTTTACCGAGAATATGAAATTTACAAAAATCGGCAAGGAGAAGTAGTAAAAACCGTAGCTACCGACAACACAGAATACATACATTACGCAAAGTATAAAAGATAAAATAAGCCGCTTAGTCAAAGATCCGAACCAATCGACTAAGCTGCTCTTTTATCCTTCTCGCCTTTTCAACTAGATTTTCTATTAGTTTATGATGTTTTTTATGCAAAACGATCCTCATAAGAATGCATATTGTTAACATTCTTATGTAAAATTGTTATTCATTTTTTCGCTTTTTTTCCTTTTCGGCCCGGTAGAATTCATGAAACATTTTCATCAAGGCTCTCTTTTCTATTCGCGAAACATAGCTCCTCGATATTCCTAGTTCTTTCGCAATTTCTCTTTGTGTTTTTTCCTTCTTTAAATCAAGACCAAATCTTCCGATAATCACTTCTTTTTCTCTTTCATCTAATACATCAATATATTCTTTTACTTTTTCGAGCTCCATATTTAACTGTATCGTATTTACAACATCTTCCGATTCTGATTTTAGTACATCTATAAGACTGATTTCATTTCCTTCCTTATCTTGACCAATTGGATCATGAAGAGAAACATCTTTTTTTGTTTTCTTCAAAGCTCGAAGATGCATAAGTATTTCGTTTTCAATACAGCGAGCGGCATAAGTAGCTAATTTTGTTCCTTTTCCCTCTGAAAAACTCTCTATCCCTTTTATGAGACCGATTGTTCCAATCGAAATTAGATCTTCTGAATCTTCCCCTGTATTTTCAAATTTTTTCACAATATGGGCAACTAAACGCAAATTATGCTCTATTAGCATATTTCTCGCATGCGAATCACCTTCAGCCATCAATCGTAAATATTTCTTTTCATCACTCGCTGATAATGGTTGGGGAAATGCATTGTTCTTAACATAGGACACAAGAAAAACCAATTCTTTGAGTAAAGCTCCAAGCGACAACAAGATTCCAGTCATCTTTCCACCTCCACATTCAAGGACAATTGCCTATACTTCATTACTATGTGAAAAGTGAGGTGGTTTTGCATGTCCAAGTGACAATAAACTTTGGAAAATCTATTTTATTTTGGTTTATTCACTATCTGCTTTGGGTAATATCAAGAAGCACAAAATCGATAAACTTCTATTTAATTATTTTCTATGGATACAAAAAACAATGAATAATTTTCCAATTATTTTAAAATGAATACAAAATTCTCATTATTTCCTTGTATAATACATATATTGATAGCTTTTTTCTATTACATGGGGGTGGACAAACAAAATGGATACTAAATATTTGGATTTACTAACAGAAAAGTATGATTCTGAAGAAAAAGTGGTTACTGAAATAATAAATTTAGATGCCATACTCAATCTTCCAAAGGGGACCGAGCATTTTGTCAGTGACCTGCATGGAGAGTATCACGCATTTCAACATGTTTTAAGAAATGGTTCTGGAAATGTTAAGGAAAAAATTCGCGATTTATTTAAAGACGAGCTTTCCAAAACGCAAATCGATGAATTTGCAACATTGGTATATTATCCAGAAGAAAAGCTAAAAAGAGTAGTAAATTCATTTATACATACAACAGAACTGGATACTTGGTATGCTGATACGATCGAAAGGATGATTCGCCTAGTATCCTATGCATCTTCCAAGTATACAAATTCCAAAGTGAGAAAAGCGTTGCCACAGCAGTTTGTTTACATAATTGAAGAATTATTGTATGAGAAAAATGAATTAAATAATAAAACCGATTATTATTCAAGCATCATTAACAGAATTATTTCTTTAGGACAAGCGAATAAATTAATTATCGGCCTATCCTATACAATACAAAGACTAGTTGTTGATCATTTGCACGTCGTTGGAGATATATATGACCGAGGACCCTACCCCGATAAAATCATCGAAACATTAATGGAGTATCACTCCGTGGATATACAGTGGGGGAATCATGATGTTCTATGGATTGGTGCATTTGCAGGGTCAAAAGTCTGTCTTGCTAATATTATTCGTATTTGTGCAAGATATGATAATTTAGATATTATCGAGGATGCATATGGCATAAACTTACGGCCACTCTTAAATTTAGCGAATAAATATTATAACGATAATAAAGCTTTTCGTCCAAAAATGAATGCCAAAAAAGAAGAAAACTCAGAAGAAAATATTTTACAAATAACAAAAATTCATCAAGCTATTTCCATCATTCAATTTAAACTAGAAATGCCTATTATCAAAAGACGTCCTGATTTCCAAATGCACCACCGTCTACTTTTAGAAAAAATTAATTACGAGAATAATACCATTGATTTAAACGAAAAAAATTATTCACTAGAAAATACTTGTTTTAATACAATTAATCCAAAAGATCCTTCAAAGCTATTAAAAGAAGAAGAACAAGTCATGGATAAGCTGCTTTTTTCGATCCAGCATTCAGAGAAACTTGCAAGGCACATTCACTTTCTTATGAATAAGGGGAATCTATACTTAAGATATAACAGCAATTTATTAATCCATGGTTGTATTCCTTTAAATGAAGATGGAACGATGAAAACGATGCGCATTGATGGAAAAGATTATTGCGGAAAGGAATTATTTGATCTATTTGAATACTATTTACGCTATAGCTTTAATCATCCTGAAATATCGGATGACTTTGCAACAGATTTAGTTTGGTATTTATGGACTGGTGAAAATTCCTCGTTATTTGGCAAAAAAGACATGACTACATTCGAGCGGTATTTTATTAAAGAAAAGGAAATCCATAAAGAGAAAAAGAATCCTTATTACTCCTTGCGAGAAAACGAAGAGGTATGTCGCCACATTTTAGAAGAATTTGGGCTAAATCCTGATCAAGGACATATTATTAACGGGCATACACCCGTAGCTGAGATCAATGGAGAAAACCCAATTAAAGCCAATGGGAAAATGATTGTTATTGATGGTGGTTTCTCCAAAGCCTATCAATCAAAAACAGGAATCGCAGGCTACACTTTATTATATAACTCTTATGGCATGCAATTGGTTGCACATAAGCGCTTTACTTCAAAGGAAGATGTTTTAGAAAATGGTACAGATGTCTTGTCTGTAAAAAGAGTAGTCGATAGAGAGTTACAACGCAAAAAGGTATTAGAAACAAATGTAGGTCAAAAATTACTGGAGCAAATGAATGATTTAAATCGATTGTTGGAATACCGCTATATTAAAAAATAAGAGAAAAAACAAGCAGCGGGTTTTTATTTTAGCCCGCTGCTTGTTTTTTTCTGTAATTCTTTTTTATCGATAGAAGATTGCTTCCTCATAAGCGCTTCATTCGTGCAGGTTGTTCATTCAAACCCCTAAGTTAGTCAGTATCTTTCTCCGCCCATAAGATTGATTGTCGACATTGCAAGATGATCAAAAACATTTTAATCCACCTCTCCTTTTTATCTATATTTTTATTAGAAATGCATCATAGAAAACTGTTTCCTTCTATTTTCTTCCATAATTTCTTCAATATTTTGCTGATGAATGATTTCTTCTTCAGTCATTTGTTTTTGATGTACAGTAATTGTAAAAAATAACATATTTATCGTCATAATTATCACCACCTATGATGTTAGTAATTGATTCGAGAAAAATACCCAGAACGAATTTGCTTGTTTTTTGTTTCTTCGAATATTTGCTCGATTTCCTGTAAATGAGCATGTTCTTCTTCACTCCACTTTTTCAAGTTAATAGTTATTGTAATAAAGAAAATATTTAAGGTCATGTCTTCACCTCCCAAGAGTGAATTTTTTTACAACCTATGGTTTAAATAGCCAATTTCATGCAGCTTTCTGCGATTTTCCTCCATTCTCTTCTCCATTTCCATCTCTTGTAACCACTCTGCGTTTGTATACTGCTTTTTCTTAATCGTTACCGTTAGAAAAATTAGATTTAACGTCATCTTTCCCACTCCTAATTTTCGTTTTTTTCCATAAATGGTATATTTTTCTCGTGAGCGCACAAAAAAACCGCAAATAGACTGATCTGCGGTTCAAAAAAGGGCATAATAAAACCGCAGGACACGACTACCCAGCGGTTGGAATATTTTAGTTAAAATAAAACTAAGATAACAAATCCCATTCCGAAGTGGTTGAATTCGTGTATGTTACATATTTAATTACTACTACACTGTTTAATTCTGGTAAATTTCTGACCATTTTATTCAACCTCCTTAGAATTTTTTTGTTCTCACATTGGTAATTATATCCTTCGATGCCATTTTTGTAAACCTCTTTTTGAAAAAATGGACATTTCACACTATTTTTCAAGCTTTTTTTGTTATATCTGCTTCTATGAAGTTTGTTGCTATTGCCCGCAGTCCCTTATTCTCTACATCCAGAAAGATTATGGCTAAAATCCCCTTTAAATCTAACTTATGATTCTTTCCATTCATCCAAAAGTTTTTTTAATTTCTTAGCTTTACCCAAAAATAAAATCGAAGCACTTAAGAAAAGAATCGAAGTAATGAGCATTCCAATGTTATAACCAGCTACCTTGTCCATTTTCGGAATGATTATTCCTATATAAAAAAACGCTCCAACTGCTAATAAAACGGTGCCGAATTGCTGATAATCAGATATTTTGTCCGTTAAGATTTTCATCTTTTTCTCCATTTCTTCCCCTACTTCCTAGTAAACTATATAATTACCATAACATAGGAATAGAAGAATAAGCTTTATGAAATCAATAGCTAAATTGCGATATTATGGAAAATACAGCGATCTCCGCAACTAAGTATCCATCAAACAAAAGAGATTTACAAATAGATGCACTATCTGTAAATCTCTTTTCTATTATTATTGTAATGCCTGTTTTAGATCTTCGATTAAATCTTCTACGTCTTCTAAGCCAACCGATATTCTTACAAGTCCATCTGTGATACCAAGCTCCGCTCTTCTTTCCGCAGGGATAGACGCATGCGTCATTCTCGCAGGCACTGAAATTAAGCTTTCAACCGCTCCCAAGCTTTCAGCAAGCGTAAAATATCTAACTTTCTCTAAAAGCTTATCAGCGTTCTCTGCGCTTCCTACATCAAAGCTTACCATTCCACCAAATCCAAGTGCTTGCTTCTTGCTTATTTCATGATTCGGATGAGCAGGAAGTCCTGGATAATATACTTTTGAAATGGCAGCATGCTCTTCTAGAAAAGCTACAATTTGTTTTGTATTGCTTTCATGCTCCTCCATGCGAATTCCTAGTGTTTTCATCCCTCTTATTAAGAGCCATGAATCATGTGGTCCTAACACTCCACCTGTTGAGTTTTGCACAAAATGAAGATCTTCAGCTAATTTTTCATCATTAACAACAACTAAGCCTGATACTACATCACTATGGCCTCCCAGATACTTCGTTGCGCTATGAAGAACAATATCTGCCCCTAATGTTAGTGGAGTTTGCCAATAAGGTGTAGAGAAAGTATTGTCTACTATCGTTAATAATCCTTTTTCTTTGGCAACACGAGATGCTGCTTCTATGTCTGTTATTTTTAATAATGGATTCGTCGGCGTTTCTATATATAGCGCTACTGTATTTTCTTTTATAGCCTCATGAATGTTGCTTATATCACTTGTATCAATAAAGGTGGCCTCTATACCAAACTTATTTAACACCTTCGTCATAACACGGAAAGTTCCACCATACACATCGTCTGTTAATAGAACATGGTCTCCCTTTTTAAATAGCATCATAACCGCAGTAATAGCTGCCATACCAGAACTGAAAGCAAAACCCCTTTTTCCTTCTTCTAAATCCTTGATGAGCTCTTCTAAAGCATGACGAGTAGGATTTCCAGTTCTAGAATATTCAAAGCCTTTATGATTTCCAATTCCGTCCTGTTTATATGTGCTTACTTGATAAATAGGAACATTAACTGCTCCAGTATGAGGATCTCCTGGAACTCCACCATGTATTAATTTCGTTTTTCTTTTCATTTAAATTCCTCCATCAAATATTTTCTTGCTTATATAACGATCACTAGAATCAGGGAAAATTACAACAATATTACTGCCACTTTTTGCTTTCTTAGCTTCTTGTATAGCGGCATATAAAGCTGCTCCTGAGGAACTGCCTACAAGCAGACCTTCCTTTTTGGCTACAAGCTTTACATAATGGAAGGCATCTGCATCAGAAACAGTATAAATTTGATCAAAATAGCTTTTATCCATATATGCTGGTAAAAACTCCATCCCAATTCCTTCTGTTTTATGCGGGCCACTTTCCCCTCCATTTAAAATAGAGCCCTCTGGTTCTACTATTACTGCTTTAACACCTGGATTTTGTTCTTTTAAATACCGAGCCGTTCCCATAAAGGTTCCGCCTGTGCCAGCACCAGCGATAAATATATCAACTTGATGATTTAATTGCTCCCATATTTCCGGACCGAGTGTTTTATAATACGTATTAGGATTTGCCTCATTTTCAAATTGTCCTGGGATATAAGAGTTAGGAATTTGTTCTTGCAGTTCTTTCGCTTTTTCGATTGCACCTTTCATTCCTAATGAAGTTGGTGTATGAATAATTTCTGCTCCCAACGCTTTCATTATCTCTTGCTTTTCCAGGCTAAACTTCTCAGGTACACAAACAATTACCTTTATACCTGTATTTAACGATGCAAGTGCTAACCCGATTCCCGTATTCCCCGCAGTAGGTTCGATAATCGTGCCGCCTTCAGCAAGTTTTCCACTCTGCAATGCTTCTTGAATTAATTCATATCCTAGTCTATCTTTTATACTTCCACCTGGATTATAAAATTCCAATTTGGCAAATATACGAACATTTTCAGGTAATGAAAAATGAGTAAGTTCAATCATAGGTGTACGACCAATTAATTGATGTACATTCTGATAAACATTCAAACTCTACACCCCCCTTTTATTCTTACCTTATTTACAAGAAATTTCTTTTCATCCATACATTACTTCCGTTCCAACTATTCTTAGTGATTTACTAGTGTTTAGAGATGAAGAAGGGCGAAATACTCCCCTTCTTTATCTCTTTTTAAATTTGGCTGTTTTTCGTAAAGTTTGTTGCGATTACCCGAAGCCGGAATACACTTCGCTTTCCGTGGGGCTAAGCTTGAGCCTCCGGGGTCTCAGACTGTCTCGCTAATCCCCGTGGCGTCTACGTGTATTCAGTCTGCTCCATTTTTCCAACTAATTCTTTTTTTCGATGGAAAAACAACAATCCTTTAGAAGAAAACAACCTTAAATTTTATCAACGATTCCCATTACTAAATTTGCTGAATGTACAGCAGCTTTTTCTAAGTATTGGTCAAAAGATAGATGGGATTCCTTCCCAGCAATATCTGATAAAGAGCGTATAATTACAAATGGTATATTGTATTGATAGGCAACCTGAGCGATGGCTGCTGCTTCCATTTCAACAGCTTGCAGATTTTCGAATTTCGATTTTATAAACGCTGCTTTTTCTGGCTGATTAATAAACGAGTCACCAGTTGTAATCAATCCTGTTACTACTGTATGATTACCAATTTCTTTTGCACTTTGTTCTGCAACAGCAATTAATTTTTCATTTGCCTTAAAACTTGCTGGCATTTGTGGGACTTGCCCGTATTCATAGCCGAAAATAGTAGCATCTACATCATGATGACGCACTTCATTCGAAATGACAACATCTCCTACTTCTAGCTCAGGATTCAACCCTCCTGCTGAACCAGTATTAATGAGATAATCTGGCTTAAATGTTTGAAGAAGAATTGTGGTACTCATCGCTGCATTAACTTTCCCTATACCTGAGCGAAGTAAGACAACTTCTTTTCCAAATAATTCGCCTTCAATAAATTGAAATCCAACGACTGTGTGTTCTTTCTTATTTACTATTTTTTCGCGTAATAAAGTTACTTCTTCTTCCATTGCACCGATTATTGCGATTTTCAATTCATTAACCTCTTTCGTTTATTTTTTCCCCTTCCATAATCCAGACAAAATCATTCATCTTTTTGAAATGTGTAGTAAAACCATTCTTTTCTAAGAGTTCTGTTAGAATGGGGATTGTTGTATAGTATTCTCTCTGTAAGTCTTCCGCTAAATTATGCTGCCCTTTTTTACTTGCATCTAGAATTGCTTGGTTGTACGCTTCTTTTGTGACATACATAGTATCAGCAAACACTATTTTACCACCTATAGGTAGAAGATTACTATACTGTTTAATCGCTTCTTCTTTTTCTTGATCGGTTAAATGATGAAATGCATAGGTACTTACAAATGTATCTGGTTTACTATCTAACTTAAATTGAAGAAAGTCACCCTCTATTAACTGTGCCTTTGCACCGATTTTTTCCTTCGCCAACTTTCTCATAGCAGGTGATGGTTCAATTGCAGTAACCTTTAAACCCTTTGCAATCAATTTTAGTGTAAGGTTTCCTGTACCAGGTCCGAATTCGACAACATGACCAGTGGAACGTTCTGCTACATTATTTAAAATATGATCATAATGGTGAAAAACTGCTTCATACTCTTTGTTATTCGTAAGACTGTCATCATAAGAATCAGCCCATTGTTCAAATATCTCAAGGAACTCTTTTCCCATAGCTTTGCACCCCTGTTGTTTAAATATATATAATTCCTATAAGTATACTATGGTTTTTAATATTACTTGTTCTTAATTTATCATATCTTCCTTTTTCTAATCAAGAATCTTTAAATAGTAAGTTTATTCCCTATTTTGCAATAATTATTCCATCTGTTTATCTATTTTGTTATTATTCCATTATGTGCTTATGGTATGATAATTTTACTGTTAGAAAGAAAGGAAGTTTGAAGCATGAATATCCAATTAGAAATGATAGAGGATAAAGTGGAATTTTTTGAAGGGGAGAGTCTGAAGACAATTGAGAAAAAAATCAATGAACAAATTGAAGTGAATAAAGCCATTTTACTTTCTGTTCATTCCGTCTCCCATCAAGTCACTATATTAGATAATGGTCGACCTTATTATACAGCGGTGGTTCATTTCAAAGTGAAGAAAAGTTATTAAAAACAAACAAAAAAACTGGAGATTATTTCTCCAGCCAGCCTGTAGACAAACCCCTGAATTTTAGAAATAGAGGTTTATCTATAATTTATTTATTAGTCCCTTTGAATAGGGATTTGCTTTTGCTTTCCGCTTCAGGGGTTCGCTTTCCGTGGGGCTCGCGCTGATCCCACAGGAGTCTCCCCCCTTCCACTCCAAGCAACGCATGAAAATTCCATTTAAGTTTTTAAAAATCTTTTTATCGACAAACTGACTGGAGATTATTTCTCCAGCTCTTTTTTTACCGAATATTCAAGTCTTTTATTTCTTCTACTTTTGTCGGTTTCCATCCACTTCCATCAACCCATTCAATATACACTCTATATTTTTCAGATTTGTCCTTGGATGATACGGTTCCAATGGATTTATGTGGATCTTGATTATTGTTGCCGAGGAACCACAAAGTCATATTCCCGCTATCTAAACCAGTCGCATAGGACAATGCTTTTATCTGCTCATTCCAATCTACACCTTCTGAATAAGAGGCAACATGTTCACCCGTTTGTGTTGTTCCAACTGGCTGCCAGGAAGAATTTTCTATCGTTTTAATGACATTAGAGTCACTGCCGCCTTCTGTGACGACTTCTCCATCTTCTGATTCCTCTTCCTCTTCCTCTTCAGTAGTAGTATTTTCATCTGTATTATCCGATCCAGTTGTTGAACTAGCTGTTTCTTTATCACCAGATGCCTGTTGCCCAGTTTTCGTATCACTATCTTTATTTTTATCAGCATTTTTTTCATCATTTGTATGAAAAATAGAATAAGATACGAAAACTATTAGTAGAATAACGACAATAATTAATCCATTTAGAATAAAGTTTGTTTTCTTTCTTTTGGAACGTTGTTGATATCTTGTTCTACCTTCATCATTTATCTCTTTACTCAAGGTGTTTCTCCTCCTATTGACTTTCCATATCCTTAAATACAAACGATTATTTTTTCACTGTACCTATTTTAACATGGTAGTGTACTTTTAGAAAAGCAAGAACCATATATGTCTACTATTGAGCGGACTTTTGCTCCTTTTCATAAACCCCTTTTACCACCTCTGCAAAAAGCTGATTTACTCCACCTTCGTCCGAGTAAACATCTAGATTCACCGTTACTAATGCATATTTAGGATTATCGAATGGGAAGTATCCTGCAAACCATTTATTATGAAGCTGCTTTCCCTCTTTCAAAACACCTGTTTCTGCAGTCCCTGATTTCCCTGCAACTTCAAAAGGTAGATCCTGGAACCATCTACCAGTCCCTTTTTCGTTTGTGACAACTTCTCTTAACAGCTTTTGCAATCTTGAAGCAGTATAGGGGGAAATCTTCTCTCCGTCCAGTTCTTGTCTGTCAAAAGAGTATAAGGTTGTGCCATTTTTGTATTGAATATCTGAGACAACTCGTACACTTTCTTTCGTACCTCCTCTTGCAATCGTCGCCATCATATTCGCCACAGCTAACGGTGTAACACGAACCTCATGTTGACCAATTCCAGTTAAAGCAACATAGTTTTTATCCTTTTTTGCTTCCTCGTTGAGAAACACTCTTCCCTTTTCTTCTCCACTAAACTGTTGAAATTCTGCTGAATGAAAGATACTTCCCTGCCAACCAACCAAGCTTGTTAAAGATAATTTTTCGGCATATATCTCCAGTAAATTTTCATCTATCTCTTTTAAGTCTTTCGCCAATGTTCCAAATGTATTGTTACAGCTAACCGCAAAGCTTTCTGTAAAATTCAGCATTCCATGCTGATAATTCGGGTCTTGCTCTCCATTAATCTTCTTACTACAATCATACTGCGTATTGGCGTCATCTAATTTATTATCAATCGCTGCCGCTGCGATGACGGTCTTAAACACAGATCCAACTATCTGCTGTTTTAGCATGTAGTTATTTACTCCATCTGTCTGGTATGGGTTTGTTTTATTTATCTGTGGTCTAGAAACCATTGCCGCAACAGTATTATCCTCAAGATTCAACAGTACTAGTCCACCCTTCTTTATACCTTGTTCATCAACTAATTTTTCAGCCATCTCCTGTAGTTCTGTATCAATTGTAGTTCGAATATTAACAGGATAAAAAGGATTTGCTGGTTCCACGTATTTAACATTCAATCCAAAAAGTGGTCCACCTTTCGCATCGACATGATAAACAAGTTTTGATTCCCCATCTGGCAAAAGAAATTCATCAAAACTTCTTTCCAATCCTGTTAAGCCAATTAATGTTGTGCCTACAAGCTCTCTATCTGGATATCGCTTTTGTAATTGCTCTTCATTTTGTCCCGTTATACCGAGTAATTGTTCAGCGATATTGTTATTAATATGAAACTTTTTTTCGGCAGCAAATACACCTGGAATTTTCAATTGATTAATTGCAGACATCTGGCTGCTTGTTAATTCTAAAGGGTTCTTACCTCCAAAGACTACTGGATCTTTGGCATCTATAATACTTTTCTTTACATTGTATTCACTAGTCCCAATAATATCCGCTACTTTTTTGCTATTCCATTCCATTTTATTTAAAAAGGGAAATAATATTAAAACAGATTTTGTCTGATGTGTAAGCGAATCTCCATTTTTATCAAGAAAAGTTCCCCTGCCATTGTCCAACAGCATTTCCTGTGATCTTTGCTTTACGCTTGCTTCCACCAAATTAATATTGTGCTTTGTAAAATGATTTGTCTCTACTAATTGCACTTGTATTAATCGTCCAAGCAAAACACATAAGGCAAGTAAAAAAACGATACCAATGCCAACTATTCTTTTTCTCCACATATAAAAAACACCTCATCAAGAGTGTTGACGAGGTGCTTTATTTATAAACAAAAACAAGATAACTTTTTATTCTAGGTGTTTTCGTATTGATTATTGCTATAAACCGCAGATTGTATACACTTCGCTTTTCGTAGGGCAAGCTTTTAACCTCTTCAGGCATCACAAGCTACTTTCACCTGTCTCGCTAATTCCCCCATGAGTCTACGTGTATTCCGCCTGCTCCATTTTTTTCAACTAATTCTTTTCTCCTATTGAAAAAAACAACAATCATTTAGAAAACAGCCTATTTAATTGAAACGATTTGTACATTCATCTCTCCACCTGGAGTTTGTACATTTACTTTATCTCCAACTTTTTTCCCGATTAAGCTCTTCGCAATCGGTGAATCATTAGAAATTTTCCCTTCAAATGGATCTGCCTCTGCACTACCAACGATTGTATACGTTTCCTCTTCACCATCTGGAAGTTCAATAAAAGTAACCGAACTACCTAGAGAAACTGTATCACGGTCCAACTCATCCTCAGAGATAATTTTTGCATTTCGAATCATATTTTCAATTGTAGTAATACGACCTTCTACAAAAGCCTGTTCTTCTTTTGCTGAATCATACTCAGAGTTTTCGGATAAATCACCGAAACTACGGGCGATTTTAATACGTTCCACTACTTCTTTACGTTTTACTGTTTTTAGTTGTTCTAGTTCCTGTTCTAATTTTTCTTTACCTGCTAATGTCATTGGAAATTCTTTTTCGATTGCCAAAATCTTCACTCCTTCAAGTATGGGATATGTAGAAAAAATAGCACAAATGCTATTTTAGAAAATCCCTAATATTTATGTATTTAAAGATGATTGCACGACAACTTTGGATAGACGCGCTTTTTTTCTAATAGAATGAGTTTAATACGGATTGAAGAAAAAAGAAAGCATTTTCTATTAGATTATCTGTTCTACTTTAACATTTTTTCACTAATTAGTGTTTATTTGTTAAAGAATGATTGTTTTTATAAAGTTAACCATGTTTATTCCATTGCGCTATAGACACTTTCTTTCCCCTTCTTTCTGTAGGAGTTGAGTGTCTTTTGCTGTATTTCACTCTCGTTTTAAAATAATGTTTAAAAGCGACCAATATGATAAGAACAGCCTCATAAAACTACGTTAATATTTCTTCATTCATTCTTCCTGTTATCTTAACCTATTGTTTTCTTACATAAACAATATTGGGAAAAATAGGCTGTCTATAGACAAACAGCCTATTTTTCCTGATAATTTAATGAACACCATCTATTGTTTCACAAAAGTGATTTTTGTTCAAGAATGGTCTGAATCTTAGTAACCATTAAATCGATCGCTACATGATTATGGCCACCTTCAGGAATGATAATGTCCGCATATCTTTTCGTTGGTTCTATAAATTGATTATGCATTGGGCGAACCACATTAACATATTGTTCAATTACAGAATCAATCGTTCTGCCTCTTTCTTTGATATCTCTCATCAATCTTCTGATAATGCGCAAATCAGCGTCTGTATCCACAAACAACTTCATGTCCATTAAATCACGGAGGCTTTCATCCTCTAGTATTAAGATCCCTTCAACGATGATTACATCCTTAGGCTCCACTAATATTGTTTCATCCGAACGAGTATGCATTGCATAGTTATATACAGGCTTTTCAATTGCCTCATAATTTATTAACTTTTGAATATGACTTATTAGCAATTCCGTGTCAAATGCTAGCGGATGGTCATAATTTGTTTTTAACCTTTCCTCAAATGGTAAATGAGATTGGTCTTTATAGTAATAATCTTGTTCGATCATTAAAATCGAATGTCCTTTAAAATGGTCAAATATCGCTTTGGTCACACTTGTTTTTCCAGATCCGGAGCCACCTGCGACACCAATAACTACTGGTTTTGGCTGCATGCTTATTTAAAGCTCCTTTCGCATCATATTATTTGGATAAACAGGGTGGTCCACCTTAAATTTAACAATTTGTAATGGATGTCTAGCAGCATCCATTTCCTTCCCGTCTGCATCCCAAATTTTATCAACTATCATTGTAAAATTATCGATTTCTGGACCAAAAAACTCAACTTCTTGTCCCTGTTTAAAGAAGTTTCTTTGTTGTAATGTTACTATTTTTGTTTCTTCATTATAATCAAGCACTAAACCAGCAAAGTCAAAAGTGGTCTTTTTGCTATGATTTCCAAACATTTGCTCTTTATACCCAGGCTGACCTTCAAAGAAAGCCGGAGCCGTATCTCGATTTGCACATTTATCGAGTTCCTTTAGCCATTCCTCTTTTATGACAAAATTATCTGGGTCTTGACAATAAGCATCCATAACTTTTCGATACACACTAACAACAGTAGCGATATAGTGAATAGATTTCATTCTACCTTCGATTTTCAAACTATCTATGCCTAGTTCAATCATCCTTGGAATGGATTCGATTAGCTTTAAGTCTTTAGGGCTCATCGCAAACGGCGCATCTCCATCGGTGAATAAAGGTTGTTCTTCTGTACCATCTAGCTTGTACAAATCATAATCCCAGCGACAAGATTGGCAGCAACCTCCACGGTTTGAATCTCTTGCTGTCATATGATTGCTTAATGTACAACGACCAGAATAAGCGATACACATTGCACCATGAATAAAAGTTTCAATTTCGACATCCACTTTTTCTTTCATTTCCTTAATCTCTTCAGCACTCGTTTCACGAGCCAGCACGACACGTTCTAATCCCTCTTCCTTCCAATACTGAACGGCCTTCCAGTTAGAAAGGGATTGCTGTGTACTTAAATGAACCTCTATTTCTGGAGCAACTCGTCTACAAGTCTCAATGATTAATGGATCTGCAACAATTATTCCATGAACACCCGCTGTCTTTAAACCCAATAAATAATCTTCTAAACCGTCTATATTTTCATTATGTGCAAAGATATTTGTAGTTACATAAACTTTTGCTTGATATTTCTTAGCAAACTCCACTCCCTCTTTCATTTCTGCAAAAGTGAAGTTTCCAGCATTTGAGCGAAGTCCATATTCTTGTCCACCAATAAAAACAGCATCTGCACCATAAGCAATAGCAATTTTTAGTTTTTCTAAATTACCAGCTGGCGCTAACAGTTCCGGTTTCTTTACAATTACTCTTTTCCCATCTCTTATTTCAGAAATAGGATCTTTAACTAATGTCATTTCCCTTCTCCTCCACTTGTTTAGTAAACCGTTTCTTTAAAGAAAAATCCTGTATCCAATGGTCTGTTAGGTGGTTGAATCTTCTCTATCTCAGCAAGTAAGTGATCTTTTTCATCTTCATATTGATTTGGATCTTTTAAATATAAGGTTATCGCTTGATGATAAAGAGCTGTAACCGCCATAATATATGCTGGATCTTTTAAAAGGCCATCAATTTTAAAAGAATCAACCCCAGCATCAATTAGCTCTTGTAACTCATCGATAATGCAAATATCATTTGGACTCAAAATATGTGTCCCGTTTTCATCCTGAAAAATTGGATATTTATTTTCTCTTTCTTTATCATGCAAGAAGAGGTTTTTATCTGTTTTGCTAGCTTCCAATTCAACTTCTTTCCCTTGATATTGAAAGTAATGTTCTAACAAGGTACGTTTTGATTGAAACATCGTTGTGATTCCGTGAACTTGAATTTCAATCTCCACTTCTGCATGTTCTTTTGTTTCAATTATGGCATCCATGCTAATTTCTCTTGCAAGGACAGCTCTTTTTGAACCTTTGCGTCCCCAATAATTACATGTGTACCAGTTCGTCCCTGTTGTTTCTGTATTCCAATGTAATTTCATATTTGGCGCTACTTCTCTAGCGATCATTAATACAGCTGGGTCACCATAATAAATAGCATCTGCATTCACATCCACTAGAAAACGAAGATATTCCGTTACATCCTCGATTTTATCATTATGAAAAATGGCATTTACAGCCACATACACCTTTTTCCCTCTTTGATGCGCTATTTCAATCGCCTTTTTTACTTCTTCACGATTAAATTCACCAGCTAATCTTAAACCAAATTTTTGTTCACCAATAACAAAAGCATCTGCTCCATTATCAATTAGTGGCTCTATATCGTTTATACTGGTTGGCGTTACTAGTAATTCCGGTTTTTTCATTATTATCCCCTCTTTTTACTAATTGCAATACCGTCTCCCACAGGCAAAATTGCTGTGTGATAATCCTGATTTTCCATAAGCCATTGATTATAATTTCTTATTTTACGTACTAATTGGCGAAGATTTCTACTGTCTATTTCTTCTTCAGCAACTAAACCATGAAACAAAATATTATCTGTGTACACGATTCCGTCATTTGTTAAAAACTGGCTATATAAATCGAAAAACTTTTGATACTGTCCTTTAGCGGCATCAATGAAAATGGCATCAAACGGTCCATATTGTTTGACAATCGACTCTAATTCTAGTGCATCTCCATACAACAAAACAATTTGTGATTCTCGTTTAAGCTTTTTCACATTCTCTTTCGCAACTAAGTGTCTTTGTTCATCTCTTTCGATTGTAATTATTTGCGATGATGGCAATACTTCCGCCATTCTTAATGCAGAATAACCAATAGCAGTACCAACTTCCAAAATTTTTTTAGGCTGCTGAATACGTAGTAATTGTAATAATGCTTCAATCCCTATTAATTCCATAATCGGGACTTCATTTTCTTTAGCATATTGTTCTATTTCACTTATCTGGTTACTTCTTGCTGGAATTAAATTTTCCATATAATCCAGGAGTTGTTTATTTTGCAAGGATGAGTCCCTCCTATTTTCCTTAAAGCCCTATCCTTTTGGTCTTCTACCTAAAAATAGTTAGCTTCTTCTAAAGAACCTAACAAATCAAAAACAGTGTATGAAATTTAGCTAATTACGTAATACATACTCAAAAACACTTGTACTATTTTATCATAAAATATTAGAGAATGCTAATAAATCTTTATTTATCAAAGGCTATATATATATAATCATTGACAAATTATTGAACAAATATTGCATACGAGTATAAAACAAGACTGCAGTCATTCACCTTTCTGTTTGTCTGCAGTCTTGTTTCTATTATTTCATTTGCTCTAATTATTCTCGGTAATATACTTAGCTTTCAATTCATTATGCTCATTGAGCGATTTAGAGAAATAAACTTTCCCATCTTTCGAAGCTAAAAAATAGAGATAATCTGTATCATCTGGATGCAATGCTGCTTCCATAGAAACTGTTCCAGCATTCGCGATCGGACCAGGTGGTAATCCTACATTTTGATAAGTATTATAAGGTGAATCTACTTCGAGATCTTTATAAAGCACTCTATCTTTATGTTCACCTAACGCATACAGGACAGTAGGATCTGTTTGCAGTGGCATACCTTCTTCGATACGATTATAAAACACACTGGCAATTTTCTTACGATCGACATTCTTTGTTGCCTCTTCTTCGATTAACGAAGACATCGTTAAAAATTGATGAACGGTTAAATTATCTCTTGCAAGCTCCGTTTCATAGGCTTTTACTATACTTTCTGTTTTATCAAGCATTTCGGAAACAATTGCTTCCAGTGTTGGTTTTTCTTCATAATAAGAATAAGTTGCCGGGAATAAATACCCTTCAAGCGGATGCTTTATATTTTTTGCCCAAATTTCCGTTGTAAGAAGATCAGGATACTTAGCCATTAAACCTTTAATAAAAGCTTCATCATTTAATTGCTTCCAAATGTCTTCTTCATTTTGCTTTGTTTTCTCAGCAATAATGGCGGCAATTTCACTTAACTGTTTTCCCTCAGGAATCGTCATTGTAAAAATCGGCTCTTGCATAATCTTACCTGTTTTTAAGCTATCAATAATTTCTTGAATCGACATGGACGGATTCATATGGTATTCCCCTGCCATAAAATTCGATTCATTTTTAAATTTCACATAATATTTAAATACCTTTGCATTTTTTACGAGTCCATTGTCCTCCAGCAATTGAGAAATAGTGTTAACACCTGAACCTATGGGAATATCCACAATAATTTCTTTATCACTTTTGGGATTAACTGGTTGTAATGCTGATTTTATGTAGAAATATCCTGAAGTTCCTACAATTGCAATAATCATGATTAATACAAAGGCAACAATTAATACGATTCTTCTTACTAATTTTGCTTCTTGTTGTCTCTGATGTAAATTAGCTAAAAATAACTCTTTCTTACTATTTAGAGTATTGTTTTCGTCTTTATTTTTAGTCAAACTTTTCCCTCCTTGACACACACCAATCAAACATTTTTTACATATCTCGACCTATTATACTATATTTTGCAAAAGAAGTTGTAGCTTTTAGCGAAATTTACATGTTCCTCAAAGGACAGGAGCAATTTGTGAGAAGACTTTCCACAATAAAAAAAGAGCCCTATAGGACTCTTTTTTTATTTATTACTCTTCTTCCTGTTCTGCGAGGAATGTATTTAACATTTCTTCGACTAGATCCCATTCTTCCTCTGTTTCAATTGGAGAAAGTTCACCGTCTCCTGTTTCTTCATTTGGTATGAAGGAAGATGCGTGGATATCGATTTCTTCATCATCGCCTTCTTCTCCAAGAGGGTAGTATAATACATATGATTTTCCAAATTCATCAGATTCAAATGTAAATAAAATCTCGCATAATTGTTCATTTCCTTGTTCGTCTACAACCGTAATTGTATTTGTTTCACCGTGTTCCATATTTCCACCTCATTATTTTTGGCTGTCTAAATACCCTTGTAAAATAATAGACGCCGCCATTTTATCGATAACTTTTTTTCGTTTTTTTCTACTAACATCTGCTTCCAATAGGATTCTTTCAGCAGCCATCGTTGTTAGTCGTTCATCCCAAAAAACAACTGGCAGTTCAAATCTTTCTTCTAAAAGCTTCCCGTACATTTGACTAGCTTCTCCTCGAAAACCTATACTACCATTCATATTTTTTGGAAGTCCAACCACTATTTTACCTATATCATACTCAACAATCAAGGACGCAATACGGTCTAGACCAAATTGTTCTTTCTCTTCATCAATTTGAATCGTTTCAATTCCTTGTGCTGTCCATCCTAAAGCATCACTAACAGCAACTCCTACTGTTTTTGAGCCCACATCTAAGCCCATTAGTCGCATACATCTATTCCTCTCGTTGCCGTTTTAAATAAAACTTCACAAGTTCCTCAATAATTTCATCACGCTCTAATTTACGGATGATATTGCGTGCATCCATGTGGCGGGGAATATAAGCAGGGTCCCCGGAAAGAAGATAACCAACAATTTGATTGATTGGATTATATCCTTTTTCTTGAAGTGCATCGTATACTTGATAAAGTACTTCCTTTACATCATGTTCATATGGTTCTTCTGGAAAATTGAATCTCATTGTTTTATCGAATGAGCTCATTTTGAACACCCCATTTCCTTTTCGAACAATTTCTGTTAAGAGTTATCTACATTTTACACTACTTGTCCCTAATATCAAACGGATTTCACATATTCTTCTACAAAATCTAAAGCATCATTTAATTTAGATGGATCCTTACCGCCTGCTTGAGCCATATCTGGACGACCGCCTCCGCCGCCTCCACAAATAGAAGCTACTTCTTTTACAATCTTTCCTGCGTGGTAACCTTTATCCATTAAATCTTTCGTTACACCAGCAATTATATTTACTTTTCCTTCATTAACACTTCCTAAAACCAACACAACAGAGCCAATTTTTTGTTTTAATTCGTCTGCCATTGTACGTAGATTATTCATATCCACATTTGGTATAGAAGCTGCTAATACAGGAACTTCATTTACCATTTTTACTCGATCTACAAGATTGCCAGCTTCAATATTGCTTAATTTTGCAGCAAGCGACTCATTTTCACGCTGTAATTGCTTGACTTCCGTTAGAAGACTATCAATTCGAGTTGTAACATCTTTTGGATTTGTCTTTAATTTACTTGCAGCTTCTTTTAATAAGTGAATTTGATCTGTTAATTGTTGATATGCAGCTTGTCCAGTTACTGCTTCAATACGTCTTGTTCCCGCACCTATTCCAGCTTCCGATACAATTTTAAATAAGCCAATTGCTGAAGTGTTGTCAACATGACATCCTCCACACAATTCTAAGCTGTATTCACCCACTTGAACAACACGAACGATTTTGCCGTATTTTTCACCAAATAACGCCATAGCACCCATTGCTTTTGCTTCATTGATATCTTTGTAGTCAATTTGGACTGCAATACTTTCCCAAATTTTTTCGTTTACGATGCGTTCAATTTCATCTAATTCTTCTGCAGTAATTTGCCCGAAATGAGAAAAATCAAAACGTAAGCGATCTGATCGCACAAGGGAACCTGCCTGATTAACATGTGTTCCTAAAACATCTTTAAGTGCCTGATGCAATAAATGTGTTGCTGTATGATTTTTGACTATTTTCGAACGATTTTGGCTATCCACTTTAGCTGCTAACACATCGTTAATCCTTACAGCTCCCGTTTCGATCGTTCCTTTATGCAAGTTTTGTCCGTTAGGTGCTTTTTGAACGTCCTCGACTTTGATTGTGACATGATCTGATTTTAACGTTCCTTTATCAGCAATCTGTCCGCCACTCTCTGCATAAAAAGGTGTTTTATCTAATATAAACTGAATTTCATCGCCTGCTTCAGCTGCGTCCACTTCTTCCCCATTTTTCAACAATGCAACTATTTTTGCTTCAGTTGCCCATTGATCATAGCCAATAAACTCACTTTCTACTTTAATATTCCCTAGAACACCACTTTGAACTTGCATGCTGTCTACTTCTTGTCTTGCTTTACGGGCACGGTCACGCTGACTTTCCATTTCCTTCTCAAAGCCTTCATGATCAATGCGAAGTCCCTGTTCTTCCGCATATTCCTCTGTAAGTTCAACTGGGAATCCATACGTATCATACAAACGGAAAATATCTTCTCCTGCGATAACCCCATTTCCCTTTGCTTTCTCAATTACTTCAGAAAGAATGGCAAGCCCTTCATTTAAGGTTTCATGGAATCGTTCTTCTTCACTTTTCATTACTTTTTGAATGAATTCCGTCTTTTCTTTCACCGTTGGATAATAATCGACCATTATTTCTGCAACGACTGGAACTAGCTCAAACATAAACGGACGATTAATGTTGATTTTCTTTGCGTAGCGTACTGCTCTACGTAATAATCTTCTTAAAACATAACCTCTTCCTTCATTCGATGGAAGTGCTCCGTCGCCAATTGCAAAAGCAACTGTACGAATATGGTCTGCGATCACTTTAAATGCTTCATCACTTGAAGAATCCTTACCATACTTTACATCTGCTAATTGTTCCGTAGCATGAATAATAGGCATAAATAAGTCTGTATCGAAGTTTGTTGGAACATTTTGAACAACGGATGCCATACGTTCCAAACCCATTCCTGTATCAATATTCTTCTTTGGGAGTGGAGTATATGTTCCATCTGGATTATGGTTAAATTCAGAGAAAACTAGATTCCATACTTCTAAATAACGATCATTCTCTCCACCTGGATATAATTCAGGATCATTTATATCATCCCCATACTCTGGACCACGATCATAAAATATTTCCGTGTTAGGACCACTTGGTCCTTCGCCAATATCCCAGAAATTCCCTTCCAATCGAATGATACGATTCTCTGGTACTCCAATTTTATCTCTCCATAGAACATACGCTTCTTCATCTTCTGGATGAATCGTTACTGACAGCTTTTCTTTCTCAAAGCCGATCCACTTCTCATCAGTTAAGAACTCCCAAGCCCATTCAATTGCTTCTTCCTTAAAGTAATCCCCAATGGAGAAATTACCGAGCATTTCAAAAAAAGTATGGTGGCGAGCTGTTTTCCCTACGTTTTCAATATCATTTGTACGAATAGACTTTTGTGCATTTGTTATTCTTGGATTTTCTGGTATAACACGACCATCAAAATATTTTTTTAAGGTTGCTACTCCACTATTTATCCACAATAATGATGGATCATCATGAGGAACTAGAGATGCACTTGGTTCAATTGCATGTCCTTTTCCCTGGAAAAATTCTAAAAATTTGCTTCTTATTTCTGCGCCAGTTAAATTCTTCATCGCATTTCCTCCTATTTTTCTATATGTAATTGCTACGAATTTAGAGTTTTACCTTTTTTCTGCATAAAAAAAACTCCCATCCCTGGACAGGGACGAAAGTATTGCTCGCGGTACCACCCTGATTATGGATAAAAGTATACAAAGACACTTAAAAATTTCTATCCATCTCTCAATACTCCTTAACGCGGAAAACGGCAGTGATTAGCTGCACTCAAGAATTAGCTTTCAATTATCCTTCACTTGAAACTCCTTTCAGCCTAAGGGAATTTCTCTCTTTAAAGTGGTCTATAATCTACTTGTTTCTTTCACCATTTTTTCGATATATGCTTCATTCGAATTATACTGATTATTAGGCAGTATTGTCAATATCGGTCTATTTATATACGTTTAATTTCCGGGTCTTTTTTCCCGAAGTGTGTTCTCATATGAACGATTGCCACTTTCGCTATCGATAATAATGGAACTGCTACGATCATCCCAATCATTCCACCAACCTCTTCTCCAAGCAGAAGAGCAAACATAATAAATAGCGGATGCATATGGGTGCTTTTTCCAACTATATAAGGCGACAATATGTTCCCTTCTAGAAATTGCAAAATAATAATGATGATGACTACAATAATTAGCATTTTAACAGAAACGGTACTTGCTACGATTAAGGCAGGAATAGCACCTATGATTGGACCAAAATAGGGAATGACATTCGTTATCCCAACGATGATTCCTAATACAAGCGCAAATTTCATATGAAAAACCCAAAATAGGATCATGGATATTACTCCAATAATTGTACAAACCAATAATTGCCCTCGTATATAGCTGCCTAATGATTCATTTACGTCTTCTAAAAATAAATGAGCACTGTTGCGCCATTTATTTGGAATTAGGCCGTTAAAAGCTTTTTTTACAGCATCAATATCTTTTAACATATAAAAAGAGATGAATGGTATCAGCATAATGACAATGGAATAATTAATAATCCCCATTGCCCCATTAATTACTTTATTTAAAAGAGATTCCATCTTTGTTTCAAATAAATCAATCCCCCGGTCAACCTTTTCCTGTAAATTAAATGGCCATGACTCCATTTTATTTTGGATGGAGTCAATCAGATCTTTATATCGTGCCGCAAGCTCAGGAGCACTTTCCGTAAGTTCTTCAAGCTGATGGATAAGAATAGGAATCCCTTTATATAAGGCATAGCCAATCCCACCAAAAAAAAGGATATAAATAAGTGCAACAGATAAACCTCTATGTAAGCCTTTTTTATGTAGTAATTCTACAATCGGATGTAATAAATACGTAATAAATGCTCCAATTATAAAAGGAATAATAACTTTTGTTATAAGGCTTAAAATAGGCAACCAAATCGGTGATAATTTTATAAAAACAAATAATACAATAAAAAGTAATAAGGTAAACCCTAACCGGTAATACCATTTCATTCTTATATCCATTTTCTTTCCTCCCTCATAACCTATTGTGAGAGATAAAAGGAATTTTTATGCACATCATCATTGACGAAACTTTTCAACAAAAAAAGATTGTAGATACACTTTTTTGAGCATCTACAATCTTCTAATAGACTAATTAAAACATCTTCATTACTTTTTTTTGCATTTTTTTCAATTGTTTTTGACTCATCATATTATTTTTTTGCATATAGCTCATTGCTACTACACCAGCACCAATAGCTATTGCTGTATTCATCACTTTACCCATTTTACTTTGCACTCCTTTTATATAGAAGTGAGCGCCAATGAATGTGGAGAAGAACTTAGCTTAATCGACGCTCTTCTTCTTCAAATAAGTCGTCTAGAGAACTTAAGCTTCCATCTTCTTCTACTTGATGTGTATGAATAATCCCTTTTGTTAGCGATAATTCAATAAAGCAATTCCAGCAGTAGTATTGATTGATTCCAATTTTTCCAATATCTTTGCTCTGGCAATTTGGACATTTGAGCACAGGAAACACCTCATCTTCATTCGTTTCATGAAATATTCCATCATGGAATTTCTAGTTAAGTATTCCCATTATGCTCTAAACAGCTTCCAAATATACCAGAATTTCCTTAGGAGTTGGCTTTTTTTACGAAATCTCGGAATCCTACTGGGCTATTCGAAGAAGATAACAATATTATTTTTCTCCTAAGAATTAAAAACATGTAGTGCAAACATTGGCAAAAAAAATCCCCTAAAAATGGAGATTTTCAACTTCAAAAATACTAACTTTTCATAGGGATAAGCGAGTGTATGCCTTGACAACCAATATACAACTTAAATTTATCATCTTATACTTCAGACGTTTCCATAAAGTCATACGGTGTGATATTTTCCATACCAATCATTGGATCAATTTGATTGATTTTGCCTTCGTACAATAAATCAAATGAATTCTCTGTCGTCATTTCTTTCGTTTCGTCTGGTTGGTATACATCAGCGAATGCCTCTTTGATTTTTTCTTTTAAGGTAGTTTGCCGATTCAGCTCGTCATTTCGACTAACTCCCAATTCTATCGCTTCTACCTCACCGCAAAGAATTAAAAATTGTTTGCTTCTTGTGATGCCCGTATAAATGAGATTCCGTCTCAACATGCGATAATAGCTTTTAACGATAGGCATGATGACGATTGGAAACTCACTTCCTTGCGATTTGTGGACAGAGCAGCAGTAAGCAAGGGTAATTTGATTTAAATCCTGTCGTGTATAAGTTGCTTCGATACCATCGAACGAAACAATAACCATGTCTTGCTTTTCCGTATTTTCCTTCGCATAAAAAATCGATACAATCTCTCCCATATCGCCATTAAAAACATTGCTTTCTGGTTGATTGACTAGTTGAAGGACTTTATCCCCTATTCGGTATGTAACGTCTCCAAATTTCAGCTCTTTTCTGGTTCCGTCAGGATTAGGATTTAAAATTTCCTGTAAAATAGCATTTAACCGATCAATACCTGCAGGTCCTCTATACATCGGTGCCAATACTTGAATATCCATTGGTGCAAATCCTTTATTTTTTGCATTTAAAACAATTTTTTCAATTGCTTGGGGGATTTGACTAGAAGAGCACTTTATGAAGGATCGATCTCCTTGTGGTACAAGCAAATTAGCCGGTAACTGTCCCTTTTTCATTTCATGTGCTAATTCGATGATAGATGACCCTTCTGCTTGACGATAAATATCTTTCAGCTTAACAGTAGGAATACAAGCTGAATCAAGTAAATCCTTTAGAACTTGACCTGGTCCCACTGAGGGTAGTTGATCTTCGTCCCCAACAATAATGACTTGAATATGCTCAGGCAAGGCTTTAAATAATTGATGGGCTAACCAAATATCTACCATCGATGTTTCATCCACTATGAGAATTTTACCTTCGAGAGGATGATCCTCATCTCGCTCAAATGTCCCTGTCCCATTCCAACCTAACAATCGATGAATCGTAACAGCAGGTAAACCAGTCGATTCAGCCATTCGCTTTGCAGCTCTGCCAGTCGGTGCAGCAAGAATAAACGGATAGGGCTCATCATTTTTGTAATCGTTTGGATCTAAGGAACAACCATGCAATTCTCCATATAATTCAACAATTCCTTTGATTACTGTCGTTTTTCCTGTACCAGGACCACCTGTCAAAATAAGCATCGGAGACATAAGCGCCGTTTGAATCGCTTCTCGTTGCGATGGAGCATACTGAACGCCAATGCGGTCCTCCAAATTTCCTAAGGCAAGCAAAAATTCTGATTCTGGAAATTGATCCTTATATTCTGATTGTTCCATTACCCGCTTAATATTTCGTACAAGTCCTTTTTCCGAAAAAAACAAAGAAGGCAAATATATTTTTTTATCCTCAACTATAATTTTCCCTTCTTCTTCTAGCTGAATAATCTGCTCTGCTATTGGCGAAAACTCTATTTCCTCTTTTTGATTTTCTTCAAGTAACACTTTAACTTTTTCAAGCAAATATTCAGCTTGAAGATAGACATGACCTTCTTGATTACTGCTTAGCTCTAAAATATACAAGCACCCAGCTTTTAAACGATCTGGATGATTACCTGTAATTCCGATTTGTGAACCAAGATCATCTGCCTTTCCAAAACCAATCCCTTCTATATCTTCCACCAATTTATACGGATTAGTCTGAACCACTTCTAAAGTATTTTCTTTGTATACTTGATAAATTTTCATCGATAATTGTGGACCAAAACCGTATTGATTTAGCGAAACCATTGCTTGTTCTAAGCCCTGGTTTTTCATTAAGGTATCATATAATATTTTCGCTTTATCAGCTGCAAGTTTAGGCACTGTGTCTAAAATCGATGGCTGATTCATGATTTTAGATATTGCCTCTTCTCCCAATGTATCCACTATATTTTCAGCTGTTTTTTCCCCAATCCCTTTAAACAGATTACTGGATAAATAAGCCACAACCCCTTGCTTTGTTTGTGGCATTTCTTTTCGAAAGGAAGTTGCCTGCAGCTGTAGCCCGAATCTTGGATGCTCTTTAAAATCACCATAGTATGTATATGTCTCTTCTTCATTCATCTTCGGCAAATAGCCAGTAATAACCGCTTCTTTATCATCATAATCATGATTCGTTTCGTCTACTCTTATTCTTATTACAGAGTAAAGGTTCTGTTCATTATGAAAAATGGTAACAAGATGACGTCCCTTAACATACTTTTTTTCTTGTTCAAAAAGATCCAAGGAGTTCTGCTCGTTCAACTGGAATCCTCCTTTCTACGCTTTAATCTCCTATTATTTTCCTTCGATAATTTGCTTCCCATAACCGGCAAGGAGATGATCTGGTTGGATTTCTAGTGCCTTATCAAACATTTCTATTGCTTTCTCTGTTTCTTCTTTAAAACCATACGCAACGCCTAAATTATAATAAGCATCAGCGTGATTAGCATCTATTGTTATACAGGATTGAAATTGCGCAATTGCTTCCTCAATATAATCGCTTTGTGCCAAACAGAGACCTAATTGAAAATATGCCTCAGCATCTTGATTATTTAACTCAACTGCTCTCTGAAAATAAGGAATAGCAAGTTTTCCTTTTTCTAAACCAACATATGTTAATCCTAACATAAAGAAATTGTCACTTGTTTCTAATCCTTTTGCTAGTGCTTGTTCAAACATCGTTTTTGCAGATTCTAAATTTTCTTTCTCATAGTAAACAGCTCCTGCACTATAGTAGGCTGCAGCAGTAGTATCATCTATTTCTATCGCTTTTTGGTAAAAAGATAACGCTCTTGTCTCGTCTCCTAAAGCAGATAAAACATTCCCAAAATTAACGTAAGAAACGGCATTATTCGGATTCTTCTCAATCTCTTCCATAAAAAACTTTGCTGCTTCTTCCCATTTACCTTCTTGCATATATTGTATTCCTAATTGACTATTATCCATCTTAAAACACTCCATTTCTAATTGGTAGTATAGCATATTTTCTAATCAAAAATGAGAAAACCAATAGCACAAAAGAAACTAGCAAATCATCCTACTTCAGGAAAATTGCTAGCTACTTTTACGATATGTAAAAAACAAGGTTGGGACATAACTAAATAGATACTCTGTAAAGACGAACAATTTCTAATCTAGCTAGTAAATAGCAGCTGCTTTCGCATACTTTTTACAAGAGGAAATATAATTAGTTGGAAAAACAGAGCAGCCGGAATACACGAAGACGCCAAGGGGATTAGCGAGACAGTCTGAGACCCCGGAGGCGAAGCTGAGAAAGCTTAAGCTTAGCCCCACGGAAAGCGAAGTGTATTCCGGCTGCGGGGAATTGCACTAAACTTCATGGAAACATCCTTTTAAAAACAAATAAAAAACCAAACAATTATACGGAACTTTTATTAGTATCTTCGTATAATTGTTCGGATTTATCTTT